>Ga0233425_10006141_pt1 | contig 18154 bp, 19 predicted proteins | sample Watercolumn_Towu_2_FD_181712 | JGI IMG/M metagenome (GOLD analysis project Ga0233425, IMG submission 181712) | Freshwater microbial communities from Lake Towuti, South Sulawesi, Indonesia - Watercolumn_Towuti2014_140_MG | ecosystem: Environmental > Aquatic > Freshwater > Lake | place... | reverse complement strand
AAGGAAATCGCCGATTATGATGAAGTTTCCCAAAGATTTAGACATTTTTTGGCCGTTGACCGTTAAAAACCCAATATGCATCCAATATTTAACCAGCGGCTTTTTTCCAGAAATTGCCTCCATTTGACTGACTTCGGCTTCGTGGTGGGGGAATATTAGCTCTATTGCGCCACCATGTATGTCGTATTGTGGCCCAAAGAATTTTTCTGTAATGGCCGTATCTTCAATGTGCCAGCCGGGCCGGCCTTCTCCAAAAGGTGATGGCCAAGAAGGTTCTGATTCCTCTTGTTTGAACTTCCATAAACAGAAATCTCCTCGATTACGCTTGTCTTTACTATAATCTATTCTAGAAACAGCATCTTCGGCCTGTAAAATAGTGCGACCAGAGAGATCGCCGTAATTTTTGAATTTACTAATGTCAAAATAAATTCCGTCGTTGTTTATTTTATAGGCATACCCTTTTTGCATGAGCCTTTTTACTTGGCTAATAATCTCTTTTATATGGTCTGTTGCTCTGGCGTATTTATTGACGCTATCGACGCCGAGGTTTTTCATATCTTTCAAATATTCTTTTTCAAAGGCTTTGGCCAGATCTTTTGGCAGAACTTCTTTCTCTCTGGCTCTGGCGATAATTTTATCATCTATATCTGTTATATTCTGTAAATAAAAAACCTTAAAACCAATTTGCTTCAAATATTTAACAAAAGCATCAAAGACAATAGCCAGCTTAGCGTGGCCAAGGTGCGAGTAGTCGTAAACCGTAGGACCGCAAACAAAAATATTTATCTTTTTGCCACTCCGTGGTTTAAACAAATCTTTTCTTTTTGTAAGACTATTATAAATTTTTAAATTTTGGAACATGTATTTTGTTTTTGTCTTTTAATTCTATCATTTTTGCATACATACTAAGAAAAGAGAAGGGGATTGACAGCCATAAGACATAGGTGAAAAATAGAGGCGGAGAGGACGGCCAAAAAAATAATATGGCAATCAAGGCCGCCGACATTAAAACCATTTTAGTTTTTCCAAAAATATTTGACTCTAAATAAACTTCTTTTGACTTATAAAATATTGAAACAAAGGTATTTGACACTTCAGCTAATAGTAGGGCGAGTAAAAGCCACTTATGACTTCCAAACAAACCATAAACTGCGATTGGTAGAATTAAAATTCTATCTGCCGTAGAGTCTAGCATGGCACCAAGTTCAGTTACCTTATTTATTCCGCGAGCAATCGGGCCATCTATTAAATCAGTAAACACGCCTATACAAAAAAGGTAAACTATTAGCGCCTGGTCATTAACCCCTAAAAAAAAGAGTAAGATAAAGAGCAAGATACCTATAGCAATTCTTATCGAAGTCACATAATTAGGAACAATAACTCTTGGCCAGTATGGTTTTATAAATAAAAACAAAAACTTATCGCGGTAAGAGTCAATTTTTTCAAGAAAAAATGCGAGGTCAGCTAAAAAGTTATTCATTATAAAATCATACCAGAAATTTAAGGACTTGTTAATAGCTAATAAATTGTGCTAAACTTAGATAATCATTTAGTATTATTATGGCAGATTTATTACAAGTTTTTTTATTATCAATGACACCGCTCGGAGAGTTAAGACTCTCAATTCCTTTGGGCATAGCAATCTATAAATTAGACGTATTTTCGGTTTTTCTTGTTTCTGTAATTGGCAACATGATACCGATTTTTTTGTTTCTGCTATTTCTAAAGTATTTCTCAAAATTTTTAGCCGAAAAATGGGAGTTTTATAAAAAAGTATACACTTGGTGGGAAGAAAGCACAAAAAACAGGCATTATAAAAAAATAGAAAAATACGGAGCAACTAGCTTAGCTTTATTCGTCGCGATTCCTTTGCCATTTACCGGGGCTTGGACAGCTGCTTTGTTAGCCACTTTAATGGACATGCCGATCAAAAAGTCTTTACCCGCCATTACGGCTGGCGTGGCAGGGGCAGGCGCCCTTGTGACCGTAGCGGTTGTTATGGGAATTAATGTTACAGAATTCTTCGGTTGGCAGACGCTTGTAGGAGCTATAATATTCTTTGCCGCAATATATTATTACATTACGCGTTTCAAAAAACTTTGAAGGAACAAAAATGTCTAATCTTGTTTTATATCGTAAATACAGGCCGCAGCAGTTCAGTGAAGTGGTGGGGCAGGAGCATGTGGTGCAAACACTAACTAACTCTATTAAAGGAAATAATATTTCTCATGCATATTTATTTTGCGGTCCAAGGGGGTCGGGCAAAACAACTATTGCTAGACTTTTTGCTAAAACAATCAATTGCATGAAACCAAACGAGACTGAGCCGTGCAATAAGTGTTCTTCTTGCCAGGAAATTATGGCAGGCAATTCTATAGATTTGGTAGAGGTTGACGCTGCTTCTCACACAGGAGTAGACGCTATTAGAGAATTAATAGAGGGTATCAAATTTTCACCAGTAAAATCTAAATACAAAATATTTATTATTGACGAATGTCACCAGTTATCGAAATCAGCTGCCAATGCCCTGCTAAAAACATTAGAAGAGCCACCAGCTCACGCTATTTTTTTACTAGCCACCACCGAAGCTCATAAAATGATTCCAACAATTGTATCTAGATGTCAAAGGTTTGATTTCAAGCGGTTGCAAGTGCCAGAAATATCTAAAAAACTAGAATTTATTGCCAAAAGAGAGGGGATTAAGTTTGACGAATCGGCGCTCTCTTTAATTGCCATAAATTCACGCGGGTCTTTTCGCGACGCAGAGAGTTTGCTTGATCAATGTATAAGTTTTGTCGGTCAAGATAGCTTGATTAAGGGCCAAGATATTAAAGAACTATTGGGCATTGTCGAAGTTGGACAAATTGCCCAGTTTGTCGATTTTTTGCTAGCCAAAAATCCAAAAGAAGCCATAGCGTCTTTAAATGTTATGGTAGATAACGGCGTTGATTTGCAAGAATTTGCCAAAACATTAGTTTTTTATTTACGCCAGGCATTGCTTTTGAAAATAAATCCCATTTTTTTAAATTTACAAAACTCGGGATTGTCTTCCCATGAGTTAGAAAAAATGAGAGCGCAGATAGCAAATTTTTCTCAAAAAAATTTACAAGACACATTAGAGCTTTTTATCGATGCTGAAAATCGCATGAAGCATTCCGCTGTTATGCAGCTTCCATTAGAACTAGCTATTTTGGACGTCACTCATACCGAATCATAGCTTATTAGATAATAAAACACCGCTTAGCGCGCGGTTTTTTTGTTACAAGAGTTATCCACAGGGTTGCTTGTTGACATTGTGGTATAATAAATAATATTAAATTTTAATTTTTATATTATATATGGCAGCAGATCAACAATTAGTCGATTATATTAAAAAAGCTCGTGAAGCCCAGCAGTCAGATGATCAGACTCGTGCTTTGTTGTATAAAAACGGCTGGGCAGAATCTGAAGTAAAAGAGGCCTTTGCGGTATTAGAGCAGCCAAAAACACAAACACAGCCACAAGCTCAACCACAGGCACAAACAAAACCACAAACACAACCACAAACGCAATCGCAAAACCAACAAAAACCACAACAGCAACCGCAATCGCAACCACAAACGCAATATCAGCAAAAACCCCAGGCACAAACTCAGCAAACACAGCAACCACAGGCGCAAGTTACAACACAGCCAAAACCAGAGCCTCAAGTTCAGCAAGAAAATAAGCCACAAGTCCAATCGCAACCGGTACAGCAACCGCAGGTTCAAACTGCTCAACCCGCGCAATCTCAATATAAACCTGTCCAATCAACTCAACCGAGACAACAAGCCAAACCAACTACAACTATGCCACGAGGAGGCGGTTCGCATACTGTATTAAAAATTTTAGTGGTATTTATCCTTTTGGCTGGTTTAGGGGGAGCTGGCTTTTACGTTTTGTGGAGCCGTATTTATGATCCTGCCTGGAACCCATTTAGACCAAACCCAGAGACAATTATTATTAAGGCCATAGAAAACTTAAAAAATATAACAAGCGAAAACTTTGATGCGACGTTCGCTATCAGCGGCAAAAATATACAAATAGAACAAGGTAGCGGCAATTTTGATCTGACAGTTAACTTAAACGGCGCATACGATAATTCTAATCCAGATAAAAAATTATCATCAACTCAAATATCTTTGGCTATCAGTGCCAATGATACGGATGGCCAATCATACAACGCGTCTATCGCTGGAGAATCAATTTTGGTGGGACAAAATTTATATCTAAGATTATTAAACTTATCTAGCGCTGCTGCACAAGGCATGCAAAACTTTTTTTCCATTAATTTAAACCAATTAACTAACAAATGGATTAAATTTGACATGAGCCAAGCTAGCGGTTTGGGTTTGTCTGATTACGCCATCGAAAATACTAATAATCAAAAAGAGTTACAGAGACTTTCACAAATTATAGCAGATCTGCAAAAAATATTAATTGATAAAAAAGTTTTTAATATAAAGCAGCTGGAAAATATACAAGGGGCTGACCAAAAAGAATATCATTACTCCTTGTCAATAAATAGAAACAATTTAGACGCAGCCTTGCCAGAAATCTACAATGTATTAGCCAGTGCGACGGCCAATGATGGTCAGTTGCCGGCAGACGTACCAGATGAAGCCAAGTTCAGGTCTGAAATGAACGCCTTTCTAGACCAAATTGGACCGGTTTCTGTTGAATTGTTTATTGGGCAAACAAATAATATGCTATACAAAGTACAAATTTCGAGTGTTGTTGATATAAATAAATTTAACAGCACTGCAAATGGCACGGTTAATGTAAAACTTAACTTAGCAAGAAGTGGCGTAAACCAACCAACACAAATAACCGAACCAACCGAGTACCAAAATTTTATTGATTTATTTGGTTCAATTGTTAGCTCGCGTACGCCAATAGAAATTGATTTGATTAGTATTAATACTATAGCCCAATCGACTTTTGACGCAAATAATAGCTATTCTAGTCTTTGTTTCAAAGGTTTGCTCAATGGCTACAATAAAGAGGGGGGAGATAGTTTGGTTAGCCTTAATAACGACATCATCAAGCAAGATGGCAAAAAGCCCAATTGTTATGCTTCGGCAACAAATTTTTGCGTCTCTACTCAGTTGTCCGATATGGTTTGGGCGTGCGTGGGTCCTGGTGGTAAGATTGGTAAAACACAATGCGTTTCTGCAGCCACAATTTGCAAATAATTATTCTAGCTATAACAGCCGTTGCTGCGACAACGGCTGTTTGTTTCCTTGCAGCTTCTTTTTTTATCAAAGAGAGCTCTTTTATTTTTAAAAGTAAAATAAACAATGATAACTATGTGCAAATTTTGTTTGTTGGAGACTTAATGTTTGACCGCGGTATAAGGCATTACGCAGATAAAAATTCTGGTAACGAATTCATTTTTGAGAAAATTCGAAACACTCTTATAAACAACGACTTAGTGGTAGCAAATTTGGAGGGGCCAATTACAAACAATAAATCTATCAGCGTTGGTACTGCGCCAGGAGCGAAAAATAATTATTTTTTTACTTTTGATCCCAGTTTAACTCGAACATTGTTTAATCATAATATCAGAATGGTAAGCCTAGGGAACAATCATATTTTAAATTTTGGCGATAAGGGTTTGCTTTCGACTGAAAAATACTTAAGCCAGGCGAATATAGGTTATTTTGGTTCTCCAGAAGGTCAGAGAAGCGCAATAAAAGATTTGGATGGGCTTAAAATAGGTTTTGTGAGTTATAACGAATTTTATGGCGACGTTGAGGCAGAGAGAACAGCAGCCTTGTCAGAAGTCAAAAAGATTAAAACAGATTCTGATATTATTGTTATTTTTTGCCACTGGGGCGTTGAATACAGCAAACAAGCTACGCAAGCGCAAAAAGATTTGGCTCATAAATTTATCGACGAAGGCGCAGATTTAATTATTGGTTCACACCCTCACGTAATTGAACCGATAGAAGAATATAGTGGTAAAAAAATTTATTATTCCCTTGGCAACTTTGTTTTCGATCAATATTTTGATGAAAATGTTAGAAAGGGCTTAGGCGTTGAATTAAAAATTAATAAAAAAACTAAAGATATAGAATTTTCGGAAATAAATTTTTATTTGGACAACAATGGTCAGACCATCCTCATTGGCGGGCAGGCAATTGAAAAAGCTAATTAAAAATGATATTATTGAATAACATTCCGGGGTCGTCTAATGGTAGGACATGGCCCTTTGGAGGCCAGTATCTTGGTTCGAGTCCAAGCCCCGGAACAAAATGGGTTATAATAAATAATCTTAATTAATAAAAGGTCGAGAAATACTTTTTAAATTTTGTTAAAATGTCTATAATTTTAAGGTTAATTATTTTAATTGTTATTATTGCGGTAATTATTTTTTTCGGCATTCAATGGTGGTATTCGGCGACGCGTCCAACGCAAAACAATGACGTGGTAGATAATACGCAAGATAAAAATGACCAGCCACCGGAGCCAACCAAACGAGTTGATTTGCCAAAGGCAACATCTAATACGGCGCTTGATAACGATTTAGCAACAATTGATATTCACCTTCAAGGTCTCACCGACGACTCTGTTAATGTAGACCAAAGTTTGGTGCAATAAAAAACAATGAATAAAAAATATATTACGCTTGCTGCATTAATTCTTGCAATAATGGTTGCTTTTCCAGCTTCGGCTCAAAACAACACAACGGCTAGTTTGTCTACCATTATTAGCAAGGCAATTCAGGAAATAGATCAAAGAGTCGAGAATCTTAATAGCTTAATAAGCCGTTTGAGTGAAGCAAAAAAGATAAGTCAAGCAGAGAAGGACTCATTAAAATCACTAATTCAAGAACAGATAACCTCGCTTTCAGACTTAAAAGACAAAATAGAGGCTGATACAAATGTAACAGATGCCAAAAGCGACTATCAATTGATAACTAAATCTTATAGAATTTACGCTCTCATATATCCACAAATTAGAATTATTGCTGCAGCAGACAGAATATTGATGACAGCATCTTCTATGAATCAGCTGGTGGAAAAAATTAAGTCGCGTATGTCTTCTATGACTGGCGCTAACGCAACCGCGCTTCAATCAACTATTAACAACTATGCTATCAAAGTAGGCGAAGCTAGCGCGCAAGCACAAGCCTCAATTGCTCAAGTGAGAACTCTAAAGCCAGACCAAGGCGATCAGGCTATTTTTGCCTCTAACTTAGCTGCTCTTAAAAACGCTAGAGATAAAATAAAAACAGCTGCTAGCGCTTTGTCCGATGCCAGAAAAGATTTGGGAAATCTTGTTAAGAATATAAAACAACTTACCCCCGATGTTACTCAGTAAAAGTTGTCCACACTTGTCATTATCTTTTTGAGAGCTATAATAATATAATATTTAATAATCGCTGACTATTCTAACATTGCTTTATGTTTATTGCATATTAAGTTTAAGTCAGAAAAAAATGTCAAAAACAAAAATAATATTTCTAGCTACTGTGCTAACGGTATCATTATTAAATGCTGGTTTAGCGGCAGCCGTAACCTCCACAAAAACCCAAGTAGTGAGTAATACCATCAATGGTAAGGTTACTGCTATTGATGACAACATTTTAACCGTTGTCGGCGCCCCCAAAAACACGTCTTACAGTGTAGATATTAGTGACGCTAAAATTACCAAATCACCTAGCAATGATACAGTCGCTTTGTCTGCTAGCGATATTAAAGTTAATGATATAGTAAGAATAATGGGTAAGGTTTCAGGTACTTCGGTTACGGCAACTGCTGTAATAATTTCTATGCCACCTAGCTCCAGCACTCCTGGCATAGTAACTTCGGTAGATGGCTTTGGTTTCACGATTGACAAAAATGTAGGCGGAAAAAATCAGCCAGTCGCTTACACTGTCAATATCAACGAGTCAACAAAATTTATACAGGCAGGCAAGACTGTTACAATAGATGATATAAAGGTAGGGGATAAAGTTGTAGTTTCTGGGCTAATTAATCAAAGCAATAATACAATAAATGCAGAAAAAGTAAATTTAGTATCTACCCCAGAAAGCCAAAAAAATAAGCAGGTAAAGGAGAAGCCTATTAATAAATTAGATTTTGGAGCCTCTGTCAGCAATAGTGTAATGAAATTTTTTCAATCAGTAGGGGTATTTTTGGGTAATTTTTTCAAGAAATAATCTAATAAACTAAGAGCTGTAAGTAGAGCGGGTAAAACCTCGCTCTATTTATTTTATCGCAAAACAGTTGACAAGGTTGCCTATTAGAGCTAGGGTAGAGGTGAAATAAAAAAATTAAAAAATATGAAAAACTCAACCTTCAAAATATTTTTCTCGGGTTTATTTATTGGTGGGCTGTTTTTTGCTCTTACAAGCTTGGCGGCACAACCACCCGTAGCTAACGCCGGACCAGACCTATATGTTAATTCTGGTCAAACAATTACCTTGCAAGGTTCTGCATCAGATCCAAATGGCCATTCTTTTAGTTGTTATTGGAATTGCAGCGGCGGCACACTATCAAGCACAAACATTACTCAACCAACATATACACCTCCTTCTGGCAGTGGCCAGGCAACCTTTACCTGCTCGCTAACCGTTACAAATACTAGCGGTTTGTCTAATACAGATAATATGACTATTTATGTCAATCATCAGCAAATTGGCGGGGCGAGCGTGCAAACAAATTCGGCTACTAATATTTCGACAACTCAAGCAGTTTTGAATGGTTCTCTTTCGATTCCATATACTACTGGCACAAACTATGTTTGGTTCCAATGGGGCACAACAACTTCTTATGGTAATGAAACTATTCGCCAAAATCAAAACAGCCAGGGGTCTTTTAACCAAAATATTGCCAACCTGACGCCCTATACCACATATCATTTTCGCGCAGTAGCGCAGATTGGTAGCAATGTCACTTATGGTAATGATATGACTTTTTACTCAAGCGGCAGCGGTTCTGGTAGCGGAATTTTATCTGTTTCAAAAAAAGTTATTAACTTATCTTCGGGAAATCTAAATTGGCAACCTTCGGTTAATGCAAATCCAGGGGACTTGTTAAGTTTTGCCATTACTTTACAGGCAAATAGCAATCAAAATATTAATAATGTGTATGTGCGCGATATTTTGCCAACCAATTTAATTTATAGAGATAATTTATTAGTCAACGCCAATCAAAATTATTCTGGCAACCCATCTTCTGGGATAAACGTTGGCACAATACCAGCAAATGGAGTAGTAGTTATTTCGTACCAAGCACAGGTGGCTCCAGAATCTAATTTCTCATATGGAACAACTACTCTCAGCAACAGCGCTACAATTACCAGCACAGAAGCTGGCACGCAGACAGTTAGCGCCGCGGCAATAATTAATAAAACTTCTGTTTCTGGAGCAACAATAGTTGACACAGGTATAACAGACAATTTTAGTCGAGAAAATTTCTTAATTCCATTGATTTTGATAATTTTAATGTCTTGGTTATACTTTACTGGTCGTGTTTATAAGTTTACTAACTGGCTAAACGCTAAAATCAAATAAGCAAAAGCCCCTTTTGGGGCTTTTTTGTTATATATTTTTTTGGTAAGATACAGCATATGCCAATGGATTTATCAAAATTGAATAAAGAGCAGCGAGAGGCGGTAGAATATGATTCTGGCCCGATGTTAATTGTGGCTGGAGCAGGAACTGGAAAAACAACTGTCATAACGCAGAGGATAGTGAATTTAATTAATAAAAAACTGGCCAAACCAGAAGAAATTTTAGCAGTTACTTTTACAGAAAAGGCTGCGTCCGAAATGGAAGAAAGGGTAGACGGTCTTTTAGATTTTGGCTACATAGATCTATGGATTTCTACCTTTCATAGTTTTTGCGAAAAAATTCTCCGCGATAATGCTCTAGATATTGGCTTGTCGCCAGATTTCAAAATTTTAGACAATACATCTGGTTGGCTTTTGGCTAGACAAAACTTAGAAAAATTTGATCTAAACTACTATAAAGCATTAGGAAATCCGACAAAATTTATTCAATCATTAATTTCTCATTTTTCACACTGCAAAGACCAAGAAGTTTATCCCGAAGATTATTTGAAATACGCCGACAATCTTAAAACCAGAGACGACGCTCCAGAAGAAGAGGAAATAGAAAGGATAAAAGAAGTTGCCGAAGCTTATCATGTTTACCAGAAAATACTCCTGGATAACGGGTGCCTTGACTTTGGAGATTTAATAAATTATTGCTTAAAGCTATTTAGAAAAAGACCAGCAATTCTTAAAAAGTATAGAAGCAAATTTAAATATATTTTGGTAGATGAATTTCAAGATACTAATTGGTCACAATATGAATTAATAAAGTTATTGGCTGAACCCAAAAATAATTTGTGTGTTTGCGCCGATGATGACCAGGCAATTTATCGTTGGAGAGGCGCTTCCTTTTCAAATATTGTCCAATTTGTAGAAGATTTTCCTAAAGCAAAACAAATCTCTTTAATAAATAATTATCGTTCAAGTCAAAATATTTTAGATCAATCCTATGAGTTTATAAAACAAAACAATCCAGACAGGCTTGAGGCAAGGCAAAATATAAACAAAAAACTAATTTCCAGCATAAAAGAAGTTGGTACTATAGAGCACCTCCATGCTAAAAATTTAGATGGGGAAGTGGGCGAGGTTCTAAAAAGGGTTTTAGAAATATTAAAGCGCGACAAAGACGTAACATATAATGATTTTGCGATTTTAGTTAGAGCAAACGATTCTGCCATTCCGTTTGTAAAAGCGCTAGAAAGAGCTAATTTGCCTTACCAATTTTTAGCTTCCCGCGGATTATACTCAAAACCAATTATTTTAGACGTTATTTCTTATTTCAAACTTTTAGACAATTACCACGAAGGAACATCTGTTTTCAGAATTTTAAACTTGCCATTTTTAGGAATATCAGAAGTTGATATTGCCACAATTGCTCAATATAGCCGTAAAAAAGTGAAATCATTATTCGAAGCGATGCAAGAATCACAGCTAGTTTATGGCATTTCGGCGAAAACTCAAGAGAAAATTGCTTTTATTTTAAGCCTCGTAAAAAAACACTCAGAAATGGCTAAAGAAAAGGGGGTTTCCGAAATTTTCGTAGCATTTTTAGAAGATTCTGGGTACTTGAGACACTTGGTATCCGCAAACGAAAACGAAAAGTTAGATCTATTAAACCAATTTTATAAAAAAGTAAAAAGCTTTGAAGAGTCTTCCATTGAACCATTGTTAAGGAATTTTATGGAGGAAATGAATTTAGAGTTAGAATCTGGAGAAGAGGGAAAATTACAATTTGACCCAGAGCAAGGCCCGGACATGATAAAAGTAATGACTATACACGGGGCCAAAGGCTTGGAATTTAAATATGTTTTTTTGGTTAACATGGTTGACCGCAGATTCCCAACTGACCAAAGAAAAGACCCCATAGAACTTCCGGATGCATTAATAAAAGACATTAAACCAATTGGAGATGTCCATTTACAAGAAGAACGTCGACTTTGCTATGTAGCGATGACCAGAGCGAAAAAAGAGTTATATCTTACCTCTGCCGATGATTACGGTGGCCAGAGAAAAAAGAAATTATCTAGGTTTTTAATTGAAATGAATTATAAAAATGAGGCTTCCGAAAAAGAAAAATCTGAAAGTGGGTTGTTGGCTGAAAAAATAAAACCAACAGATAGGCTCTCAAAAAAGGTTGAGGCGCACCATTTACCAGAACATTTTTCCTATTCACAATTGGCGGCTTTTGAAAAATGCCCCCTGCAATATAAATTTAGCTTCATCTTAAAGGTTCCTACGCGAGGCAAGGCCGCTTTCTCGTTTGGTCATACTATGCACAATACTTTAGCAAAGTTTCTACGCGAGACAAGTAAGAGCGGGCAGGAAAATTTGTTTGGAGAAAAATCAGCTAATAACGCTTCGCTAGATAAATTACTAAAAATTTATGACAAAGAATGGGTTGACGAGTGGTACGAATCAAAAAAACAACGCGATGAATACTATAAAAAGGGCAAGGAATCACTAAAAGAATTTTTTGATCAAGCTATTAAAAACCCTCCAAATGTTTTAAAAATTGCTGGCGAATTGGCCATAGAGCTGCCATTTAATCTAAAAGTAGGTGAGTACACGCTTTATGGTGTCATTGACCGTATTGACGAATTAGGGAGTGGCGTAAGTATTATTGATTACAAAACTGGCGAATCGAAAGATAAACCCGACAAAGACCAGCTACTAATTTATCAAATAGCCGCGCAAGAGGTTTTACAATTAGAGCCAAAACAACTTTCTTATTATTATTTAGACGATGGCAAAGTAGTTTCTTTTTTGGGCACGGAAAAAGAAACTGAAGAAAAAAAAGAAAAAATCTTAGAACAAATTAATAAAATTAAAAATTCAGAGTTTGAGCCAACGCCTGGCTGGCAATGCCAATACTGCGATTTTAAAGACATTTGCGACTCAGCCGAAAAATAATATTATAAAGTTAATTATTATGGAACAAATAAATTTTGAGGATTTTATAAAGTTGGAAATTAGGGTTGGCAAAATCATATCTGCTGAAAGAGTAGAAGGTTCAGATAAATTATTAAAACTTGAGGTTGATTTTGGTTCAAATGAAGCAGGTGAGGGGATCAAGCGTCAAATTATCGCTGGTATTGGTAAAATTTACGCCCCAGAGACCCTTGTTGGCAAAGAGTGCCCTTTTGCCTATAATTTAGCTCCGCGCGTCCTAAAAGGCCTAGAAAGCCAGGGTATGATACTTTGCCCGTCGGATAATGGCAACCCGGTTTTATTGCACCCAGATAAAGAAATACAGCCAGGAAGTATGGTAAAATAAGACCATGGACCCAATTATACTAATTCATGGCTTTGGGGCAAACACAAAGCAATATATTCCAATAGTAAAATATTTAAAAGAAAAGGGGATAGATAATATTTACGAATTTGACTATCCAAATAAATTTGGGTTTTTGTCTCTTAAAGCAAACGCCAAAGATTTGGCTGAGTTTATAGAACAAAATATTAAAGAAAAAAATATTAATCTTATTGGAATAAGTCAAGGTGGAATTATTGCTTTGGCTTATTTAAAGTTTTATAAAAATAGAGAAGTAAAGAAACTTTTTACCCTGTGCACGCCACACAAGGGATCTGTCTTAGCTAAAAAAGTAAAATTGCCTGGTATAATTGAATTGAGGCCAGACAGCCAGCTATTAAAAGAGCTTGAAGATTTTGCAAAAGAAAGCAAAATAGAAATTTATTCTGTATACACGCCATTTGATTTAATGGTTTTTCCTGGTTGGAATGCAAAAACTGATTGCGGAAAAAATAAAATGGTTTTAGCGCCATTGCATCCGTTAGCATTTGTCTGGCCATCTGTTAAAAAATTTATTCATGATAACCTTACAAAATAATGGATAAAATTTTAAAAAAATCTGGCTGGTATATTTTAACTACGCTAATCTTATTGCCGTTGATTTTTTGGCTATTCATGGAGCCGTTAAATGTTAGGTTTATGGGCGCCAATGGATTTGTAAAAAGCTTGGGCGACATCACCGGATTAGTCGGCATGGCAGCTTTTTCTTTGGTAATAATCTTATCTGCTAGACTAAAATTATTCGAAAAGTTTTTTAACGGCATAAACGAGGTCTATACCGCGCACCATTTTCTCGGCGGAATTGCCTTTTCATTACTTTTGTTTCACCCGCTTCTGTTGGCTTATAATTATTTATTATTTTCTGTTGAGTCTGCCGCTTTATTTTTATTGCCATCAGCAAACAACTGGGCCAAGAATTTTGGGATAGCTGGATTGCTTATAATGATAATCACACTAGCCATAACCTTTTACACAAAATTAAAGTATCAAACTTGGAAATACACTCACAAATTTTTGGGCCTAGCTTTCGTTTTTGCTGTCTTCCATACTTTTATGGGTTATGGAGATGTCTATTCGAATATCTTTTTGAGAATTTACTTTTTTATTTTATCGGCGCTTGGAATCGCAGCGTTTCTTTATCGTGCGCTTTTTGCCAATTTTTTAGTAAAAACGTTTGAATATAAAATAAAAAACATAGAATCAAAACCAGACAAAATTTGGGAGCTAGAATTAGAACCAAAAGATAAAGAAATAAATTTAAAGCCCGGACAATTTGGATTTATAAAGATTATTAATCAGCATATGTCTAAAGAAGCGCATCCGTTTTCTTTTTCATCTACAACCGGAAACCCATTAAAAATTGCAATCAAAGAATTGGGGGACTACACAAAAAAAATTAATGAATTAAGAGTAGGCGACTTGGTTTTTATAGAAGGCCCGTACGGCGCTTTTAATTTTAGAAATTATGGAGTAGAACAAGTTTGGATAGGCGGGGGAGTAGGAATTACTCCATTCTTGAGTATGGCAAGAAGCTTGTCTGAAAAAGATTATGGCTATAAAATTAAACTCTACTATTTAGCGCGCGATCAGGGCTATTTAACTTTCAAGGATGACTTCGAGAAAATTAACTTGGCAAATAAAAATTTAGAGGTATTTTTTTGGCCAACGAGCGAAAAAGGACTTTTGACGGCTAAAGAAATAAAAGTTACAAAAAATTCAGATATTTTAATTTGTGGACCCTCGCCCATGATGAATTCGTTGAAAGAACAGTTTAACAAAATTGGGGTTAGTAAAAGGAAAATTCACACAGAGGAATTTAGTCTATATTAAAATTTATGTTAAAATAAGTAATATTATAATGTCCCAAAATATATGATTAAAAATTTAGTAACAATATCATTGATAATATTTATAGTCGCGCTCGTAGGTGTTTTAGGCACAACAATTTTCGTAAAGCAACAAAACCCAAATCAAACAGCAGGCCAACCACAAGACAAAATTAACAACACTGACGAGGAAAAAATCGAAAGCGGGAAAACAGATAAAGAAGTTTTGGCTAGCGATGTAGCGACGCACAACACGGTTTCAGACTGTTGGCAGATAATAAATGGAAAGGTCTATAACGTTACAGATTATATACCATTGCACCCTGCTGGAGCTGATAAGATAATACCGTTCTGCGGCAAAGACGCATCTGTAGCATTTAATACAAAGGGTGGGAAAGGACCACACTCGCAAAAAGCCGAAGAAAAATTAAATAATTACTATATTGGTCTGTTAAAATAGAATGAATAAAATTGCTTTAACAATAGTTTTGTTAGTAATAACTGCGGTCATTGTTATAATTGGTTTGGGAATTTTTAGCGAAACACAAGGGCCATCGCAACAAACAGATAATAATTTTATGATACAAAATATGAAAGTTGAAATTTTAAAACAGGGGACTGGCGAGGGGGCAAAAACAGGAGATAAAGTTATTGTAAATTATGTAGGCACACTGCAAGATGGCACAAAATTTGACTCTTCAATTGACCGCGGCCAACCATTTCCTGTAACCATTGGCAACGGCGAAGTGATTAAAGGTTGGGAAATTGGCTTGGCGGGCATGAAAGTGGGCGAAAAAAGAAAATTAACCATTCCGCCAGAATTGGCCTATGGCTCTTCGGGAGCAGGTGGAGTAATTCCCCCAAACGCTACCATAATCTTTGATATTGATCTCTTATCTATCAATTAAAAGAATAACTAAAAAGTACCGCCAGGTACTTTTTAGTTGCACAAATGTTGATTTTTTTTATACAAGTATTATCATTGTAATAATTGAAACCTAAACCGGGGTGTAGCTCAAACAGGACAGAGCGCCACCCTTGGGCGGTGGATGCTGTGGGTTCAAATCCCGCCACCCCGATTTTGTGGGGACATAGCTCAAACAGGGAGAGCACTGGGTTGCAGATTAACCGTGTACCCAGGGGTTGCAGGTTCAAATCCTGCTGTCTCCATTTGCCAAGCTTTTGGCAAATGCTCGTTGTCACTTCTGCATGCAAGGAGAAAGCCATGCGAGACCCCATTAGAATGAACGACAGGGAGTTGCTGGAAGAGCTAGTTTCCAGGACGGCAGAGCTCATCTGTATGGACAAGGAATGCCAACCCGGCTATCATTTTGATGTTACCGGGCGAGCAAGCTCGCTGAGGCAGGAGTTGCTGTACAGGATGGGCGGAGAACAAGCCAACGAAGGCCTGCTAGACAGGCTCGTCAGCATTTCTGCCAATGCTATAGTTGAGATGACGTCCGTCTCGGACGAAGTTCGAGAGATGGAGGCCGACCTCACCAAGCAAGTGTTGCAGAAAATCATTCAGGCCCAAGAAGAGGCTCTGCAACCCAGCTAATCCTTGCGACATAAACACCAAATCCCAGACACCACGCTGGGTCTTTTTTTCTTTGGCAAACTGGACAAAAATTAAAAAATAAATAATAATTATATTTAGTTTCTAATCGTTTTCCGGTCGTTGAAAAACGAATCGTTCTCGAGCATTGGAGGTGAAGAATGACAGCTGTAAAAGTTTTTACAAGCGAAGAACTTTTGGATGAGTTGGCTGAGGCCAGGCATCCAAAAGAACTGGAAAGGGCAAGGGCCAAGGTTGCTTCCAGGATCCTAGAAGCATCCGCCCTGTCTGAAGCTGATGCAAGACTCATCAATCGATTCATCCAGCTAGTAGGCGTGATGGCCGAAACCGACATGGATTTGATCGACCGCTCTCAACGGATGAAAGATTTGGAAGCGGAATTCGTCAAAGTCCGCGACCAACTGCTTTCGCGCATGAACGAGACATTAGAGCAACCCAGGGCCTAGGCAATAGCTTCGGTCTTTTTTATTGCTTTTTTTACTAAAAGTGATAAATTATAAATGTTCCAGATTTTTTAGATCGTTTCCAACCAAGGAGGATGTATGAATATCGAGAGTATTGACCAGACGGTCGCGTCTGTAAAGAGAGAGGTTGCCGCAAAAACTGGCTTTGAGCTAACCGATGCTGTGTGCCCCATAAATGGGTTTGCGCCGACAGTAGGATTTCAGCGCGCGATCTACGTTGACTCAGTCTGTGGCAGGGTCCAGTTGCTGGTGATAAGCCAGACAAAAGGCTCTCTCTTCGGCCTTTTTGTTGAGCTTTTGGAAAAGCTCATCAGCATTGGCAAGGTGAAAAGGCACGGAGTTGACGCTGTTTTTGAGAGCCGGTACAATCCTTTTGACAGGAGGCCCGGATTCAAATACGACGTCGACTTACAAGCACAGCACTACCGAGATTTCATTGCCGAAGGGGTTGACCCAATCTGCTTTTTAAGCAAGCTTTGGGACTACGAAGACCTCTTTGTCAATGACGGATTCTCGGGCGTGTCGCTTATGTCAGAAGGGTTATTTTCTGAGCTACGATTGGATGTCCACAAGACAATTCTGTTGTTTTCCAAAAGCAAGAAGCTTATAAGGATGATGGCAGAATTTTTACGTGGCGCCAACCTGCCAGAGATGCCAACCGACGCTACTGGAATCGCCGACGAGCCACACCTGCACATTGGACACTCAGACTTCCGCAACAAGTTTGACCAACTTGTTGCCAGCGAAAACGCCGAGCCGTTTGTCGCCCCATAAACCGAGAAATCGGTTTCTTTTTTTATCACTCTTGACAAGGGACTGCTAATTTCATAAGATGTATTATCAGTCGATTAATTAGAGTGATAATTACTATAAATGCTAACAGAAAGACAAGAAAAACTTTTAAATTTTCTAGTTAAAGAATATATCTCCTCAGCAGAACCTGTTGGGAGTTTGTCGTTAAAAATAATCAGCGATTTAGATATTTCGGCTGCCACAATAAGAAATGATTTACAAGTTCTAACTAAAGAAGGTTATATAGAGCAACCGCATACATCTGCTGGCCGTGTTCCTACAAAAAAAGCATATAAATATTTTGCCACTAAATTTGAGGCAAAAGAAACTGGAGAAGAAATCGAAGATTTTATTGTGCGACAATTTAAGTTTATGCATCAAGAAATGGAACGCCAGATGCAAGAAATGGAAGAGCTTATGCAAAAATTAGATGACGATAATTTGTTTGAAAAATTAACTATTTTAGAAATATGGCACAAGAAGAACCAAATTTAAACGAAATTGAAGAACTTAAAAAAAAGAGCGAAGAATACCTAAACGGCTGGAAGAGAGAGCGGGCGGATTTTTTAAATTACAAAAAAGAAGAAATGGAGAGAATTGGCCA
>Ga0233425_10006140_pt1 | contig 18158 bp, 13 predicted proteins | sample Watercolumn_Towu_2_FD_181712 | JGI IMG/M metagenome (GOLD analysis project Ga0233425, IMG submission 181712) | Freshwater microbial communities from Lake Towuti, South Sulawesi, Indonesia - Watercolumn_Towuti2014_140_MG | ecosystem: Environmental > Aquatic > Freshwater > Lake | place... | reverse complement strand
GCGAATGACCCGGCTCCCCAGGGACTCGGTCGCGAACGTGTCGCAGGTTGTCACGCTCGACAAGGCTCTCCTGACCGAGCGCGTCGGCAAGCTCTCTCGGGCGAAGATCGAGCTCGTGCTCGCCGGCATCGATGTGGTGCTCGGGAGATAACGCAGCGGGGCTCGAGTATTGCAGTTGCTCCAACGGAATGGTGAAACGCGGGGACTGATGTCCTCAGCGCGTGGTATAGTCCAGTAGGGTGACGATGCGGATCGACGGCGCGCGAAGTGGGGGACGGCTCGAGCGGGGGCGTTGGCCCGGGCTCGCGCCGCGCCTCCGTCGAGCACGACGTCGCGGCGAGAGCGGCCAGGCCCTGGTCGAGTCCGCGATCGTCATGCCTTTGCTGGTCTTCATCATCCTCGGCGTGATCCAGCTCTCCATGATCCAGCACGCACGCATCATGACCGAATACGCCGCGTTCAACGCGGCCCGCGCCGGGATCGTATGGAACGGCGACCCCTGGGTCATGGAGAACGCGGCCATCATCTCGCTCCTGCCGACCTACGAGGGACTCGGCGACGAAATGGGGCTTGCCGACCCCGGCAGGATGCTGACCGCCATCGTCGAGCGGGCGCTCCTGTACCAGGTCAACCGCCGGCTGACGGGTTTCGCGAGGGAGATGTTCGCCGGGCCGCTCTCGGACATCATCCGGGGCGCGTTCGGCGGCGACGGCCCGGACGTGGTCGAGGTCACCGTGCTCAACCCGACGCGCGACGCCTTCGGCGACAACGAGGAGATCGACTTCGACGACCTCGGGAACGACGACACGGCCGCGTCGCTGCGCGAGGCCAACCGGCTGACGATCCAGATCCGGTACCTCTACATCATGCGCGTGCCCTTCGCCAACTGGGTCATGCACCACGCCTGGCTCAGCCAGCGCGCGGGCATCTCGCTCTACGGCTCGATCTGGAACCCGCAGGGCGAGGTGGTCGGTGCGACCGGGTTCTCCGCCGACGACGTCGAGGTGAGCTACGAGGACATCTCGCGGGGCCTGGCGGGCGACGACGACATCATCCGGGACCTCGCCCGCGCCGGGCGCGAGGGCGTGTACATCATCCCGCTGTATGCGACCTACACCATGCGCATGCAGTCGAATTTGTTCCTCATGCACTTCTGAGGTCGAGGCGAGGCGATGAGGACACACATCCGGCAGCGGAGGAGGATCGGGAGAGGGCAGGCGATCGTGCTCGGGTCGATCGGCTTGTTCATCATGGTGCTGGGGGTCATCTCGACCCTGAACATCGGCCAGGCCGTGTCCGAGCGCATCAGGCTCCAGAACGCCGCCGACGCCGCCGCGTACTCGCTCGCGGCGGAGGAGGCGCGGCTCTTCAACTTCTTCGCGTTCACCAACCGCGCCCAGGTCGCCCATTACTCCGCGGCCATGACCATCCAGAGCTACATCTCGTACCTGACATACGTGGGCGGTCTGGAGGGCTCGCTCCGCGACCTGATCTGGGACGCGGCGTCCATCTACCAGTGCATCTGCGACCTGAACATCGACTACCCGCCGATCAGCCCGCCGTACTGCATCGCGGCGGAGGCGATGGCGCTCGTCGGCGACCTGCTGGCGATCATGGTCAGGCTCATCGAGGAGGGGTTGAACCTCGCCGACGGCCAGGCCGCGGACCTCGTCGAGGCCATGCACCTGCTGAACCGGGCGATCTGGAGGGCCCAGCTCCAGCAGGGGCTGATGATCAACCTGTTATTGACGAGCGGGGCCTACCCGTACGTGGAGGCGAACGACCCGGCGGTGGACTTCGGCCTGGTCAACGGGTTCAACGCGCTGTTCAACCAGCTCGAGTTCAACCAGGTGTTCGACCGCGGCGCCGGGATGAACTTCTCGCTCTTTGGGATCATCGGGCACCCGGAGGACATCTGGTCGCCGCGCATCCACGACGAGGAGAACGACGACGAGGACGTGGTGACGGCTCGGCAGGTGATGACGGAGATCGCCAACGCCTCGCGCTGGGGCCCGGGGAGCAGCGCGAGCGACACGTTCGTCACCGACCGGCGGCGCACTCTGCCGATCCCGAGCCTCGTGGGCGTGGCGAACTTCCTGCCGCCGACGCACCACGGTCAGACGCGCATGGTCAGCGGCGACGGCGGCGGCGGAGGGGGCTTCGGCGGAGGCTTCGGTGGCGGTGGCGGGAGCCACGAGGTCGAGATGGCGCTCGGCATCGAGGAGATCCGGGCCGACGACGACGGCTCGCCCGAGTACTACACGGGCACGGTCATCGCCTCCGACGATTACCTCGAGCCCATCGGCTGGGTGGGCGGGACCATCTTCTACATGCGGACGTCCGAGCACATCGGCGCGGCGGTCATCGCCGACTCCGAGGGCGGCGGCCACTACGGGTACGAGCACACCGACGACGTCGCCTGGTCCTCGGGCCTGATGCGGCTCCCGCCCGACATCCCGCGGCTCCTCTCGGTGAACGTGCTCGAGCTCGCCTGCGCCATGGCCTGCTGCAGCGAGACCGAGGAGACGTTCCCCGACGACACGAGCGACGACTACTCGGACCACGACGAGGGCATCCATGAGTGGGAAGGGATCACGGCCTACCCCAAGTTCAACCCGAGCCCCGACGAGACGCGGGACTACAACCAGCCGAGCACGTGGATCCTGCTCAACCTTCCACCGGAGAACTTCAACCGCTTCGGGTCGCGAGAGGGGCACCGTCCGTGGTCCATGGACTTCTCCATGACCTTCGGCTCGCGCACCGTCAGCCTGGACACGACGCCGGGCACGGGCGACTCGGCACCGCTGTCGTTCATGCGCGGCCTGAACGTCATCAGCCGCGGACAGGCGTACTACCACCGGCCGCGTCCCGCCGGCGGCGACGGCCGGTCCAACTGGCAGGAGCACCCGAACTTCTTCAACCCGTTCTGGCGGGCCCGGCTCGCGCCGGTGGGCCAGAAGCTGACGCAGGTCTACAACAGGCTGGTCTCGCGCGAGCTGCACGCCGAGCCGGGGTCGAGCCCGGTCCTGGCGGGCGGGCTCAACCTGGTCCGCAACTTCATGGGCGACGTGTTCTTCCACACGGTCACGTCGCTGATGACGCACTAGGAAGGAGAGCATGAAGCGAACAGGCACCAGGACGGCGACGCGACGCGGGTTCGGGCCGGGTCAGAGCCTGACCGAGTTCGCGATCATGGTGCCGATCATCGTGCTGGTCCTGTGGTTCGCCATCTACTTCTGGGAGGTCATCCAGGTCAGGCTCAAGCTCCAGGAGGCGGCGCGCTTCGCGACGTGGGAGTTCACCGCGTACCCGCTCCACGACTACGACGAGGGTCCGGGGAGCCGCTTCGACGAGGTCGAGGGCGAGGTCACGAACCTCACGATGGAGATGTACGAGGACCTCGACTCGTCTGACCGAGGCGCCGCCATGCCGGGCCACACCGAGGCGAATACCTTCCTCGCCACGGGCTGGGAGCTGAACAGGGTCCGGATCAGGGACGGCACGCCGCCCGACGTCACCGGCGAGATGATCAGCGAGCTCGCGCTCGACATCGTCCTGACGGTGGAGGCGTGGGTCGAGAGCCTGCTCACGAGCATCGACAACCCGTACGCCGTCGGACCGGTGATCTGGACCACGCGGTCGCTCCCGTCGATCGATCGCAGGTGGGGGTTCAACACCCACGGGTGGATCACCACGCGGGTCGAGGCGCGGGTGTACAACATCATGGTCCCGGAGACGTTCCGGGGCATCACGTCGCTCCAGTACGACCGAGGGCGGTGGGTGCGGCCGACGCTCCGGCTCGAGGAGGAGGCGGCGCTCCTGGCGGACTCGTGGCGGCTCGAGGACGGGCGCGACGTGCGCCACGGCGACGAGGAGGGCGGGTACTACGACCAGGTCAACCGCATCTTCCTCCTGAACCGCGGCCAGGCTGCCGCCGCGATCACCGCCATCGAAGTGGTGCGCCTCGAGGCCATGCTCTGCGCCTTCCAGGACCTCCCCGATGCGAGCCACCCCGTGGTCGTGAGCCTGAACCACCACGAGGGCGAGGACGGGAGGATCACGCTGCGCACCGATGGCGGCCGGGAGACGTTCGACACGACGCCGCTGACCGTTCCGCACCCGAGCGAGGACGGCGAGGACGAGTCGAGGCCGTACCAGGAGACGCTCGACAACCGCGGCAACAACTTCATGGGCTGCGACGAGCCGATGAACGCCACGTGCGGGGCGGGCCTCGGGACCGAGAACCCGTTCGGCGACGGTGTGCACTGGCCGCCGTCGGGCGAGGGAGGATAGGGGTGAAGCCGTTCCAGGTCGTCATCGTGATCGTGGCGAGCGCGGCCATCGCGACCCTCGGGCTGCTGCACGGGGGCGGCGCCGACGTGCCCGAGGCGCAGGCCACCCACCCGCTGGACGACCACTTCGACCCGCTGATGCCCCGCTACCCGCGCGTGGCCGAGCTCCCGCTGGGCGAGCGGCTCGAAGCGGGTGACGGAGCCATGCGCATGAGCCACTTCTCGACCACCGATTCACCGCTCCGCGTGGCGCGCTACTACCAGACCGTCTGGGAGCAGGAGGGGCTCTCGGTGCACCACGACGTGTCGCCCTCGGGCGGAGTCGTCGGGACCTTCGACCCGCGCGCGAAGATGGCGCGTTCGGTGACGATCCTCGCTCACGGTGGCCGGACGTGGGTGTTCCCCGCCACGGTCGAACGGCCGCTGGACGTGGCGCGCGCGGGTGACATGGGCGAGGACGACGGGCTGCCGGTGTTCCCAGGCTCGTCGAAGGGGCTCACGCTCCGGACGTCCGACGCGGGGCAGGGGACGAGCCTCGTCGCCACCTACACGAACAGCGGGGGCCTCACGAAGAACGTCGAGTTCTACCGCAGGGAGATGCAGTCGAGAGGGTGGAACGAATCCGAGGTCCCGAGCTTCGAGGAGCTCGGGTCGGACCGCATGTTGACCTTCCAGCGCGGTGACCAGCGATGCGACATCGACCTGACTTCCGTGGGCGAGGAGGACCAGGTCATCGTCTGCGTGGTGCTCGAGGGACGCGATGCGCGATGACGGGCAGGCCATGGCGGAGTACGCCATCATCGCGGCGGCGCTCATGGGCGGCCTGACGGTGATGACGTTCCAGATCCTGCCCGACTTCATCGAGGCACTGCAGACCTACCTCGACGGGTTCTACGTCTGGCTCAACCTCCCGTTCCCGTGATTTTTCCGGACGTGGACGTGGACGTGGACACGGACGTGGACGTGGACGGAGCCCCTGAAAAAAACAGTCGACCACGACCACGACAACGACAACGTTCTGGCGTTCTGAGCAGGTGGAGTGATTCATGGGCAAGAGCAAGAACAGGCGGAAGAAGGCCGGTGGCGGCGGGCGTGGGCGTCGCGCGATCGTGCGGCCTTCGCCGGAGGAGATGAGGACCAGGCTCGCCGCGCGCTACTCCGAGATGCCGGTGGGCGAGTGCTACATCACCGAGGAGTGGAGGAACCCGCTCTCCCTGGGCACGGTGTGCTTCACGCGCAAGCTCCCGGGGGGCGCGCGGGTCGCTGCGATCTTCCTCGTCGACCTCGCATGTCTGGGCGTCAAGGACGTGTTCGTGCGGAGGTTCCAGAGCGGCGAGCTCGCGGGGTACATCGACGGGTACTTCAACCGATTCGTGCCGTGCGAGCCCGCGCTCGGCGTGAAGGTCGTGACCTCGGCCGTCGCCTACGCGCGGGATATCGGATTCGACCCGCCCCCCGAGTACGAGGACACCAGCGCCATCTTCGTGGGCATCGATCCGGCCTCGTGCACCGAGGAGGTCGTGCTCGGCGTCGACGGGAAGCCGTTATACATCGAGGGCCCGCACGACGACGCGGAGGCGATCCTCGCGAAGCTCGCCGAGTGGGAGGCGAAGCACCCCAAGCCCTTGATCGTCACCCCGGAGGACGCGGGCAAGGGCCTCGTCGTCCCGCCCGGCCGGGGAGGCGGCCTCATCGTCGTGCCGAAGTAGCGGCGGGGCCCCGTCCCCGCCACCCGCATCAGAACGTCGCCTCGGAGTCGATCGTCGCGGTCATGGCGGCGCCTCCGTCGGCCGGGCGGCCCATCTCGACCGGGACCCAGAACACGTCGACCCAGCGGCGGTCGCCGCGCCGGCCATAGCCGGCGAGGCCGAGCAGGACGTCCCACTCGATATCGTCGGGCGCGGGCCGCGCCACGCGGAACAGCGGCCAGAACTGGAAGGACCAGTAGGGGACGCCCTGGCGTTCGCCCGAGGCGTAGACCACGTTCAGGACAGTGGTCCAGGAGCGTTCGTCCGAGCTCCGGCGCCAGACGACGGGGAAGAAGACCGAGAACCGGCTGGCCGACCTCGTCCGTGCGAAGTCCCAGTACAGCGGGAACGCGACCGTCGACGTGCCCGTGGGCCGCTCGAACCGCCACCAGATCGGGAACACGACCGAGTGCGACCGGTCGGCGTCCGAGGACAGGTACAGCAGCGGGTGGATGTTGAACGAGTAGCCGTCGGGCCGCCGCGAGACCTGGAAGGTCGGCAGCACCCACGTCGTCGATCGGTTCTCGGCCATGTTCCGGTAGTGGAGGTAGAACGGCATGACCGCCGTCGTCCGGCTCACGTGGCGGTTCTCCCAGTCCCAGACCACGGGGAACACGACCGTCCGTCTCCGGACCGGGTCGGAGCTGACGTAGGTGATCGGGAAGATGTAGCTCCAGCTCGAGCCGAGGCGCGTGTTGGCGCCGTGGAGGTATAGCGGCACGAGGGCGTCGAAGGTCGAGTCGCGCCTCCGGCTCCAGTGGTAGAGCAGGACCCCGCCCATCCGTGCCTCGGCGGTGCGGCGGTACCAGGCCGCGAGAGAGAGGAACATCCGGTTCTCGCCCGTGCTGCCGTAGTAGAACAACGGGAACAGGGTGAGGCGCCTCCGTGCCTCGCGTTCGCGGTAGAAGATCAGCGGGAAGAGCCCGAACCCGTACCCGTCCGCGAACTGCTCGACGTACAGCGGCGGGACCACTGTTGTCGACGAGCCCTCGCCGTGACGCCAGAAGTGGTACACCAGCGGGAGCCCGAGGGCGTAGCCGCGTCCCTGGCGTTCGCCGATCCACACGAGCGGGAACACGCCTCGGCGATACTCGCCCTCACCGATCCGGTGGTCGAACCACAGGCCGGCGAGCGTGAAGCCGTGCCCGTCGCGGTTCATGAGCCGCCAGTACACGGGGAAGCCGACCTGGTACGACCAGCTCGCGGTGTTGCCCCAGAAGATCAAGGGCGCGATGCCCGTGTGGCTCGAGGTCTCGCCCGTCGAGCGATACACGTTGCCGATGACAAGGGTGCGGCGCTCCGGGCTCCTCAACCACCAGAGGAACGGGAAGGCGACATCGGCGCCCTGGCCCTCCGCCGGTCCGCGGCTCCGGTAGAGGAAGGGGAGCAGCAGCACCTGCTCACGGCCGGCCGCGGTCCAGCTCTGGTAGAAGAGCGGGAAGACGAGCCGGGTCCCCTCGTTGCCCCGGATGGCCTGGTAGTAGGGCGGGACGAGGAGCCACCGCAGCCGCTCCAGCTCCTCGGGTTCGACGGGGTGGACTGGTGGGAGCTCGCCGGGTTCCTCTTCCTCGAGGTCGAGGTCGAGGGATGCGTCATCTTCTTCCTCGGCTTCCACCGTGGGCGGCGCTTCTGGCGTCGGTTCCTCGTCCTCGGGCGCGGCTTCTCCTCCCTGGTCCGAGGGCCCTGACATGAGCTCCTCGGGCGTCGCCAGGTCCGCCGGTCCCCTGAGCTGGTACTCGGAGTCCTCGGGCTGGCCGGACTCGACGCGCAGCTCTTCGCCCGGCGCCCCCTGCCCCTCGGCTTCACCGGAGCCCTGGGCGAACGTCGGACGTCCGGCCAGAAGCAGCACGACGGGGACCACGTATCGGAGGACACGTCTCGTCAAGAACGGGCTCCAGCCCGGGCAGTCTCGCTGCCGGGAGTGCGGGTGTCAAGGCCATGCTGGCCGTTCACGGGGGAAACCCCTTTCTGAAGAAAGCGGGGGACCGATCAACCAGGCTTTACACTTCGAATCCTCAACGATGGCGATGGCGATGTCGATGTCGATGGCGAAATCACAACGGTTGTCGGGAGCGGGAGGGGGAGGGGGAGCGGGAGCGGGAGTGACCCCAGCCCGCAGGGCTTCGGTCGTGTAGCCCGGGGATTCATCCCCGGGCACGGGAGCGGGAGCGGATTATTAAGGCCATGCTATCCTCCGATCCTCGTGCGGGTCCTGGGGATAGACGAGGCGGGGTACGGACCGCTGCTCGGGCCACTCGTGGTCGGAGGCGTCTCGCTCGAGTGCGAGCGCTACGATCCCGAGGTCATCTGGCGAGCCATCGGACCGGATTCGGGCATTGCGGACAGCAAGACGGTCCTCTCGCACAGGGGCATGGCGCCGGGTGAGGAGACGACGCTGGCCCTCCTGGAAGCGCTCGGTATCGCGGGAGCCGACGTCGGGCAGCTTCTCAACCGGCTCCTGGTCCCGTGTCCGGCCCCGACCCCGGGGTCCGGAGCCGAGGGGGGCCCGCCGTGGGTGGGGGGGTCCTGCGGCGTGGTCAGAGCGCGTCGGCCGCGTCCGTGCGTGGCCCTCGACCGCGCGGTCCCGCGGTGGGGCCGCCCGCCAGGTGCAGGGCGAGCGGCGGAGCTGCGGCGTCGGCTCGGTTCGGTCGGTGTGGAGCTGGTCGGCGCGCGAGCCGTGGTGGCGTGCCCCGGGGCGATCAACCGAGCCGTCGCGGGAGGCGCGAGCAAGCTGCTCCTCGACTGGCGCCTCTTCGCCGAGCTGCTACGCCGGGATCAGGACGACCTGGCGCCGCATGGTCTCGCGGTGTGCGGCAAGCTCGGAGGGCGAGCGAAGTACGGTGAGCTGCTCGCGGACATCGGCCTGACCACAGCGATCATGGAGAGCAGGGCCAGGAGCGCGTATGCCGTGGCCGGGCTCGGGCATGTGGAGTTCGTGAGGCACGCCGAGGCCGCCCACGCGCCGGTCGCGATGGCGTCGATGATCGCGAAGCTGGTCCGGGAGTACGTGCTCGATGCGTGGCATGCCGAGCTCTCGGGCGTGGTCGACGGCCTCGAGACGTGCAGCGGCTATCGGGACCCGATCACGGCAAAGTACGTGGAGGTCACGCGGCGCGCCCGCGAGGAGCTGGGCATCGCGGACGCCTGCTTCCTGCGGGACAAGTGAGGTTACCTCTCGACTCGTACGACCTCGCCGGGAGGGATGCGGGCGAGGAGGCCCTCGACCGCGGCGTGCACGGCCGCGGGATCGGCGGCCTCGAAGGTGACCCGCACCTTGTGCTCGGTTGACTCCATGTCGGGGTACGAGCCAACCTGGACCTGCGGGTGGGCAGTCACGGTCGCGTCGAGGAGCGGCGCGAGTGTCCACTCGTCGGTCGTCACGTACACCGAGGCCAGTTGCGCGGGCCGGCCGCCGGAGATCCTGGCCTGCACCGCACGGAAGCCGCGCCGCAGGATCTTCGGGATTCCCGCGAGCACATAGACGCGATCCACGGCCACCGTCGGCCACCGCAGCTCGTCGGACTGCACGAGGTCGCAGCCTCGCGGGACCCAGGCCATCTTGAGGTGAGCCGGGCCCAGTCGCGCGCCGAAGATCTCGCGGGCGCGGGCCTCGAGCCCCGGGTCGAGCACGAGGTCGCGATCGAGCGCGCGCGCCACGGCGTCCATCGTGATGTCGTCGTGGGTCGGGCCGATGCCTCCGGCCGTGAAGACCAAGTCGACACGGCGCAGCAGGTCCCTGAGGGCGTCGATGATCTCGTCCCGCTCGTCCGGCACGACGACGACGCGCTGGAGCCTCACTCCGATTGCGGCCAGCTCGCGAGCAAGGAAGTACGCGTTCTCGTCGCGGACCTTGCCAGACAGCAGCTCGTTGCCGATGAGGAGGACACCCGCGGTCGGTGACGGCACGGACGCATGATAACAGCCCGTCTGGTCGGCGACCATGTTCGCGTCCGCAGAGCTTCCGTGGGATCTACCGGCTCGCGAGGGCCTCGATCACGGCGTCACGTTCGGCCTGATCGAGGCGCGCGCCGCGCTCGATCATGTCGGCCACCACGACCGTCCACTGCTGACGGTCACGCCGTTCCGCGTCGATGAGCTCCATCCCATGACAGGTCGTGCATCGGTCCGCGATCAGGGCCGCGCCCAGGCTCGCCGGCTCGACGGGGCTGGCGTCGCCGCCTTCCGCCGGTTGTCCGCCGTCGCCGCGGCTCTCGCCTCCGGCCGGGGTCGTCGCTCCCCCGGTGTCCTGACGTCCGCCGCACCTTGTCAGCGTCGGCAGCGCAACCAGTATCCCGAGCACGCCAATCCACAGGGTTAATTTCATGGTCATATCCTCAGTGTTCCGCGAAGTCCGTGTCGATGACCTCGCAGCTCCCGTCGTCGAGCACCGCCGTGAAGCAGTGCTCCACCACCTGCTGTGTGTAGTCGAGCATGATCAACCCCCCGTGCCGTTCGGAGATCGGGGTCTCGGCCATCGGGTTCTGGACCAACACTCGGGTGACGGCCTCGCTCTCGCCGTCCCACGCGAAGTTGTCCGACGCGGGCAGGTCGAGCTCGTCCATGCCGTCCACTTCGTGGTGGAACGGGCGCACGAGGTCGGCGCCGAACGAGCGGCCCCAGAGGTCGCTCGACGGCATGCTGACGATCGGGTCGTCGATGGCCTGCATGAGGAGCAGGGGCGTCGGAGGCCCAGTCCGGTCCTCGGCCCTCACGGCGTAGGCCTGGGGGTCCGCGCCGTCGAGGATCGCCTCGGCGAGGCCGAGCACCACGGCCTGCTCGATGCTGGGGCGCGCGAGGATGTCGCTCACGAGCAGCGAGAAGAAGCCGAACGACACGAGCTCGGTGTAGTCCGCCCCGCCGACGAACAGCGCTGCGCCCTCGAGGGTCGGAGCCGACGCGAACGTCATGCTGCCCGTGATCCCGCCGAGGGAGAGGCCCATGTAGAACCCGCGATCGGGGTCCAGCGGCACGATGTCGCCGAACATCGGGCCGAGCTCGTCGTTGAGCGCGTCGATCCCGGTCAGCACGGCCATGTGGTCGGCCGCCGCCTGTCGCAGGTTGTCACGGGTCTTCGGGAGGTCATTGAAGTCGAGGATGTCCATGTCCGTGCCGGCGCTCCCGGACGTGCGGTCGCCGTGCTCCGGCAGGTCGATGGCCACGAGCGCGAAGCCCGCGGCCGCGAGGGGTCCGGCGAGGCCGAACACGACGGACTTGTCCTGGCCGCCACCGTGCTGGAACAGGACGAAGGGATACGGCGACTCGCCCGCGACCGGCAGCACCACGATGATGCCCGGGGCGGTGATCCCCTGTGCCTGTGGCACGCCGTCCGCGTCGACCGAGAAGACCCCGTCCGCGCCCCTGTACTCCGGGAGCTCGAGGATGGCGGTCACGGCCGGGTCCTGGAGGAGCGCGGCGACCTCCGGTGTGGGAGAGCTCTCCCCGAACTCATCGAGCCCCGTCGCCACCGCGCTCCGGACGGTCAGCACGGGCCGCTCGGCGAGCGCGTCGCCCAGCGCCGGGAGCTGCCGGTGCGTCGTGGCGAGCCGGAACGGGAGCGCGAGCTCTGCCTCGGTGCCCGCCGGGAGCTCCGACAGGGCGCGGCCGTACTCAGGGTGCGGCTCGCCGTCGGACCCGCAGACCGGGAGCGCGGACGCGCCGGTCACGGCCCCGGGACCCACGACGAGCACGGTCTCGTACAGGTCGGGCAGCGCGACGTCGGGCCGGACGACGAGCGAGGCGCCGTCGCCGTCGATCGTGGCCGAGACCCCGACATCGATCGGCTCGAGCGGTCCGGACGAGGTGCGGCGGCCGAGGAACGAGAGCCGGTCGACGCTGACGGCCTGCCCGGCGCCGTCGAGCGGGACGATGACTGTGGGCCGCGCGGGCCAGCCGTCGACCTGCGCGAGCTGCTCGAACCACGTCGGCCTGCGCAGTCGGAGCATCCCGGCCGCCAGGTCGTCCTCGGGCGGCGTCAGGCCGTCCTCGGTGCGCCAGAGCGGCGACGGCATGGCCAGCGCCTGGTCCGCCGCCACGCACCGGCCCTCGTCTCCGCCCGAGTCGCACGCCGCGAGCAGGAGCAGTGTTGCACCAGCGAGGAGTCGTCCCATCGTTCGTCTCCGTTCAGTCAGAGGTCTCGAGCTCGAGCTCCAGGCCGAGCTTCTCGAGGAGCTCGCGGAGCTCCTTCGTGGCATTCGATCCCGGAGGCCGCTGCTGCAAGGCTGAAAGCACGGCGTTCTGGACCGCCCAGAGCTTGGGTGTCACGCCGAGAGACGCCGCGGCCGCGAGCGTGCGGAGCAACGCGGAGATCGTCTTCACCGACCAGCCGGGCACCAGGTGGTCGGCGACGGTCTCGACGGCCGACGTGAAGCTGTCCTCGAGGGTCAGGGGGGCGATCTTCACTCCTCGCTTCTCGACCTCCAGGACGAGCTCCTCGAGCCTGACGAGCGAGGCGTCCGGCTCCCTCGGTGTGGACTCCATGCGAGCGAGCGCGGCCGCGATCTTGCGCTCCAGCGCGAACTCGACGGTGCGCGTGATCACGTCGGGCATGGGGAAGGCGGCTTCCGCGAGGTAGTCGAGCAGCTTCCGGTTCTCCGAGTAGAAGCGTTCGTAGCTCTCGTCGAGCTGCTCGAGCACCTCCCGGGTCAGTGTGCTCAGGACCGCTCGCCGCCCTTCGAGGAAGAGGTCCGGGAGCCCGTAGTGACGGCCCTCGCAGTGCCGGTCGAGCACGTGGATCACGTCGGTGAGCGACTGGCTGGCGTACGCCTCGAGCAGCTCGTCTTTCATGGCGCCGAAGCCCTCGGCGTTGACCGCGCCGCGCACCGAGCAGTTGAAGTCGTGTCCGCCGAAGTGGAGGAGCCCGAAGCCCACGTCCTCGACGGCCTGGGTGACCTTCGACTGGACCCGCACCCGGCCCACGGCGAGCCTGGTGCCGCCGTAGCTCTCGACCTGCCAGTCGAGGTTCCTCAGCTCGTAGCAGTAGACGTCCTCCGCCGCGGGATCTCCGAACAGCGACGTGATGGCGTGGTGGGACACCACGCGCCGGAGGTCCACGATCGACGGGTGGACCATCGCGCGGTAGATCTCGGCGCCGTCGCCGGTCGCGGGGTCGTTGCCGACCATCCGGCCGAGGAGGCGCTCGAAGCGCTTCTCGAGCCTTGTCGCGCCGAACCGGCCGGCGAGCTGGATCGCACGCGCCGCGTACCTGAGGATCTGAACCGTCTCGATCCCGGCGCAGTCGTCGAAGAACCACCCGCAGCTCGTGAACATCAGCATGCGGTTGCGCTGCATCTCGAGGAGGCTGAGGGCCTCGACCCGGTCGAAGTGGTCCAGCTTGCGCGCCGCGTGCGTGTCGAGGAATCCATGGGTCGTCTCGAGCGAGCGGTCGAGGATGACGCCGATGTACCCGTTGCGCGCCTCCCACGGGTCGGACAGGAGCCCGCCGGCGTTGAGCTCGTACAGGGTGTCGATCTCGTTGCGGAGCCAGTCCAGCGCCGTCCTGAGCGGCTTGCGCCACTGCTGGCTTCCGCCCTTCACGCGGCAGCCGCAGTCGTCGAACCACCGGCCCACGCCGTGCGAGCAGCTCCACGACGTGCGCTCGGCGATCTTCACCTCCATCGTCGGCGGGTGGAGCTCGAGGAACTCGCCGTAGTTGGTCAGGCGGACGCCCTTCTCCTTCGAGATGGCGCGCACGGCGAAGGCGAGGGCCATGTCGCCGAAACGGTGGTGGTGCCCGTACGACTCGCCGTCGGTGGCGATGTGGACGAGCTGGGCCCGGTCGCGCGCCGGGCCGAAGGCGCCGAGCAGCCGCTTGGTGAAGGTGCCGCCGTCGCCGAGCAGTCCCTCGAAAGCCACGCTGCGCGAGACGGGGCCGTCGTAGAAGAACAGCGTGATCGCGCGTCCCGAGGGGAGCCGGCAGAGGTACGCGCACGTCGGATCGATGCCGCTGGCCGGCACGTCCTTCCACTCGCCGCCGCCCTCGATCGGACGGATGGACCTGGCCTGGTGCGGCGCGAGGACCGTGAACCGGATGCCCTGCTCGGCGAGCACCTCGAGGGTGACCGTGTCGACCGCGGTCTCCGGAAGCCACATGCCCTCGGGGTCGCGGCCGAAACGCCTGACGAAGTCGGCGATGCCCCAGCGGACCTGGGTCACCTTGTCCTTCAGGTTGGCGAGCGGCAGGATCATGTGGTTGTATGCCTGCGCCAGCGCGTTGCCGTGCCCCGAGCGGCTTTTTATGCTCCGCCGGTCCGCCTCGATCACAGCCTCGTAGGTCTGGGGGTCGGAGTCCTGGAGCCAGGCGAGCAGCGTGGGCCCGAAGTTGAACGAGATGAGCTCGTAGTTGTTGATGAGCTCCGCGATCCGGCCGCTCGGGCCGAGCGCGCGGGCCACGGCGTTGGCCGAGTAGCACTCGGCGTTCACCCGCGCGTTCCAGTCGTGGTATGGCGCTGCCGTGTCCTCGATCTCGACCGCCTCGAGCCAGGGATTCTCCCGCGGCGGCTGGTAGAAATGGCCGTGGATGCAGACGTATCGCACCTGGTCCTCCTACCGGCTCGTCCCGCCCGACGCTGGTTGCGGGATGGGGATGGGGATCGGCAGGTTGCCGACCGGTGTCGGGATGCGGAGCCCTCCGTCGTCCACGCCGGGCGTGGTCGTCGGACGCCAGCCCGGCCGCCACTGCCGCGCCGTGCTCTGGATGATTGGCGTCCGGAGCTGGGGGAGCGGGTGGGTGCTGAAGAAGGTCGTGAAGATCTCCTCTCCGCCGCGGTCGCGGAGGCGGCCGAAGAAGTCCATGTTGAGCAGCGCGCCCTCCTCGGTCCAGCGGCCGCCCTGCCGGCCGTTCCCCGCCTCGAGCAGCGTGACGATGCCCCACATGTCGGACTCGATCTCCTGCGGCTGGTGGAACACCGGGATGGTGCTCGAGAGGATGCGCGAGATCTCCTCGGGCGAGACCTGGGCCCTCGAGCCGTCCCCGCCGGACGAGACGCAGCCCGTGTGGCCGCGGTAGTGGTGCGCGAGCTCGTGGCCGATGATGAAGGCGAGCTCCTGATCGAAGAGGTGGACCTGGCGCGCGAGCTTGTGCTGGTCGATGGCCTGCGGCCCGGTGAGCAGGCCGCGCGGCACGGCGCCGACCGGGCGCTTCGACTTGACCTGGTTGACCACCGCGTCGATGTAGGAGTCGAAGTAGTTCGTGTTCGAGACCTCGTCATACGACTTGGTCTCGGCGATCCCGGCCGCGACAACGAGCATCGCCGTCGTGATCAAGATGAACGGGCGACGCGACGACTTGGAGCAGATGGCCGCGGCGTTGGGCTCGTTGGCTTCGTTGGCGATCTCGAACGGGACGCTGGACATCAGGTTCCGCTCACGCTCGCCGAGCGCGGCGATGAGCGTGGCGTGGATGGCCCTGCTCCTGGTCATGATGAAATCCGATGTCATCAGCCCTTCCCCGTCGAACGAGCCGAACGGAGCGGGGCTCAGCGACCCGCGTGACGGGACCTCCGGAGCCTTGGACGCGCCGCCGCCCGAGCCGCCCTGTCCGTCCCCGCTCGTGGGGAACGGGAGGCTGATGCCCGGCAGGCCAGGGATCGGGATGTTCGTACCGGACCCGGACGCCCCGCCATCCGGCTGCCCGCTGCCCTGGTTCTTCATGGGGAACGGGTTGGGAAGGGTCAGGCCCGGGATGCCGGGGATCTGGATGCCCTGGTTGGCCTGGCCGCCCGGGCCACTGTCGCCCTGAGTCTGCGGCGCGGTGCCCTGCGGCGTCGCTGGCGGCTGCGGCTGGGGCTGGTCCGTGGCAACGGTCGTGGGCGTCGTGCCCTGTGTCGCGGGCTCCTGGGTCGCGTCTTCGAACAACCCGCACGCGGACACGACGAGCCCGAGCACGAGCAACGCGGTCCTTCCGAGAGTTCTCATCATGTGCTCCTCACGCGCCGTGGCGGCCGTCGATCATTGGCTTCTCTCGGCCGCCAATGGGAGCGAGTCTACCCTGTTTTCCAGGTGAGCGTGAGCGCGAGGGTGAGCCGATCAATAACAACGTACTGCTGGTTGTCCAAAGTCGACGGCCCCTGGCCATCTCCTCGATCCTGCGGCACCATCATGATCACAGAGACCATGACACCGCTCACGATCCCCCACGAGGTCCCCCGATGACAGGCCCCGAGCAGGAGGCCCGGGAGAAGATCGACGCCGGTCTGGAGCGTGCGGGGTGGGTGGTGCAGGACAGGGACGAGGTGAACCTCTCGGCCAGTCGGGGCGTCGCTATCCGCGAGTTCAAGCTCTCGCCGGGGCATGGCTTCGCAGACTACCTGCTATTCGTGGACGCGAAAGCCGTCGGCGTTCTCGAAGCCAAACCCGAGGGGTTCCCCCTCACCGGCGTCGAGCCCCAGGCCGAGAAGTACGCTCGTGGGCTCCCGCGCGAGCTGGATTGCCCGGTCCGGCCCCTGCCGTTCATGTACCTGTCCACCGGCGCGGTCACGAAGCTCACGAACCTGCTCGACCCCGACCCTCGGAGCCGGCAAGTCTTCTCGGTCCACCAGCCCGAGACGCTCGCCGAGTGGCTCGCGGCCGACACGCTCGACCAGTGGATCAAGGGCGCGGGCCACTTCACCGCAGCGGACGACACGAAGCCGTCCACCCTCCGTTCCCGCCTGCGGGCCATGCCGCCGCTGGCGCGGGGGTTCCTGTACTCCAACCAGGTCAAGGCCATCGTCAACCTGGAGCGCTCGCTCTACCGGAACCGGCCCAGGTCGCTGGTTCAGATGGCCACGGGCAGCGGCAAGACCATCATGGCCGTCACCGCGGCCTACCGGCTGATCAAGTTCGGCGGCGCGCGGCGCGTGCTCTTCCTCGTGGACCGCTCGAACCTGGGCGAGCAGGCCGAGAAGGAGCTCCAGGGCTACCGGACCCCGGACGACAACCGGAAGCTCACCGAGCTGTACAACGTCCAGCGCCTCACCACGAACACCATCGGCGCCTCGTCCAAGGTCGTCATCACGACCATCCAGCGGCTCTACTCCATGCTCAAGGGTGAGCCCGACCTCGACCCCGAGGCCGAGGTGGCGTCCCTGTTCGAGTCCACCGGCGCGGCGATGAACGAGCCGCTGCCTGTGGTCTACAACCACGCGTATCCGCCCGAGACGTTCGACGTGATCATCGTGGACGAGTGCCACCGGTCCATCTACACGCTCTGGCGGCAGGTGCTGGACTACTTCGACGCCTTCCTGATCGGCCTGACCGCCACGCCGGCCAAGCAGACCTTCGGGTTCTTCGACCGGAACCTCGTGATGGAGTACGGGCACGAGGAGGCCGTGGCCGACGGCGTGAACGTGGACTTCGAGGTGTACACGATCCGCACGAGGATCACGGAGCATGGCTCCACGGTCGAGGCCGAGCCCGGGACCTTGCTGGGCTACCGGGACCGCCAGACGCGCACCGTGCGCTGGGAAACCCCCGACGGGGACTTCACCTACGACGCGAGCGACCTCGACCGCGCCGTGGTCGCCAAGGACCAGATACGGCTCATCGTGCGCACCTTCCGCGACCGGCTCTTCACCGAGATCTTTCCGGGGCGCACTGAGGTGCCCAAGACGCTCATCTTCGCCAAGGACGACTCCCACGCCGAGGACATCGTGGAGATCATCCGGCAGGAGCTCGGCCGCGGGAACGCCTTCTGCCAGAAGATCACCTACAAGGTCACGGGCCGGAAGCCCGCCGACCTCATCCAGGAGTTCCGAAACTCCTTCGAGCCCCGCATCGCCGTCACGGTGGACATGATCGCCACGGGCACGGACATCCGGCCCATCGAGATCGTGATGTTCATGCGGTCTGTCAAGAGCCGCGTGCTCTTCGAGCAGATGAAGGGCCGGGGCGTCCGGGTGATCGACACCACCGAGCTGAAGGCCGTCACGCCCGACGCGCAGGCCAAGACCCACTTCGTCCTCGTGGACACCGTCGGCATCTGCGAGGCGGGCCTCGAAGACTCCTGCCCGCTGGAGCGCAAGAAGAGCGTCCCGTTCAAGCAGGGCGACGGACAAAGTCCGCCGAGAGGCAGGCGCGGCGGTGGACCCGCCGGCATGAAGGACCCCGTCGAAACGGCGAGGTACCGCTCTGAGCACAGATT
>Ga0233425_10006138_pt1 | contig 18172 bp, 12 predicted proteins | sample Watercolumn_Towu_2_FD_181712 | JGI IMG/M metagenome (GOLD analysis project Ga0233425, IMG submission 181712) | Freshwater microbial communities from Lake Towuti, South Sulawesi, Indonesia - Watercolumn_Towuti2014_140_MG | ecosystem: Environmental > Aquatic > Freshwater > Lake | place... | reverse complement strand
GCGAAGGAAGTATTTGAGGAGATGCTTCAAACGCGGGAAACGCCTCGGGCGGTGGTCGAACGAAAAGGTCTCGTCCAGGTGAGCGACACTGGTGAAATTGAGAAGATCGTTGCTGAGGTGTTGGCGGCGAACAAAGCTCAGGTCGATTCGTACCGGGCTGGAAAAACTCAAGTCTTCGGTTTTCTCGTTGGGGCAACAATGAAGGCAACGCAGGGCAAAGCAAATCCGAAAGTGGTCAATGAACTGCTGAGGAAGAAACTCGAAGATGATCGGACGTAGCTGAGAAGGAGGTCGAGAGTGGTTCGGCATCTCGAGCGAACGATCTATCGTCCGACATTCTCGTCGCGCAGCAAATCATCTACTTCATACTCCCATACTTTCATACTGATTTACTATCATACTCTGAAACTCTCACAACACTACTCACATACTGACTACTTCCATGCGAATCAAAGTCATAGCAGGTAACTGGAAAATGAACAAGGACTTCCGGCAAACGGAAGACCTGATTGAGGCATTGAAGAAAAATGTTGAACCGAATCTCGCGGGAGTGAAGATCGTGCTCTGTCCGCCCTTCACGTCTCTCGAACTCGCGAGTCGGCTGACGAAGGGTACTCCTTTCGCCGTTGGCGCGCAAAACATGTACTATGAGGATGAAGGCGCGTTCACCGGTGAAGTTTCTCCTGGCATGCTCAAGAGCGTCGGATGCCAATATGTTATTCTGGGCCACTCAGAACGACGTCAATATTTCGGCGAGACGGATGAGTTTATCAACCGGAAGGTGATAAAGGCCCAGGCGAGCGGTCTTGTCCCAATTGTCTGCGTGGGGGAAACACTCGAACAGCGCGAGCAAAACATCACAGACAAAGTTGTGACGGCGCAGGTGCGGGGAGTCCTCAAGGATATCACGGCACAACAAGTACAGAACCTCATTATCGCCTATGAACCTGTCTGGGCGATCGGAACCGGCAGGACAGCAACACCTCAACAGGCCGAGGAAGTGCACATGCTCATACGAAAGCTGCTCGGTGATCTCTACGGAGCTCAGGTTGCAGAGACGGTCATCATTCAATATGGCGGTAGTGTCAAGGCAGACAATGCCGCTGAGCTTCTCTGGCAGCCGAATGTTGACGGAGCGCTTGTCGGAGGGGCATGTTTGAAGGCCGACTCGTTTTCGGCGATCATCAAGGCCGCAGCAGCCAAGAAGTAGGTCATCACCCTTCCCAGGATCGGCGTTCTGGAGCGTACGTCTTCGAATTTATGCACTGTTCCACGAACGCCGTTTCCCCTTCTTCAAAAGATGGCCAGAAATCCTTAAAATTATAGCATTTAGACCCATTCCCAGGTTCAGTAATGCTATGTTTTTCGTTGATTTCCGGCCATTTCTGTATTATATTCCCTTCTAGGTTTCACGGGGCTTATTTCGGATTCCACCCGTCTTTTTTGCCCACTACCCCCAGACAGAATTGACCAAAATACCTCAGATTTGTTCCCGGATTCTTCCCTTCTGTGCATCGCTTTTTTGTTTTCTCTCAGGCGTTTCTGCCTACGCTCAGCCTGTCGTTTATGAAAACGGTCAGCCCACGTTAATCGGCTCCGACGCGAGCGTTCATGTTGACAACCAATTCAGGCGCAAAATCGATCTCGCTGGCACTTGGACGTACACGATCGATAATGAGACCTGGAAGGACGTCAAGATACCTGCGTCATTCGACAGCCAGGGTCGCATTACCTTCATGCGAAAGTTCTCGCTTGATCGTACATCGCTCTCTGCATCGTCCTTTCATCTGATTGGCCTGGGAATTCATCATGACGCAGAGATCTATGTAAACGATATCTTCGTGGGAAGACATATTGGCGGGTACACCACAGTCGATATCGACCTACCGGAAACAGCGCTGCAGCTCGGAAGTGAAAACGCAATCAAGATTATTGTGAACAACAACCTGAGCTCGCGTGCCACACTCCCGCTTCGAAAGCAGATTCTTGGATGGCGAGACTATGCTGGAATTCTGCGCGATATCTACCTCCTTGTAACGCCGCGGCTTTGGGTGGACAAGGTGGCTCTGCGTACCAATCTTTCTCAGGATCTGCAGCAGGCATCGGTTGACGTGACTGCAATTCTGAACAACAAACTCTCCGGCGCGACCGGCGATACGCTCGGCGCAATGATCGGAGGAGCTCAGCCCTTGTTCGTGGTCGATGTCGTCGATAAATCGACTGGAACCGTTGTGGGCAGTTCGGCACCACAACCGGCAGCAGTTCAGCCGAACCATGATTATGAAGTGCGAGCATCGGTTTCCTTCAAGGCACCCAAGCCGTGGAGCCCCGAGACGTCCGACCTCTATGTCGTCCGTACCCGGCTGTTCCTTCAGCAGGCCCGTGCGGTAAGAATCATCGACGAGGCGGAGCAGACGACCGGCTTCCGTCGATTTGATATTGTTGGGAACGGATTTCAGCTGAATGGCAAACCGGTCGTACTACGCGGCGTCGTTTGGCACGAAGACGTTGCCCGACGCGGTGCGTCGCTCACGTATGAGCAGATGGAGCGGGACATCACGTTGATGAAGACACTCGGTGCGAACGCCGTCAGATTCGCTTTCCACCCGCCGCATCCATATGTGCTCAATCTCTGTGACCGGTACGGATTGCTCGTCCTCGAAGAAATTCCTGCGGTCAGTGTTCCTGCTGAGATCCTCGACCAGGAGAACTTCAAGCTCCTCTCCGAATCAACGATGGCCGAAATGATCGAACGCGATCGGCACCGGCCGTCAGTGGTCGCATGGGGGATAGGGGACGATTTTGATTCATCCGACGATCGCACCTGCGCCTTCGTCGAGCGCTTGGCGGAGAGCATCGGTAAGCTCGACACCCGTCCGGTGTACTTCGGGTCACGCGTGTTCGCAACGGACGAATGTGCAGGCAAGACTCCGATCGCCGGCTTCCGGGTCTCATTCGATATGGGCTCTTCCCTGAAGACAGCGATACAGAGCTGGAGCCAGACTCATGCCGGACGGCCGGTCGTCCTTCTCGCGTACGGAAAAGCTGTCGAGCCAGACAACCGGAATGGCTGGAGCGACCCGATGTCTCAGGAAGCTCAGGCGGAGTACTTCAAGAAGAGCTTTCAGGCCATCAAGGAGGCAGGCATTGCGGGTTCGTTCATTGACGGATTTGCGGACTGGAAAGGTGATCGTCCCTGGATGTCGGTCGGCTCAGGATCTCACACACTTTATCCCGTCGGCCTGCTCAGCTATGCGAGGGAGAAACGTGCATCGTTTGAAATGGTGAAGCTCCTCTACAACGGTGAGAAGACGACAGCGCTTCCCATCGGTCGTTATCGGGCGACCTTCCCGATCGCACATATCGCGTGGGGCTTCGTGGTGATCTTCGTCGTTGCATATCTCTATCACTATAACCGGCGTTTCAACGAGTCGTTCAAGCGCGCTCTCATACGGTCGTACAATTTCTATGCCGACCTTCGCGATGTGCACACCGTTTCAGTACCGCAAACGTTCATTCTCGCCGGTTCGATCGCCGTGACGATGGGGGTCATTGTATCGGGAATCCTCTATCGGTTCCGGACGGATGCGCTTGCCGACTCCCTCATCTCGTCTCTCATCGTCTCTGATGCTTTGAAAGAAAAGCTGATTTCTGCCGTCTGGCAGCCATTTCTTGGCATTTTGGCTTTTTCGCTGGTCTTCGTTGCTCTCTTTCCCGTGATCGCCCTCTTCTTCAGGGTGTTTGCCTTTCTCGTCAAAAGAAGAGTCACCTGGTATCATGCGTTCGCGGTTGCGGTGTGGGGGGCATTGCCCATCGTGCTTCTCAGTCCGCTCGGGATGGCACTCTTCAAGCTGCTCCAGGCCGACTTCTACGTGTTGCCGACCTTTGTGCTCGTTGGCGGGTTCATCCTCTGGTCGTTCCTCCGCATTCTGAAAGGCGTATCTGTCATCTACGATGTGAGCAGGCTGAAGGCCTACGCTGGAGGATGTGCCGTGGTATTCTTGATCCTCGGCGGCCTCTTCGTGTACTATGAGACCTCCTATTCCCTGACAGCGTACCTCGAATTCTTCGTCAACCTGCGCCGGAGCCTCAGTTAATGTATCTCTCGAAGCTCGAAGTATTCGGATTCAAGTCGTTCGCGCAGAAAATCAACCTGACGTTCGACGCCGGCATTACCTCGATCGTCGGTCCCAACGGATGCGGCAAGACAAATGTTGTCGACGCAATCCGCTGGGCGCTGGGTGAGCAACGCCCGACGATGCTTCGAAGCGACAAGATGGAAGATGTTATCTTCAACGGAACGAAGAACAGGAAGCCCCTCAGCATTGCCGAGGTCTCCCTTACCATCGAGAACACGAAAGGAATCCTCCCGTCGGAGTACTCTGAAGTCGTGGTCACGCGACGAGTGTATCGGTCGGGTGAGAGCGAATACTATCTCAACAAGACATTGTGCAGGCTGAAGGACATTCGCGACCTCTTCATGGATACAGGAATGGGCTCCGATGCATATTCCGTCATCGAGCTCAAGATGGTCGAGACGATCCTGAGCGACAACGCGGACGAACGGCGGCGGTTGTTCGAGGAAGCGGCGGGAGTAACGAAGTACAAGCATCGGCGGAAGGAAGCGTATCGCAAGCTCGAGACGGTGCAACACGACCTGACGCGCGTGAGCGACATCGTGCGGGAAGTACAGAAAGCTGTGAACTCACTCGAGCGCCAGGCGCACAAGGCGCAACGCTACAATGATTTCGCGAAACAGGTCCACACCCTTGAGACGACGCTCCTTGCTCGAGACTATGCGGGCGTCATCACGAAAATCGCGCCGCTCCAGGATCAATTGAACGTGGCGGTGACAGAGAAATCGAAGATTCATGTCGAGCTCTCCCAGGAGGAAGCGCTTCTCGATGTACTGCGGAAGGAAATGGATGAGCTCGAAGACAGGATGTCGGAGCTCCAGACGGCGTACTCCGATCAGCAGGTGAAGGTCCACCAGTCGGAGCGACAGATCGCGACGTCCAATGAGCGCCGGCGCTCCCTGACGGTCAACATCGACCGCTACGAAAAAGAGAAGATCCAGATCCGTCAGCGGGAAGAAGTGCTCGGGCTGCGGCAGGAGGAACTGCAGACGAAGCTCACAGGTGTGCAGCAGAAGACGCTTGTCGCGGAGGAGGCGTATCAGCAGAAGAAAAACGATCTCGACAAGTTCGAGCAACAGCTGAATGAGAAGAAAGCGGAGATGAAGGCGCAGCAGGAGCGCGTCATTGCGCTTCTCCATGACGTCTCCGAGCAGCGGAGCCGCGATGGCCAGCTTCGTGCCCGGACCGAAAACTTGCGCGGCCGGATCGATTACATCGGCGAAGAGAACCAGCTGTCAAAGGAAGAAATCGCGAAGAACTCGGAGTTCGTCGTGCATCTCTCGGCAGAAGACCGGGAGCTTCGGAGGAAGCATGCCGAGGCAGAGGTACGCGTCCATCAGATGGAAGCGCGGAAGACAGAACTGCAGCGGGAGCTCGAGACGCTCCGCGACCGCGACTTCGAGATGCGGAGCACGATCGACCGGAAGCAGGCGAAGATGGATTTCCTCAAAGGCCTCGTCGAGAATTTCGACGGGTACTCTGAGGGCGCTCGCTACCTGATTACGAGCGGCGACTGGAAAACCATTGTCGAAACGACTGTCGGCGAGGCGGCGAAAGTGGACCCTCGTTTCCGGGTGGCAATCGAAGCCGCGCTTGGGGAGTCGTCGGGGTATGTCATCGTCTCCAGTATAGACCATGCCTACGCCGCGATCGAGTATCTGAAGAAACACCAGAAGGGGAAGGCGACGTTTATCTGTCTCGATCGTCTGCCAAAGCTGATGGATCATCGCCCCATGTACTCCGATCCGGGCGTCGTCGGGTGGGCCAGCAGCCTCGTCCACACCGACGAACGGTTCCGCGAGCTCTATCGCGTTCTTCTGGATGACACGCTCATCGTTAACGATGTGGACGTCGCCAGGTCGATCGTGGGTCGTGACAAAGGGATTCGCTGCGTTACGCTTGAAGGTGAAATCGTCACTAACAAAGGCGTGGTGCGGGGTGGAAGTGTGCGGCAGGACGAGGGTGGCCACATCGGAGGCCGGACGCAGATCGAGGAAATGGCTGATGAGATCAGAGGATACGAACGGCAGCGCGAGCGTCTTCTCAAGGAGGTGGAAGAGAAGAACGATGAGATGTCCCGCATCGACGTGAAGCATTTGCTCGAGGAAGCGAAGTCGTTCGAACAGGAAATGACCTCGGTGGAGATCAGAATTGCGCAGCTGGAGTTCGAGAAGAAGCGGGCATCGGAGACGATCGAGCGGAACGAGCTTGAGGTCCAGAAGCTTCAGCAGGAAATTGAGGTGCTCGTGCAGGAGCTCAATGCTCTCGGACCGGCCATTCAGGAGCTTGAAGCACAGAAGGCGGAAGCGGAGCGCCTGTCAGGAGTGGCTGCGAGTGAGCTGGAGACCATGGAAGCGCTCTGGAATGAGTACTCCCGGATTGCCAACGAAGCGAATGTCGAGGTCCTTTCGCTGAAGGGCGAAGAGCGCAGCATTCAGCAGGATATTGACCACACGGCATCAACGCTGAGCTCGATGGCCGCGACGTTTGAGCAGCGGACGGAAGACATTCGGGCCGCCCGGCAGGAAATCGAACTCCTGACGTCTGAGATGGTGGATGTGGAGAACATCCTTGCCGCGGCACGAGAGGAACTCACCTCTCTCGGTGAGAAGAAGAGGGGAATGGAGAAGGAAGTGTCCGTCAAGCGTGGGCAGATCCATGACATCGAGCTGAAATTGAAGGACGAACGGCTTCGCCACGAAGGGTCGCTGAAAGCGGCACACGATCTCGAGATCAAGATTCAGGAGCTCACGATGAAAGGTGAGAACCTGAAGGCGCGGGCGAAAGAAGAGTTCGATCTTGACCTTCAGCTTCAGGCCTTCGACGACAACGAATCGTTTGATTTTCATGCTGCCCGCGAGGAAGTGCGCGTTCTGAAGGAGAAAATCAGGGCACTCGGACCGGTCAACTTCGCCGCATTCGATGAATACAAGAGTGAGAAGGAACGACTTGACTTCGTGAATGCGCAGAAGAAGGATCTTGTGGAATCGGAACAAACCCTGATGGCGACGATCGAGGAGATCAACACCACTGCACAGCGCCAGTTCCTCGACACCTTCGGGAAGATCCGAGAGAACTTCATTGCGACCTTCAAAGGATTGTTCGATGAGGGGGATGAATGCGATCTCCGACTCGAAGCGGACGTCGATCCGCTCGAAGCCCGTATCGAGATCATCGCCAAGCCCCGCGGCAAACGGCCGACGTCGATTGACCTTCTCTCCGGCGGTGAAAAGACCCTTACGGCGATCGCACTCCTGTTCGCCATTTACCTCGTGAAACCGAGTCCATTCTGTATTCTCGACGAGGTCGACGCTCCACTGGATGATTCGAATATTGACAGGTTCACGAGAATCCTTAGGAAGTTCTCAGACAATACGCAATTCATCGTTGTCACACACAACAAGCGCACGATGGAGTCGGCCAACGCCCTCTATGGCGTGACGATGGAAGAGGAAGGGGTTTCAAAGCTTGTCTCTGTCCGGTTCAATGAAACCGTTCCGAGCAAGTAAGGTGAGTGGCCGATGATGCGTGTCTATAGTGATTTCGACGGGACGATTGCGGTTCACGACATAGGGAACCAGCTGTTCAGGAAGTATGTCGGTTCGAACGCTGTCGAGATCGTGAAGCACTACCTTGATGGAACGATGACGGCACGTGAGTGCCTCACGCAGGAATGCGCGGCTGTCGACCATGTCACTGAGGAAGACCTGGATGCGTTCGTCAGGCAGTTTTCCCTCGATCCCACGTTTGACGCGTTCGTCGGGTTCTGCAAACAGCGCGGCATTCCGCTTGTGGTTCTCAGTGATGGCCTTGATTTCTATGTAGGTCGATTGCTGAAACAGCACGGTCATGGAGATCTTCCGTTCTTTTCAAATCACCTCGAGTTTGTACAGAGAGGGGAGAAGACGAAGATGGTCCCGTCGTTCCCGCACTCGGATGCTGAATGCCTCCTTTGCGGCAACTGCAAACGGAACCATCTCCTGACGCTCTCGGGCGATGATGACATCATCGTCTATCTTGGCGACGGGATTTCGGACCGTTGCCCGGTCCGGTATGCGGATATTGTCTTCGCAAAGGGGAGCTTGAGGGGGTATTGCCAGGAGCAGAACATCACGTACCATGAGTTTCGTGATTTCACAGACGTCATGGAGCGGCTCGAGGTGCTTCTGCAACGGAAACGGATCAAAAAGCGGCGCGAAGCCGAGATGGCGCGTCGTGAGGTATTCTCCCAGGGGTAGAGCTTCGCGCGAGTTTGAAAGGAACAAGGTTGGCCGACATTCGGGAGTCATTGTTCAGCTACAGAAGCTACACCCCCATTCCGTTTCTGCTCGCGATGGTGCTCTTCGCAAAGCCGACGTGGGAGACGATGGCTGTGGGTGCGGTGATCGCTCTCTGTGGAGAAGCGATGAGGTTCTGGGGTGTCGCGTACGCAGGAAGCCTCACGCGGGTCACCGGCAGCGTTGGTGCCCCGGAGGTCGTCGTGGCCGGTCCCTATGCCTACACGAGAAATCCTCTCTACATCGGAAACATCATGATGTATACAGGTGTCGGGATCATGGCGAACGCGCTTGCGCCCTGGCTCGTGATTGTGACGTTCATTTACTTCGCCGTGCAGTATTCGATGATTGTCTCCCTCGAGGAAGAGTTTCTCGAGAAGGAGTTCGACGATGAGTATCTCCAGTTCAAGAAAGTCGTGCCGAGGTTCTTTCCGCGGCTTGCACCGAACCGCGTTCCGGCTCAGGAACATCAGAAACCCAACTGGGCAGAGGCGTTCCATTCCGAACGAAGAACGTTTCAGGCAATCCTGATCATGATGGTTCTGCTTGTGGCGATTTGGTACTGGAGGTAGGGCGTGGTTCAGAAAGTCATGATTATTGCCGGTGAAGCTTCAGGAGATCTGCATGGGTCCGGCGTTGTCAGGGAGCTGAAGCGTCAGAATCCGGCAATGGAGATCTTCGGTGTGGGCGGTGATCGGATGAAGCGCGAAGGAATGCAGCTCGTCTACCATGTCAACGAGCTCGGCTTCATGGGCTTTGCTGAAGTACTGAAGCATCTCCCTGTTATCCGGTCGATGAAGCGGACGCTCGAGGTCCTCCTCAGGCATAGAAGGCCCGATGTCCTTCTGCTGATTGACTATCCGGGATTCAACCTTCGGTTCGCAAAGGTCGCGAAACGAAACGGAATCAAGATCGTGTATTACATCAGCCCGCAGGTGTGGGCGTGGCATCGATCCCGGGTCAAGGGGATGCGCGGTCTGGTGGATCTGATGCTCGTGATTTTGCCTTTTGAGACGGAGTTGTACCGGAAGGAGGGCATCGACGCAGAATTCGTCGGTCATCCGCTGCTTGAGGTAGCCAAGTCGGACGTGGACCGGAGAGGATTCTGCAAGCGGTACAGTCTCGATCCGGCGAAAAGAATTCTGGCGCTCCTTCCAGGAAGCCGTCGTCAGGAAATCGAGATGATCTTTCCGGAAATGTTACGCGCAGCCCGACACGTGGCAGCCGAAGAGGGAGTCGAGATTGTGCTCGCCATGGCTCCGACGTTGCGCGAGGATCACCTCCGTACCTTCTACAACCTGGAGGGGATTCGCGTCATTCAGGGTGCGACATATGACGTCATGCGGAATGCAGATTTTGCGTTGGTAACGTCCGGAACGGCGACTCTTGAGACGGGGCTGTTCACCACTCCGATGGCGGTTGTGTACAAGACATCCTGGTTCACCTACATGGTGGGTCGGTTGCTCATTCAGGTAAAGAACATCGGTCTTGTGAATATTGTGGCGGGAAAAGAAATCGTGCCGGAGTTCATCCAGCAACGAGCAAACGCCAAAAACCTCGCTGCTGTGGCTCTTGTATACCTGCGGGATCAGCAACTTCTTGCCACGGTGAGAGAACAGCTTCGAATCGTGAAAGGAAACCTCGGCGAGCCCGGCGCGTCGGGGAAGGTAGCTCAGCGAATCCTTCAGATGGGGTGAATGTGACCCTCCGACGCCCGCTTCTGATACCGCTGGTGCCCTTGTATGTGGCGGGAGTCGCTCTCCGAAATTGGTTCTTTGACAGAGGGATTTTCAGAAGCACGGACGTGGGTGTTCCTGTCATCTCAATCGGCAACATCGATGCAGGCGGTACCGGCAAAACGCCGTTGGTCGAATTGATCGTCCGCAAGCTTGCTTCGAAAGGGCGGAAGGTCGCTATCGTAAGTCGCGGCTACCGCCGGGCCACGAAAGGTCTCCTGGTGGTAAACGATGGATCACCGGTCGCTGTTCAGTCGTCCGCTGTCGGGGATGAGCCGGCCCAGATGGCCTCGAAGCTCCAGGGTGTGACCGTTGTCGTTGACGAAGACCGGGTTCGCGGGGCTCATCATGCAGTGAGCAAACTTCATGCAGATGTCGTGGTGCTCGACGACGGATTTCAGCACCGTGCTCTTCGCCGCGCGGTCGATATCGTTCTCATCCCGGCAGACAAGGCAATCGAGCCGGAATGGTCGCTCCCGGCAGGCAATCGTCGAGAGCCATTAGGTTCTCTTCAGAGAGCGACCATGGTGGCGTTGTCCCGGTGTGACAATCGCGACCACTTCCTCGCCGCGAAGCGTGAGCTCGCTACGCGGACACAGAAGCCGATCATTGGGCTGAGCACGAGGATTTCAGCCGTCCGGAGGGCGACCACAAAGTTCAGTATTGACATTTCCGGGCTCAGGGGAAAATCTGCCGTTGCATTCTCCGGGATAGGGACACCGGAGGCGTTCAGGCAGACGCTCCAGTCGCTAGGAATCGAGCTGAAGGCACATACAGTCTTCCCCGATCATCATGACTATTCGGAGTCTGATCTGCATTCGATCGCGGGCCTGGTGGCAAAGCATGCTGCCGATTATGTGCTGACGACGGAGAAAGACATCATGAGGCTGTCGTCAGGCGGGGGACATGAGGGAGGTTTCATCGAGAAGACTCCGTTGTTCTACGTTGAGATCGAACAGCAGGTGATCGAAGGGGAAGCGGAGTTGAACAGCGTTCTGGATATGATCTGACAGAAGAGTTGCCGTGCTTATTGGCGTTACCGATACTCTGAAACCGAATTTATCGAAGTACACCGACTGGCTCACCACGATCGAGCCGTCAGCGAAGTGCATGGTTCTTTCGCATGTCACGCAGAATCTCGAGGCCGTTGACCTGCTCGACGGCCTGCTCCTGACCGGCGGAGGAGATGTCGATCCCAAATACTACGGAGAGTCCGATCCTCTCTCGAAATCGCGGGATGTGGTCGCGTCAAGAGATGAGTTTGAATTTCAGGTGATCGAGCGTGCATTGGACCGCAACCTCCCCATCCTTGGGATTTGTCGGGGGATGCAGGTGATAAACGTCTATCTCGGTGGTACGTTGATTCTGGATCTTCCGTCAGCCGGGCACGATGATCACTCGCAGGCAAACATGGTTGAGGTTGTTCATAAGGTTGAGACTGTAGCAGGCTCGCTCCTTCGGGAGATTTCGGGCGAGGAGAGTCTTGGCGTGAACTCTTCGCACCATCAAGCCGTCAAAGCACTGGGAAATGGATTAATGGTTGGCGCGATTTCTTCTGACGGAGTGGTTGAAGCTGCAGAATGGGTTATGAAGGAAAGGAGATCGTTTCTCCTGCTGGTCCAATGGCATCCTGAACGGATGGATCCTGGCAAGTTTGTTGGAGCGTCCAAGGCACTTGCCAGACGTTTTGCGACGGAAACAAAGGCATTCAAGAACAAATCACAGTCACAGTTGCACACTATTACGGATCGATAAGTAGAGTCATCAGAAAGAGAGAAAGAACATATGGCGAAAACCCCTAAGTATGTCTATTTCTTCGGCGGTGGCAAGGCCGACGGCAATGAGTCGATGAAGGAACTCCTTGGCGGCAAAGGAGCGAATCTTGCCGAAATGGCCGGTCACCCGAAGCTTCGGTTGCCGGTTCCCCCCGGTTTCACGATTACGACAGAGGTCTGCACCTATTACTATGCGAACAAACGCAAGTATCCGAAGGTGCTCGATGCACAGCTCAAAGCTGCGCTTGCGAAGGTGGAAAAGGTGATGGGAAAGAAATTCGGAGATCCCAAGAATCCTCTTCTGGTCTCCGTTCGCTCGGGCGCGCGCAAATCGATGCCGGGAATGATGGAGACTGTATTGAACGTGGGATTGAGCGAGAAGACACTTGCTGGTCTCGTCGAGCTCACGAAGAACGAGCGATTTGTGTATGACGCGTATCGGCGCCTCATCATGATGTACTCCGATGTCGTCATGGAGAAGGCTGCCGGGATCGAGCCGAAGGATGGCAAGGGAATCCGCAAACTCCTGGACGAGCGGTTGGAAGCAGTGAAGCACAGCAAGGGGTACAAGAGCGATACAGAACTGACGGTCGACGATCTCAAGATGCTCGTCGCAGAGTTCAAGGAGAAAATCAAAGCGACGCTCGGAAAGGCATTTCCGGACGATCCGTACGAACAGCTTTGGGGCGGGGTAGGAGCCGTGTTTGCCAGTTGGAACGGGAAGCGGGCAGTCGAGTACCGTCGCATTGAGCGCATCCCGGACGAATGGGGAACCGCGGTGACGGTCCAGACGATGGTCTTCGGGAACATGGGCGAGGATTGTGCGACGGGTGTGGCATTCAGCCGGAATCCGGGAAATGGCGAGAACCAGTTCTACGGCGAATACCTCATCAACGCACAGGGTGAAGATGTGGTGGCAGGCATTCGCACGCCTGGCCCGATCAATGAATACTCAAAGAACGATCAGAGCCGACATCTTCCCACATTGCAGGAGACGATGCCGACGTTATATAAAGAACTCGACTCCATCAAGAAGCGCCTCGAGCTTCACTACAAGGATATGCAGGACATCGAGTTCACGATTGAGAAGGGGAAACTCTTCATGCTTCAGTGCCGTGTAGGCAAGCGCAACGGCGTTGCCGCAGTTCGCATGGCCACAGAGATGTACAAGGAGAAGCTGATCGATGCACAGACAGCCGTCTTGCGTGTGGCGCCGAATCAGCTGGTAGAGCTGCTCCTTCCGATGCTTGATCCGAAAGCTGAGTTGGCAACGACGCCGATCGCAAAAGGACTGCCGGCCGGTCCGGGTGGTGCGAAGGGCCGGGTGGTGTTCACCTCGGAAGACGCTGTCGCATGGGCGGCGAAGGGTGAGAAGGTTATCCTTGTTCGGGAAGAAACGTCCCCCGAAGATGTCGACGGTATGCACAAGTCGCAGGCCATCCTCACGAGCAAGGGGGGCATGACCTCGCACGCGGCGCTGGTTGCCCGGGGCTGGGGGAAGTGCTGCATCGTCGGGTGCAGCGACATCGAAATCGGCGACGACGGGAAATCCCTTATTACGAAGAAGGGTGTCGTTGTCAAGGAAGGTGCCTGGATCAGCCTCAACGGAACCAAAGGAGTGGTGTACGAAGGGAGCCTTCCGCTGGTGGACGTGGACCTCGAGCACAACAAGTCGTATGTCGACCTGATGAATCTTGTCGACAAGATCCGCGTTCTGAAGATCCGGACAAACGCCGATACGCCCAAGGACAGCGCGAAGGCGATCGAGTTTGGCGCCGAAGGAATTGGACTCTTCCGAACTGAGCATATGTTCTACGGGGAAGGAAGCGACAAGCCGCTCTTCCTCCTGCGCAAGATGATCATGAGCCGAACGCTCGAAGAGCGCCGGCGTGCTTTGGATGAGTTGTTCCCGTTTGTGAAGAACGACATCAAAGCGACCCTGGCAGTGATGGATGGTCGTCCGGTGACGATTCGTCTTCTCGATCCGCCGTTGCATGAATTTGTCCCGCACAGCGAGGAGAAGATGCAGGCGCTTGCGAAGGAGCTGGGCGTCAACATGGCCGAACTTCACAAGCGTGCAGATTCGCTGAGTGAGAATAATCCAATGCTGGGCCATCGCGGCGTCCGTTTGGGCATTACGTATCCGGAGATTACGGAAATGCAGATCCGGGCGATTCTGGAGGCGTCGGGTGAGCTGCTGAAGGAAGGGAAGAAGGCGAATCCGGAAATCATGGTGCCCGTCACAGGTCACGTGAATGAGCTGAACAATCAAAAGGTCATTGTCGACCGCGTCTACCCGGAAGTGTGCGCGAAGCTCGGGCTCAAGAAGATTCCGTTCCTTTACGGGACGATGATCGAGATTCCGCGTGCCGCGCTGACGGCGAACCGGATGGCGGAGACCGCTGAATTCTTCAGCTATGGCACGAATGACCTCACGCAGATGGGATTTGGATTCTCACGAGATGATATCGGTTCGTTCCTGCCCGACTATCTGAACGCGAAGATCCTTCCCGTCGATCCGTTCCAGTCGATTGACCAGGAAGGAATCGGAGAACTCATCAAGGTTGGCATCGACCGTGGCCGTGCGACACGCCCGAACCTGAAGGTCGGCATCTGCGGAGAGCATGGCGGCGATCCCGACAGCGTGAAATTCTGCCACAGGGTCAGAATGGACTATGTCAGTTGTTCGCCGTTCCGCGTTCCGATCGCGCGATTGGCAGCAGCTCATGCCGCTCTTGAATCGAAGGCGAAAAAGCCCTCGAAGGCGAAGGTCGGCGGGAAGCGGTAGGAGGCTTGTTCCGGGTGAGCGTGGCTGCCCTCTCGTGGGCGGCCACCTCCCTGGTTGAGGCGAACGACACACCTATTCTATCACAGAGAGGCTCGTGCAATGAAACTCTCCGATTTCAAATACCCTCTGCCCCGCAACCTGGTGGCGAAGTTTCCGGCAAAACCGCGTGATCATTCGCAGCTGATGGTACTCAACCGTGCGGATGAAACGATGGAAGATCGGAAATTCTACGAGATCCTCGACTACTTCAACAAGGGCGATTGCCTCGTTGTCAATGAAACGAAGGTGTTCCAGGCGCGACTCTTTGGCAAAAAGGAGAAGACGAACGCGAAGATCGAGGTCTTTCTGCTTCGTGAGCTGAATGCCGAGGATAACATCTGGGACGTCATCGTCGATCCCGCGCGAAAAGTGCGCATAGGGAACAAGATCTTCTTCGACAATGGAAAGCTCTGGTGCGAAGTGATCGACAACACCACGTCGCGCGGAAGGACGGTCCGCTTCAACCATAAGGGTGACTTCTTCAAGATCATTGAACGGATTGGGATCACTCCCTTGCCGTACTATATCAAGCGGGATGCGACGGAGAAGGACAAAGAGTCGTATCAGACCGTGTACGCCCGCGTTCTCGGAGCGGTTGCTGCTCCGACTGCGGGATTGCATTTCACGAAGCAGCTCCTGAAGAAGGTTGAGAGCAGGGGGGTGAAAATCGTACCGGTCCTGCTTCACGTCGGACTCGGTTCGTTCCGGGCGGTGGAAGTCGAAGATCTCACGAAGCACAAGATGGATTCTGAATACTACGAGATCTCGCCCGAGGCGGCCCACGTCATCAATAAGACGATCGACTCGCGCCACAACGTGTTTGTCGTCGGGACGAGCACCTGTCGAGCCCTTGAGTCGAGTGTCACCTCCGACGGCCATCTCAAGCCTTCCAGAGGGTGGACGGACAAGTTCCTTTTCCCTCCGTATGATTTCAAGATTGCAGATCGGTTGATCACAAACTTCCATCTTCCGGAATCGACGCTCCTGATGCTCGTCAGTGCTTTCGCGGGGCACGATTTTGTCATGCGCGCGTACAAGCGCGCGATCAAGGAAGGGTATCGCTTCTACAGCTACGGCGATGCTATGATGATTCTCTAACAGTGGAGTGGCTCCTCGGGATCAGCGCGTAGGCATGTGACGGGAGCCATTTCATGTTTTGACGAGACGTCGTTCACATGACCAGAGTACGACCAAAGGTCTTCGTCGTAGTTCCTGCGGCGGGTGCCGGAAAAAGGCTCGGCGGCGAGGTGAAGAAGCAGTTTCTCCTTCTGCGTGAGAAGCCCATTCTTGTCCACACCCTGCAGCGATTCGAGCATTGTCCGGATATAGACGAGATCGCGATTGCAGTGCCTGAGCCGTCGATTGCTGAGACGGAATCGCTCGTATCGCACTACCGGCTTCACAAGGTGAGTCTTGTCACCGTGGGAGGTGTGCAACGGCAGGATTCGGTTGGCAACGTAATCAGAAAACTCACCTGCCGGCCGTCGGACATTGTTCTTGTTCACGACGGAGTCAGACCCTTTGTGGAACCGAAACGCATCTCGCAACTCATTCGGGTCTGCAAGGAACATGACGCCGCGGTTCTGGGAGTACAGCCGAAGGACACGATCCGGCGATCGAGGGGAGGCGAGTTCTATGATGAGACGCTCGATCGAAATGCCCTCTGGCTCATTCAAACGCCACAGGCATTCAAGGCATCCCTCCTCGTGAAGGCGTTCAACGAAGCGAAGCGGCGCCGGTTCTACGCGACGGACGAAGCAGCACTCGTCGAACGACTCGGTGTGCACGCGAAGATCGTTGAAGGGTCGTATGACAACATCAAGATTACGACGCAGGAGGACCTGGAATTGGGCCGCCTCATTCTTGAACGTTGGCGTGTGAAGGGATTGCTGTAGCCGTCGTGACGTGGCACACTCGGAACTCTCGACGGGCTAAATGTTGTTGCATATCAGTGGGCTAGTCCCTATCTTGAATCATACATCCCCCCGTTGTCCAGTAGATTGAAAGGCTTCACCGGATGATCAATTTGGCGATCGTCGTCCTGCTCAGTTATATCATCGGTTCCATCCCGACGAGCATCATGCTCTCGAGGTGGTTGCACGGCTTTGACATCCGCACGAAGGGAAGCGGCAATGCCGGCGGCACCAACGTCTTCAGAGTGCTCGGCTGGAAGTCAGGGGTCTTCGTGATGGCCGTTGATATGGGGAAAGGAGCCATCGCGACGGCGCTGATCTCACGATTATTCTGGGATCCGTCACTTCCATTCTACAACAGGACTCCGTTTGACGATTTCACTGTTATCCAGATGATCTGCGGCGGGATGGCTATTGTGGGTCATATCTGGACAGTCTTTGCGGGTTTCAAAGGCGGGAAGGGGATTGCCACCGGTGCAGGCATGCTGATCGGCATGGCGCCAACCGAATTCGCTATCTCGATCGGAGTGTTTCTGCTCGTCTTCTGGGCCTACAAGTACGTTTCCCTCGGCTCAATCGCTGGTGCCGTGGCGTTTCCGCTTTCGCTCTTTGTCCGTCACAACATCTTTGGCGACGAGATCCATAGCTACAAGACTCTTATCGTCTTCAGCCTATCGGTGGCCATTCTTCTGGTGTACTCCCACAGGCAGAACATCAAACGATTGATTGAGGGAACCGAGAAGAAAATCACAGGATTCGCCGGTAAGAAAGCCGAAGAGCCGAAGACACCGTCGTAACCTGTTCAGGTCGGAAGAGGGGGATCCCAAACCAACCGACCGTTCCATAGCACGCCAGAATAGCAGCTCTTCCCATGAACGTCACCGTCCTCGGCGCAGGAAGTTGGGGAACAACTCTCGCTCTCGTTCTTCTGGGCAACGGTCACGATGTCACGCTCTGGGCGTACACGGTCGAACAAACCGAGCACATGCGCGAGAAGCGCGAGAACTCTGAATTCCTCCCAGGTGTCCCGCTCCCCCCAAACCTCAAGATCATGAACGACCTCGAGCGTTCTTGCGAAGATCGCGACATGATCGTCATGGCCGTTCCGTCACAGTATCTTCGTTCAGTCATCAGAAAAATCGCACCCCTGCCGCTCGACCAGACGATTATCTGCAACGTCGCAAAAGGGATCGAAAACGAGACCCTGATGACGATGTCCGAGGTGCTTCTGGATGTGCTTCAGCACGAACGGAAGGAGAATCTCGCTATCCTCTCCGGTCCGAGCCATGCCGAAGAAGTCTCGCGCCAGATTCCAACTGCCGTGGTCGCTGCATCGTTCAAATCGAAGACGTCGAAGATCGTGCAGGACGCCTTCATGACCAAGTACTTCCGCGTGTACGTCAACGATGATATCCGGGGGGTCGAGCTGGGAGGATCGCTGAAGAATGTGATAGCGATTGCAGCAGGGATCAGCGATGGCGCCGGCTTTGGCGACAACACGAAAGCGG
>Ga0233425_10006137_pt1 | contig 18173 bp, 19 predicted proteins | sample Watercolumn_Towu_2_FD_181712 | JGI IMG/M metagenome (GOLD analysis project Ga0233425, IMG submission 181712) | Freshwater microbial communities from Lake Towuti, South Sulawesi, Indonesia - Watercolumn_Towuti2014_140_MG | ecosystem: Environmental > Aquatic > Freshwater > Lake | place... | reverse complement strand
CCACTTCGTCGTCGTCTTTTTCAGGATCTCGATGTCCTTGATCACGCTGGCGTCGGCCGTCTCCAGGCGGGCGACGGCGTCCTGCAAGCGGTGCAGGGTGGCGATCCCGGCCTCGCCCTTGTCCACGCGCCCCTCGAGGGCCTGGACGGTGCGCGTGAGGTCGCTGACGTTCTGCGTCAGGCTGGCCAGGTTCTCGGCCGTGCGCTGCACCGTGGACTCGATGCGGGGCCAGGCGTCGCGCATGAATGACTGTTGGACGCGCTCGTGCTCGCCATCTCGCGCTCGAAGTTGCACTACCTCGCCCCTCAAGTGCCCGATGTCGTCGCCGATGCGGTCGAGCTTCGATTCGATCCGTGCTGTCACGCTTCGGCCCCCCATGCTCTCGGTGTCCGTCGCTGCCATCTGCATCACCTCCCGGGCGGGTCGATGAGGGCGCAGCCGATGCCGGCGGCGGCGGCCCCGGTGATGAGCCACACCACCCGGCTCGGAGGCTCCGGCATGGCCTTGATCCTGGCTTCCACGTCACGCAGCTCGCACGCCATGCGCTCGAACTGCGCCGCAGCGCGCAGGCGCTCGCAGGTCAAGGCCGACCGCAAGCTCTCGACCGTCTCGCCATCCTGGGGGCAGGTGGCGGGCGGGGGGGCGGAGAGCACGGCCGGGCAGGCCGGGGCCGACGGTGTCGCCGGGGCCGACGCGGGGGGCGGCGTCGGATCGGCCACGCCAGGACGGGCGGCGAGCATGAGGGCCACGAGGCACAGCCGGCAGGTCACTTCGACCTCCCAGGGTCGGTGGCGCGGTCGCGCAGTCGCTTGGCCTCGGCCTCGCCCTCGCGGGCGATGTCCCCGGCCGTTCGTCCGGCTTTGCGCAGATCCTTGAGGCGCGCGGCGTCCGCCTCGTCGTCTTCCGCCGCTCCGGCACCGATGCCGAATAGGCGGGTCAGGATTCGCACGACGGCGTTCACCTCGAGCGCCCCGGCTGGCCGGTCGCCCGCCCCCCCATGCGCTCGGCCATCATGTCGGCCAGCAGGTTGACGAGCGTGTCCCGGTCCACGGCGGGCCGCTCCGGATCGAAGGCCGTGTCGTCCCCGGGCTCGCGCTCGTCGAAGGGCGCGGGCGCCCCGGGGCGGGCCGGGGCGGGCCGGCCCGGCAGCGGCGGCAGGCTCGACGCTCCTGGCGCCTCGTCGAGGCCTGCGCGGGCGGCGGCGGCCCGGTGGGCGTGCTCGCGCACGTTGGCCCCGGCGTAGGTGAGGAAGGTGCCGCCCAGGAAGCTGGCGATCACCGCATCGAACTTGCCGAGCGCCTGGAGAACCGTGGCGCAGATCGCGACCACGGCGAAGGCGGCGAGCTTGCGGTATCCGGCCAGCCGAGCGACGGGCAGCGCGGTCCGCCGCACGGTGACCTGTGGCCCGCTCACGCCGCCGCCTCGCGCACCACCTCGGCGTGCGGCCAGACCTTGAGGTCGGGGTCCCAGTGCTTGCCGATGATGGTCCCGCCGCGCAGCCGGACCGTGCCGCGCTCGACCGGGCTGGTGTAGGTGTGCGTCGTGACCCGGTCGAAGCGGATCGGGAAGCCGTGCAGGGGCGCCAGCGCCCGGGTGAGGGCCACGAACGCCCGGCGCTGGTCGGGCGTGTAGGCTCCGGTGTCGGGATCGGGCAGCAGGTCGATGCCGATGCAGTTGTTGGGGTAGCGGCCCCACACGAACACGTCGTAGGGGCTGCGCGCGCCCGGGAAGGCGGCGTCCCAGTAGTCGTACACGATGCGGCCGTCTCGGCCGTGTCGCTGCCACCCGCTGCCATCCGACGGGCTGGCCCACTCCCGCCAGGTCCCGGCCTTGTAGACATCGCCGGCCGGGCAGTCGGCGGCCAGCATGCCGGAGTGCTGCGCCCGCTGGTGGTCGAGGTCGAGCTGCGCGATCAGCGCGGTCGTGCCGATCAGGTAGTTCGGGATGTAGGCGGAGCGGTCGAAGCGGCGCGCGGCGGCCACGTCGAGCTCGGCCGGGGTGGGCGCGCGGCCGTGCTCTGCGATGAAGGCATCCCGCACCTTGCGGGCGAACGTCACCGACGGCGTGTGCGCCACGATGCCGAGCGGGGCGGCGTCCCGGTCCCGGTTGTCCGTGCCCTGCATCGAGAGGTCGAGCACGGGAAAGCCGAGTGCGGCCAGCTCTCGGATCGTCAACGTCGTGGCGTACATGAGCGTCCCCCGATGTAGTCGCGTCGGATTCTACGCGCGCGGCGCCGAGAGCAAACAGGGCTGCGACAAGCAGCGCGGCACTTATGCGTATCACGCTGTAATTGCTACTGTTTTACGTTCTTGCATCTTTTGTTTGCTACATAGGCGCCGCACGCCTACTGTGCACGGTGGCCGGCCGGTGCCAGCGACAAGGGGAACACCATGAACCGACTGCTGCGGCATCTGCCGCTCCTGTTCACCGTCCTGGCCGGCGGAGGGTTCTTCGCCCACGCCGCCACCGCCGGACGCCACCACGTCGAGGTGCGTTGCGAACGGTCTGACGACGAGAGCGAGGTCGACCTCACGCTGCGGCGAGACGCGCTCGTCTACACCGGCCTGGGCATCGTCGTGACGCCCGACGATGGCCGACCCTTCGTGGCCTCGTCGTGTCAGGAGGCCGGCCGATGAACACTCGCTGCGACTTCGATCACCACGGACACGGGGCGCGCTGTTGCCTTCCGCCCGGCCACGATGGCGTGCACCGCTTCAAGTGCGCTGGCCCGTCCTGCCCCGGCCTGCAGTGGCCGGCTTCGGTGATGGACCACCCCGTCACCTGCGCCCGCCCGCCGCAGCGGCCGCACGTCCCGGCCCGCTTCCCCGGCACGTCCTGCTCGCAGTGCGGCGAGGACTTCGGGGCCGGCAATCACGGGTACTCGCACTGCGAGGACCACGCCGACGATGCGAGCTGGCCATCGGCCTCGCAGATCCGCCGCTGCGTGCTGGCCAACCCGGCCGACGGGCACTACTACGGCCCGGACCGGCCCGGGCGGTACTACGCCATCGTCGCCGACGAGCCGAAACCGAAGGGCCTGACCGCCTACCTCGACGCCGACGGCGATCTGCGCTGGGTGTGGGATGACGTGTCCGGCGTCGAATCCGTCTGGACGCCGGCCTGGGCCTGCTACCCGGCCGAGTATCTGATCCGCAACGTCGGCGACGGCATCACCGAGATCCTGCACGCGCTCTCCGCCCTGCACCTGCACCACGATGTCACGGCCGAGACGGCGGCGCGCCGCCTCGCCGCCGCACTCGAGGCCACCTCGCAGGCCTGCGTCGGCCCGGAGGTCTCGGCGTACTTCGCGCTGCTGGCCGAGCGCCGCCGCAACGGCTGGAAGCCCGCCTCGTGAGCCCCGGCCGCATCCCGTCCAGGGCCACCCGGCCGGACGCCCCGGCGCGCACCGGCCACCCCGACGCGCTGGCGGTGTGCGCGCGCGTCCGCCTCGCGCTCGCCTATCACGCCGCCGCCAGCACACCCGGGCGCCCCGTGGACGTGCCGGAGTTGGCGCAGGCCATGGGGGCGAACCTGAACGCCCTGCGCGCCGTCCTGGCCGGCCATCGGGGGCCGCCGAGCTCGTGGGGCCGGGCGCGCGGCCGGGTCACGCTGGAACGCCTCGCGCAGGCCCTCGGCTGCCCCGTGGAGGCTCTTGCGCCGACCACCCCACCCCACGCCGTGCTGCCCCTTCATGTCGAGCTGTGCGGCACCTGCGGAGGCACGGGCACCGAGTACGACGGCGACTTCGGAACCGTCGCGTGCGAATGCGCCAAGTGCGGCGCGCGCGGAGCCTGGATCGAAGCGGCCCCGCCGCCCTGATCAGCCCGCCCCACCGTTGACGAACGTGCCCGCGTCCACGATGGCGAACACGGCGAACGTGAGCCGGATCTCCCCGGCCTGCTGCAGCCAGGTGTTGATGTCGGTCGTGGCCCCGTCCCGGTCGTTGACGACCACCATGTAGAACTCGTTGGCGGCCTTGCCGAACACGAGCACGTCCGGCCACTGGCTCGTCATGACCCCGGAGGCGTTGAAGGTGGGCGCGCGGTCGCTCTCGACCGTGGCCCGCACGTCGTAGCGGTTGTCCGGCAGGGCCAGCCCGGTCACCCGGAAGATCATGCTGTTCGGCGAGCTGTTGGCCCCGGCCCCGTTGGCCTGCGTCCACTCCAGCAGGTTGCCGCTGCCGTCGATGAAGTAGCCGCGCACCACGAGCGGCGTGCCGTTGCCTCGCACCGTCCGGCTCTCGTAGTAGCCGTCGCCGATCTGGCCGGCCCGGCTGGCCGCCCGGTCGCCCGTGCCGTCCCATTCGGCCGACCACACGCGACGCACGCAGCCCCAGGCCTTGGGCAACAGGTTGCGGTTGAAGAGGTCGAGGCCGCTGCCCACCGTGGGGCCGAGCGCGAGCCGCCACATGCGCAGCACGGACGCCACGGGCTCGCCGCCGGCCGTGTCGAGCAGCTTGACCAGCGTGTCGCTGGCCTGGTCGAAGCGCAGGCCGGTGGCGTCGGAGGTCTGCCCGAACACCACCTTGCCGCTCGAGGCGAAGAGGTAGCGGCCAGACATATCGGCCGCCCCGCCCGCAGCTCGTGCCCCCGCGATGACCGTGCCGTCGTGCGAGAGCGTGTCGCCGTCGCGCGCGGTCCCGAAGTGCACGATGCGGCTGCGCGCCTCGAGCATGTAGCCGGACGCGATGCCGCCCACGAGCACGCCGCCGTTGGCGTAGACCTCGTGCCCGGCCGGGTAGGCGATGTTGCCCGCCGTGATCGGGATCGTGTTCTCGAAGTAGCAGCCGTGCAGCGCGAGGCGGTCCTCGTCGGTGGACCAGATCGCCCGCGTGCCGTCCACGAACGTGCAACCCATGAACGTGAGCTGCGGGCTCGGCGAGTCCAGGGCCTCGACCTGGCGCGAGCCGCCGATGAAGTCGCAGCCGATGAAGGTGGCCACGGCCTCGCTGTCGACCCCGAACGCCACGCCCTTCGTGCTCGACAGGGCCACGAACTTGCACCGCTCGAAGACGAGGCGAGCGTTGGCGTCCACGGCCACGAGGGCCACGAGCGAGGCCGCGCCGGAGCCGTCGAAGACGCAGTCGCGGAAGACGAGGCGGTCGCCGGCCTTGTTCGACCGGAAGAGCACGCCCGCCCCGGCCGACGCGGAGAACGTCAGGCCCTCGAAGGTCCCGACGAACCCGCTGCCGCCCAGGGTGGTGAAGAGGTCGTTGTCGCCCGCCGTGCGCCGCAGGTTCACCGCGCCGCTCAGGTGGCGCCGGCAGACCGCTCCGATGGCCTGCACGCTGCCGCTCGAGGTGTCGAACGGGATCGCGGCCAGCACGTCGGTGTCGTCGGGGATGAAGTGCAGGTCGACGCGCGGATCGCCGCCCGTCATGGACGGCGCCAGGAGGCGCAGGGTCAGCGCGGCCCGGTTGGCCCCCCCGTCGTCGCCGAAGGTGACGTGCGCGCTCGTGGCGTCCCCCCCGGTGTGCCGAATCGTCACCTGCGCGCTGGCCGAGCGCAGGGTCTCGCCGAACACGGGTTTGTTGTGCCAGCGCCGGCCGTTGACCTCCTGCAAGCGCCGCATCACCGCCCACGCCCAGGCCTTGAGGTTGGGCAGGGCCACGGCCGTGCGGTTGTTGGCGCGGTCGAAGTCGGGCAGCGCCCAGTCGCTGCCGCCCTGGCCCTCGAAGAGCAGGTCACGCGCCTCGGCGAGGTCGTTGTCCACGAGGTCGGCGCCGCTGTAGGTGACGCGCTTGACCCGCACCCAGGCCCCGGCCGGGCTCGGATCGTCGTCCACGCCGTCGAGGGTGGCGACCGCCTGCCAGGTGGGCACGAGGCGGGTCTCGACGTACTGCACGCGCTCGGTCTGCACCCCGGCCGCGTCCACGAGGTAGGCCCGGTTGGCGCCCGCGCCCTCGACGTACTGGAATCCGGCCCAAATGCTGTATGTGCCGGGGTCCTTGCCGATGAAGCTGACCGCGATCTGCGCCGGCCCCTCGCTCATCACCTGACCGAGCTCGAGCGAGCCGTCGAGCTTGCTCTCGCCGCAGATCGCCACGCCCCGGCTGACGAGCACCTGCTTGGGCTCGGCCGGGCCGGTCCTGGCCACCGTGAAGCCGGAGACGACGAGCACGGATGCGCCGGCCACGAGGTCTCGCCCGTGGCGCCGGAACTCGCTCACGACGAGGTCGTGGATCGCGTTGGCGTCGGGCTTGTCGACCCGCTGGCCGTCGAGCTTGAAGATGATCCGCTGCATCCGTCGTCCCCGTCAGGGCAGGTGTTTGTCGGCCAGCTCCCGGCTCTGGTGGGCCGGGCACAACGGCACCGAACGCGGGGACATGCAATTCTGCAGACCGCCGCGCGCGGTGGTCAGTGTGCCGCATTCCACGCAGGGCCGGTACGTCTGCGGTTCCTCGTAGAAGTGCAGGTCGTGGTCGAGCTGAAACGCGCGGTGGCAGGCGCAGGCCTCTTCGGCCGTGGCGTGGCCGTCCCGGTGGTACTTGCCCTTGAGCGGTTCCTCGCGCCGCAGGAAGGCCTCGTAGGCCTCGCGCGAGCGGTAGGCGGCCACGATGATCTCTTCGTCCTTGGCCGGGTCGCCGCTCGTCCAATCGCCCGGCCAGCCCGCGCAGTAGCCGACCGGGTGCGGCCCGCTCTTCGGATCATCCGTGCGCAGGGTGTAGTCCCAGCGGCTGGTGCTTTTCTTCTGCAGGGCTTCGTACCACTCGGCCACGGCTTGCCTCCTATGTCCACAGGCTCACGTCGAGCTCGGGGATGACCCCGGCCACGGTGAGATCGTCGAGAAACGCGCTCAGGAGCGACAGGCGCCCGCCGAGATAGAGCGGATACCGGACGATGCGCCGCACCTCGACGCCGTCCACGTACACGGGCTCCGGGTTGCGCACGAACACGCCCGCCATCAGCTCGGCCGTGGCCCGCCCGCCCGCCGCACCCGGGATGCCCGTCGTGGGGACCGCCGGGGGCGTGTAGACGCTGCCGTAGTCCACGAGCACGGGCACGAGGCCGGGCAGGTTGCTCGAGAGCGTGATGGTCTGCCCGTTGAAATTGTTGGTCGTGGCGTAGTTCGTGCCCTCGCGCCGCGTGTCCGTGGCGAGCCACACGCCGAGCACCTGGCGGATCTGGTGGGCCACCGTGACCTGCCCGATCTGCCCGGGCACCACGCGCTCGTTGCCCTGGAGGTAGGCGAAGCCGATCTCGCCCGTGGGCGGGGCCACCCGAATCCGAATCCAGACGGTGCACGGCAGGTGCGCGGGCTCGACCACTTCCCAGGGCAGCAGGCGGAAGGCGCATGCCTCGTCGGCGAGGCCGTGGGCCTGCCAGTGCGGCGAGCCGACCGGGTCGAGGGTGATGGTCGATCCGTCGTTCGACACGTCCACGATGCGCGTGCGCCGCGTGCGCGTGGCGGTCGTGATGTCCACCATGAGCCGGCGCATCCCGGGTTTGAACGTGTCGGCGGCGGCCACGAGCGTCCCGCTCGCGGTGGTGCTGCCCGTCCCGGTGATGCCGTAGTCGTAGAGCACGGCGTACAGGAAGGCGTCGATTGCCCCCCGCGTCCCCTTGCCCGGCTGGTAGGCCAAGGTGCGCACGAGGCGGCGGTACGTGGCGTCCCCCACGTCGAGCACGCGCGGCACCCCGTAGTTTCGGCCGAGCACCGACAGGAACGGCCCCTCGGCCGACTCGAGCAGCAGGGCCTCGCGCGCCCGGTCGAGGTCGGAGTACCCGCGCAGCAGGGCCACGATCTCGCCCTTGCGGTAGGTCTCGGTCACGAACGGGTTGCGCTCGAGCCCCGTGATCTCGCCGGTCGAGACGTTGACCGAGCTGTACCGGATGCGCTCGCCGCCCACGACGAGCACGCCGCCAGCGGGCAGGCCGTGGCAGGTCTCGACCAGCATGTAGAGCGAGTCCGGCGGCGGATCGGCGTGTCCTGCGGGCGGCAGGGCTTGCGCGAGCCGCGTCTGCCAGACGCCGGCCGTCTCGGTGAGTTCCTGGCCGATGCCGGAGAGCAGCGCGCGCAGCGGCCCATACGTCCAGGCCTGGCCGGGTGGCGTGTTCTGCTGGCTGATGTTGCCGCTCATCCGTCGGGCTCCAAGACGGGTTCGGCCGAGGCGTCGGCATGCCCCCGCCCGCCCGCGTAGGCCGAGGCGGGGAAGAGCGCGCGCAGCGAGTAGTCCCGGCTGCGGCGCGGCCGGCGCACCACCTGCACGGCCTTCGTGAACGTGAACTGCCGCGCGTCGGGCAGGGTGAGCACGACATCGTGCTGCCCCACGCGCAGGCCGGCGGGCACGATGAAGCGCAGCTCGTGGCGGCGGTATGGCACGGGCTCTTCGCCGATGGGCTCGCTCACGAGGGGTCCAAACGGCCGGATGCGCGGCCCCTGGCCTGGCACGCCGGAGAAACACGAGACGCCGCCCACGCTCACGAGGTAGTCGCCCGGCTCGGCCCCCACGAGGTCGATGGCCAGGCGCACCCCGCCGTCGTCCGGCACGACGGCCCCGGGGAAGGTGGGGGCCACCTGCGGCGGTCCGCCCTCGAAGTCGCCGAAGGCCTCACCCCAGCCCGGCACCTCCGGGCGCACCGGATCGCCCGGGGCGTTGGGGCCGACGAGATCGGTCAGCAGCCCGGGCGCGTAGGCGCCGGGCAGGCCGAGCCCGCCCGTCAGGAGCGCGATGGCGACGTGACGGCTCACGGCTCAGGGATCGGTCACGCGGAAGGTGGTCAGGTTGTCGCCGGTGTAGGCCGCGCCGACGGCGAATTCGGCGATGGGGTTGCTGTTGGTCAGGGTGTCGGCCTTGCTCGCGTAGACCCGCAGGCGCCCGGCCACGAGCTTGTCCCCGTCGTAGGTGGGCGCGCCCGTGCCGTCCGGGCCGACGAGGGCCACGTTGCGCTTGGCGGCCACGCCCATGAGCACCTTGACCGCCCAGGCCATGGTGTTCGGGTTCCAGGCGTCGGTCACGAGGCGGTTCCAGATGCAATCGCAGAGTCCCGCCACCTGCTCGGCGATGGCCAGCAGGATCGAAGCGGTGGTCACGCCCTCGAGCTGGAAGGCCCACGTCCGTTCGTCGCTGTCGGCCACCCAGGCCGCCATCGTGCCCGCAGTCGGGGTGGAGGGCATGGGGTACGCCCACACGTCGGTCGGCATGGTGGCCACGTCGGCGGCGATGCCGTCGACCACCCCGTCGATGGTCACCACGCCCGCTCCGATGGCCCCGACGGTCGAGCTCAGGCCGTCGAGGTTGGCCATGCGCGTGCCGCCGATGTTGTCGAGGTTGCCCGCCCGGGTGCTCGTCAGGTTGTCGAGCAGGCCCATGCGGGTGCTGTTGATCTGGTCGAGGTTGGCCGCGCGCGCCGTGGTGATCGCCCCGTCCGCCGGGTCGAAGGTGAGCTCGCGAAACCGCTGCTCCACGTCCGTCACGGTCACACCGAAGTCGATGCGGCCGAAGATCCGCACGTCGGCGTTGACGGTGAAGGTGTAGAGCCCGGCGACGCTGCTGTGCTCGGCGATGGCCGGCGCCGAGAGCGAGGTCGTGCCGCCGATCCCGGCCCAGGCCGACCACGTCGGCGACAGGCCGGTGATGCCAGCGCCGGAGGGGTCCTTGACGAAAACAGCGTGCTGCATCTCCTACCTCACCCCTCGAGCGCGTCCAGGCGGCCCCGGATCGCGATGATCTCGGCCTCGAGCGCGTGCCAGTTTCGTTGCACCTGACGGCTGCAGAACCGCTGCTGCCAGGCCGGGATCAAGAATCCCATGGCCGCCGTGGGCACCTGCAAGGCCGCGTAGGCCGAAGCGGGCATGGTGCGCACGTCGGTGTCGCTCTTCTCGCCCTCGCTGTCGGTCACCTCGAGCACGAACAGGTACGTGCCCGCCCGGTCGAGCGTGATCGTGGGCGTGGCCACGTTGGCGTTGGAGAGAACGGCCGTGCTGCCCTCCGGCACCTCGATCACGCTCCACTTGTAGGCCGTGATCGTCCGGCCGGCATGGCAGGTCGAGCTCGTCCCGTCGAGCTGGACGGTGCGCGGCACCGAGGCCGGGAAGGTCTGTACGCCGCTGGTGATCGCCGTCGGTTTCGCCATTGCCGCCTCACAGGACCGTCAGGTTGCCGCTGGTGATGCGGTGCACCTGATTGTAGGCCACGGGCACGTTGCCGAGCGGGGCCTCGAAGGTGATGTCGACCATGCCCGCCACGGCCATCGCGCGCTCGATGGCCTCCGCCTCGATCCAGGGCGCGCCGATGCCCAGGCCGTTGTAGTAGGCGGAGAGCCGGCGGCGCACCTCGCCGCGCACGGCGTCCCGGTCGGCGTCGGTGGCGACGACGATGTGGGCCTTGACCACCCCCTGCACCACCTGCGGGGGCTGCACGCTCGTGACCACGCCGGCCGCGCGCCAGGTCGGATAGTTGCGCACGTCGTTGGGATCGCCGTCGACGAGGCGCTGCGCCTCGCGAATCAGCCCTGTGAAGTGCGTGTAGGGCTGCGCCACCAGTCGCTCGCCCGCGTCGAGCCCGGTGGGGAACACGTCGGGGTGCAGCCAGACGTAACCGCGCGAGGGGATCAGCACGTAGTCCACGCCCGCCACGAGCACGCGCACCGGGCCGGCCGTTGGGATGTGCTGCAGGGTGATCGCCCCCTTGACCGGGCGGTTGCGCAGATAGAACTCCTGCTCGCCTCCCACGGCGCCGTTGACCGGATCGGTCAGGGCCTCGGCGGCGGCGATGGCCGTCTCGGCCACCGTGCCCGCCCCGTCGTCCACGTAGATCGTGACGTTGCCCCGGCTGATCGGGTCCTCCCACACAGCCGCCACGCGCACGCGCCGCCCGTCCGCCTCGGCCTGCAGCACGCGCGTCCGCAAAGCCTCCGGGGTGCAGCGCGAGAGCGAGCGCGTCTCGGCCCGGATGCGGCTGCGGAAGTCGTCGTCGCTCTCGGCCGAGCGCCCGTCACGGAAAGCGACCGGGTTGTGCACGCGCACCGCGTTGGGCACGGGCGTGACGATGACCGCGACCTCGTCCACGTCGGCGTCCCCGGCCTCGCCGAAGTCCACGGCCAAGGCCGGAATGTCGCCGTCCTGGCCGTCCGCGCGCTCACTCTGCGTCGAGCCGACCGGAATGCGGCCGGCCACGGTGGTGACGTAGAGCACGCGCGGGCTGCCCGGCTTGGCCGCCACCGCCCCGGCCGGGATCGGCACCTCGACCGCAACCGGGTTCTGCGTGCGCCAGCGCAGGCGCCCGTTGGCGCGCAGGCCACCCCGCCGGGCGAATCCGTCGGGCAGGTACTCCAGGGCGCGGGCGTCCAGATCCTCGCCCTCGACGTGGTCGAGGTTGAAGAAATCGAGCAGGCGCGCGATGTCGAGGCTCACGTCCTCGAGCTCGACGCCGACCCCGCCGCAGACCTGCATCAGGGGATCGCCCGGCGACAGGTCGGTGAGCACGCTGCGGGCCACGAGATAGGCCACGAGCCGGGCGGTGTACTCGGGCGCGCCCTTGATCCTGAACATCGTCACGCGGCCACCCCTCCCCGCTTCGTCACGAGCACCGGCCCGCTCATGGCTCTCGGCTGCACGGACACCTCGACCTCGATCCCGTCTCCCTCGTCGTTGATCGCGAGGTCTACCACGCTTTGCGTGCGCGGGTCAGTCAGGCACGCACGCCGGACGCTCAAGGCCACCGCCTGCACCATGCCGGCGCCGTTCTTGGCCCCCACGGGGGCCAGGATGCCCACATCGGGAAAGACCGGGTTCTCGCCCAGGCGGGTGCGGAACCGCACCTTTTCGAGGGCCTGGACGTAGCAGGGCATGCCCCGCACGAGCTCGCAGCCGTTGCGCGCGGCGTTGGGCCTGAACTCGCCCTCGTCGGTCAGCTCCCAGTTGACGCCGAGCGCGTCGATCTCGATGTCCTCGACGCTCTCGCCCCCCACGGCGCCGACCGGCCGCTCGAGCGTCGGCAGCAGGATCGAGCGGCCGGGCTTGACCGTGCCCGGCAGGGCGGCCCGGCTGAAGTACGGCGGCCGCAGGTTGTTGAGATCGGCCACGTCGGCCCACAGCGAGCCGTCGCCGAGCTCGCGCACGGCGATCCGGCGCGGGGTGTCGTCGTCGCGCACCACGTACTCGCGCACGCCGGTGTAGGCCGGCCGGGCGCGCGTGCGTTGCAGGCGCCGCAGGGCGGCGCGCTGACCCGATCCGGGCATCGAGCGGGCGGCGAGCGAGAGCGTGCCGTCGCCGGCCGTCTCGGCCGAGGTGAGGGCGCCCTCGCCGAGCGCCAGGCGGTCGCGCCGCTCGCGTGCGTCCTGCATGTCGGGCGCCCACAGATCGCGGTCGGCCAACAGGCTGTTGACGGCGGCCTCGACCTGCCGCGTGGAGCTGTAGAAGGCTGCCAGGCGGCTCGCGCTGCTGTTGGTGGGCGACCACGCCTCGCCCTGCTGGCCGGCCTCCTGCGCGAGCCCCAGGCCCCGCTGTAGCTCGCCCGTGAGGTTGTCCAGTGCGGCCAGGTAGTTCCGGGCCGTCCGGCGCGGCAGGTCGAGGAAGTTGCGACCGGCCTGGATCAGGTCGGTGAGCGCGTTGCGCAGCTCGTTCATGCCGTTGGCCACGACGTTGACGAGTCCGCTGATCGCGGCATCGACCTCGCGCACGAGCGCGGCCGCATCGGCGATCCACCCGGAGACCGTGCCGATCACGTTCTGGACGAGCTCGGTCCCCTTGCGAATGGCGGCCAGGACCCCGGCGATCCCTCCCGGCTCGAGCGCGTCGTAATCGGCGATGGCCGTAAAGGCCAGCTCGTAGGGGTAGTGCAGGCGGTGCCCGCGCGATTCCCGGTCGCTCTCGATGTCGGTGGGCACGATGACCCAGTGCCGGTCGCGCCGGAAGTCGTGGAAGACGAGCATCCACTTGCTCGCCGTGTCCTGCGAGCGTTTGGTCTTCCAATACCACTCGAAGAGCCGATTCATCTCGTCGTAGAGCGCGTTGCCGTCGCGGTAGACGATGCCCACGGACGGGTTGTGCGGGCTGTCGCTCTCGAGCGCCCAGCCGGCCTTGCGCTCGAGGCCCATGGACCCAGAGATCCGCACGTCGCGCGGCACGAAACCGCTCTCGTGCACCGACACGCCGCCGTTGGTGTAGACGAGCTCGACCGCCGGGCGGGTGTGGACGAACGTGCGCTGCGGGTTGACCGGGAAATTCCACACCCGGTTCGCCCCGCGCCCGCTCGGACCGAGGCCCACGATCTCGAAACAGTAGGTGAGCCGCCAGCGGCTCGGCCGTTCGACGGGCTCGACCATCACTGCACCTTCCCGATGACCGCCCCGGCCGGGTCGGTCACCTGCGCCTGCGTCTGGAGATACGGCACGAGGCCGGCGGCGATGCCGCTGGCCAGCGCGGCCGCCAGCTTGTCGAGCTTGGCCCCGAAGGCCTGCGGAGATCCAGCCAGCTCGGCCGCGAAGGCGCTGGCCAGCGAGGCCTTGATCGTCGGGGTCAGCGCGGCGGTCATGGTCGCGGCGTTCACGGCTCAGTCCTCGTCCGGGGTGGGCAGGTGCACGCGCTCGGAGAGCGCGGCCTTGTTGGCGTTGCCCTGGGCGGTCGACATGCGGTCGGCGGGCACGACCGGGCCGGTCACGCCGAAGGCGTCGAGGTGGCGGTGGGAGTCGAAGATCCGCATCAGGCGGTCGCCGAGCACGGCGCGCTGCCCGGGGTTTCTCCCCACGTCGAGCACCACCTGCCCGTCGCCCTCGGCCGTGAGCACGAACACCGGCACGCCCCCGCTCCGGATGATGACGGCCGCGCCGGGCTTCATGTTCACGTCGATCCAGCCGACACCGTGCCCGGTGGTCTCGCCGGCCACGACGGCGGCCACGGCAGCCCCGGCGGCCGCGCCCAGCGCCGCGCCCGCTCCGGCGCCGCCCTCGTACTCGGCGGCCAGCAGGTCGCGCGCCCGGGCCTCCGCCGCGTCGGTCACGAGCTGCGCCAGCGCGGCCGCCTCTTCCTCGGCCACGGCCAGCGCAGCAGCGGCGGCGAGATCGACCGCGTTCTCGGCCAGCTCGACCACCTGGCCGGCGGCCTCGGCCACCTCGGCCACGAACTTCGCCGCTCGAGCGGCCTTGCGCGCGGCCTTGCGCGCCACGGCCCGGGCGGTCGTGGTCGCATTGCCACCCGTGCGGCCCGCCCGGGCGCCCGCAGCGGCCCCGGCGGCCACGCCAGCGGCCAGGGCAGCAGCGGCCCCGGCGGCGGCCACGGCGGCCGACTCGGTGGCCTGCGTCTCGCCGTCGTCGGCCACGCCGGCCCCGCCGAGATCGATCCGCAGGTTGCCCGCGCGGTCGAGGCGCACCACGGCCCCCTGGTGCGCGCCGAACCGCTCGAGGCCGTCGGGCAGCCGGGAAAGGTTCTCCGCCTCGCCCGGGGTGTAGCTCGGCAGCGGCTTGGGCGTCGCCCCCTCCTGCGGCCGGCGGGTGCGCGGGTGCGTCGTGCTCCCGATGACCACGGGGGCCATGGGATCGCCGTCGATGAAGTCCACGAGCACCCACTCGCCGTCGACGTTCTCGGGGTCGAGGGGCGGCGAGGTGGCCGTCGGCGGCCAGGCGAACGGCGTGCCGTCCAGGGTCCGGGTGGCCGCGTGCGGCACCCACAGGTCGAGGTTGGTCACCGAGCTGCCGCGCTGCGTGACGGGCACGTCCTGCGCCCGCCCGCCGCCCAGGAACATCAGGTCGACCGTCACCGCGCCCGGGTGATGGTAGGCGCGCGAGGGCAGCTCTCCGCCCTCGTTCTCGTCCGTGTAGTGCGTGGCCATGACCACGGCCCGGGTCAGGCGGGCCGGACGCTGCCGGCGCGGCACGTAGGCCCGCGTGGGCGTGCTCGACGGCCGGCGTAGCGGGGGCTGGATCGGCTGCATCATGGCCGCCACCCGCCGAGCTCGTCCTCGGAGCCGCGCGTCACCACGAACGAGCTGGACGAGGTCGCCTTCGCCTGCCCGATGCTCTGCCAGGCGTGCGTCACGCCCTCGAGGTAGTAGCTCTCGGTGCGCGTCCCCTGGTCGCGCCGCACGTTCAGACGCTCGCCCACCCGCACCCCGGGCAGCATCACCGAGTGCTCGAGGTCGCCCGTCCAGTGCTCCGGGTTGCGCTCGTTCCAGTCGGCCAGCATGCGAGACCAGCGGTAATAGGTGGCGTTGGGCACCCGCGGATCGGTCGGTAGGAACTGGCTCGACATAAAGCGCGAGCGCCAGCCGTAGCGCGGTGCGCTGTCGTCCGTGATGATCGGCAGCCGGCCGCGCCCGGCCGCGCCGAGGGCCAGGGTCCACTTGCTCGCCCCGTAGGAGCTGTGCGGGGTGGCCAGGTAGAGGTTGAAGCGGTCGGCGTCGGCCCGGCTCGTCTCGTCCGTGACGAGCTGCGCCTCGTCCACGGTGGTCGAGGGCAGCGCGCGCCACAGGGGCGCCCCGGGCGGCTCGACCGGATCGGCGCCGAAGCCGAAGACGAGCGACGAGGCCTGCGCGCCCTGGGGGAACGGCCGGCGGCGCAGCACCACGGCGGGCAGGAACGGGTGCTGCCCGGCCTTGTTCGTGTAGCTGTAGTCGTCGGCCTTGGGCACCCCGCCGGCCAGCACGCGGCGCGGCAGGAAGTCCACGTAGAGCTCGTTCATCTCGGTGTTCGCCCAGGACGAGAGGTAATCCCACAGGCGCACGCTGTCGGGCAGGCCCTCGAAGAGCTCGCGCAGGACCGCGCGCCCGGTGGTCGTCTTGTCCATGGCGAAGGCCAGAAGCTCACCGATGGGCAGGCCGAGCTCGACCGGCAGGCCAGCGGCCTCGAGGTCGACGAAACCCGTGCTCGACTGGAGACGCAGCGAGCGCGGGGTGTGGAAGATCGGCGCGGCCCCGCTCGTCCCACGGGTGACCGAGCCGAGGAAGAACAGGGCCAGCCGCTCGATCAACTCGGCCGGCGAGAGCCCGTCCCGGCCGCTCTCCTGCAGGATAGCGTCGAGGCCCCGGTAAAACGGTCCGGTGGCCTTGGTGAGGTCGATGGCCCGGTCGCTGACGTACTGCGGCAGGATCACGATCTCACTGTCGAAGACCTTGCCGTGGTCGCGCCCGCTGATCGTGTAGGTGGTGACCGGCCCCTTTTTGGAGCGGTGCACGCGGTCGACGATGCCGAGCATGATCGGCCACTCCGCCGTGCCGTCGGAGGCGTCGAGCAAGGCCCAGTCCCCGGGCGCCACGCGCTCGTGCCAGGGCACGACCTCGAAGGCCCGCAGGTGGTCGTGCAGCAGCGGTTTCGTGGCCACCGTGACCTGCCAGGTGCCCGACTGCTCGCCCAGGTGTTTCGTCGTGCGGAAGGCGGTCAGGTGGCGGTCGGCCACGACCGGCTCTTCGTTGTCGAAGGCGAAGAACCGGCAGCCGGGCCGAATGCGGTGGCCGAGGTAGACGCGGCCCCGGTCGAGCAGGCTGGTGACGGGAAGATCGGCCATCATGGGCGCGTCACCCGATGTTCGTCTGCTGCGCCGGCTCGCCGAGCTGGAAACGCAGCAGGTTCTCGAGGCCCGGCCCGGCTTCGATCTGGAGAATCATCGCGCCCTGATTCTTGCCCGCCTTGGCCGGCGGCTTGATCCCGTTGAGCCAATTCTGCCCGTTGAAGAGGTTGCGCAGCACCTTGAGCCCGGTCCCGGTCGCCCCGCCCTGATTCGTGAGCGGCTGCGAGCTGCCGGTGTTCGTCATGATGTCCATGACCGCGTCCATGAACGCCGACATGCCCTTGCCCTCCGGGGCTTCGGCGACGGCCTGGACGATCTTGTGGATGGCGCCGCCCGGCTCGAGGATCAGGCTGTCGGCGAGGCCGCTCTTGGCCCAGTGGAACAGGCGCTCGAGGCCGAGCACGGCCCCGCGCTTGTTCGGATCGGAGAGCAGGGCCACGTCCTTCCCGGCCAGCCGGGCCTCCTGACGGGCGAAGTCGCGCGGTTGGCGCGCGAGCCGCTTGCGCACGAGCTCTTCCACGCCGCCCGCGCCCTGTGCGAGCGAGCCCTCGACATCGTCCACGCTCGGCAGCGTGTCGGCCGTGAGCAGGGCCATCAGGTCGTTGGGGTTCATCGTCGTGAACGTGCGGCTCATCGTCCACCAGCGTTCGTAGATGTCGCCCGGGGCCTGGCGGAACCGGCGCGCGCTCTCAAGCAGCGCGGTAGCGAGCGCGCGGGGGTTCTGTCCGATGTTCTGCATGCGGAAGGCGGTCTCGAAGTAGCCCTCGCCCTGCCCCACGCCGAAGATGTCGAAGAGCATGGCCTCTTGCAGCGGGTTGCCCTCGCCGCGCCCGGTGGCCTGGACGGCGCCGAGGAAGCTCTGCGCCGCGCGCGCCCCGCGCAGGCCGGTGAACTGCTGCGACAGGTCCACCCCGGCGATCCGGCCGCCGCCGGCCATGCGCAGCGTCTCGGCCAGCACGGGGATCACGTTGGGCGCCAGATTGAGGCCCTGCTCGGCCATGCGGCTCGTGGCTTCGGCGATCAGGGCCAGGTAACGCCCCATTTCCGGCGCGCCCACCCCTGCGTTGACGGCCTGGCCCATGGCCACCCGCATCTCGAAGGCCGGATCGGACTCTCCCATGTAGGCCGACGCGAGGCCGCCGCCCCGCCGCCACATGCCGAGATACTGGCCCACCGTGCCCGCCCCGATGCCGTAGGCCTTGCTGGCCTGGAGACCGAAGCCGAAGGCGTCGCCCGCATTCCACTTGAAGGTGTCCCGAGCCAGCGCGTCGCGGTCGAAGCCACCGCCGAGCATGGCGGCGATCTCCCGGTTCAACGCGCCGGGCGTGAGGCCGAGCGCGGCCCCCTGGCCACGCAGCTCAGGCAGCCGGGTCAGGCCCTCGAGGCCGAGCCGGTCGGCCATCGAGCTCTCCCAGTCGGTGTAGTTCTTGCGCGTCTCCATCAGGCCCATGACGGCCCCGGCCAGGATGCCGCCCACGATGGGGATGGACCCGAACATCGAGCCGACCATGCCGTAGCCGGGGGCCTGATTCAGCGGGCCGAGCGGGTTCATGTTGGGCGCGGGCGGCTTGCCCTGCTTGCCGCACGCCGGGCAGGTCGAGCCGCCGGAGCCGCCACGGCCGTGACAGGCCGGGCATGCCCCTCCGCCGCCTCCGCCTCCGCCGCCAGAACCGCCACCTCCGCCGCCGGAGCCACCGCCACCGCCGCCAGAACCGCCGCCGGAGCCACCG
>Ga0233425_10006136_pt1 | contig 18178 bp, 14 predicted proteins | sample Watercolumn_Towu_2_FD_181712 | JGI IMG/M metagenome (GOLD analysis project Ga0233425, IMG submission 181712) | Freshwater microbial communities from Lake Towuti, South Sulawesi, Indonesia - Watercolumn_Towuti2014_140_MG | ecosystem: Environmental > Aquatic > Freshwater > Lake | place... | reverse complement strand
AGCGACATGAAGGGCGGCTTCGTCGCCCAGGCGATCGCGCTGCTGCGGCTGAAGGCGGAAGGGGTGAAGCTCGACCGCGACGTCATCCTGTTCGCCACCGGCGACGAGGAGAGCGAAGGCGAAGGCGCCGCGAAGATCGTCGGCGAATGGCGTCCGCTGCACAATGCCGTGATCGCGCTCAACGCCGATGGCGGCGGCGGCTCGATCGACCGGGCGGGGCGCCCGCTGGGCTTCCGTCTGCAGACGTCCGAAAAGACCTATGCGAGCTTCACCTTCACCGCGCGCAACCGCGGCGGCCATTCGTCGCGCCCGCGCGCCGACAATGCGATCTATGCACTGGCGGGGGCGCTGGAGCGGCTATCGGCCTATCGCTTCGCACCGATGCTCAACGAGACGGTGAAGGCCTATCTCGAAAACTCGGCGCCGCTGCGCCAGCCGGAGCTGGCCGCAGCGATGCGCGCCTTCGCCAAGGATCCGGGCAACATCGCGGCGGCCGACCGGATCGACGCGGACGATGGCGAGATCGGGATGATCCGCACGACCTGCGTGGCGACTCTGCTCAACGGCGGCCATGCCGAAAACGCCCTGCCCCAGACGGCGACGGCGACGGTCAACTGCCGCATCTTCCCAGGCGTTTCGGCCGATCAGGTTCAGGCCGAACTGCAGTCGGTCGCCGGCAAGGACGTCGAGGTCGCCAGGCTCAACGCCTTCGGCGACGGCACCCAGCCCTCGCCGCTCACCGACGAGATCGTCGGCGCCTACACCAAGGCCATTCGCGCCCGCCATCCCGGGGTCGCGATCATTCCGGAGATGACGCCGGGGGCGACCGACGGCGGAAGGCTGCGCGCCAATGGCATCCCGACATATGGCGTGGACGGGCTATGGCGGGTCGATCCCGACGACATGCGCGCCCATGGCAAGGACGAACGCATCCTGATCGAGGCCTTCCACGCCGACCTCGACCACTGGTACGACCTGATCCGCAACATCTCCGGCGCGCCCCGGCGCTGAGCGCCGGGACATCCTGGCTTAGCGCATCAATTCTTCGTTGGTCGGGGTCCGGCGCAGCGATTGCCCTGCGGTGCAGTCGATCGCCTGGCCGGTCGTCGATGCGGATTCGTCGGACAGCAGCCACAGAGCCGCATTGGCGACATCGTCCACCGTGCTCAGACGGCCCAGCGGGATCTCGCGCAGGAAGGCGCCTTCCAGCGTCGGGAGCGCGAAATAGTCCTCGGTCATCGCCGAACGGGTGAAACCGGGGATGACCGAATTGACGCGAATGCCGCGCTCACCCAGTTCGTTCGCCGCGACGCGCACCATGTGATCGACGCCCCGCTTCGTGCCCGCATAGGCAGAAAGCCCCGGCGGGGCGACGACGGCGGTCAGCGACGAGGTGGTGACGAGCGACCCACCGCGTTCCATCCGCCGGGCCATATGCTTTAAGAACAGCGCCGTGCCGATGAAATGCACGTCGCACATCAGGCGAAGCTGCTCGACGGTCACATCCAGGATCGAAGCCTGCGTATCGGCACCCGCATAGTTGATCGCACCATCGAGCCCACCGAAGCGATCGACGGCAGCCGCCGCCAGCGCCTCGATCTGCGCCTCGTCGGTGATGTCGCAGGCCACCGCGACGCCGCCGACCTCGCTTGCGACAGCCTCCACGCCGTCCTTGCGCCGTGCGGCGAGAACGAGGTTCGCGCCTTCGCGCGCCAGCACGCGTGCCGTGGCAGCGCCCATGCTGCGCCCGTCCGATGCGCCGAGGATGATGATCGTCTTTCCGTCCAGCCTTGCCATGTCCATCCCTCCTGCCGGCGGCGGCCTTGACGACCGCACGCTGCTATCAAGCCGAAGCTATAGAAATGGCGTCCGGCCGGGATGCTGATCAATCAGCTAGGTGGCCGCAACGGGGGCGGGGCGGATGCCGCCAGCGCTCGCCCAATATCCCCATGGTGATATTCGTCGGCAATTTCCGATTTTTGAGGCGAAACCGTCTCCGCTTTGACAGCAATGCTGGCGGATTTTCACTACCGAAATCGAGGATCGGACAAAAATACACCCGCTCGCAGGCAGAGCAGAATCCACCACAGCCCGCGAGCAAGCCGGTCGATCGATCCATAAAAGGGGAAATATATGGTGCTCTTCGCCAAAGCTCATTTCGCGCGCCAGCTGCTGGTCGGTACGGCATTGACAGCCCTCCTGTCGACCACTCCCGCCGTCGCCCAGACCGACGCGCAGGCTGCCGCGGAAAGCTCCGAGGGGATGGGCGACGAGATCGTCGTCACCGCGCTGCGCCGCGCGACCAACCTGCAGGAAACGCCGCTCGCGATCAGCGCCGTCACCGGCAACACACTCACCACCATGGGCGTCACCGATTCCAACGGCCTCGCCCGTGTCAGCCCTGGCCTTGTCGTCCGTGAAGGCGGCTTCTCCGGTTCGCGCGTCACGATCCGCAACATCCGCGCTGCGGGTGAGGCGACCGTCGGCCTTTATTATGACGACGTGCCGCTCATGGGCTCCTCGGGCGTCAGCAGCGACGCCGGCGGCACCACCCCCGACATCCGCCTGTTCGACGTCGACCGGGTCGAGGTGCTGCGCGGTCCGCAGGGCACGCTGTACGGCTCTTCGTCGATGGCGGGCACCGTGCGCCTGATCTTCGCCAAGCCGAAGCTCAACAAGACCGAAGCCACCGTCACCGGCCAGATCTCGGCCGTCGACGGCGGCAGCATGGGCTTCGAAAATCAGGCGATGGTGAACGTGCCGATCGTCTCCGACCTTCTGGCGATCCGCGCGGTCGGCTTCGTCCGCGAGCGTCCGGGTTATGTGGACAACGTCACCCTCGGCCAGAAGAACGTCAATGATCAGTTCAGCACGGGCGGCCGCATCATGGCGCGCTTGGAGCCCGCGCCCGGCCTGACGATCGACGGCGTCGCGACCTTCCAGAACCTGAAGGGTGGCCTCAACGACTATTTCCTCGCCTCCGGCTCCTACAAGCGCAACTATGAGGCCGACCAGCCGGTTCGCGACAAGTTCCGCCTGTACAGCGGCACGATCAACTGGGATCTCGGCCCGGTCACGCTGACGGCAGTGGGTTCGCACGCCTATCGCAACTTCAACTACAGCTACGACATCTCGGCCTTCTTCCGGGTGAACGCTGCGCGTTTCCCGGTCGGTTCGGCAACCTACAACCTGCTCAACAACCAGGCCCCGGCGGTCGCCAATTCGCCGCAGATCACCAAGACCGACACGTTCGAGGCGCGTATCTCCGGCAGCGGCAAGGGCCCCTTCCAGTGGACCGGCGGCTTCTTCTACAGCGATCGCAAGGGCGACTTCGCCAGCAACATCCTGCGTGCAGCCCCCGGTTCGGGCGATGTACTGCCGGTCAACGCGACCAATCTCCTTGGCCAGCGTCTGATCACCGACGGGTTGAAGCAGAAGGCCGGCTTCGCCGAGGCGACCTATGAGGTCACCGACCAGCTCTCGGTCACCGGCGGCATCCGCTACTACGACTATACCCGCAAGGTCACCGGCGTCGTCACGGTGGTCAATACCTCGGTCGGCTTCGGCGTGACCCCCTTCACCTCGCAGTCGAGCAGCGAGAATGGCTGGCTGTACAAGGGCAATGTCAGCTACAAGATCACGCCCGACGTGATGCTGTACGCGACCGCCTCGAGCGGCCAGCGCCCCGGCGGCGTGAACCAGAATGTCAGCCTGCCGGCCGATCTTCAGAGCTATGCTTCGGACAAGGTGTGGAACTACGAAGCCGGCATCAAGAGCAGCCTGTTCGATCGCCTGCTCACCCTCAACGCTGCGCTGTTCCAGATCGACTGGAACAACATGCAGACCTCGGGCACGCTGCCGGGCACGAATTTCGGCTTCATCGCGAATGCCGGTCGCGCGCGAGTCCGTGGCATCGAGGCCGAGGCGACGCTCTACCCGCTCGACGGGCTGCAGATCCAGGCATCGGGCTCCTATATCGACGCCGTCCTGCGCGAGGACCAGACCAACCAGTCGCTGCTCGCCTCGGGTCTCAAGGGCGACGACATCCCCAGCGTGCCGAAGGTCACGCTGCAGGGCGGTGCCCAATATGACTGGGATCTCAGCCCCACGTTGAAGGCGAATGTCCGGTCGGATGTCTTCTACAACAGCTCGACTTGGACCGAATTCCGGCACACCAGCGCTTTCCAGCGCCGGCTGCCGGCCTATGCGGTCGTCTCGCTCCGCGCCGGCTTCGGTGCGCAGGACGACAATTGGAGCGCCTCGCTGTTCATCAACAATCTGTTCAACGACGATACGGTGATCAGCAAGCTCAGCGCGAACGTCTATGGCGGCCTCGATAATGTCCGGGCCATCAGCAACGTGCCTCGCACGATCGGCATCGATTTCACCAAGCGCTTTTGATCGAATGGGGGGCTTCCGAAGGGAGGCCCCCCTCTTTCGTTGCATGATCATCGATAGGAGAGCCCAGTGACCTTCCGCACCCGCCGCCTGGCCATTGCCCTAACCCTCGCCGCTGCAACCAGCCTTTCCGCTCCGGCCTTCGCCAAGGATGTCGTCATCCATGCCGGCCGCCTGATCGACGGCGTGTCGCGCCAGCCGCGCGAGCGCATGTCGATCCTGATCAAGGGCGACCGGATCGTGGGCGTCGAACAGGGCTTCGTCGACAAGCCCGGCGCTGAAGTGGTCGATCTGTCGACGAGCACGGTCCTACCCGGCCTGATCGATGCCCATGTCCATCTGCTCATCGAGCTGGGCAAAGGCTCCCAGATCGTCAACGCGGTCACCAAGAACGCCTTCGACCACCTGCTCGAGGGCACGGTCAATGCGCGCAAGACGCTGATGGCGGGATTCACCTCGGTGCGCGACGTCGGCGGCTACACGCCCGCGATTGTCGCTCTGAAGAAGGCCGTGACTGCGGGCGAAATCGCCGGACCGCGCATGTGGGTTGCGGGCAGCATCATCAGCCCGACCGGCGGCCATGCCGACGCCAGCACGGGCTTCGACGATGCGCTGTCGAAGCCCGAATGGACTGATGGCATCGCCGACGGTCCCGAGGAGGCGATCAAGTCGGTTCGGCGTCATCACCGCGAAGGCACCGACCTGATCAAGATCGTGCCGAGCGGCGGCGTGGCCAGTGTCGGCGACGATCCCCAGGCACAGCTGATGACCGACGAGGAGATCAAGGCCGTCGTCGACACCGCCCACACGCTGCACATGAAGGTGGCGGCCCATGCCCATGGCACGGTTGCGATCGAACATGCCGCAAAGCTGGGCGTGGACTCGATCGAGCATGGCTCCTTCGCCGACGCCGATGGCGACAAGATCATGAAGGCCAACGGCACCTGGCTGGTCCCGACCCTCACCGCCGGCGCATCGGTCGTCGACTATGCCAAGCTCCATCCCGAATTGCTGGCACCCTCGGTTGCGGCGAAGGCGCTCGCGGTCGGCCCCATCATGCAGGCCAATCTCAGCCGCGCCTACAAGGCGGGGGTCAAGATCGCCTTCGGCACCGACGCCGGTGTCTTCGCGCACGGGACCAACGCCCGCGAGTTCGAGCTGATGGTCGGCGCGGGCATGACCCCGATGGACACGATCATCGCAGCCACCTCCTCGGCGGCCACGCTGATCGGTGACGAAGCCGATATCGGCTCGATCCAGGCCGGCCGCTATGCCGACATCATCGCCGTCGCCGGCGACCCGCTGAAGGACATCGCCCAGCTTCGCAGCATTGCCTTCGTCATGAAGGGCGGCGCGGTGGTCAAGGCGGGTCCGGCTACCGCCGGCACGCGCTGATCCGAAGGAACGGCGGCATGGGGGGCCAGACCGAAGGGGAGCTGCCGCCGGGCGCGCAGCTCGATCGCTACGACATGAAGATCGTGGCGGCGCTGGAACGCGACGGCCGGATGAGCTGGAGCGACCTCGCCGCCGAGATCGGCCTGTCCCTCACCCCCACGCTGCGGCGGGTGCGCAAGCTCGAGCAGTCGGGCGTGATCATCGGCTATGCTGCCAAGGTCGATCGCAGCGCCCTGATCGGCTCGATGCCCGTGTTCATCGCGGTCAAGCTCGAACGCCAGACGAGCGAGATCTTGGAAAGTATCGAGAGGCTTGTCGAAACCCTGCCCCAGGTCGTCGGCGGCTATCTGATGAGCGGTTCGAACGACTATCTCCTCCACGCCTTCGTGCGAGACCTCGCCCATTATCGCGAGCTCCTGGCGACCCTCACCCGTGCAAGCGGTATAGCCCACATAGAGTCCAGTTTCGTTCTGAAGACCTTCAAGGCATGACGCAGACTTCGGAGACAGGAAAAGGCTGACGCAGCCATGCGGCGGAGGACGGTGAAATCGGCATCCAGGGCGTTCGAGGTGCTCGAACTCTTTGCCGAACTGCGCCGTCCGCTGAGGCTCAACGAGATCCATACCGCCCTCGGCTATCCTCAGTCGAGCACCACGACCCTGCTCAAGAGCATGGTGATGAGCGGCTATCTCAACTACAGCCGCCATAGCCGTACCTATCTGCCGACGACCCAAGTCAGCGCGCTCGGCAACTGGCTGACCGGTCATATCGTCGCCGACCCCGCCTATCGCACCCTCGTCGAGAGACTACAGCGGATCACGAACGAGACGGTCGGCCTCGCCACCGAAAACGACCTCTACATCCAATATGTGCTGTTCCGCGAACCGTCGCACGAGTTCAAATCGGTGCCCCGGGAAGGCGTGATGCGGCCGATGATCGACTCCGCCGCCGGCCTGGCCCTGCTGAGCCAGATGTCCGATCGGCAGATCGAGAAAATATTCCGCTACTCCCATTATTACCGGATGAACGACGGCGAGGCCCATCGCCTCGAAGGGCTGATGCAGGACATCCGCTGGATCCGGCAAATCGGCTATGCCCATCACGAGAACCGCCCCGACCCCGGCCTCTCGGCGATCGCGATGCCGCTCGGCCAGACGATGTACGGCGTCCGGTTGGCGATAGGCGTCGGCGGCTTGGTCGATCGGATCGCGAGAGCCAAAACCGACATCGTCAAGGCTCTGCGCGAGGAAGTCGGCGCCTTTCACTTCGCCAACGCCCATGCTTTCAACAAACCCGCCGGGCATGACGCGACCGATCCGGATGATGACGAAGCCGAGTGAAGCTCGCTTTATATATGACTATCGTTTGAAATAGGAGCGCGGGTGCCAATCCTCTTCTATCCTTGCGAAAAATCGAGAGGATGAGCGGCGATGACGAAGATGGGCGACCGGACCGACACGAGACTGAGCCGGCGGAGGCTGTTGGCGGGAGCCGGCCTGGCGGCCGCAGCCGCGACCATCCCGGCGGAGGTGCGTGCGGCTCCGGAGCGGCAATGGGATCGGATGGCCGATATCGTCTGCGTCGGCAGCGGCGCAGCGGCGTGCAGCGCGGCGGTGACGGCGGCCTCGGCCGGTGCCAAGGTCATCGTGGTCGAAAAAATGCCCTTTCTGGGCGGGACTACCGGCAAGTCGGGTGGGGTTGCCTGGATCTGTAACCATTTTGGCCTGCGCGCGCAGGGGATCGAAGACGCGAAGGCCGATGCCATGGCTTATATGTGCCGCTTTTCCTTTCCGCAGATCTATGACCCCGCCAGCCCGACGCTGGGCCTGGCCGAAGCCGACTATCGGCTGATCGAGGCCTTTTACGACCATGGCTACAAGGCGATCGACCATCTGCAGGCGGTCGACGCGGTACGCTTCAAGCAATTCCGCCTGTGGGGCATCAACGAGCCGGCGCCCGATTATGCCGACCATCTGCCCGAGAACAAGGTTCCGACGGGCCGCGCATTGGAACCGGCGGCCGGTTCCGGCGGTCAGGGCGGGGGCAGCCTCGCCATGCAGCTGACCGACTGGCTCGAACGGCACAAGGTTCCGATCCTGACCGAAACCCGCGTCACGCGGATAGTTATGGAGGACGGCCGGGCGGTCGGCGTCGAAGCGGAGACCAATGGCAAGACGCTCCGGATCGGCGCGCGTAGGGCGGTCATCTTCGGCACCGGCGGATATGCGCACAATCTCGATCTGGTCGGGCTGCACCAGACTGCGCTTTACGGGTCCTGCGCGATGCCGGGCTCGACAGGGGATTTCATTTCCATCGCCGGCGCCGCGGGTGCGGCGATGGGCACGCTTGATGGTGCCTGGAGAACGCAGGTCCTGTTCGAGGAAACGCTGGAAAGTCGCGAACTGGGCGTTTGCGCCTTCTTCCTGCCAGGCGATTCTATGGTGCTGGTCAACAAATATGGCCGCCGCGTGGTCAATGAGAAGCGCTGCTACAACGACCGCACGCGCGTCCACTTCGTCTATGATTCCGTGCGCGACGAATATCCCAACCAGCTGCTGTTCATGCTGTTCGACCAGCGATCGCTCGATCGCTTCGGCGGGGCCTATCCAATGCCCGCGAGCGGCACGGAGAGCCCCTATCTGGTCAAGGGCGACAGCTGGGACGAACTTTTCACGCGGCTTGACGCGAGACTGTCCTCGTTCGGAGCGCGCAGCGGCCGCGTCGGGCTGGCTCCGGACTTCGCAACGACGGCAAAGGAAAGCATCCAACGCTATGACGCCTTCGCCAAGGGCGGCCGCGACAGCGATTTCGATCGCGGCGCGCAGCTCTACGACGTTCAGTGGCATAAGCTGTTCTCAGCAGCGCGCGAGGGCAGTCGATATGGCGCCAACCCCTATCCGAACCTCACCATGCATCCTTTCGCGGCCGAAGGCCCCTATTATGCCTTCATCCTCGCGGCAGGTGCGCTCGACACCAATGGCGGGCCGCGCATCAATCATCATGCTCAGATTCTTGCCGCCAGCGGCGCGCCGATCCCCGGCCTCTACGGTGCGGGAAACTGCATCGCCGCGCCGACCCGTAACGCCTATTACGGCGCCGGCGGCACGATCGGTCCTGCACTGACCTTCGGCCACATCGCGGCCAATCACGCGCTTTCACAGCACGCATGACCGAGGATATGGTGCGCCGTCGATCACAACCGGATCCCTCGGCATCGGCAGCTTTCCTTAGACTTTAGGATAGACTGCCGCTCCGTCACCTTGCCCGAGTTCGGCGTTAATAAGACGTTAGTCGAAACTGCGCGATGCAGTGCAAACGATAGCATGGGGAGGAGGAGGGGCCGATGTCGGCAATAGCGGAACGCATCCATGTCGGCCGCGCCCGGCTTGCGGCCGTGCCAGGGCATTCGGCTTGGGCCCGGCTTGCGGCCTTGCGTTATCTTCAGCTGCAACGGGAAAGCCTCGCCACGTGCGACGATCTTCCTTCCGTTGCTACGCTGGTGGTCGAAGCAGCACTCGAATTGATGCCGAACGTCGATGGCGCCGTGTACGAGATGGTCGATGGCGATGAGGTCGTTCTGACTGCGGGCAGCGGAATTGTCGCCGGCTTTGCGGGCACCAGAATACCTCTGAAAGACAGCCTGTCCGGCGGCGTGCTGTTCAGCGGGAAGGCCGTGATCTGCGACCCTCTCCAGAACTCTTGCCCGGCGACCGTTGCAGCTTGTCGAAGGTTCGACATCGCTTCGCTGATCCTCGTCCCCACCATCATCGATCGGCGGGTTCGTGGCGTGCTTAAGCTGGCGTCGCGCCGTCCCTTTGCTTTCACGCATGACGACCTTGTGACCGGCGAGTTGATCGCCTCCTCCTTGTGCATCGCGCATCATGCCGAGGATGCACGGATCGAGCGCGAGACGTCCGCAATCCTGCACCGGCGGCTGCACGCCATGTTCGAACAGGCCGCCGTGGGTGTAGCGCATGTCGATCTCGAAGGGCGACTGCTGCGGATCAACGATCGTTTTGCCGACATCGTTGGCTGGGACAGGAGCGCGCTTGAGCAGTCCGACTTCCAGAACATCACGCATCCGGAAGACTTGCCTGGCGATGTCGCAAACCTTTGCCGGCTGCGGCGCGGCGAGATCGATCGCTATACGATGGAGAAACGCTATATTGGGCGCGACGGGTCAATTCGCTGGGCAAGGCTGACCGTCAATCTGATCGAAGGCGCGAGGGCGGACGACAATTTTTTCGTATCCGTGCTCGAAGATATAGCGGCACAGCGACAGGCCCAGGAAGATGCGCGGATCGACCAGCTAACCCGCTTGCCCAACCGGGCCTTCGTCGCCGAATATCTTCCGCAGATCCTCGCGCAATCGAACGGATCAAAGGGCAGCGTCGGCTTGGCCTTCGTCGACCTCGACGGTTTCAAGTCAGTCAACGATGTTCATGGCCACATCGTCGGTGACCAATGTCTGATCGAGGTTTCGCGAGCCCTGCGCTCGACGATCGGCAGCCACGGTATGGCCGCGCGCCTGTCGGGCGACGAGTTTGTCCTCATCTTCCCCGATGTATCCGAGCACCTCTTTGACCGATACGGCGGCGCCGTCAGATCGGCGATCGCCGAGCTGGGCGTATCCAAGGGCTGGGGAATCACCGCAAGCCTCGGTTCCGTTTTTACCAATGGATCGGACGGATTCGACGCGGCAACGATGATGCACCTCGCCGATGCCCGAATGTATTCGGCCAAGCGAGCGGGCAAGGCGCGGACCGAGGAGCGCGAAACGAGCAGGCTTTGCAGCTCCTCGGCCCGGATTTCGGGCTGGTTCTGAGAGACGGCGCCCCCCACGCAGCGCATTCGCTTTCTTTCCGTCAGCCGATGGGCTATGCGTACTGCGCTGACGTCGTATGCGACGGATATCGGGCCGCTTTGGCTCCCCTTTGTCCCTTTCAAGCCTCACGAAGCCGGGATGCGTCGCTGTTGGCGCATGCCCGTCATGCCTATGGGACAAGGATACTCCCCATGATCACCGGTACCGTCAAATTCTTCAACGCCGACAAGGGCTATGGCTTCATTGCGCCGGAAGACGGCAGCGCCGATGCCTTCGTGCATATCTCCGCCGTCGAGCGCGCGGGCATGCACACGCTCGACCGCGATCAGCGCATTTCTTACGAGCTGGAAACCAACAATCGCGGCAAGACGAGCGCGGTCAACCTCCAGGCGGCGTGACATATGGGGCGGGCGTGTTTCGACACGCCCGCCGCTCCCCATCCCGAGACATAGAGGAACCATCATGTCCCGAGCCGTGAACATTCAAGCGACACCCGACCATATCGCGCAGAGTTGCGCCAAGCTCGGCGCCAGCATTACTGCCATCGAGGTGCTGACCTCGGGTGGGTCGCGCGTCGTGCTGAGCAACGCCGCCGGCTGCGCCGCGATCACGCGGCATTATGGCGGCAAGGTGATCACGGGACGCGTCGTCCGCCAGCCACTGCGGTCGCTGCACGGCTGACGACCACTCACCCGGCCGCAGTCCGGTTCAGGGCGGCGGCAGGTGGACGGCTATGTGGAGCGCCAATATCTCGCGCTGCCGGTTGGCCGGCCATCGCTCGGGGTCATAGACCGCCTGGGTGGCGATGCCTGCCGCGGCGCTCAACAGCGCCTGCGCAATCACAAACGACCGCTCCCCCTCGACGACCCCACCCGTGGAAATGATCGCCCGGTGGAACAGGTCGACCGCCTCCCGGCTGCGTTGGCGCTGCTCGATCAGAAAGGCTTCGTCGGTGGCGGCGAGCCCCCAGAAGGCCAGCCATATCCGCCAGCTGTCGATCCGCTCCTCGTCGAGCGGCAGGACGCCCGACAATATCTCCGCCAAGGGAAGCCCCGCCCCGGTCGCCTCGTCGACGCGCGACGACGTGCGTTCCATGCGCAGGCGATAGGCCGACAGCAGCAGCTCATGCTTGCTGTGGAAGTAATGCGAGACGATCGACGTGCTGCATCCCGCCAAAGCCGCGATATCCCGAACCTTCGTACCCTCGAGGCCACGTCGGGCGATCAATGTCGCTGCGATCTCGGCCACCTGCCTGCGGCGGTCTTCATGATCGACGATCTTGGGCATCTCGGGTCGGGATCCTCCTCGCGCGGGCTTATGCCTTCATTGGTGCACCGCAACAACCGCAAGCTTCGCAAAAAGACCAGCTTGGCTTGGGGCGCGGCCCAGTGTCGAACGGTAGGCCCAGACAGAAGCGATAGTGCGGGGACGGAGAGGATGCCCATGACCGATGTGAAGTCCCTGCCTGCCGATCCACTGATGGTCGCCACCTATTTTACCCTGGCCGGCGACGTGCACCCCTTTGCGCCGAGCACTGTCAGTCCGGTTCCCTTCGCGGTTCGCGCAGAGGCCGCCGGGCAGGCGGGATACCGTGGCATCGGCCTAGGCGCTCAGGACATACTGCATCTGATGCGGACACTGGGCCCCAGAGAAATCCGCACGATCGCACATGCCAATGGCCTGGAAATGATCGAGCTTGAGGTCCTCGTCGACTGGTATGCCTCGGGAGACCGCCGGACGGAATCGGACGGGCTGCGCGCCGCCCTGCTCGATGCTGCGGCAGAACTGGGGGCGGTGCACCTCAAGGTGGGCGGCGATCTCGCCAATGGCGACTGGCCGATCGACGGCGTGATCGAGGATTTTGCCGGTCTCTGCGACGATGCCGCCCGGGCCGGAACCGGCATCTGCATCGAGATATTTCCCGGCAGTTCGATTGCGACTCTCGACACCGGCACCGCGATCGTCGCGGGTACGGGCCGGCGCAATGGCGGCCTGCTGCTCGACATCTGGCACATGGTCCGGGGCGGGATCGATTTCGCCGAGATCACCCGGATGAATCCCGACCATATTCTACACGTCGAAATCGACGATGCCGATGCCCTCCAGCAAGGTTCGATCATCGACGACACGATCGATCGCAGACGCCTGTGCGGCGAAGGCGAGCTTCCACTGCCCGCCTTTCTCAAGGCCATTGCGGAAACCGGCTATAGCGGCGCCTGGGGCGTCGAGATATTGTCGGTCGAGCAGCGGGCGCGAACGCCCGACGAGGCAGCGCGCCGGTCGTTCGAGACCGCTCGGCGATACTTCCCCGCCTTGTGACAGGGCATCACGCCCCAACTGGTTAACGTAAAATAGCCAAGTCTGCTTTATAGGACGTTCATCTTTCGCAGGCATAGCCATGCTCATCGCATTCGGTGGGTGGCGGCGTGCAGTCTCAGATTTTCCATGATCCGACCGGCAAACGGGCGGTCGTCGTCCGCTGGACAATTCGCGCGGCAGCGACCCTGACGGTGCTGGCGCTGCTCGCACTCGGAGTCGCACTGCTGACATTCGAACGGCGCTCCGCTCCTGCGCTGCCGGGCTTCGGCCCTGCGCATACCCCGACGGCGGCCCATGCCGCACCGCCCCGCGCGGATACGCGCACATGGCTACCACCGCGTTCCGCCGTCGGGCAGCCAAAGCGAATGGAGCGGACCGGCTTCTACATGCCGTGGGATGCCGCCAGCCGCGAATCGCTGACGGCGCATGCGAGCGAACTGGATTTCGTCGCGGCTGGATTGGCGACGGTGCATGGTTCCGACCATCGCTGGCGGTACGAAAGCGATCCGCACCTCCGGCAGGTTCTGGGTAGCCAGTCGCGCAGCAAGCTTCTGCTAATGGTGCAGAATGTCAGCAGCGAGACCGGGTGGGACGGAAAGAACAGCGAGCGGTTGTTCGCCGACCGGCGAGCGAGCACTGCCCTGATAGAACGGATCGAAAAAGCCGCTCTCGCCGAAAGAGCACGCGGCGTTCTCCTTGATTTCGAGAATCTCCCCCCCTCGGCCCACGATCGCTATCGCACCTTTCTGAGGCACGCACAGCAACGGCTGTCCGCAATGGGTCTGATGCTGACGATCGCGGTGCCTGTCGGCGATCCGGAATGGGCGCTGGCCCGATATGCGCCTTTGGTCGACCGCCTGTTCCTGATGGCCTATGACGAGCATTGGCCAGAGGGCGCCCCCGGTCCGATCGCATCGCAGGCGTGGTTTGCAGAGGTCGTCGGCCGCGCCGTGGCCGAAGCGGGCCGGGACAAGGCGATCGTCGCAATCGGCAATTATGCCTATGACTGGGGCAAGGGCGTTGCCGAACCGGTGACCGTGACCGAGGCGTGGGATCGCGCCGCCGCCGCCGGCACCATGCCGCTCTTCGATCGCGCGACCGGCAATAGCCGTGTCGGCTATCGCAAGGACGGCGTCACGCACCAGCTATGGATATTGGATGCGCTCAGCGCCTGGAACGATCTCCAGGCGAGCAGGCATCTGGGCGCCCGAGGCGTGGCCCTATGGCGCTTGGGCAGTGAGGATCCGGGCTTCTGGCAGGTACTCGCAACGCCAGCCGACGCTGTGCCAGAGATCGGAACGATACCGAACCGGGATCACGTCCAACTGCTTGGCAATGGCGAAATACTGCGGCTCGCCCGACGGGCGGAGCCTGGGCGGCGCGACCTGTCGATCGGCGGCGACGGTCTGATCCGGAATGCCCGCTACGAGGCGCTACCCTCGCACAACGTCATCCAGCGCGCGGGGCTGCAGCCACGCCTGGTCGCCCTCACCTTCGACGATGGGCCGGACCCACGCTGGACCCCGCAGATCCTCGACGTGCTCAAGCGCGAAGGCGTACCCGCCACCTTCTTCGTGACTGGCGCCAACGCCCTCGGCGAAGCCGATCTGCTGCGCCGGATCGTCGCCGAGGGAAGCGAATTGGGCAACCATTCGACCACGCATCCGGATCTCGACCGGTTGCCCGAAGCCGCGATCCGTTTCGAGATCAACACGACCCAGCGGCTCGTCGAAAGCTATACCGGGCGATCGATGCGCCTGTTCCGCGCCCCCTATCTCGGCGACGCCGAACCGAACAGGGCAGCCGAACTGCGCGCCTCCGCGGTCGCGGCGGAAATGGGCTATCTCTCGATCGGCCTCAACGTCGACCCACTCGACTGGACCACCACCACCGCCGACCGGATCGTCCAGCGGACGGTCGACCAAGTCCTGTCGGGCAAGGGGGTCCGCGCGACCCAGATCGTACTGCTGCACGATTCTGGCGGCGACCGCAGCGCGACGGTCGCCGCACTTCCGGGCATCATCACGGAACTGCGCGCGCGCGGCTACACATTCGTGACCGTCTCCCGGCTGGCCGGGCTCGAGCGCGACGCCGCCATGCCGCCGCTGGTCGGGGCGCATGGCGTCGCTGCCGACGGGGCAAGCGGCCTGTTTAGCTTTCTCGCGGTGGCCGGTAAGACGCTCGGTATCGTCTTCTTCGTGGCGATCGGCCTCGGAATCGCGCGGGCCTTGCTGATGACGGCGTTGGCGCTGTTGCAGGCTCGTCGTCCCGGCCCGCCCGATGCGGCTCCGCATCTCATCCCCGCGTTCGTCTCGGTGCTGATCCCGGCCTATAATGAAGACAAGGTCATCGAGGCTTCCGTGCGGCGGGTTCTCGGCGGCGAGGGGCCCCGCGTCGAGGTGATCGTCATCGATGACGGCTCCAGCGATCGCACCGCCAGCGTCGTGGCAGAGGCGTTCGGCATGGATCCGCGCGTGACGCTGCTGAGCCTGGCCAATGGCGGAAAGGCCCGCGCGCTCAACGAGGGCCTGAAGCTCGCGAAGGGCGAGGTCGTCATCGCGCTCGACGCCGATACGCAGTTCGAGCCGGACACGATCGCGCGGCTGACGCGCTGGTTTGCGGATCCGGCGATCGGCGCGGTCGCCGGCAATGCGAAGATCGGCAACCGGGTCAATCTCGTAACGCGCTGGCAGGCGCTCGAATATGTGACCGCGCAGAATATGGAACGACGGGCACTCGCTGCGCTCGGCGCGGTAACGGTCGTCCCTGGCGCCGTCGGTGCCTGGCGCAGGGCAGCGCTGGACGAAGTCGGCGGCTATCCACACGACACGCTCGCCGAAGACCAGGACCTGACCATCGCGATCCGCCGCGCTGGATGGGACGTCGCCTGCGACGCCGACGCCATAGCCTGGACCGAAGCACCCGACAGCTTCCGCTCCCTGTTCCGGCAGCGCTATCGCTGGGCCTTCGGGACCCTGCAATGCCTGTGGAAGCATCGCGGCATCTTCCGGAACGGTCAACCACGCGGGCTGGCACTGGTCGGTCTGCCGCAGGTCTGGCTGTTTCAGATCGCGCTCGGCCTCGTTTCGCCGCTGATCGACCTCGCTTTGATCGCCAGTATTGCAGACACCCTCTTCCGGACTGCCAATCACGGCTTCGCCCTGATGGAGCAGGATCTCCGTACGATGCTCGGATTCTGGCTGGCTTTCGCCGCGATCGATGCGGCGAGTGCCTGGTTCGCCTATCGTCTGGACGGACGCGAGGGCAGGCTTCCGCTTCTACGCCTTCTGGCGCAACGCTTCGGCTATCGGCAGTTGCTTTATGCCGTCGTCCTCAAGGCCATCATGTCGGCACTGCGCGGACCGCGCGTTGCCTGGGGCAAGCTGGACCGCAGCGGCGTGATCCAGATTCCGTTCGAAACCGGCCGGCCGCGTGTCGCGCGCAGGAGCCAGGCTCCTGTGCTGGACAAGGCGGCCTGACCGGACGCGGGCCGTCAGCATCACCGGTGTCGCCGGGAAGCCTGCGACTTCGCGGTTGATAAAACCCTAATTCATGTGAATATGGCTACAAACCGTCACTCCTGAAATGACGGTGTCGACATCCATCTCGGGAACGGCGACGCCATCTTGCCACAGCGACCGACGGCGGCAACACCCCGATGAAGGCGGATCGGCATCGGTCTGCGCTGCAGCGGAAGGTGCAATTGGGGGAAGTGCGTTGACGGACATCATGACGATCGCCGAGCAGTATCTCCTGCCGGGTGCGCTGTGGCTCATCATGTTCTCGATGGGCGTCGGCCTGATGCCGCGCGACTTCGCCCGAATCGTCGAAAACAGCCGAGCCTTTCTCGTCGGCGTCGGTAGCATGTTGCTCCTCGTGCCCCTGTTCGGCACGGCGCTTGCCGTCGGCTTCGCACCGACGCCCGCACTGATGATGGGCTTCATCCTGCTGGCGACCTGCCCGGGCGGCATATTGTCGAACCTGCTGACCGATCTTGCGCGCGGCAATGTGGCCCTGTCGGTGTCGATGAGCCTGTTCGTCAGCATCGTCTACATCTTCACTTTGCCCTTCATAACCTATTTCGGTTTGCAGTTCGTATTTGGCGCAGGCCAGTCGATCACCGTCCCCGTGGGAGAATCGATCAGCAAGATCCTGACGATCACGGTCTTTCCCGTCGCCACCGGCATGCTGTGCCGGCATTTCCTGCCCGCCTTCGCCTTGCGCATTGAACCCACAGTCAAGACGCTGTCGACCAGCGTGCTCGTCATCGTGTTCGGCATGATCGTCGTGCAGCAGTGGGAAACGTTGAAGCAATCCTTCGGAATCGTCCTCGCGATCGTCGTCGCGATGAACATCTGCAATCTGGGGATCGCCTTCCTCGCCTGCCACCTGGCCCGCATCGGCCGCCGCGAGCGGATCGCGATCGGTATGGAACATATCGTCCGGCAGGAGGCGACCGCGATCTTCGTTGCGGTCACGCTGCTCGGCCGGAACGACATGTCGCTGCCGATGATCATCAATACGTTCATCGGCATGGCGGTGGGCATTCCTTTCGTCACCTGGCTGCGCGCGCGGTCGGCGCGGCTTGGCGCGGCCTACGATGCGGTTCATCCCAATGCCATCAATCGGAGCTGACATATGGATCTGAAGCGAATTTCCTCGGGATCGCGGTTCGAGGAACTCGCCGCCTATTCGCGCGCGGTGGTCGACGATCTTTATATTCATGTGTCTGGTACGGTCGGGCCGAATCCCGAGACCGGCACCATGCCCGAGGATGCAGCAGAACAGGCCCGCAACATCGTTCGGCTGCTAGCCGGCGTCCTGGCCGCCGAGGGCGCGGACTTCCGCCACGTTGTACGCAACCGCGTCTTCCTGACCGATCCGTCCGACCTCATGGCGGTCGCGGCGGTGTTGCGGGAGACCTTCGGCGCGAGCCCGCCGGCGAACACGACGCTCATTAATGGCATCCCGGCACCTGGCGCCAAGGTCGAGATCGAAATCACCGCACGGCGCCCCGCCGCCTGAAGGCGACGCCCTTCCACCGACCATCCTCTGTCAGGACCAATGATGATCAAGCTTGCCAATCGCATCACCGGAACGTCGAAGAAGAGCTACGGCATGTACGAGCAGGCGCTGCGGATCGACGCCGACGATCTTATCCATCTCGAACTCGGTCGCCCGGTTCATGATACCCCCGCGATCATCAAGGATGCGACGATCCAGGCTCTGCGCGACGGTCAT
>Ga0233425_10006135_pt1 | contig 18179 bp, 17 predicted proteins | sample Watercolumn_Towu_2_FD_181712 | JGI IMG/M metagenome (GOLD analysis project Ga0233425, IMG submission 181712) | Freshwater microbial communities from Lake Towuti, South Sulawesi, Indonesia - Watercolumn_Towuti2014_140_MG | ecosystem: Environmental > Aquatic > Freshwater > Lake | place... | reverse complement strand
CCTTCTTTTGGTGCCCAATCATAAAAATATTTATCTGTTTTTGGATCGTAATTTGTTTGACCCTTAATTTCTAAAAGTACAACTACGCTTGTGAGTGGAACTACAGTATGAATTGTATTGGGTTGTACCTCAACAACTTTATTTGTATAACCTTTGCCTATATTTATTCTGTTAATAATTTTACCCAACTTATTGAATTCAATAACAGATATTGCACCCTTTAATGTTGTAAATGTTTCAAATGTTACTGGATTTGTATGTTTATGTGGTTGTGCGTATGTATCCTTTGTTAAGATGTTTATAAACCGATGTGTTTTATCTGTTAAATTTTTATGTAGATTGATAATAAATCTTTTTCGTAGTGACTTTTTGGCCATACTAATACCCTTATTAATAAATTGGTTGTCAATGTTATAAACATCTCCAAGTCTAAGATTGTTTAATTTACAAAAATCTTCGATGTTTAAGAATAATGGTATTGTATTAATTTTTTCAATTTTTTTAATCATATAGATTTTTTATTGTATCATTTTTTTTCCTCCACTTTTCAATTTCTGGGTGGTTGCCTGTTAAAAGTATATCTGGTACGTTCCAACCATTATAAATTGGTGGTCTTGTGTATTGTGGATATTCAGTTGTAATATCATCTTTCATTGAAAATGATTCTTCTTTTAGTGATTCATCTTTAATAACTCCTGGAATTAGTCTAGTAACAGAATCTGTGATAACCATTGCAGGTATTTCTCCACCTGTTAATACATAATCTCCAATTGAAATAATATCGTCAACTAAATGTTCATGTACCCTATGATCAATACCTTCATAATGTCCACAGATAATTGTTAATCGCTTTAGTTTAGAATACTCGTATGCTTTTGATTGCTTGTACGTTTCGCCCCTTGCGTCTGTAATTATAATTTTTTGATTTTTTGTTTTAGGTTTAACACCTAAATCTTTTAGTGCATTATCTATAACATCAACTCGTAGTAACATTCCAGCACCACCACCATATGGTCTATCGTCAACTGTTTTTCTTTCGTCTAATCCGTATTTTTTAAGATCAACAATATTAATTTCTAAAAAACCTTTGTCTTGCGCGCGCCACATTACAGATTGATTAAGTGGGCTATTTTCAAACATTTTAGGAAAAAGTGTAATGATATCTATTTTTAGCATTCTTATACTTGTATTCTAACAGGTCAAGGTATAAATTAAAAATATATGCAGAAAATTGTAATCGTTATGCCAGCTTGGAATGAAGGCGAAAATATTTCCAAAATGATTGAAATTCTTTTTGAAAATGAGTTTCCGAAAATTGATGCTGAAATGAATTTGTTGATTGTTGATAATAAATCAATAGATGGTATGACTGAAAAAGTTTCTAATTTAACAAAAAAATACAAAAATTTAAACATCATTCAACAAAAAAATAAAGGCCTAGGATGGGCATATGTTACAGGTATGGAGTATGCGATTAAAAATCTAAAAGCAGATGCAATTTTAGAAATGGATGCAGATTTTCAACATCCACCCAGATTTGTAAAACCAATGGTTGACGCATATTTAAATGGAGCAGAATATGCAATAGGAAGCAGATACATAAAAGGTGGTTCGATTCCTAAAGAATGGGAGCTACCTAGAAAAATGGTTTCATATTTTGGTAATTTATTTATTAGACTTGTACTCCTAAAACCTTCAATTCATGATTTAACTACAGGATTTAGGCTGGCCAAAGTTAAAGGTGTTTTAACTAAAATTGACTTACCTAATTTGATGGAGCTAAATAGATTTGCATATAAAGTTGATTTATTGTATCAATGTTTAAAAAATTCCAAAAAAACAGTAGAAGTGCCACTTGTTTTTGAACCAAGAACAACAGATAAATCAAAGTTTAATCCAAAAGAAATGGTTTCAACTTTTAAAGTGGCAATTATTTTGGGAATTAAAGATAAAATTAAGTTTATTAAGTTTGCAATTGTTGGTGGTACTGGGTTTATCGTGAATTTTATTGCACTTAGATTATTTAGAGGTTTGGGGTTAACAGAAACATTATCTTGGGCTTTTTCAACTGAAGTTGCGATTATAAACAACTATATATTTAATAATATATGGACATTTAAAGATCAAGAGATTAAAGGTATAAAACAAACAATATCGAAGTTTTTACAATTTAATTTAACTTCAATGGGTGCACTTCTAATTCAATCAATTGCAGGACCTATTGGAGTTAAACTTGTGGGTCAAGAGTATGATGCATTAGTTCTTGCTTTTATAGTTTTATTCTTGGTTCTCCCTTACAACTTCACTATGTACAACTTGGTTATTTGGAGGAAGAAGAAGTAATTTCAGGTTTAAATTTATATCCATATATTATCAATCCTCTTTCGTCGCCATCTTCCCTTAGTTTTCTTGTTACCATTTCAACTGGCATACCAATTTGCACTTCTGATGCGTCGACATCTGTTAACTGTGCTGTGACAATAAGGCCTTCTTCTAATTTAACATGTGCTACTGTGTAAGGAACCTGACTCTCATAGCCAGCAGGTGCTTCATAAACTGTAGTATAGCTATAAACTTCTCCTTTACCACTAAAAGTAAATAAATCTTTTGCTTGATCACCACAATTTCTACATATGTCCCTAGGGGGAAACATTTTATGATCACAATGTGGACAAACCTCACCAACTAACCCATACCTTTGCTTTTTTAATCTCCAATGTCGTGGAATCTCCATTGTATAACAGTTAGTCTTGAGATTTATATAAAACCCACAAACTACAAAAACGGGGACCAGTTGGAGATTGGCATGGTGTTTTGTGAAATAAAGGTTATTGAGTATAAATATATAGGAATAAGTAAAACAAATATCGCAATTTTAAATTCTTTTTTATTTATCACATCTTTAAAACCTAAAAGTAAAAATGGCACAACAGGCAACGCATATCTTAATAAATCTCTATGTGAAACAAAAAAAAGTGGGAATGAAAAGACAAGAACGAAATAGAAATATGTATTTAGTTTTTCTTTATATAGTTTGTATATTCCAAGAATTAGTGCTAGATAGATAAATATAATTTCTTCTAACCAAAAAGTTCCAACCCAAGGTTCGCTTGAATTAAATATCTGAAAAGGAGGGAAGAAAAGATGAATATTATCTCCTGACTTAAAATATACAAAAAAGTCATTGTATTGCAGTTTGTAGATTCCAAAAACGATGAGTAGCCCTAGTGGCGCTAAAATAAGTGGAATATATTTTTTCAAACCATTAAAACTTAAATTTTTAAAGTTCTCTATTAATATCTGAATTGCATATGCTCCAAAAAGAAGAATGGCAGGAGATTTTGTCATTTGTGCTAGCATCCCCCAAAGTCCTGCAAGTAAATATTTTTTTTGTCCAAAAAAGTAAGTCGAAGCTAGAATTGAAGCTAAAAATAGTGGTTCAGGTGAACCAATACTTCTAACAATTAACCACCTTGCAGGGAAAATAGAAAAAACAAAGGTAAGCCAAAGTGCATTCGATTCATTTAGGTACAATTTTGCATGTTTGTAGAAGAATAAGATTGCTATAAATGAAAATAGAATTGTAGTAAATAGCATTGAATATGGGCTACCTAATAAATAAGCGAAAACTCTAATAAAGATAGGATAAAGTGGGTAGTGCGCAGAATAATATTCTGCTTTTAATGGGAATTGGTAGTTTTTAACAATTTCTTCTGGATTATATAGGGTTTTGGCTGCAACTATGTATAATGGTCCGTCAAAGTTAGATACAACTGTTGCCATACCATTTTGAGGTAGTGGAATATTCCAAAATCTATTGACTCTTAAATAAAATGGGAGCCAAATTAAGATAACGGGTAAAATAGCAAAAATTAAAAGAATTAGAAAAGTTTTTATTGTTGCTTTCACGCATAAATCATATCACAAAATGGTCTTAATTGTGATATCATTTCTCTTATATGGGTGTAAGAATTGACAAAATATCAGTATTTTTTCCTGCATATAACGAGGAAGGAAACGCTAGAACAACTGTTTTAAAGGCCAAAGAAGTGTTGGAAAGAATTGCCAAAGCGTGGGAAATACTAGTTATTGATGATGGAAGCAAAGATAAAACAGCGGAAATTGTAAAAGAACTTGCAAAAGATGATAGAAGGATAAAATTAATTAGACACAAGGAAAATAGAGGTTATGGAGCTGCTTTTAAATCTGGTTTTTATAATGCTAAATATGACTGGATAGTCTTTACGGATATTGATGGACAATTTGATTTTGAAGAAGTTGAAAAGTTTATAGAAACTCAAAGGTTTCAAATTGCAGATCTTGTAATAGGTTACTACAAAAAAAGACAAGTAAGTAAGTTTAAAATATTGACTTCTAAAATGTGGGAGATTGCAGTTTATTTACTTTTTGGGCTTCATGTTAGGGATATTGACTGCGGTTTTAAGTTAGTTTCTAAAAAAGTAATTGATGTTATACCCAGACTTGAAAGTGAAAGGGGAGCGTTTATTTCAAGTGAGTTTTTAATTAAGGCTAAAAAACATGGTTTTAAAATTGTAGAAATTCCAGTTACACACTATCCAAGGATAAAAGGTAAAGGAACTGGAAGAGATGTAAAAGTTATAATTCAAAGTTTTGTAGATTTGTTTAGATTGTGGAAAAAACTAAAATAGTATATGGCACAAAGGATCTTAAGTTTCATTAAGAAAAATTGGATTATAATTTTGATTTTACTTTTAGGTGCATTTTTAAGACTTTATAGAATTGATGATTACATGACATTTCTAGGTGATGAAGGAAGAGATGCTTTGGTTGTTAGAAATTTATTAGTTAAGTCAGATCTAATTTTAATAGGTCCGGGAACTTCAGTTGGAGGAATGTATTTAGGTCCACTTTATTACTATTTTATGGCTCCATTTCTTTTGTTTTCAAACTTTTCTCCAGTTGGGCCTGCCATCGCAATCGCTCTTTTAGGGGTTGCAATTATTTACCTTGTTTACCATGTTGGTAAAGAATGGTTTGGTAGTGTTACTGGGTATGTTGCCTCGCTTTTTTATGCAGTTTCGCCAGTTGTTGTTGTTTATTCCCACTCATCTTGGAATCCAAATATAATGCCTTTTTTTGCTTTACTTTCAGTTTATTCAATCTGGAAAGTCTTAAAAGAGAAGAGATTTAATTTTTTAATTATAACTGCGATTTCTTTTGCCTTTGTTTTAAATTCTCATTATTTAGGAGTTTTATTGTTGCCCGTTTTGTTTTTGTATTGGTTTCGTTCTCAAGTTTCTATACGTTACACACTAATCTTTGTTCTTTTGTTTTCGTTTCTAATGTCCCCACTTGTTATTTTTGATTTTCGACATGAGTTTATGAACTACAATGCGCTAGTTAGATTTTTAAACTCAGGAGGAAACAATATTGGATTTAGTTTACATGAATTTGTTTTAAAGTTTTTTGATACTCTTAATATAATAATTACCAATTTATTAGTATTTAAAAATATTGAAATAGGTAAATATGTTTCTGTTTTATTATTGGCATTTTCTATTTTTGTCTTAACAAGAAAAGACAAAGAAAGAATGGATCAATTTAAACTTTTAGTCGTGTGGTTTGTTTTTGGACTTTTAGGTTTTTCGATATATAGACATCCTGTATATGATCATTATTTCGGATTTCTATTTCCAATCCCATTTTTAATTTTAGGTTATTTTGTGCAGGATAGGTTAGAAAAAAACAAAAAAATTTTAAATATATTTTTGATTTTATTTTTAATTTGGTTGTTTGTTATGAACATTCTAAAAAATCCAATCATGAAAGAACCTAACAAATTAATGGAAAGAGCAGAAAATGTTTCAGAGAAAATAATTATAGAATCTAAAAATGAGAGATTTAATATAGCAGTACTTTCTGAAATGAATTATGAAGATGGATATCAATATTTTTTAGAAAAGAATAATAGTAAGTTAGTAGAAATAGATCCACAAGTGCAGTCAAGTGTGACAAATCAACTTTTTGTAATTTGTGAACTACCAAAAGAAAAATGTGATCCAACCCACTCAGCTAAAGCAGAAGTTGCAAATTTTGGTTGGAGCAAAATAGATAGTGAATTTATTGTTGACGGTGTTACAATATACAGACTAACACATACAAAATAATATGAATTTTGTAAACTCTAAAAAAATATTCGAATATATCACCGCAAATGATAACTTTGTAATTAACTGCCACATGTCCCCTGACCTAGACTCTGTGGCAAGTGCTTCTGCTCTAAAACAGGTTCTTAATCAACTTAATAAAAAAGCAGATATCATTTCCACGGACAAAATACCAGACTCATATAAATATTTACCTTTTGCGAATGAGATTATTATTAAGCCGTTTAAGGATCTAGACTTTAAAAAATATAAGTGTTGGCTTTGTGTTGATTCAGAAAGACTAGACCAAGCAGGAGCTTTTGTAAAACCAAATGTTGATATTATAAATATTGATCATCATCCCCAAAATGATATTAAAGCTATTTACTCCATATTAAAGATCGATATTAGTTCTACTTGTGAAATTTTATCTCTCGTGTTTGAAGACTGGAATATTGAAATCGGAAAAGAACTGGCAACGACTTTACTATCTGGAATAACTTACGACTCAAACTTTTTTCAGCAAAAAAATACATTCGCTTCAACACATTTAGTTGCAGGTAAACTGATGAATTTGGGTGCAGATAATAATTATGTAAATTTTAAAGTAAAACGAAGTAATAGTTTCGGGATGATCAAACTTTGGGGAGAGTTTAATAAAAGAATGAAGATTGACAAAAAACATAAGTTTGTTTGGACTGCTCTTCCTTATTCTTTATACTCTAAATACTTAGAGAATATTAGTTCAACTGCAGAGTATTCAAATATGATAGCAAGAACTGTTACGGGAACAAATTTTTCGATAGTGATGTCCGAAAAAGAACCTAAAAACTTAACAATGAGCATAAGAGCACGGGTTCCGGGTTTTGATGTATCGGGAATGGCAAGGGAAATTGGCGGTGGAGGTCATAAAGATGCTTCTGGTGCCGGAATAAAGGGTATGGATTTTAGTGAAGCAGTTAAACAGGTTCTAAAAATTGCAAGGAAATTTTCAAATCAAGAATTTGTTCCTGAAATACCTTTGGATTAATAAAAATGTTTCCAATACTAATATTTGCATTTTTTTTAAGAATATATAGACTCCCTGAACTTCTTGGATTTTGGTATGACCAAGGTAGAGACGCTTTAGTTATCTGGGATTTTATCCAAAATGGAAAATTTTTTTTAATAGGTCCAATGATGGGGAATACGGGAATATTTAGAGGACCATGGTACTACTATTTGATTTCTCCTTTTTATGTAATTGGAAACGGAAATCCGTTGTATCCATCAATTTTTTTAGTACTTCTTAGTGTTATTGCAATATATGTTTTGTATAAAGTTGCACTTGAATTTGGTGACAAAAAAGTTGCAGTTGTTTCATCACTTCTTGCTTCTATTTCAATGTACATAATAGGTAGTTCACGTTGGCTTTCAAATCCTACCCCAACACTTTTGATAGGAATTCTAGTAATCTGGGGAGTTTTGCAATTTTTAAACAAAAAATGGTGGTCTTTACCACTGTTATCATTTTTAGTTGGAATGGGACTTAATTTTGGAGCTGCTACCGAAATTTATTTTATACCAGCCTTACTATTTATTTTTTATCTAAATAAGAAAATACTACCAAATAAAAAAATATTGCTTGCTTCAATGTTTATTTTTATTTTTTGTTTTTTACCACAAATACTTTTTGAAATTAGACATGATGGAATAATGTCTAAAGCACTCTACAATTTTGTTGTTAATGAAAAAACATTTACATTAAATTTTTTAGAAATTTTATTTAAAAGAATAAATATTTATTACAATCTACTTTATTCAAAGTTTTGGCTTGAAAGTTGGTTATTATTTTTACCTTTTTTTACAATTTTTATATATAAACTGGTTTTAAATTGGAAAGAGTTTATTAAAAATAAAAAAATACAAAGTTTAATAATTATTTTTTTATCCCCATTTATTGGTACACTATTTTTTGTTAGCAACTTAGGAGGTTTTTACGACTATTATTTTACTGCTTACTACCTAATATTTATCTTATTTTTTGTAGTTACTCTTTCATATAAATCTAATAATTTTTGGATATATTTGCTATTGATAGTTTCAATTTTTAATAATATTCCTAATTATTTAAAAGAATATAATATAAATTTAGATAGTGGAAAACTAATTGCTTTTGAAAACCAGATAAAGGCAATTGATTACATATATAAAAATTCAGATAACAGTGAGTTCAATATTGATGTTTATGTTCCCCCTGTTGTTCCTTATGCATACGATTATTTATTTTTATGGCAATCAAAAATTAAAAATGATAGTAGAATGGTTAAAGATCGCGAACTGGAGAACCTATATACATTATATGAAGTTGATATAGATCATCCAGAAAGACTTGAGAAATGGCTAGAAAGGCAGGAAAAAATAGGTAAGATTTTAAAGGAGGTTTGGTTTGGAGGTATAGTGGTTCAGCAACGAGAAAGATATGCACAAGAATTTTAAACCGATATTATTTTTTATTGTTAATAATATCTGTTCTAAAAGTTATAATGTTTCATTCGATGTTCCTTTTAATGAAGATTCAGGTTTAAGATATTTATTAAAATATAACGAAGTTCCCGTGAGTCGTAAAGATAGTGATCCCTTGGTTGAATTTGTTTGCCACTAGGCAAACGAGAAGTTGATTATTATATAGGTAGTGTTGGTTTAAAGATTCCTATGGGTCTTGTTAATTATAAACCATTGGTTAAAATGTAAGTTATGAAGAAAAACAACGATATATATTTATCACAAAGTGACAAGATTTTCTTATCAGTAGTTATACCTGCTTATAATGAAGAAGCTAATCTTAAAAGGGGAGTATTAGATAGCGTTTATGAATATTTAAAGCAAAAGAAATTCAAGTGGGAAGTTATTGTTGCGAATGATGCTTCAAAAGATAATACAGCAAAAATTATTGGAAGTTATCAAAAGAAATATAACGGAATTAAACTTCTTACACAGCCAATTAATTTAGGTAAGGGTGGTAATGTCATTTCAGGTATGAGAGAAGCAAAGGGTAAATATGTTTTATTTACTGATATGGATCAGTCAACACCGATTGACCAATTTGATAAATTTATGCCAATGTTTGAAAAAGGTTACGATATTGTGATTGGCTCAAGAAGCGGTAGGGCAGGACAATCATTTATTAGAAAAATAATTACATTTGGGTTAATTGTTCTTCGAAATGTGGTTTTAAGACTTCCATACAAAGATACACAATGTGGTTTTAAAGCTTTTAGGGGCGATAAAGTAGAAGAAATATTTTCTAGAATGAAAATATTTGGAAAAAAGCCAAGATCGGGTAAAGGTTCTGTTACTGCCGGTTTTGATCTTGAAATGTTATATATTGCTAGAAAGTTAAAATTAAAAGTAGCAGAAGTACCAGTTGAGTGGTATGAATATGGTGTAAGAAATGAAAAAAATCCTATTAGAGATTCATGGGAGGGTTTAGTAGATCTTTTAAAAATTAGAATAAATGCAATTAGAGGTGAATATAAAATTAGATAACTAGAAGAATGATAAAGATATTCAAAGAGTGGGGCAGTACGGTGCTAATATTGTTAGGAATATTAATATTTGGCTTTGTAATTAGATTTATTAATCTAACTATACTTCCTGTATTTGCAGATGAAGCAATTTATGTTAGATGGGCGCAAGTTATGGCAAATGAGCCAACCCTCAGGTTTTTGCCATTAACTGACGGCAAACAACCCCTATTTATGTGGATTTTAATGTTTGCTATTAAACATTTTAGTGATCCATTATTTATTGGTAGACTTATTTCAGTGTTTTCTGGATTGTTTACTGCTGTTGGTGTGTTTACTTTAAGTTATGTATTATCTAAAAATAAGCAAAGCTTGGCCAATCAAAAGATTGGTAAAAAGACTGCACTATTTTCAACTTTTCTCTTTGTTTTATCTCCATTTATTTTTTTCTTTGATAGAATGGCTCTTGTTGATTCAATGCTATCTTGTTTTGTTATTTGGACTGTAGTTTTTAGTGTTTTAACTTTTAAAAATAACCGATTAGATTTTGCATTAATTACAGGAATACTTCTAGGTTTTGCATCACTAACCAAATCTGCTGCAATTTTTACAGCAGTTTTAATTCCAGTTATATTAATTTTGTTTAATTTAAACAGTAACTTAAAAAAGTTTGTCATGAATTTAGTAAGACCTTGTATGTTACTAGGTGTTATTTATGTAATCTCGTTTGTGATGTATAACATACAAAGACTTGGGCCAGGTTTTCATATGCTTTCCTTAAGAACTGCAGATTATATGTATCCAATTAGCCATATTTTTATAAGTCCTTTAGATCCACTTATTCCACACTTAAAAGATTATTTCTCTTGGATTTTGATATTGGGTCCATTTCCTTTGTTGTTGCTTGTTGTATTAGGTTTATATGCTGGATATAAAAAAAACTTGAAAGAGTTAATAATACTTTTATCATTTGCTGTTGTTCCTGTAATTATTGAAAGCGCAATTGGAAAAGTTTTTACAGCAAGATATGTTTTGTTTACAATACCTTTTCTTTTTGTAATTGCAGGTTTAGTTTTTGAAACACAAGTTAAGTTATTACGAGTGATAAGCTACATATTAGTAATTTTATTTGTAATCTTTTCTTTAAAAAATAATTACTACTTATTAACAAATCCAGAAAAAGCAAGTTTGCCAATTGGGGAGAGGTCTGGATATTTAGAAGAATGGACAGCAGGCCAAGGAATAAAGGAAATATCAGAATATATTAAAGAAGAACATACAAAAGATCCAACAAAAGAAATAGTTATTGGTACAGAAGGTTATTTTGGAACACTACCCGATGGCTTGCAAATTTATCTTGAAAATACTAAAAATGTTAAAGTAGTAGGTATTGGGTTAGGTATAGAAAAAGTACCAGATAGTTTAAAAAAATCTGTAGACTTTGGAACTAAGACATATATGGTTATAAATAAGTCAAGGTATTTAGGTAGCGGAGAAGGACTAAAGTTAATTAAAAGTTACAAAAAAGCAGACAGAAATCCTAAATCAGATAACTATAAAAACATGGGCGCGTATGATGAATTATTGTTTTTTGAAGTTGTGAAGTAAAATCCAAATATGAAATTAAAAGTTGCAGTTTTACAATATGAGTGCCCTGAAGATGTTGATAACTCTATTAATAAACTTGACGAAATGGTTTCCAAGGCAAGTCAGATGGGAGCAAGACTGGTAGTTGCTCCAGAAACTTCAATTGGCATGCTTGGTGATGTAAAGTCAGTCGGTACAGATTATTTACCAGAGCTTCTTGATATTAGTAAAAGACGTAATCTCTTTCTTTCTACCTCATTTTACAAGAAACAAGGTGAGAAAATATTTAATCAAGGTTATATTATTAGTGACAAGGGTGGAGTTGTTTTAGAATATAAAAAGATTTACCTAGCTCCACCTGAAAAAGAAGAACATAAAATTTCAGCAGGAAAAAGTTTATCAATTTGTGAAACAGAAATTGGAAAAATGGGGATGCTGATATGTAAAGACGGATTTACTAAATACTCACATTTCTTATATGAAAAATTTAACAATTTGGGAACAGAAATAATTTGTGCACCCACATGGTCAATAGGTTGGAAAAACACAGTGGGTAACGATGAGTATGTAAAAGCTCTCTATACATACGGAAGCTTGATTAGTAGAAGTTACGTTTTAATGGCAGGTAATTTAAACAAATCAACTGAATCTTTTGGTAGATCGCTGATTATCTCTCCTGTTTTAGGAGTTATTCAAGAAGGTTCAAGAGATAAAGAGGAAATATTAGTACAAGAAATTGATTTAGATGAAGTAAAAAGAATTAAAACTTTTGACTCATGGTGGCAACCTGAAAAAAGGATAATATGATTTACATTAAGTTTTATGAAAAAGAAGTTGATAGTAAAGGAACAGGAGTTTTTACTTCTGAGTTTATTCCAAAGGATACTATAATTTGGAAACTCACGGAAACTAAAAAATATAGTAAGGGTGAATGGGAAAAATTACCAAGTGAAATTAAAAAAGACGCATATCCAGATAACGATGGAAATTTTATAATAGCGACGGGAAAAGGAGAATCTTGGAATCATAGTTGTAATGCAAATACTTGGTGGACTTCTGACAATGAACTTTCAGCTAGATATGATATTCAAAAAGATGAAGAATTAACATACGATTACGCAACTACTGATATAGATGAAACAAAAGGAACAAATGTTGCGTATGACTGGGAATGTAAATGTGGTTCAGAAAACTGTAGAAAAGTACTTCACTGGAATGATATTTTAAAACCGGAAATTTACAATTTGTACAAAGGTCATTTGCCAAGTTGGGTGGAGAGGTTTGTAACGAAACATAATAAAAAAATGGATAACTTAAAAATGTAATGTGCAAAAAATGCACAATGCTTTATTTGTATAAAAATAGCTCTAAATAATGCTACAATTTAGGGGTGGAACAGGAAATAAGTGTAGAAACAATTAAAGAGCGTAGTGTAAAAGGTATAGTTGTTTTAACAGGTAGAACTTTTTTGCTTCAGATTATAAGCTTAGTTGCACAACTTCTTCTTTTTGCATATCTTGGTAAATATGAATTTGGTGTTTTTGCAATTGTCTCCGCAATTATTAACTTTTTAACTTATTTTTCTGATATTGGGTTGGCTGCTGCTTTAATTCAAAAAAAAGAAAAACCTAGTGATACGGATTTAAAAACTACTTTTACAGTACAGCAGTTTTTAATTTTGCTTTTGATCATAATTACTTTGTCACTAACCCCCTTCTTCGTTTCTAAATACGGTTTAGATAATTCTGGAAAATTGCTACTATATGCATTATCTTTTTCCCTATTTTTATCTTCACTAAAAAGTATTCCGTCAATACTACTTGAAAGGAAATTAGAGTTTATTAAACTTGTGTTCCCACAGATACTTGAAACTGTTGTATACAATGTAGTTTTAGTAACCCTGGCCATGAATAGCTTTGGACTGTCAAGCTTTACTATTGCTGTTGTAGTTCGTGGATTTGTAGGCCTTCTTGCAATTTATTATTTAGAACCATGGAAACCTGGTTTTGCATTATCAGTATTAACACTTAAAGATCTCTTTAAATTTGGAATTCCATATCAAGTTAATACATTTTTAGCAACTCTTAAAGACGATGGTTTAACAATTGTCTTGGGCGGCATTTTAGGGCCAATTGGCGTTGGTGTTTTATCCTTTGCACAAAAAATTGCAAGACTTCCGCTAACTTTTTTCATGGATACAGTTACTAGAGTTACATTTCCTGCATTTTCTAGACTTCAAAGTGAAAAAGAACATCTAGAAAGAAGTGTCACAAGATCGATATTTTTTATTTGTTTACTTGTTTTTCCCTCTCTTGTTGGAATAATCATACTATCACCGTTACTTGTTCAGATTGTACCTCGCTATAATCAGTGGACACCTGCCCTTGTTCCAATTATTTTTATATCAATAAATTTTGCTTTTGCTGCAGCTACAACCCAGCTTACCAATTTGTTAAACGCTATTGGAAAAATAAAAATAACCTTTTATCTAATGATCATGTGGACTGTATTAACTTGGGTTTTAATACCTATATTATCTATGAAGTTTGGAGTAATTGGAACTTCGATTGGTTATAGTTTAGTTGGGGTGTCATCTGTTATTGCGATATATATTGCTAAAAAGTATGTTAACTTTTCAATAATTGATTCAATCATTAAACCACTCATAGGCTCGTTTGTTATGGGGATAACACTTTTGATAATTAGAAACTTTTTAGATGTTAGTATAAATTCAATGATAATTTTGGGAGTTGTTGGGATAGTTGTATATTTTACCTCGATGCTTTCAATGGTTGGTTTAACTTTAGTTGAAGACATCAGAAAAAGCTACTCAACACTAAAAGCAAAAAAATGAAAAATATCCAAAAATATTTAATTATTTTAATCGGATCTATTGTTTGGACTTTAACAATGTTTAGAAGTGGGTTAATGGGTAGTAGTGGTATTAATTTTTTTGGAGCAAATGGGCACGATGGAATATGGCATTTGGCAGTAATAAATAGTCTATCAAGTGGAAATCTAGAAAATCCTGTTATGGCTGGAGAAACGATTAAAAATTACCACATAGGCTTTGATGTTCTAGTTGCACTACTACATAAAATAACAACAATTGATATTAGTATTTTATACTTTCAAATTCTGCCGTTTATTTTTTCTTTTTTAATTGGCTTATTAGTCTATCAATTTGTTTTTAACTGGAAAAAAGATGAAACAAAATCACTTTGGGCAACAAGCTTTGTTTATTTTTCAGGTAGTCTTGGTTTTTTAGTCACCTTATATAAAGATGGAGTAGTTAGTGGAGAATCAGTTTTTTGGTCCCAACAGTCGGTTTCAACTTTAATTAATCCTCCTTTTGCACTTTCTTTAGTACTAATACTATCTGGTTTAATTGCAGTTCAAAAAAAGAAAATTTTGTTACCTATTTTATTATTTGGGATACTACTTCAAATTAAGGCCTATGCTGCAATTTTGGTTCTTGCTGGTCTTTTTGCAGTTGCGTTCTATTCCTACTTTATTCTAAATACTAAATACTATATACAAGTCTTCATTGGTTCATTAATTTTGAACGTTATTTTATTGTTTGCTATACCAAACGATAATGTTTCAGTTTTTAGTTTTATGCCATTTTGGTTTTTAGAAACAATGATGAGTTATGGAGATAGGTTGGGAATTGAAAAATATTATTCAGCAATGACAAACTATAAACTCGGTTATGTATATTTTAAACTAGTCGCTTCATATACAGTTGCGCTGTCGATATTTTTAATTGGGAATATGGGGTTGCGAATAATTTCCGCTAAATATTACCTTGATTTATTAAAGAAAAAAATAAAACTTGATTATATAGATATATTTATTACAACTATATTGTTTGTTTCCGTTTTAATCCCAATGTTTTTTGTTCAAGTTGGAACACCCTGGAATACTATTCAGTTTTTTTATTACTTTTTGTTCTTTACGGCCATTATATCGGGTATTATTTTAGGTGGTTTTATAAAAGATTTAAAAGTACAGTCTAAATACATTGTTTACATTTTAATAGTATTTATTTTTTCAATAAACGCTTGGGTTACTTTGCAACATTATTTACCTAAGGTTTCACAAGCGATACTGCCTAAAGAAGAAGTAGAAGCACTACTGTTTTTGAAAAAATTAGAAGATGGAACTATCCTAACCTATCCATTCGACGAATATCGTGCAAAAGAAGCAGTAAATAATCCACCTCGTCCGTTATATTTATACGAATCAACTGCATATGTAGCTTACTATAGCGATAAAAAAATGTTTTTAGGTGATGAGGTAAATTCAAACATAATGGGCTATGATTGGAAAAATAGAAGAAAGGAGATACTAAACTTTTTTGCAACACAAGACAAAACGGAAGCTAAAAAGTTTTTGAAAGATAATAATATTAGGTATTTGTATTTAACCCGTGACAATCCTAATTCAATGGGCTCTCGCATGTATCTAAGCCCTGGTGACTTGGATTTAGATACTATTTACGAAAATCCAAAAATCTCGATTTATGAGTACAAACTAGGTAGTATTTGATATAATTGTATCCATGGCAAAGATTTCTGTCCTAATTAACACTTTAAACGAGGCAAAAAAAATAGGTAGATGTATATCTTCAGTTAAAGGTTTTGCAAATGAGGTTGTAGTTGTAGACATGATGTCTACAGACAAAACTGTAGAGATTGTAAAAAGAATGGGGGCTAAAGTGTTTAAACATAAAAGAGTAGGTTTTGTTGAACCTGCAAGAAATATGGGTATAGCCAAAACAAAATATGATTGGGTTTTGATTCTGGACGCAGATGAAGAAATACCAGAAACACTTAAAATCTATCTAAAAAAAGAGATTAAAGAACCAACAGGTGATTATTATAGACTTCCTCGAAAAAATTTGATTTTTGGCAAATGGTTAAAACATTCTGGTTGGTGGCCAGATTATAATATTCGTTTTTTTAAAAAAGGTAATGTTACATGGAACGAAGTAATTCATAGCGTTCCAATGACAACTGGGAAGGGAGTGGATTTGGTAGCAAAGGAAGAATTTGCAATTAAACATAGGCACTATTCATCTGTTGAAGAATATATAACAAGGATGAATAGATATACCAGTATTCAAGCAAGGGAATTAAATAAAAAGGGTATTGAATTTAAATGGAGGCTATTAATAGGCAAACCTGTATCTGAATTTTTAAGGAGATATTTTGCAGAAAGTGGTTATAAAGATGGGTTACATGGATTGGTTGTTTGTTTACTTCAAACTCTTTCTGAGCTTGTTATTTATACTAAACTCTGGCAAAAACAAAAGTTTAGAAAAATAAAAGTTGGAAGCGATGATACCTATGAAGAACTAAAAAAAGCATCTAGTGAATTTGTTTGGTGGGTTTATGAATCAAGGATAAATCAATCGAAAAATATTTTTTCTAAATTATGGCTAAAACTACAACGAAAGTTTCTATTGTAATATTAACTTTAAATAACAAAAAGTTGATTGAAGAGGAACTCAAACTATTTAATAAATTAAATACATCAGGACTTGATATGGAAATTGTTATAGTAGATAACGCTTCAGGCGATGGGACAAAGGAATTATTAGAGCAAGTTAAACTCAAAAACATCAAAATAAAAGTAATTACAAATAGTAAAAATGAAGGTTTTGCGATTGGAAATAATCAAGGATTGCTATATTCGATGTATAGAAAACCTGATTATATGTTACTACTAAACGATGATATGGTTTTTGAAAGTAACTTTTTAGTAGATTTGGTAAAATTTGCAAATAAAAATACAAGTTTTGGAATAATATCACCAAAAATATATTTTGCTAAAGGTCATGAATTTCATAAAGATAGATATACTGAAAAAGACAAAGGGAATGTAATCTGGTATGCAGGGGGTAGTATTGATTGGGATAATATTTATACAAGTCATATTGGAGTTGATGAAGTAGATAGAGGCCAAAGAGATAAAACAAAAGTAGTAGATGTTGCAAGTGGGGCTGCTGTGCTAATTAGAAAAGAAGTTATAGATAAAATTGGACTACTTGATGAAAATTTATTTCTTTATTGGGAAGATGCAGAGTATTCTGTTAGAGCAAAACAAAACGGCATAAAAGTAGTATATTACCCTGATGTTTCGCTTTGGCACAAAGTTTCAATTGCTGCAGGAGGGTCGGGTAGCTCTTCAAATGATTATTTTTTAATTAGAAATAGATATTATTTTGCAATAAAATATGCAAAAAGTTTTAGAACTAAATTTGCAGTCTTTAGAGATACAATTAAACTGATGTTTTTTGGTAGAGACTGGCAAAAGACAGGAGCCAGAGATGGACTGATTGGTAGAATGGGAAGGGGATCTTGGAAAAAATGATTTCAGCAATAATTATATACGCGGTTGATTGTGATAAAAAACTTTTTGAAAAAGCAAAAAAGTCAGTTGGTTGGTGTGATGAAATGGTTTTGATCAATGGAGTAAAAGGAAGTTTTAACGATTGGAGAAATGAGGGCTTAAAAAAAGCAAAAGGTGATTGGGTTTTATATTTAGATGCAGATGAGGAAATAACAAGTGAACTTAAAACTGAAATCTTAAAATTAATAAATAGTAATACTTCACAAAATTATTATGCCATACCTAGAAGAAATTTCATTTTTAATCAGGAATTTAAACACTCAGGACAATATCCAGATTATCAAAAAAGATTGTTTAAAAGAGAAAATTTAGTTAAATGGCAAGGTGAAGTCCATGAAGAACCTGTACTTAAAGTAGATAAAATAGGACATTTAAAAAACCCAATGTTGCATCACAAAAATATGACTATCACTGATATGGTAGAAAAGACAAATAGATGGAGTGAAATAGAAGCAAAATTAATGTTTGATAGTAATCATCCACCTATGAATTTTATCAGGTTTACTACTGCTGGACTGCGTGAGTTTTGGAAGAGGTTTAT
>Ga0233425_10006134_pt1 | contig 18182 bp, 13 predicted proteins | sample Watercolumn_Towu_2_FD_181712 | JGI IMG/M metagenome (GOLD analysis project Ga0233425, IMG submission 181712) | Freshwater microbial communities from Lake Towuti, South Sulawesi, Indonesia - Watercolumn_Towuti2014_140_MG | ecosystem: Environmental > Aquatic > Freshwater > Lake | place... | reverse complement strand
ATCCTGTTTTCCGCGGCTTATCTGATCGTTCCGAAAAGAGATTGCGACAGCAATCGTCGTATGATAATCTGAAAAGATGAAAATGACAAGCGGGAAGATAAGAACGCGCTTTGCCCCATCGCCGACCGGATTTCTCCATATCGGCGGCGCTCGTACGGCTTTGTTCAACTGGCTCTACACGCGCAGGCATGGAGGGACATTCGTCCTGCGAATCGAGGATACGGACCAGACCCGTTCGACCGAGGAATCGACCCGGGCCATCCTGGATGCGATGGCCTGGCTCGGTTTGAACTGGGATGAGGGGCCCTATTTCCAGGCGGAGCGGGTGGAGATCCACAGGGAGGCGATCCGGAAACTGATCGAGACGGGCAATGCCTATTACTGCACCTGCACCCCGGAAGAGCTCGATACAAAACGAAAGAGGGCCCTTGCCGAGGGGCGAAAGCCGAAATACGACGGGACCTGTCGAGAGCGCGGGCTGGCCCGATGCCCGGGATCGGTGGTCCGTTTCCGCGGCCCCGAGGCGGGCACGACCGTCGTCAGCGACCTGGTCAAGGGGAATATCGCCTTCAATAACGAGGAACTCGATGATCTGATCATCGAGCGAGCCGACGGCTATCCGACCTATAACTTTGCAGTTGTCGTGGACGACGCCCAGATGGGGATCACCCATGTCATCCGGGGGGACGACCATGTGAACAACACGCCCAAGCAGATCCAGATTTACGAGGCGCTGGGTTACGCTGTCCCCCTGTTCGGCCATGTGCCGATGATCCTCGGCGCTGACAAGGCGAGGCTCAGCAAGCGTCACGGCGCCACGTCGGTCATGGCCTATCGTGATATGGGGTATCTGCCCGAGGCGCTGGTCAATTATCTGGTCCGCCTCGGCTGGTCCCACGGCGACCAGGAGATCTTCTCGATGGAGGAGCTCATCCACGAATTCTCGCTGGAGGCAGTAGGCAAATCGCCGGCTGTATTCAATCCCGAGAAACTCCTCTGGCTGAACCAGCATTACATCAGGACCTATCCCGAAGAACGCCTGCTGGAGGCGCTTCTTCCCTTCTGGGAGTCGCGCGGCTTCGATCTTTCCGATCGCTCTTTCGTTGCCAAGGCGATGTCGGACCTCCGAACGCGGGCCAAAACCCTGCTCGAGATGGCCGATTCCGGTTCCTTCTTCTTTCAGGAAGAGGTGCAGTACGATCCTGATGCGGCGGCGAAGTTCCTGACGGCGGAATATCTCGGCCATTTGGAGGCGGTCGCAGAGCGTCTCCCCGGTGTTGCGGAGTATACCAAAGACGGCCTGGAGGCCTTCCTCCGCGCGCTTGCCGAGGAGCGGGGAACAAAGCTCAAATGGATCGCGCAGGCGCTCCGCGTGGCGCTCACGGGAAAGACCGTCAGCCCCGGCATCGACGAGGTGATGGTCACTCTCGGGAAGGAGAGGGTGATCGGCCGGATAGGGCGTGCAATCGCACAGATCAGAACCGCCGGGTGATTTTAGCCTTGACTTTTTTACGGGCATTCATTAGAAAACAACACTCTGCCACGGTCCCATCGTCTAGTGGTTAGGACGCTGGCCTCTCACGCCGGAAACCGGGGTTCAACTCCCCGTGGGACTACCAAATGCCTCATAAAATAACTTTAATACGATGGTTCTATTTCCCTGTGTTTCCTCGACAAAGAATCGTTCTTACAAGGGGCGGCGGTGTTGAATAAAATGCTTGCAGCCTCAATAGTTTTGATCTTCATGATGATTTCATCGATGGCCCCCGCTCGCCAGCAGACCGGCGGCGGGGATCTATTCTTTAAACCTGAACATGCCTCCCCTGTCTTTTTCAGCCATAAGAACCATTTGAAGTCGGAAAAACTCAAATGCGCAAGCTGCCACTACCGTTTCTTTCAGATGGCGCATGGTTCTTGGAAGATGGACATGGAGAAGATCAATAAGGGAGAATTCTGTGGAGAATGCCACGACGGGCGGACCTCTTTCAGCGTAAAGGACCGGGGGAAATGTTCCCGCTGTCATCGATAAAGGTTCGGGGGTCAGGCTGACCCCCTCGGGTTGACGAGGTTGTCATATGACATTAATGTCCGTCTATACCCTGTTGTCGCAAATCCCGCTTGTTTACCCCCTCTACTTCTTTTATGGCGCCGCCTTCCTTTTTCTGGGTATCTCGATCTCCGTCAAGGATTTAAAGGCAAGCGAGTTGAAGCTCGCTGACTACCTATGGATGCTGGGAATATTCGGCCTGATCCACGGCGCATACGAATGGTTTCAGCTCTATCCTCTGATCCATGGCGAGCATCTGTCGCGGCAGGAAATCTTCCTCGTCAAGGTGATCCTTCTGTATATCCTCGTCCTCTCTTTTTTCTTGCTGATGCAATTCGGCGTCCTTATGCTCACCGCGCCGGGGAGCAGACGGACGGCATGGGTAAAAGGGATTCCCGCACTGATAGCCCTGGTTTGGATTTTCCTTCTCTGGCGGCAAGCCGGGCGGGTCGATCTGCTTGCCCTGTGGCGTATGGAAAGCGGCATACGATATACGCTTGGGCTGACGGGCGGTCTGGTCACCGGCTACAGTCTGATTGTCTATTCCAAAGAGGTCAGAAGCATAAGCAAACGCATGGCGAAGAACTTCCTGTACTCGGGTATTGCACTGGTCATCTACGGACTGCTGGCGGGAGTCCCCGATATTCGTGCAGTGCTGTCCGTCGTTCGTTTGCCGGTGGAATTGTTGAGGGGGGGAACGGCCCTATTCTTGGCCTACTTCATCATCAAGGCGCTCAATATTTTTAATATCGAGACCAGACAGAAGATCGAGCGGCAGACCCGACTGCTCCTCCGGACGGAGAAACTCTCCTCGCTGGGGCAGATGGCGGCCGGCATTGCCCATGAGATCAACAATCCGCTGGCCAACGCCTCCCTGATCAGCCAGACGCTGACCGCAAGACTGAAAGGCAATGGTGCCGCAAACGATATGGTGGAGAAACTGGCTGCGATCGAAAAAAATATCGATCGGGCAGCGGTGATTGCCCAGGAGCTGCTCCTGTTTTCGAGGCAGAAGGAGACCGAGAAGATGTCCCTGGATATCAACGCGATCATACAAGGCTCCTTGACCCTCCTGGGCTACCGGCTGAAAAATATCGATCTCCGGCAAGATTTGACCCCGGTTCCCGCTGTGATGGGCGACCGCGGAAAACTTGAACAGGTTTTCATCAACATTCTCTCCAACTCGCTGGAAGCCATGCCGGAAGGGGGGAGGTTGACCGTCGCTTCTTCGGAGAAAAACGGCTTGATCGAAGTCCGGCTCAGTGATACGGGTACGGGAATCGCCGAGGAAAATCTTCCCCGGATCTTCGACCCGTTCTTCACCACGAAGGAGATCGGGGAGGGAACGGGATTAGGGCTCTCCATCTGTTACGGCATCATCAAGCAGCACGGCGGAGAGATCGAGATCTCCAGCACCGAAAGACAGGGCACCACGGTCGTGGTCACACTGCCGGCCAGGGAACCGTATGAAAAAGATTCTGATCGTGGACGATGATGAGCAGCTCCGGTTGAATCTGAGCGCGGTGTTGAACGAAGCGGGGTACCAGACCGAGACCGCGTCATCGGGGAAAGAGGCCTTGAAGATTCTCGAGGCCCGGGAGTTCGACGTCGTTCTTCTTGATTACATGATGCCGAAGATGAGCGGCATGGACGCCCTCGTCACGCTCCGAAGAGTTTGCCCAAAGGCGAAAGTGATCATGATGACGGCCTTTGCCACGGTTGAAAACGCGGTAGATGCCATAAAAAAGGGGGCCAGCGATTATGTGGTCAAACCTTTCAAGATCACGGCGCTCCTGGCCGCCATAGAACGGGCGCTCGAAGAGGCGAAATTCGAGGTGCACCTGCATAAGGCGAATTTCGATGCTGCGCTGAACTCGCTGAGCAACCCGATCCGAAGAAACATCATCAAGCTGCTCGCCACCAGGGAAGAAATGCGCCTGATGGAAATCACCCGCGAACTGGGAATCGATGACCATACGAAAGTGGTGTTCCACTTGCGGCTGTTGAAGGAAGCCGGGATCATCGAGCAGGACCGGGACAAATCGTACTGCCTTGCCAGAGACGGATTCAAGGCAATGGAGTGTCTCCGGACACTGGAAAATTACCTCGACTCATAGCAGACAGCAGAGGCCCGGACCGGGTCCTGCCGACGTTTATCCAGCCGCTGGTTTTGAATAAACCGCCTGTGAAAAACACTTCACAACTCTGCCCAAATCCGTGAGGATGTTTTCTCTTGCGCCGCGTTTTATCTCCGGTATAAGCGATAATACCAATATGAATCGGCAAAGTCCGGTTCTTTTCGATACCCGGCATCAGCAGGCGGGTAAAAAAGGAGGACATATGAAGGTAAAATGGATTGCGGTTTCGTGTGCAGCGCTATGTCTGCTCCTGTTTTCGGCCGGCGGCGTGCAGGCCGATATCAAAAAAGGGGGCGATCCGGAATTCGTGGGGTCGGAGGCATGCGGGAAGTGCCATCAAACCGCTTACAAGAGTTGGAAGCAATCCTATCACGCCAAGATGGTGCGTCCGAAGGGCGAAGCGATCCTCAAGGATGTAGTGGAACAGTGGAACAACGGCGGTCCGACCAAGATCAACCTCACCGGGGCGCCGGCGAAATTGGAGGACGTGGTATACGTGGTCGGCTCACTCTGGAAACAGCGATTCCTGGTGAAGAACCCCGCGACCGACGGCCATCTGTTCCTGGATAAGCAGTGGAACCGGATGACCAAGAAATGGGAGAATTACGGCCAGAAGAACGACTGGGAGACCAACTGCGCCACCTGCCATGCCACCGGCTTCCGTCTCACCGCTTATGACGAGAAGAATCCGGCGGCGCAGAAATGGTCAATCGCGGAGACCAATATCGGCTGCGAAGCCTGCCACGGAGCCGGGGCCAAGCATGTGCAGAGCAAAAAGAAGGCCGACATCTATTCGTTCGCAGGCAAGTCCAAGGCCGAACAGACGCGGGTCTGCGGCTACTGCCATATCCGGCTGGAGAACGAGAAGCACAAGACCGCGCAGGGGAATCCGTCCGAGTATCTGCCCCATCCGCAACTCGGCAAGACCTGGCATCCGGGCGATGACTGGACCAAGTGGTACTCCGAGCATGTCCTGATCCCCGGCGTGCATGCCAAAGACAAGATCGACACCGTCTACAAGGGCGACCTTGCCGGCATGTTTAAACTGGACGACATCTCCAAGCAGAACGGCTTCTACGATGCCGGCAAACACCACCAGCAGTACCAGGAGTATCTACAGTCGGTACACTATAAGAAAGACATCGCGAGCTGCTCGGATTGCCACTCCTCGCATGCGGGAAAGAAACCGATGATCGTGGCGAAGGACACCTGCAAGAGCTGCCACGATGCCTCCTATACCGTCGAGAAATATATGCCGGGAACCGGCTCCACGGCGGGGGGTCTGTTTATCCGGACCCACACGTTCAACAAGAACCAGTCGCGTCCGGCGCAACTCACGGTGAGTGGCGAGCCCGAGTATTACAAGAAATAGTCCGAGAGCAACAGGATCAAGGGGTGAGCGGGCCGGCATTGCCGGCCCGTTTTATTTGATAGAGGTCATGATCCGCTTCGCGATCTTCGCCGTAGATCGACCTGATGACGCGGTCATTCGGAATATTCGCCGCTCGCCCGCTGTAACCGGTCGTTGACCGCCAGCCATGCCTCGGTCTGCGGCGGCGTTTCCACCAGGATGGCATCGTGTCGCCCGCTGTCGAGCATCCGAATCACCGCGTACAGGTCGTACCCGTATGCCGACGGTTCGGGCGGCATGGCGACGGTTTGACCTGTCGCCGACCTGTACCCGGACAAAGCCATCACGGCTGCCCGCTTGCCTTTTCCTGCAAGACTCGCGGCGAGTTCGGGGAGCACCACCGCATCAACGAGCCGCAGCGGCGTAGCCGGTGCGTAGTGGGAGGCGAGCATGCCGGGAACCCGGACTGTTCGAGGGCTGCCCGGCAGTGCGACCTTTTGTCCCATCGCCGCTTCCAGTGCCGCCGGTAAAATCCCGCCCGGACGAAGAATAACAGGGTTGCCGCCGGTCAGGTCGATGATGGTGGACTCGATCCCCACCCGGCAGGCGCCGCCATCAAGGATCAGATCCGGCCCGTCATCAAGCTCCTGGCGGACATGCTCGGCGCAGGTCGGGCTGATGCGTCCGAATCGGTTCGCCGACGGCGCGGCCACCCCACCCCCGAAGGCGCTAAGCAGCTCGGCGGCCACGGGATGCGCCGGGACCCGCAAGCCGATCGTCTCCTGCCCGCCGGTCACCAGGGCGGAGACCCAGGTCCGCCGCCGGAGGATCAGGGTCAGCGGCCCCGGCCAGAACCGCTCTGCCAGGGCGTATGCCGCCGCCGGGATGTCGCGGGCCCAGTCCTCGATTTGGCGGGAGGCGGCCAGATGAACGATCAGGGGATGATCCGCTGGACGCCCCTTGATCGCAAAGATCCGCTGCAAGGCCGCGTCATTGGTCGCGTCGGCGCCGAGCCCGTATACGGTTTCCGTCGGAAAGGCCACCACGCCGCCGGTACGGAGCAGCGCTACGGCCCTGCTGATCTGTTCCTGTGTATTCTTACGGCCGGCCTGTTTCATCTCCCGACGGGTGTTGCCCGCATGCCTCTCGCATGTTGCATGGTTCATTCTTGCATGCTCAAATGATACTTCTGGAGCGATTTGACGCCGGTCCTGCCCGACCGGTACTCGGCGATGCCCATCACCGAGGCGCGCGCAGCCGCGGTGGTGGTGACGTAAGGGATCCTGTATTTTATGGCGGCTTGGCGGATATAGGCGTCGTCGGTGGCGCTCATCTTGCCGATCGGCGTGTTGATGATCAGATGGATCTCTCCGCTCTTGATTTCATCGATAATATTGGGCCGCTGCGATTGGTGCACCTTGTAGCTCAGCGCCGACTTGACGCTGTTCTGCCGGAGGAAGGCGTTGGTGCCTCCGGTGGCCTTGATGCGGAAACCAAGTTCCTGGAATCTGCGTGCCGTTTCCAGAACATGTGGTTTGTCACCGTCGGTGACGGAGATGAAGACCGTACCTTCGAGGGGCAGCGGCGACAGCGCCGCCTCCTGGGACTTGAAATACGCCAGGCCGAACGTCGGAGCCATGCCCAGAACCTCGCCGGTGGAACGCATTTCCGGTCCGAGGACGGGATCAACTTCCGGGAACATGTTGAACGGCAGAACGACCTCCTTCACTCCGACGTGCGGAATGGCATTGCGCCGTAGACCCATGTCGGCGAGCCTTGCCCCGAGCATGAGCTGTGTGGCGATGCCGGCCATCGGGATGTTGCACACCTTCGATACCAGCGGGACGGTCCGCGAGGCGCGGGGATTGGCCTCCAGCACGTAGACCTTGTCCTCGCAGATGGCGTACTGGATGTTCATCACGCCGCAGACCTTGAGCTCGCGGCTGATGCGCAGGGTGTATTCCTCTATGGTCTTGAGGTGCCGCTCGCTCAGCGTGACCGGCGGAATCGCGCAGGCCGAGTCACCGGAATGGATGCCGGCCAGCTCGATATGCTCCATGACGGCAGGCACGAAGGCGTCGACGCCGTCAGCCAGCGCATCGGCCTCGGCCTCGACGGCGTTGGCCAAAAAACGGTCGATCAGTATGGGCCGCTCTGGCGCCAGATCCACTGCGGCCGTGACGTATTGCCGGAGCATCTCATCGTCGTGTACGACTTCCATCCCGCGTCCGCCCAGGACGAATGACGGTCTGACCATGACGGGATAGCCGATGCGTGCGGCGATCTGCCGGGCGTCCTCGAATGTCGAGGCCATCCCGGATTCGGGCATGGCGATGCCGAGGGTTTCCATCATTTTCCGGAAGCGGTCCCGGTCTTCGGCCAGATCGATGGTGTCGGGGGTGGTGCCGAGGATCTTGACGCCGGCGGCGGCGAGCTCCCCCGCGATGTTCAGGGGCGTCTGACCGCCGAACTGCACGACCACCCCTTCGGGTTTCTCCTTCTCGTAGATCGCCAGGACGTCTTCAACGGTGAGCGGCTCGAAGTAGAGCTTGTCGGAGGTGTCGTAATCGGTCGAGACGGTCTCCGGATTGCAGTTGACCATGATCGTCTCAAAGCCCGCCTTGCGCAGGGCAAAGGCGGCATGGACGCAGCAGTAGTCGAATTCGATCCCCTGCCCGATCCGGTTCGGGCCGCCGCCAAGGACCATCACCTTCCTCCTGGGGCTCGAGGGGACCGTATCGGGCCGGTTGTATGTGGAATAGTAATACGCTGCATTCTCCACACCGCTGACCGGCAGGGCGTCCCAGGCCTCCACGCAGCCGATCCTTTTTCTCTGTTCGCGGATCTTCGCCTCGGGCAGTCCGAGGAGCCGGCTGAGGTACCTGTCGGCGAACCCGTCCTTCTTTGCCCGAAGCAACATCTCGTCGGGCAGGTCTTTCCCCTTGAACGTCAGGATCTGCTCCTCCAGCTCGACGAGTTCCTTCATCTGCTCGATAAACCACGGCTTGATGTGGGTCTTGGCAAAGAGATCCTCCACGGTCGCGCCTTTCCTGAGCGCTTCGTACATGATCCATTGTCGTTCGCTCGACGGTTCGTTGAGCATCGTCATCAGTTCGGAAAGGGCGCGTTGATTGAAATCCTTCGCGAAACCGAGGCCGTGGCGGCCGTTTTCCAGCGAGCGGATCGCTTTCTGGAAGGCCTCCTTGTACGTCTTGCCGATGCTCATCACCTCGCCGACGGCACGCATCTGCGTGCCGAGTCTGTCGATCGATCCCTTGAATTTCTCGAAGGCCCAGCGGGAAAATTTTACAACGACATAATCGCCGGAAGGGGTGTACTTCTCGAGGGTCCCGTCCCGCCAGTAGGGAATATCGTCGAGCGTGAGGCCACCGGCGAGTTTGGCCGAAACGAGGGCGATCGGGAAGCCGGTCGCCTTCGAGGCGAGGGCCGAGGAGCGGGAGGTGCGCGGGTTGATCTCGATGATCACAACACGGCCGGTCTTCGGGTTGTGGGCGAACTGGATGTTGGTTCCGCCGATGACCCCGATCGCCTCAACGATGCGGTAGGAATAGTCCTGCAGCTTTTCCTGAAGCTTCGGATCGATGGTCAGCATTGGCGCGACGCAGTAGGAGTCGCCGGTGTGGACACCCATCGCGTCCACGTTCTCGATGAAGCAGACCGTGATCATCTGGTTTTTGGCATCACGGACAACCTCCAGCTCCAACTCCTCCCATCCGAGGACCGACTCCTCCACAAGGATCTGGCCGATATAGCTGGCGGACAGGCCGCGGGCGGCGATCACCCTGAGTTCTTCGACATTGTAGACAAAACCGCCGCCGGTCCCGCCCATCGTATAGGCCGGTCGGATGACCACCGGATAGCCGATCTCGGCGGCGACCCTTTCCGCCTCTTCGACGCTGAACGCCGGCGCGCTTTTGGGCATGTCGATTCCCAGCCGTCTCATCGTTTCCTTGAAGACGATCCGGTCCTCCCCCTTTTCGATGGCGTCGGCTTCGACGCCGATGATGCGGACGCCGTATTTGGCCAGGATGCCTGTTTTGGCGAGTTGAGAGGATAGGTTCAGACCGGTCTGACCGCCAAGGTTGGGCAACAGGGCGTCGGGCCTCTCGGTTTCGATGATCTCGGTCAACGACTGGACCGTCAGCGGCTCGATATAAGTGGCGTCCGCCATACCAGGATCGGTCATGATGGTGGCGGGATTGGAGTTGACCAGCACGATCTGGTAGCCGAGCGCGCGCAGGGCCTTGCAGGCCTGGGTCCCGGAGTAATCGAACTCGCACGCCTGTCCGATGATGATGGGACCGGAGCCGATGATCAGAACTTTCTTAATGTCGGTGCGTCTGGGCATGATGAATCCTCATTCTCGCTGTAATGTCCCGTTCTACGTTCCGGGAGATGGTTTCGAATCGCTGTGTCAGGAAACTTTCCTGTCTGTTTGAGAGTCGTTATCGGGACGGGAATCCTTCCCGTCTGGGCAGATTCAGGTCCGGACGCCCATGCGGGGCAGGATAAAGCGGTTGAGGACAAACCATACCGCAACAATAAGAAGCAAAAACAAAACGTCGTTCATGATAATTCTCCACCCCCTCCGACGAAATCCATAAATTCCCGCCATTTTGAAACATCGACCACCATCGGCCAATCGTTATGACCGGCCCCTTTGAGGGTCCACATCTTTTTATCGCCCGTAAGCGATTGGTAGAGCGCATGGGCGTGTCTTATCGGGAGTATCTCATCCCGCTCGGCCCCTACGACTGCGATTCGCCCCCGAAACGATTTCAGATTAGCAACGCTGTCGTACTTGTCCTTCATGAGCAGGCCGACGGGAAACCAGGGAAACGTCGATTTTGCCACGGCCAGAAGCGTATCCCAGGGGGTGATCAGGAGGATGCCGTCGATCCTCAGCGAGGGATCCTTGGCCGCTCCCGCCGCCACAGCGCATCCCAAAGATTCTCCGAGAAGAAAAAGAGGTTCCCGATAGGTTTCGGAGATCGAGCGGACCGTTGCCTGCGCATCCTCCACGAACGCATTTTCCCCTAACTCTCCTCCCCTTTGCCCGTATCCCGGATACTCGGCCAGGATGACACGGTATCCGATCGGGCTCAGGGCTTTTACATAATAGGCCCTGTCGGCTGCGGTGCCGGCATTTCCATGAAAGACAACAACCGTACCCTTGACATTCCTTATTTCGGTCGTGCCGATAAATCCCCGGTAGGATGCAAATCCTGAAGGCCAGAACGCGATACCGGCGGCCGCAAGCTCGGCCGCGGACGGCAGGTGTGGGCTCGGATAATAGAGCATATGAGTTTGCAGGTTGCAGCCTGTAAGCGCCATCAGCGATACGATGAGAATAACGTTGATTTTTAATCTATTCATATATCCGCCCGGTGTCAACTTGTTTTCCAGTCATCATGTTTTCCGGTCGTCAGCCGTTAGCGCCGCGATCTTGGCCCTGGCCTCCTCGGTCAGAAATTCCCAGAGGCCGATCCGATTCAGGGTGGCGGGGGTCGGGATGCCGGACGGTGTCCAGCCCCGCTCCCGGTAATAGGCCTGGATCAGTTCGCGGAGCTGCCCTTTGCGGTGATTCATTAGGAGTTCACGCTTCTCTCCCGTCGGCTTGGCGATGACCGTTTCGGGCGATTGGTCCGGGAGCCGGCCGATTTCTTCGTCGTGATACATCCTTTCCGCCGCATAAAGGTCGTCGTCGATCGGCCCGATGGCCCGCTCGGGTATCCAGTCCTGTTTCCCCGTCTCCGAGCCGTAGACCATCGCATTCATCACCCGCTGCAGGTTGATGTCCCTGTCCGTCTGCATAAAAATCTGCTCCCAGGTAAGGTCGGTTCCGAGCATCGCGTTGTAAAAATCCGCGTAGATCTCCTGCGAGGCGGGGTTGATGAATTTATCGCCGGCCTCTGTCTTTTCCGAATCGGGATTGAAGACATCCACCCAGGGGAGCTTGCACAGACCGAGATTGTCGTTTCCCAGTCGGACCCGCGGGTAGGTGATGAGCGCCCGGGCCTTGTCCTGAAGCGTCGGGAAGGCGCCCAGAAGGTCCACTTTGATGAGCCAGGCAGCGGCATGATGCGCCCCGATGTCGCTTGCGGCGGCATAGGAGCCCTGCATGGACAGGGAGCGGTGGGTCCTGTAGAGGGAAAAAGGGAGCCCCTTGGTCTGCATGGCGAAGCGCAGCAGACCGGGTTTAGGGGAAGGCGTGCCCTTGCCCTTCCGCCGGACATATCGGGCGGCGATCCAGTCAACCAGGGGGAGCATCCCTTGGCCTGCCGCCCGGGTGAATTCCGTCCTGCCGTGGGCAATTTGGCGGATAAAATCGAGGACTGCCGCTTCGTTTCCCCAGGTCAGCGCGAGGCCTTCGGTATCCTCTTCGGTCAGGTATCCTCGCTGGAAGCACTCCATCACAAAGGCGATCGTGACCGCCGCGGTGATCGTATCGATCCCGTAGTTGTCGCAGTGCCAGTTGGCTTCCATGATGAATTCGGCGTTCCACATGCCGATGTTGGAACCGAAACCGGCGGCTGTTTCGTACTCCGGGCCGTCCACCCATACCCGGCTGCCCTTGTGTTCGCCGAACCTCAGCGTGACCCAGCCGCCCTTCGTGCACCGCAGGTTGCAGCCGGGGAAACAACCGTCCATTCCCCGATGATCGAACAGATGCTCGGCGTAGAATTTTCCCGTGATCGTCTCTGCGCGCGGATCGGAGCCCAGTTGGTAATTGTTCACGGGCAGCGATTGGTATTCCTGCTTGTTCATAAACGCGATGAGCCCCGCGCTCCCTTTTCGATACATCTTGAGCGACTGCGGATCGACCTCCCGGACGACTTTCGCAAGTTTCGCTCCCGCGTGCTTCGCCTTCTCCCAGTCGGCGGCGCCGTAAGGGTTTTCACCGTGCGGGAATTCCGCCAGAACGACGATAGCCCTGATTTTCTTGTCGCTCATGACGGAGCCCAGCCCTGTCCGTCCCGCCTGTTTGGTCCGGAATAACCCTTTCGCCCCGTCCACATGCTTGGTGGGATCGAAATAGTGGCTGTTGATGCAGCCATAGGTGGTATGCGCGGCGCCGATCCCGGTCGTCAAAAAAGCGATCTCCTTCCGGTCGCGGCCCAGCCGGGTGAACCGGTCGGCGATCGCCTTCTCCGTGTCGAAAACCTCATCGATCCTGGGCGTCTCTATAATGGAGATCTCTTGGGAAAACCCGTCGATGACGATCATGATGTCCGTCGCGGCCTTCCCCGCGATCTCCAGGGCATCGAAACCGGCGTACTTCAGATAGGCCCCGAAGCGTCCCCCGAAATTCGAGACCCCCGGGATCCCCGTGAGCGGTGAAAGCGAAATGGCCATGCATTTACTCGTTCCGGGAAACTGGGGAATGCCGGCCAGCGGACCGGGCGAAAAGATCAGGGGATTCCCTGGATCGTAGGGCGAGGTCTGCGCGGTGACGCGTCGGTGCAGAAGATACAGACCCAGGGCCCGGCCGCCGAGGAAATAATTCCGCAGTTTCGGATCGAGCGCGGGGGTTGCAATCGTACCACTGCCCAGATCGATCGTGATGATTCTGTCTGCATATCCCTGTGTGAGCGGTGATCCTGTAAATTTCATTTTCCATTCCCTTCCGGCCGCTGCGCACCGACGGCGACTTTCTTACAAGCGCTTTTTATATTAAATTTATAAATTGCCACGGTCGGATCGATCCTGTCAAGAAGTTCTTTATGTTCCGGGTTGCGCAAAGGGCTTTCAATGTCGAGATGGACATCAGAGGGATTATTTAGTAGATTCCGTTCCAAAGCGCGGCGGTCAAGGGCGTCGGAAAGGAGAAATTATGCGTGTCCGTGTTTCGGCGGTGTTTGAAAGGGAACGGGAAATTCTTTGCATGAAGTACATATACGGCGGCAAGGAGGTCTTTGCCCTGCCGGGGGGAGGCGTGGATAAAGATGTTCCCTTGAAGGAGGCCATCGTCGTCGAATGGCGCAACGAACTGGGCGTTAAACTCGACGTCGGGGAGATCATCCTGATCGGCGAAGCACCCGCTACCAAGCGGCATACCCAGACCCTGCATATTATTTTTTCGGCCCTCGAAGTCAGGGGCATACCAAAGATAAGACCCGACAGCACCCATTCGCTCGACATCGCCTGGGTTCCCGTTGAGAAACTGCCGAAGTCCCCACTCTACCCGGATGTGGGCAATCAGCTTTACGAGTGCCTGACGGGCGGCTCCGGGCGCTCGATCGAATTCATTGAAAATTGCATGGAGCGGGGATTCTGGTGACTCACTGCCATAAACCGCTGCCGACCCTCGGGCACATTCTTGCCCGCGGGCGAGAAAGGGAAATTGAGGTATGGATCAGAACAGCTCATCGCCCCCATCCGATTTTATTCGGGATATCATCAGCGGGGACATTAAAGCCGGAAAGCATCGGGGGCGGGTAGCCACCCGCTTTCCGCCCGAGCCAAACGGATATCCCCATATCGGACACGCCAAATCGGTCTGTCTCAATTTCGGAATCGCCGCCCAGTACGGGGGAACTTGCAATCTGCGCATGGACGATACGGACCCGAGCGGGGAGAGCATGGAATATGTGGAATCGATCATCCGGGATGTGAAATGGCTGGGGTTCGACTGGCAGGATCGTCTCTACTACGCCTCCGATTACTATGAAACGCTCTACCGGTACGCCCTCGAACTGATCCGGGCGGGCAAGGCCTACGTCTGCGATCTGAGCGCGGATGAGATACGCGACTACCGGGGTACGCTGACGGAGCCGGGCAGGGAAAGCCCCTATCGGAACCGCTCGGTGGAAGACAATATCGCTCTGTTTGAAGCGATGCGGGCCGGCGAGTTCGACGAAGGGACCCATGTCCTTCGGGCGAAGATCGACATGACCTCGCCCAATGTCACCATGCGGGATCCGGTCATGTATCGGATCAAGAAGGTCAGCCACTACCGGACGGGAGATAAGTGGTGCATCTATCCGATGTACGACTTTGCCCACTGCCTCTCGGACTCCATCGAGAAGATCACCCATTCGATCTGCACCCTGGAGTTCGAGAACAACCGGCCGCTCTACGACTGGTTTCTCCAGAAGCTCCATATCGACCCCCGTCCGGAGCAGATCGAGTTTGCCCGCCTCAACCTCAGCTACACGGTCCTGAGCAAGCGGAAGCTCGTCGAACTGGTGGAAAAGGGGGTGGTCGGCGGCTGGGACGATCCGCAGATGCCGACGCTGTCGGGGATGCGTAGAAGGGGGTATACGCCGGCGGCGATCCGCGATTTCTGCGAGCGGATCGGCGTTTCCAAGAACGACAGCCTGATCGATATGGCCCTTTTAGAAAACTGCGTCCGCGAGGACCTGAACGACAAGGCGCCGCGGGTGATGGCCGTCCTTAGACCGCTCCGGGTGGTGATCGACAACTACCCCGAAGAGCGGATCGAGTCGTTCGATTGCGCGTATCATCCCAAGCATGCCGAAATGGGGTCCAGAAAAGTCCCCTTCTCCCGGGTCCTGTATATCGAGTGGGATGATTTCCTCGAAAATCCGCCCAAAAAGTTCTTCCGGCTCGCTCCCGGGCGCGAAGTCCGTCTCCGTTACGGGTACTTCATCAGATGCGTGGGCGTCGAGAAGCATCCCGACACAGGGGAGGTCATCGAAGTGCGCTGCACCTACGACCCGGAGACGCGCAGCGGGTTTGCCCCCGACGGCCGCAAGGTAGAGGCGACCATCCACTGGGTGTCGGCGGCCCATTCGCTCCCGGTCCAGGTGCGCCTGTACGACCGCCTTTTCCGCGTTGCCGATCCACTGGGGAGCGGCGATGACTTTACCGCATACCTGAACCCGAAATCGCTCGAAGCCCTGAGCGCCTGCCGAGTGGAGCCGAGCCTCGCGGGGGCGACCCCGGGAAGGCATTTCCAGTTCGAGAGGCTCGGTTATTTCTGTGTGGATACCGACGGCTCTGCCGACAACCTCCCGGTATTCAACCGGACCGTCACGCTGCGCGATACCTGGGCGAAGATAGCGGGGAAGGGGAACGCGTTTCCACGTTAAACAGGGGGGGCTCTTTTTTCTTGACATCTCGATATTTCTTCCCTATTAATAACTTCTCGTTTTTTCAATTTCCCCCAGGCCGGCGCTTGCCTGTTTTCGGCCTGACGACGGATTCTTCACGAACCGCGGGCCGCTACGTCGCACATCGCGGCAGTTGCTGTAATACAGTTGTGTATTATCGATAGTGTGAAGTTTTCTAACCGTTGACCGGGCATCAAGTAACTTTAAACCACAAAAAGGGGGAGTATTATGAAAAGGCTGAGTCTTTTAAAGGTTATCCTGGCGGTGTCTTTAACGGTCATGGTGTTTAGCGTCCCCGTCTGGGCAGCCGGACCGATCAAGATCGGCGTCATCGGCCCGATGAACTTCGTCCAGGGTAAGGGTCACTGGAACGGCGCCATCATGGCCGCCGAGGAGATCAATGCCAAAGGGGGTGTCCAGGTCGGTAAGGAGAAAAGAAAGATCGAGCTGGTCAAGGCCGATTCCAATGAATTTCTCAACGTAACCGATGCCACAAACGCCATGGAACGCTTGATGACCCAGGACAAGGTGGACTTTGTGATCGGCGGGTTCAGGACCGAGGCCGTTCTGGCGATGCAGGACATCGCCATGGACTACAAGAAGATCTTCATCGGCTGCGGGGCCGCCTCGAAAATCCTCTGCGATAAGGTTGCCGAGAATTACAGCCGTTACAAATACTGGTTCCGCGGCACCCCCTTCAACGAACATTATCTCGTCGCAACCAGTTTTGCCCATCTGGCCGTAGCCGGGGCGGCGATCAAAAACGAACTGAAGGTTCCCGTCAAATGCGCCATCGTTGGAGAAAAGGCGACCTGGGTGGAGGCCATGGTCAAGGCGGCTGAGGGAACGATCCCCAAGCTGGGCTTCGAGCTGGTCGGCATCTGGCGGCCTTCTGCGGTCGCCACGGACGTCACGGCAGAGCTTTCGGCGATCCAAAAGAGCGGGGCCAATCTGATCTTTACCATCTTTTCCTCCTCGGTGGGGATTACCTTTGCGCGGCAGGCCGGGGAGCTCAAGATCCCGGCTGCTCAAGTGGGGATCAACGTGGAGGCCCAGAAAGACGGTTTCTGGGAAGCGACCAAGGGGATGGGGAATTATGTCTTCACGATGAATACCTACGCCCGAGGGGTCGAATACAACGAGCTGACGAAGCCCTTTGTCGAAGATTATATAAAGCGATTCGGCGAGGTCCCCACCTATACGGCCGATACGCATACCGCCATTACCAAGGGGTTGGTTCCGTCCATCGAAGCCGTGGGAAGTCTCGATGCCGACAAGATCGTTGCCCACATGGAAAATCGCGAATACAAGGTCCCGAGCGGAAACATCAAATACCTGAAGGATGCGCAGGGACGCCATACCCACGAGCTGGCCTGGGGTCCCGGGTACCTGACCAGCCTGGGGGTCCAGTGGCAGGATGGCAAACTGGTCGGGGTCTGGCCCAACAAATGGAAGGCCTCCCCGACGGCCCCCGAGGTCACATACAGCGGGATGGTTCCTATCAAGCTTCCGCCCTGGATGAAAAAATAACTCAATCTATTCGGGATCAGCCCTATCCCTCCCCGTGCCTTTAGGGGAGGGATAGGAAGAACGATCCCTCTTTGTCGATTGATCCAAGAATCTTCCTGAGGCGTTATGAACATACTCATTACCGGTCTTATCACCGGCAGCATGCTGGCCCTGCTGGCGATCAGTTTTTCGCTGATCTTCGGGGTGGCCCGCATCGTCAACATTGCCCACACCGCCTTTTACATGGTGGCAGCTTATTGCATCTTCAGTCTGTCAGGTAAACTCGGATTCAATCCCGTCGCGGGGATGATGATCGCGGTCGTGGTTGTCACCGTTTTCGGCCTGCTGTCCTACAAGTTCCTGATCGACCCGATCCGCGAACACGAGGCCGCAGTCCTGATCGCCACTATCGCGCTGGCCATGATCTTTCAGGAAGCCATCATGCTGACTTACACCGGAGACTACCGGACCGTTTCTGCCCTGATCGAGGGGTATTTCATCGTGATGGGGGTGAAGGTCTTCTATCAGCAGATGCTGACCTTCGGCGTGGTTCTGGTGCTGCTGGGCGTCCTGTGGTTCTTCTTGATGAAGACAAAACTGGGCCTGGCGATCCGGTCCACGGCAGAGGACCGGGAGGTGGCCAATCTGATGGGGATGAACGACAGCCGGTTGGCAATGATCACGATGGGCATCTCGGTTGCCCTCGCCGGCTTTACCGGGGCGGTGCTCGCGCCGCTGACCGTCCTGAGTCCCTTTATGTGGATGGAACCGCTGATCATGATGATGGCCGTCGTCGTCCTTGGCGGACTGGGCAGCATCAAGGGAAGCTTCGTCGCGGCCTTTATCCTGGGATTCGCCGAGGCGCTGGTGGTTTTCATGATCCCCAAGGGGGCCTTCCTGAAAGGGTCCGTTGCGTTGACCATCATGATCTTGGTCCTGCTGCTTCGGCCCGAGGGGCTGTTCGGTGTATTTTTTGAGGAGGAGCGGTAGGCATGACGGCTTCGGAAAAAGTCCCATATGCTGCGTTGTGCTTCACCTAT
>Ga0233425_10006133_pt1 | contig 18185 bp, 11 predicted proteins | sample Watercolumn_Towu_2_FD_181712 | JGI IMG/M metagenome (GOLD analysis project Ga0233425, IMG submission 181712) | Freshwater microbial communities from Lake Towuti, South Sulawesi, Indonesia - Watercolumn_Towuti2014_140_MG | ecosystem: Environmental > Aquatic > Freshwater > Lake | place... | reverse complement strand
CGCAGCAGAAACTCCCGGCGCCCGTCGGCGATCTGGACGCCGACGCGCAGGGTACCATCTTCGTCGTCGGGGCCAAAGGCAGTGCCGCGTTCGACGCATCGCTGAAGAAGACCCTTTGGAGCAGCCCCGTCGGCGGCAGCGACGCCCGCATTTGCCCCGGATTCGACGGCGGCGCGGTGGTGCTGGCCAGCAAGCAAGTGAGCCTGATCGACGCCAAGGGCAAGACGACCGGCGGTTTCTCTGTTGGCGGAGGGTACGTGAACGACGTGGCCTGCGACCCGAAGCAGAAGGCGATCTTCATCTGCGGCTTCGACAACAAGCGCGGCACGCCGCCAGGGCAGAAGAACTATCCCGTGCAAGTGGCCTTTGTGCGGGCCTACGATCTTGCCGGAAAGCAGCTTTGGGGCGCCTACGGTTGGGGCGGCCAGGCCGTGGCCGACCTGCAACTGATGGCCGATACCCGGGCCTATCGCCTCGCGCTGGGCGGCGACGGGAAGCTCTACGTGGCGGGCGAATCGGCCGGCGGCAATACGATGTGGATGCGCTCGTCGCTGGACCTCAAGCAGAACGCCCCGTTCGCCAAGGGGGACGCCTTCCAGAACGCCTACAACACTCGCGCCAACCACATCACGGCCGTGGTGCGGCTCGACCCCAAGACCGGGCAGTGCGACGGCGGCACGCTGCTGTTGGCCCGCCTGAAGGACAACAAGGGGAACACGATCCGGCCGCGAGCGATTGCCGCCGACGCGAAGGGAAACGTCTACGTCGGCGGAACCTCGGCCTTCGCACCGCCGAAATCGCCCGGCAGTTTCGGCCGCGAAGGGGGCGGGGCCTATTTCACCGTCTTCGACACCGCCTTCAAACGACTCTACGCCACCACGTTGGCCGGCGGCGGTACCACGCAGGCCCTCGCCGTCGGCCACGGCTCGCTGGTCGCCGTCGGCGACTGCAAGACGGAGTTCACCACGCACAAGCCGTTGAAGGCCGAAGGCGATGCCAACGGCGACGGATTCGCGGTGTTGTTCAGCGTGCCTTAGGCCGGCTTGCCCAGCCGCTTGCGGATCTTGCGGCTGGTTTGCGTGGCGGCGAGCACGACGAGGAACCGCGGGATGGTGAAGGCCGCCTTGGCCAGTATGCGCCAATGCACGTTCCGCAGCAGTTTGAGGACTACGCCGGCGACGTGCCAAGGCGTGTGGAACTTCCGGTCGATCCGTTTGCGCAAGCCGGCGATGTACTCTGCCGAATAGGCGTCGCTGCAGACGAAACCGTCGGCGTCGATGTGGTAGCCCGGCGTCTGTGCGACCAGATCCGGCAGGCCCGAGTACGGTTCGTTCCGCAGCCGCGAGACGTGGACCAGGTCCACGCCGAGCGAGCGAGCGAATGCGGCGGTGGACAGCATTTGCTCCTCGGTCTCGCCGATGTTGCCCACGATGAAGTAGGCGTTCAACACCAGCTTGGACTTGCGGAGCACGGCAAACCGCCGGCGGATCTGCTCGACGGTGAACCCCTTGCCCATCGACTTGAGCGTCGCGTCCTGGGTGGACTCGACGCCGATCAGCAGGGCGAGGAACCCCGCCTGCTCCATCTTGCGGAGAACGTCGGGACGTTCGGCGAGTTCCAGCCGGGCGTTGACGACGTAGTGTTTGCGGACCTTGGCGGCAATCAGCAGGTCGCAGATTTCGGCCACCCGGTCCGGTTGATGCGTGAACACGTCGTCGACGAAGAAGATCAAATCGGCGTCGATCTGTTGGATCTCGCGGACGACCGACGCGGCCGAGCGCGGCGTCCACTTCCGCTTCACGCCCCAGGGGTTGATCGAAAAGTTGCAGAACTTGCAGTTGAACGGGCAGCCGCGCGACCCGGCCACCAGATCGATCTTGACCCCCGTGCTCACGCCCTTGCTCGTCAGGTAGTACGGTTGCCGGCGCAGGTCGCGCGCGGGAAGCAGGTCGTCGCTCAGCGGCATGTTGGCCCGCGGCGGATTGAACACCAATTGGCCGTCGTCGCCGCGGTAGGCCAGGCCGGCGATTTCCGACCAGGGGCGGCCTTGGCCGATCTCGGCAATCGCCAGTTCGCCGTCGCCGCAGACCACGGCGTCGACGTTGGGGCAGGCTTCGAGCCAGTACTGCGGATCCTCCGTCGCGATACGCCCGCCCAGGATCGTCAGCACGCCGGGCGGCAGGGCATTGATGTCGTCGCGGATCAGCTCGAGGTCCATCCTCCAGTTGACGGAATAGCAGACCAGGTCGGTTTCCGGTTTGAGGAACGGCTGCGTACTGGGCGTGCGTTCGTGGCGGAAGTTGACCAACTCGATCCGCTCGGCGTACGGGCGCAGGCCGGCGGCCACGTATTCCAAGCCCAGCGGCGGGAAGGAGGTTTTCGAATCGCGCGTCTTGCGATAGGGGAAGACGCACAGAACGTGGCGGAACATGGGGCTGGCCTCCGTTGCCTGGCAATATTCCCTTACGGTGCGACCCCAGGGGCGGGTGCGGCGTCGCGATCGGTCTTGCCGCTTGCGATGCAGTCAACTTGCTCCGCGGCTACGATCCAGTTGCGGCATTCGGGGCAACCGCAACCGCATGGAATGGCGGCCCACGCGGGCCACGCATAGTCGATCGTCAGTTGCGCGCCGGCCGGAATATCGCACAGGGCTTCCAGCCACAATTGCCCCGCGCCGGGCAGGGGACCGTCCGAATCCGTCTCGAACTCCAGCAGTCCGCAATTCGGTTGGCAACAGTGGTTGACGAAACGAAACGGCGGTGCGGGCTCGAGCGCCGAGTGTGGCCCCAGTTCCATGCAGTAGTCCGATTCGTAGGCCGGATCGTCGATCACCGTGCCGGCGATCGGTCCGATCAGATCGCACGCGGCGAACGGCTTGGTGGCATAGACCCCCAAGCCGTGTATCGACGGACTGACGCAGACGCCGTGTTCCTCGTACTCCATTGGTTTCCCTCCGCGACGTGCGGACCCGACCGCTACGAAGTGGCCATTGCTACCAGCGCTGTCGTCCGCCGCCACCCCCGCCGCGGCGGGGCCGATCGGTCTTGGGACGGGCTTCGTTGACGGTGATCGACCGGCCGCCGATTTCGGCCAGGTTCAACTCCTTGATGGCCGTCGCCGCCGCTTGGTTGTCGGCCATGTCGACGAACGCGAAGCCGCGCGGACGGCCGGTCTCCCGGTCCTTGATGATGCTCACCTTCGTCACGGTTCCGTGCCGGCCGAATGCCTCGAGCAGATCGTTTTCGGTAGTCGCTTCCGCCAAGTTTCCCACGTAAATGCTGGCCATGCCGCACTCCCTTTCTACTTCTACGAATGAACTGTGGAAATCCGGGCCGAGATCGCCTTCTTCGCGCGCCGCTTGCGTTCGATCCGCAGAGCGCTCGGCCGCGAACTCGCCAACGCGCTGAGGCGATTCGGAAAAGCGGACCCGCGAATCCGCTTCTCTACTCTCAGCAGGACCAAACTCGGTCGGGCGACGAGAACACCGCGGGGTGGGTCCGGTTGAAAAAGGCTAACTCCTGCCTTGTCCGACTACATGCACTGCATCGGAATGTCTGCGTCCCACCTGGCGAAGAGAATAGGATGAATCTCGAAGTCAGCCTTGGCCTGTGGATATTGTACAGCGGCCGCCGGTGTTCTACAAGCAGTAATTGGCCGTCTCTGCGGCGGAACGCGGGACAGCATTGCTGGCACTTCGCTGCATTGCGTCGATCCCCGCAATCGGTGGGGCCGGCCCGTCATATCGCTTACCGCTGTCGCAATCCCGCCGCGTCCAGGAAATCCTGCCCCGCGGTCGGCTTGCCTACACCGCCCGGGGCATCTACATTAGTGTTGGATCGGTTGACGTAGCGGCCGACCGTCCCATTCGTCGAATTTCCAGGAAAGCGAGCCGAGCCATTTCCACCTCCGCCCCCGCGTTTCAGCAGTGTATCGGCAATACCTGTCGGGCGACGTACGGCGTCGACGAGACCTTGGTGGCGTGCCCCAAGTGCGGCAACCTGCTCGACGTGGCCTACGACTGGAACCGGCTCCGTGTGCCCAAGACGCTGCGGTTCTTCGAGGAGAAGTGGGCCCGCCGCGGCGAGCCGCATTGTTTCAGCGGCGTGTGGCGGTTCCACGATCTGCTGCCGTTCGCCCCGGTCGAGCAGTGCGTCACCATCGGCGAAGGCCAGACGCTGCTGCACGTCTCCGACGGTGTGGCCAAGTACGCGGGCGTGGCCCCCGGACGCCTGCACCTGCAATACGAAGGGATGAACCCCTCGGGCAGCTTCAAAGACAACGGCATGTCGGCCGCCTTCACGCATGCCCGGCAGGTCGGCGCCAAGCGCGCAGCCTGCGCCTCGACCGGCAACACCAGCGCCTCGTTGGCCGTCTACTGCTCGGTCACGCGGCTAATGAAGGCCGTGATCTTCGTGGGCTCAGGCAAGATCGCCTACGGGAAACTCTCGCAGGCGCTCGACTACGGGGCGCTCACCGTGCAGATCAACGGCGACTTCGACGACGCGATGGCCCGCGTCAAGGAGGTCTCGCAGGAACTGGGCATCTACCTGGTCAATAGCGTCAATCCCTTCCGCCTGGAAGGCCAAAAGACGATCATGTTCCGCGTGCTCGAGGCCCTCCGCTGGGAAGCGCCCGACTGGATCGTGGTGCCCGGAGGCAACCTGGGTAACTCGAGCGCCTTCGGCAAGGCGTTCATGGAGTTGAAGCAACTCGGGCTGATCGACCGCGTGCCGCGTTTGGCGGTGATCAACGCCGCGGGCTCGAACACGCTCTACGGGCTGGTCGAGCAGAACGGCTTACGGTGGAACGGCGGCACGCCCGACATGGGCATCGCCGACCGCTTCTACGAGGAAATGGACGCCCAGCAGCGCCGGGCGTCGACCATCGCCAGCGCGATCGAGATCAACCGGCCGGTGAATCTCACCAAGTGCCTTCGCGCGCTCGATGTCTGCAACGGCGTGGTCCGTGAAGTGACCGACCAGGAGATCCTCGACGCCAAGGCCCAAGTGGGCGCCGGCGGCCTGGGCTGCGAACCGGCCAGCGCGGCCAGCGTGGCTGGCACGAAGCTGCTGGTCTCCGAGGGCGTGATCAGCCGCGACGAACGCGTGGTCTGCATCCTCACCGGCCACCAACTCAAAGACCCCACGGCCACGGTCGCCTACCACACGACCGACCAGGAACAGTTCAACAAGGTGTTGGGCAGCCGCGGCGTCCGCCGCGCCGCCTTCGCCAACCGCGCGGTCGCCGTCCCTAACAATCTCGACGAGATTATCAAGGCAATTCGGCTGTATAGTTAGTGGGTTGTGAGTAGTGGGTACTGGTTAGTGGTTAGTGGTTAGTGCGGAGCACTTGAGAACTCGTGTGGCGTACGCCACCGCCGGGTTTACCCCGACGGTGGCATTCCCAGTTGAGGCAATTGGTTCAACCGAGAGACTTATGAGCTTCATTCGCATTGCCATCCACGGGGCCGCGGGACGTGTGGGAAAGCGGCTGATCGCCTTGGGCGCGGCCGAACCAGGGCTGAAGATCGTCGCCGCGCTGGAAGCAACCGGGCATCCACAACTCGGCGCCGATGCCGGCACAGTCGCCGGTGTGCAACCGCTGGGCGTGCCGCTTACGGCCGCGCTCGACGTACCGGTCGACGTGGCGATCGACTTCAGCGTGCCCGAGGCGGCCGGGCGAATCATCGAAATCTGCCGTCAACAACGCGTGCCGCTGGTCGTGGCCACCACGGGTCTCGGCGAGGTGCAAACCGCGAAGCTCCGCGCGGCCGCGGCCGAAATCCCGCTCGTCTGGTCGCCCAGCATGAGTCTCGCGGTGAACCTTACGATGAAGCTCTGCGAGGTGGCGGCCAAGGCGCTCAGCGACAAGGACGCCGACGTGGAAATCCTCGAACGCCACCACCGTTTCAAGGAGGACTCGCCCAGCGGCACGGCCCTGAAGTTCGGCCAGATCATCTCCGGCGTGATGGGGCAGACCGCCGCGCGGCACGGCCGCGAAGGCCGGCCCGGCAAACGCCCGCACGGCGAAATCGGCTACCACGCCATCCGCGTGGGCGACAACGCGGGCGAGCACACCATCGTCTTCGGCATGCTCGGCGAGACGATCGAACTGACCGTCCGCGCCACCAACCGCGACTGCTACGTCCTGGGCGCGCTGGCCGCGGCGAAGTTCCTGGTCGGAAAGAAGCCGGGGCTCTACGGGATGCAGGACGTGCTGGGGTTGTAGCGGCGCGAGGAATCGTGTCGCAATAGGTCGATCAAGTCCCGCTTGCGGTTCCGGCCGCGACCGCCGCAGGCTCATTTGCCGAAACACACGACCTGCCCGTTGCGCAGGGCCACGATGACGCGGCCTTGTGCATCGACGGCCATGCCCCAGCGCACGGGCTCGGCCGGCAAGGTATGCGACCAGGCGGGCGTGTCGCTGCCCGGCTTGCGGAGCATGAGCTTCGTCTGCGGCCCCTTGTCGGTCGCCAGCCGCGGGCAAGTCACTTCGACGTTCTTCGCCTGCACGCGCATCGGCTGCCACTCGACTGACTTGTCGTACACCGGCGCACCCGGCTGCGAATAGAACGGCTGGCCGGAAACGTTGACGGTCGCGCCGACGAGCGTCAACTCGCGGCCGCGCGGGGCGCGGGCGCCGATGCCCGTGGGCGACTGGTTGAGACAGCGGCCCGTGGCGGCATCGAAGGCGGCCGCGCCCACCGAATTGCCGCCCGCCAGATACAACCGGCCGTCGCTAAGCAACATTTCGCCCTGGCAGGCCACGCCGCGGCGCGACACCTGATCGAGGTGCCCGCAGGTGTTGTTCTGCCAGCGGATCGCGCCGGTGGCCGCGTCGAGTGCGTAGACGTGCGTGCCGTCGGTGTCGGTCATGCCGGCGGCGAAGTAGGCGGTGTCCTTATCGACCAGCACGCCCGTAGACACGGGCCACGTGGACCGCAACGCGCCGAAGACCGGAATCCGGCGTTCGGCCGGCGCCGCGCGGAACCGCCAGAGCATTTTGCCGTTGGCCGCCTCGAAGGCATAGACCCAGCCGTCGTCGGAGCCGACCAGCGCCCGGCCCGCGGCAATCGTGGGCGGGAAGCGGACGCCGCCGCCGGTATAGGCGGTCCACGCGGGCTTGCCCGACGCCGCGTCGATCGCCCGCACCACGCCGTCGCTGCCGCCGAAAAACACCAATCCGCCGGCCGCCACCGGCGCGGTTGGCTCGACGGCCGCCTTGGGCTCGAATCGCCACAGGGGCTTCATCTGCTCGGGCACTTCAACGTCGCTGCGGCCCGCGCGCGTGTTGTCGGCGCGGTACGTGGGCCAATCGCCGGGCGACGCAGCGAACTTGGCCGGCTCGCCCGTCGCGGTCGCCGGCTTCTCCAGTCGCTCGCTCTCGCTGGCCGGCTGGTCGAACTTGAAGTCGCCCGCCGGCCCACAGCCCATCAGCCCGTACATCTGCAGGTTGCAGTCGCAGGCCCAGGGGATCCAGTAGAGATGCCCGTTGGCCACGACCACGCCGACGTGGCACGACGGCCGCATGGTCGACATCCACTGCATCGCGCCGCCGCCCACGTCGAAGCGGCCGGTCCCTTCGTGGGCGCGGAAAAAGATGCTGTCGATCGAGCCGGTGGCGCGCGTGCAGGCGCGGCGGTTGATCTGGTAGGTGGCCAGCACTACGCCGGTCATGGGGTCGAGTTTCTTCGTGGCGTCGGTCGAGTTCTGCGGGCCGATCGTGTACAGGCCGTCGTCGCGCACGACGATGTGCAAGTCCTTGGCCTGATGCTTCCACAGCACGCGGCCGTCCTCGGCCGAGAGGGCCGTGAGCCACTCGACCTGCGGGCCGACGAAGTACAGGGCCTTATCCGTACACTTCAGATAGACCGTGCTCTTCCAGCCGCCAATGTAGCCGTGCCCAGGGCGATACGGCCCGATGGCCTTGAACACGTCCGGGTCTTTTTCGGCCGTGCGCCGCCAGATGGGCTTGCCGGTCTTGGCGTCGAGGCACACGATATAGTGGCCGAACGAGCAGTAGTAGATCCGCCCGTTCTTCATGCACAGCGAGCGGGCGTCGATCGGCGGGTCTTCCTGGTGCGTCCACAGCGTCTTCTTCGTCTGCGGATCGATGGCCAGCAACGTCTTGGCGAAGCCCCAGCGGTACTGCGGGTCGTTGTAGCCTTTCGAGATGCCGGTCCACGGCCAGCCGTGACCGGGGCTCTTCCAGCGGGCCACGGCGTCGGGTTCCTCGGCCGGACCGATCAGCGCGTAGAGCACGTTGCTTTCCAAGGCCATCCACTTCCAGAACGTGCCGTCCGTGACGCCGGCGGGTGCGACGATCTCGCCCCGCGTATCGCCTGTGGCTGCATCGATGAGTTTGCACGATTTGTCGTCGGCCAGGTAGAGCGTCTTGGGCGTGGCGATCATCGTGCTGCGGTCGACCATGATGCCGGTCGGCAGCGGACGCTTCCACAGGAGCGTGCCGTTGTAGCCGCTGACGGCCACCAAGGTGTCGAGCCACGGTTCTTCGCGTTCGTGCCAGGCGACGTGCCCGAAGGCCATGAAGAGCCGCCCGGCCGCACTGACGGCCGCCTGCGGCGCGGGGGCGTAACGCGGCTCGGCAATGAACTGCGTCAAGTACGGCGCGCGGGCCAACTTGTCGAGCGACTGCGGGTTGTTGTCGGGCGAATGGTAGTGGTGCGACCAGTCGTCGACGCCGACGAGTTGGCCGGTCGCGAAGTCCGCCCCACCGAATGCGTTACCGAGGTCCGCCTTGCCGCCGGGCCGCAGGACGCGCGCCACCTCGCGGACATCGAGGTCGGCCGGGTTATTGGCAGCCCACAAGGCGTCGGCCACGTGGTCGGCCATACCGATCCGCGCGGGCGTCCCCTTCTCGACGTAGATCCGCGTGCCGTAGAGTCCGGCCGCGTCGGCCGCGCGGGCCGCAGCTTCGACCTCGGCCGCGGTCGGCAGTTGGACGTACAAAGTCAACTCGGTGTGGCGGGCTAGAGCGATGGCTTGGCGACACTCGGCATCGCCCAGCAGCACGCAGATACCCCGCGTCACGCCGCCCAATCGCTGCAGACTTGCGCCGATCTTGGCGGCATCGGCCGCTTGCAGCGAGGGCAGAGAGCACAACCATCCCAGCACCACCCATCCCACAACCGCCAGTCGCGTGCGCATGACGTACTCCTTCATCCAGAGGATATTGTCGCCAACGCCGTGCCCCGTCCTCCGCCCGCCGCAACGGCCACATTATACCACCTGGCGCAGCCATTGCACGCACAATGCAGCCCGCGCGTTGACTCGCGGCGATAGGGCGTTTATGGTGGCCCTTTGGAGTGCGGCGATTCATCGCCGCTTTCGCGTGCGGTTCGGGCGGGCTATCGGTGTCGGCCTGGAAAGACCGGCCTACGGGTTAACAGCGGCGCGACCATGCGAGCATGGTGCCCGCGCCGCACTCCAAAGAGCCGAAAGGAGATTCAATCATGTCCCAAATCGTCATCTATCAAACCCTTGTTCGGTTTTCCCGAGTGGGAGTAATTTCGCTCGCCGTTGCTCTCTTCGTCGGACTTTCCGTCGGAGCCGCGGAGCCCCAGATGCCGGCCGGCAAGGAGTTCACCAACTCGCTCGGCATGAAGCTCGTGCGGATCGAGCCGGGGGAGTTTCTGATGGGTGAAGGCGACGCGCCGCCGAAGAGCCGCAAGGAGTGGGAGTCGCGCGACTGGGACGAATCGCCGGCACACAAGGTCCGTATCACCAGGCCGTTCTATCTCGGCGCCTGCGAGCTGACTAACGCGCAGTACGAAGAGTTCGATCCGGCCCACAAAGAGTGGCGCGGCAAGGCCGATGTATCAAGAAGTGACCGCGAGCCCGTCACCTTCGTCACCTGGCAGCAGGCCGTGGACTTCTGCCGGTGGCTCTCGAAGAAAGAGGGCCGGGCGTATCGCTTGCCGACCGAGGCCGAGTGGGAGTACGCCTGCCGTGCGGGCACCACGACGATATTCTCGACGGGCGAGACGCTGACTGCCAAGCAAGCCAACGTCGGCTTGGATACCGACGGCGACCGCCGCTTGACGACCGTGCCGGTGGGCGGCTACGCGGCGAATCCATGGGGGCTGTTTGACATGCACGGCAACGTCGAGGAGTGGTGCCTCGATTGGTACGGGCCGTACGAGGCGGGCGCGCAGACCGATCCGGTGGGCCGTGCCGACGGCCACGCCCGCGTCACGCGGGGCGGAAGCTACAACCTGCACCGCGTGGGTACTTTTCCGGGCAACTCCCGCTACTGCCGCTCGTCGAACCGCAGCGCGTACCTGCCCGAGGATGCCAACCGCTGCGTAGGTTTCCGCGTGGTGCTGGGCGAGATACCGCAGAGCAAGCCGCTGCCGCCGGCGCCGTTGCCGCTCCATCAGCGGAACGTGAAGCAGACAAGAAGCAGGCACGCTCCGCGTGCCGAAGCGGACGGCACACGGAGTGTGCCTGCTACGCCGTACTTCGTCGATTTCACCGCGGCGAACAAGAACCCGACGATCCCGGCCGAAACCTGGGGGCCGATCTTCAGCCACTGGAACCACTTTTCGGCCGTGTGCGTGTGTCCCAACGGCGACGTGCTGGCCGCCTGGTACTCGACGGTCTCGGAAGAGGGCCGCGAGGTGGCGCTGGCCGGCAGCCGGCTCCGCGCGGGGGCCGACGCCTGGGAGCCGGCCTCGCTCTTCTTCGACGTGCCCGACGTGAACGACCACGCCCCGGTTCTCTTCTGCGACGGCCAACGGCTGTACCACTTCTCGACGCAGGGACTCAGCGGCTGGGACGACGCCTCGAACATCGTGCGGACCTCCGACGACAGCGGCGCCACGTGGTCGAAGCCGCGGATCATCCTCAACCGCCACGATCCGCAACACCTCAGCCAGGCCTGTTCGGCCCTGCGGGCCAAGGACGGCACGTTGGTCCTGGCCGTCGACGGCGACAACCACAAGGACGAACGCACGATGACCAGCCGCGACGGCGGACAGACGTGGCAGGTGGGCGCGGGCGATATGCGCAAGACATGCGGCCGTTACGTGATCCATCCGGCCGCCGTGCAACTCGACGACGGTTCGCTGTTGGCGTTTCTCCGTGGACCGCACCCCATGCCGGCCGTGCTCTCGAAGGATATGGGCGCATCGTGGCAGGAGCGGCCTACGCCCTTTCCGGGCATAAGCGGCGGGCAGAAGGCGGCGGCGTTAAAGCTCGCCGGCGGTGCGCTCTTGTTGTGCGGGGCCGACAGCAAGAAGCAACTGGTCGGCGGCGGCACCTACGCCGCACTGTCGTTGGACGACGGCCGCACCTGGCCCCACGTCCGCAAGGTCGAGGGCGTGGGCGGATACATGTCGCTGGCCCTGGCGCCCGACGGAGTGATCTATCTCTTCGGCACGCGCATGGGCTGCGCGGCCTTCAACGAGGCGTGGCTGCGGGAGGGAAAGCCGCTGGGAGCCGCGCAGAAATGATCCTTTCCTCGTTCCCACGCTCTGCGTGGGAATGGACGTCCCGGACGCTCCGCGTCCTCGCGTATCGGACCGATCTCACGCCATGCGCCGGCATCCACAACGCAGAGCGTCGCAAGCGGTGTGTTCCCACGCAGAGCGTGGGAACAAGTGGAATCCTGCCCCGCGTCACTGCTTCAGGGTCTCGATCGCCTCTTCGCGCGTGCCGCACATGGGCCAGAGCGAGTCGAAGGCAGAGATGCGGAGCACTTCGCGTTCCATCTCCGAGGCGTTGCAGACGGCCAGCTTGCCCGCGTCGGTGCGCACGCTCCGCCAGAGCACGAGCATGACTTCCAACATGGCGGTGCCGAAGTAGGGGAGGTGGGCGAAATCGACCACCACGTTCTTCGCGCCCGACTCTTGCACTTGCGTCAGCACAGCGTCGAGTTCGCTGCGGACGTGTTCTTCGGCCAGGCTGCCCACGTCGCGCAACGGCACCACGACCACGGCGTTTTCGCTCAGTTCGGAGTGCAAGACGTTGCGGTCCGACATAGTCAGCGTCCGTTGGCTACGAGATTCAGGCCGCCCGGGCGGCGCTTCGTCAACACGACTTCGTTGCCCATGCCCCGGAAACTCACTTCGTCCATGAAGGTCCGCATCAAGAGGATGCCGCGTCCGCTGACGCGTTCGAGGTTGGCCGGATCGGTCGGGTCGGGGAGGCCGGAAGGATCGAAGCCGGTCCCCTCGTCGCGGACCACGAACACCGCCTCGTCGCGCGACAGGCGGGCGCGGACGTGGATCCGCCGTTCCTTGTAGGGCACCTGGTTGCGGCGGGCCTCGACCAGCGCACAATAGGCCCGGTCGTCGTCCTCGCGGAGTTCGGAGCCGACCTGCAAGTTGCCGTGGTACATGGCGTTGGTGAGCGCCTCTTCCAAGGCCACGCCCACGCGCATGCGGTCGGTCTCGTCGCACAGCCCCATGCGCGAGACGTGTTCCTGGAGATAGGTGACCAAGGGGCCGATCAGCGAGCTGTCGTTGTCCAGTTCCAGGGCGTACTCGGCGACCGAGATGCAGTTCCACAGCCGCAGGTAGCTCCGTTCGCGGCAGGAGACGGCCAGCACGCGGTGGACCGTGTCCAGCAGCCGCCGCGCCAGGGCATGCTTGGGCACGTAGCTGGCCGCCCCCTGTTGCAGGGCCTGCACGGCAATCTCTTCGTTCCCCTGCGACGTGGTGAGGATCACCGGCACGTAGGGGAACTTGCTCCGCACGGCGGAGACGAGTTGCAGGCCGTCCATCTCGGGCATCATCAGGTCGGTCACGACCAGGTCGGGCACGGCGGCGCCCATCTTGCGGAGCGCGTCGGCGCCGTCGGTCGCGTAATCGACGCGCAGGGCCGTATCGCGTTCCAGCAGGCCGCCCACCAGATGGCGGTCGACCGCCGAGTCGTCAACCACGAGGATTGCTGTCATTGTCGTCCCGCCGTTTCACCATCGTGACTTCGTTGCCGGTTTCGTTGAAACGGAGTTCGTCCATGAAATTGCGCATCAGCGACAGGCCGCGGCCGCGCTCCGGCTCCAGGGCGTTGGGATCGCCCGGCACGGGCACGGCGGCCACGTCGAACCCCCGGCCCTCGTCGCGGACCACGAAGCGGGCCTCGGCGGGGGAGACCGTCACATACACATATACCCGCCGGCCGCAGTACGGCGGCTGCGAGCGGCGTTGATCGGCCAGGCTCGCGTCGCCCTCGCCGATGAGGCGGTCGCCGACGGCCTGAATCTGCTCGCGGCTGATCTCCAGGTTGCCGTGGAAGACGGCGTTCAACAACGCCTCCTTCAGCGCAATGCCGGTCTGCAGCCGGCCGGTGAAGTCGCACAGCCCCATGCCGGCCACGATCTGCTGCACCAGATCGATCAGCGGGTCGATCATCGCCGGATCGTTGTCGAGCACAAACTGGAACTCGCTGCGGACCAGGCACGTGAGCAGTTGTTTCGCACCCCGGTCGGTGCGGGCCATGGCCAACACTTCGTCGACGGTCCGCGGCAGGCGTTCGGCAAGCTGCGACTTGGGGACGTAGCTGGCCGCCCCGTGCTCCAACGCCTCCAGGGCCAAGGCTTCGCTCCCATAGGCGGTGACCAACACCAAGGGGACGTCGGGATGCCGCGCGCGGATCGACTTGACCAACTCCAGGCCGTCCATGGTGGGCATGTTCAGGTCGGTCACGATCAGATCGGGCGCGACCTCTTTCATGCGGGCCAGGGCCTCGACCCCGTTGGCCGCGTATTGCACCGTACAGACGGCCGATTTCTCCAGCAATCCGCCGACCAAGCGACGGTCGACCGCCGAATCGTCTACCACGAGAATGGTTGCCATACTCAGATTCCCTCCGGCTGCTCGCCCGACACGTATTGTAACAGAACCGGGCACAGTTGTGTTGTCTGCGATTCCAGGTCGGCCAATGCCGCGGGGGCAGCGGTCCAATCGCCGTCCTGCCCGATCTTCTCCAGGCGGCGGGCGCAATCGAACGCCCGCTGCGCGCCGAAGTGATGCAGCGACCCCTTCAGCGTGTGGGCCGCCAAGCGAAGTGCCGCTCCGGCGCTTTCGGCGATCGCCCGACGCATCGCCTCCAGCAGCCGCGGGCACTCCTCGAGGAACGCCTGGACCACGGCGCGGAGCAGGTCGTGGTCGCCGCGGACCGCGCTCAGAGCCTCGGCCCAATCGATTGCGTCGCTCGGCGGCATCGGCCGTTGCGCGGCGGCGGACGGCTCGGGCATCGGCGCGCGGCCCGGCGAGGCGTGCAAGGCCACAGCGATCGTCTCGATGAGTTGCTTGGCGCGGATCGGTTTGGCGATGTACTCGTCCATGCCCGCCTCGATACACCGTTGGCGGTCACCTTTCATGGCGTGGGCCGTCATGGCGACGATGGGGATATGCTGTCCCGTTTGCCGTTCCCGCCGGCGGATCGCAGCCGTGGCCTCCAGGCCGTCCATTTCCGGCATCTGCACGTCCATCAGCACCAGATCGAAATACTGCGACTCGACGGCCACCACCGCTTCCTTGCCGTTGTTGGCGACCGTGACGGTGTGCCCCTCGCGCTGCAGCAGGCCCACGGCCAACTTCTGGTTCACCAGGCTGTCCTCGGCCAGCAGGATCCGCAACGGTCCCAGCGGCGGAACCGAGGGCGGTGCCTCCTGCCCCGGCGGCTCGACGGCCGTTACTCCCATCGCCACCATGACCGCATCCAGCAACTCCGATTGCTTCACCGGCTTGAGGATGTAGGCCGCAATGCCGAGTTGTTCGCAGCGGGCGATGTCTTCCGGCCGCGCGCCGGACGTGAGCATCATGATTACCGTGCTGCCCAAGTCGGAATCCTGCTTAATCCGCTCGGTCAGGGTGAAGCCGTCGAGGTCCGGCATGTTGGCGTCGGTCACCACCAGCCGATAGGGCTCGCCCGCGGCGTGGGCTTGGCGCAGGAATTGAATCGCGTCGCGGGCCGCTGCGGCCGTCGTGGGCACCAGTCCCCAGTTGCCCAGCATTTCGGCGAGAATCGTGCGGTTGGTGGCGTTGTCGTCGACGACCAACACGCGCGTGCCGCCGAGGACCACGATCGGCGGGGGCCCGGCCGCCGCGGTGGTTTCTTCCTCGCCCAGTCCCAAGCGGATCGTGAAATGGAAGGTGCTGCCCACGCCGACCTGGCTTTCGACGCAGATGCTGCCGCCCATCAATTCGACCAGGCGGGTGGAAATGGCCAGCCCCAGGCCCGTGCCGCCGAAGCGCCGCGTGGTCGACGTGTCGCCCTGCTCGAAGGCCTCGAAGACGGCGGCTTGCTTTTCGGCCGGAATGCCGATGCCCGTGTCGCGGACGGAAAAACGCAGCACGGCGTCGCGCTCCGCGCCAACGGCCGTTTCGCGCTGCACCTCCAGCACAACTTCGCCGGCGTCGGTGAACTTGATCGCATTGCCCACCAGGTTCACGACAATCTGCCGCAGCCGGGTCTTGTCGCCGAAGACCAGGTCCGGTACGCCGGGATGCAGGTGGCAGGCCAACTCCAGGCGCTTCTCGTGCGCCCGCAGCGCCAGCCAGCGCATCGTATCGCCCAGGGTCTCGGCCAGATCGAACGTCTCGCAATCGAGATCGAGCTTGCCGGCCTCGATCTTCGAGAAATCCAACACGTCGTTCAGCAGCGTGAGCAGGGCCTCGCTCGATTCGTGGACCACCGTGAGGTGTTCGCGCTGCTCGGGCGAGAGCCGGGTGCCCAGGAGGAGTTCCGTCATGCCGATGATGGCGTTCAGCGGCGTGCGGATTTCGTGGCTCATGTTGGCCAGGAAGGCGCTCTTGGCGCGGTTGGCGGCCTCGGCCGCGTCCTTGGCCTCCTTCAAGGCCTCGGCGGCCTGCTTGCGCTCGGTGATGTCGCGGGAGATGCCGAAGGTGCCCACGATGCGGCCGGCCTCGTCGTACAACGGCATCTTCGTGGTCAGCGCCCAGGTGGTGCGGCCCGATTGCCAGGTCTCCTTCTCCTCCTTGTCGACGACCGGCACGCCGCTGCGCACGATTTCCTGCTCGTCGTCCATCGCCTGCCGGGCGTGCTCGTCGGTGAAGAAGTCGAAGTCGTTCTTGCCCAGCGCGTCGGCGGCGTCCTTGAGCCCGAACCATTCGGTCAGGGCCTTGTTGATCCGCAGGAAGCGGCTGTCGCGATCCTTGAAGTAGATATTGTGTGGGAGGTTGTCCATCAGGGCGTGCAACAGGTAGCGCTCCTGCTCCAGCGCCGCCTGCGCCTTCTTGCGCTCGGTGACGTCCCAGAACACGAGTTGCACGCCGACGGTCGCCCCGCTGGCGTCGCGGACCGGCGACTTGAGCACCTCGACGTAGTGCGTCTGGCCGTCGCTAACGTTCTCCTCGACGGTCTGGAACAACTCGCCCGATTCGGCCACGCGGCGGTCGTCGTGACGGTACTTCTCGGCCAACTCGGGCGGATAGAAGTCGAAGTCGGTCTTGCCGACGATCTCCTCCAGCGGCCGCCCCAGCAACTCGCAGAACGACTTGTTGGCGAAGATGATCCGCCCGTCCAGATCCTTGCGCGAAACCCGCACCGGCAGGTTCTCGACCAGCGAGAAATAGAGCGCTTCGGAGTCCTTCAGCACGCTCTCGGCGCGGGTCCGCTCGGCCACCTCGCGTTCCAACCGGGCGTTGGCCAAGAGCAGTTCGGCGGTCCGCTCTTCGACCCGGCGTTCCAATTCCTCGTGCGCGGTGCGGAGGATTTCCTCGGCCTGTTTGCGCTCCGAGATGTCGCTGATGAAGCCTTCCAAGGCCAGCAGTTCGCCGCTCTCGGAGAAGACGCCAGTGCCCTGTTCCCACACCCATTTCTCGGCGCCCGACGCCGTGCGGATGCGGTACAACAACTGGAACGGCCGCTTGGCCTCGAGCGCCTGCTGCACCTGGTTCCACACGGCGGGCTGATCCAAGGGGTGGATCAACTCGTTGTAGGAAATGCGGCGGTTGTCGATCAGGTCGCCGGGCGCGTAGCCCGTCAGCCCCTGGCTCCCTTCGCTGACGAACTCCATCGTCCAGTAGCGGTCGTTGCGGCAGCGGTAGGCCATGCCGGGCAGGTTGTGCATTAGCGTCGAAAGCCGCCGCTCGCTCTCGCGCAGCGACAACTCCGACCGCCGCAGAGAAACGAACAGCGGGGCGATGCCGGCTATGCCCACGACCAGCAGCAGCGAAATGGCCAGCCCGATCAGTTCGGCCCGCGCGTCGGGCGGGGAGCCGATGAACGTATCGTAGAGCAACAGCCCGCGGCGCACGGCCATCAGCAAGACGGCCACGGCCACCAGCAGCCACGCCGCGCCGGCGCGGAGCACCCATACCAGCCGCAGCGCCAGCGCCGCCGCCAACAATTGCAGCACGACCGAAGCGGCCAGAATAACGGTGACTTCCATGAGAAGCATCCCCGGGCTGTGACTCGCCCGCCAGCCTACCCGTTTCCGCTGACAATGTTGTACCGGGCGGGCGGGGATGGAACAAGGGGACGGGGCGGGGCAGGTTTCCCTTGGGGTGGCAGTAGTACTGCCGCCCCAAAGAACACCATCCTTGTTCGCTGGCCCACTTGACGCTGAAATCTATGTTCGGCGCAATCACGGACGACCGTAAGCCCGCCGCCTTGGGGGGGCTCTTGTTGCCGTCTTTCGAGATCGCCATGGACACTGCCACGACTGTCTGAACCCAATGATGTTGCCAGAGTCAGTCGCCAACGCGGAGCGTAGCCTCCCAGGCGGCAATGGTCTGGCCGGGCTTCCAGGTGCGTTCCGCGTCCTGGTAGTTGAGATACAGCCGGTCGGTGGCGCGGCCGCGGTCGGGGGCGGCGGCACCGGCGTAGTGTAAGGCCAAGGGCTTGCGGCCTTCGATGAGGAACACGCCGTCGATCGCCACGCGCTGCGCGGCGGCGACCGGCAGCGGCTTGCCGCTGAGCACCGGGACGGTGAGCGTGCGGTCGTCGAAACGCACCTCGCGCTTGCCGCGCTCGTAGACCCAACGTCGATTGTTCAGCACGCCGATCAGGCCCGTGGCGACCTGGCTGGTGGTCACTTCGGTCAAGGCGGTCAGCTCTTCGCCGATGGTCATCGAGCCGTCGGCGCGGGAGACGAACAGCAGCTTTGCCCGCACTTGTGTGCCGTGATCGACGAGCAGTTCGGCCGTGAAGCGGTCGTCGGTGGAGTCGATCTTGGCGTCGCGGAGTTTCAGC
>Ga0233425_10006132_pt1 | contig 18189 bp, 17 predicted proteins | sample Watercolumn_Towu_2_FD_181712 | JGI IMG/M metagenome (GOLD analysis project Ga0233425, IMG submission 181712) | Freshwater microbial communities from Lake Towuti, South Sulawesi, Indonesia - Watercolumn_Towuti2014_140_MG | ecosystem: Environmental > Aquatic > Freshwater > Lake | place... | reverse complement strand
GAGGCGGCGTTTTTCTGGCCACCGTTATGGTTTTGCGGGATCCCAAGAAGCTGGGCCGGGTCTTTTCCTATCTCGATCCCTGGAAGCACGGCCAGGACGTGGGCTACCAACTGAAGCAGTCGCTTTTGGCCATCGGCTCCGGGGGCCTGTGGGGCGTGGGGCCGGGGCAGAGCAGGGCCAAACTCTTCTATCTCCCGGATGCGCACACCGATTTCATCCTCTCCATTTTCAGTGAAGAAACGGGGTTTCTGGGGGTGATACTGGTTATCGCCCTGTTTGCCATTCTGGTGTACCGGGGCTTTCTCCTCAGCTTCCGGGCCCCGGACAGCTTCGGCTCCTACCTGGCCATGGGCCTCACCCTGTTGATCGGCCTGCCCGCGGTGATCAATATGGGGGTGGTGAGCGGCATCTTCCCCACCAAGGGCCTGTCGCTGCCCTTTCTCAGCTACGGCGGCTCCTCACTGCTGGCCAACCTCCTGGCCGTGGGCATCCTGCTCAACATCAGCAGCCAGGTTAAGCGCCCGGTCCCGGCGGTGGAGAAGGTGGAGGAGCGGGTGGAGGTGAAGACGGAGAAGGTGGGGGAGGCTGGTTAGTAATCAGTGATCGTGATCAGTTGTCAGTTTTTATACATGGCGACATAAATAATTGCGCATTATTAATCTCTGCGCTCCCTGCGTCTCTGCGAGATAAAAAGGTTTCTCGCAGAGGCGCAGAGGCCGCAGAGAATGTCAACCGCGGTTAATTAAGTCGCTCAGTATAGTTTTTAGTTTTTAGTTGCGGGTTGCGGGTTTTTTAGTTTATTGGCCATGGATTCTGGATTTGGGTTTAGAGAGAAAAATTTTCCGAATACCGATACTGGCCACTGACCACTGGCCACTGACCACTCTAAGGCCCTTATCCACCACACCGCTGTTCCTCAGCAAAGGGCTGGCATGGACTTAAAAATCGTCATCGCCGGGGGCGGCACCGGGGGGCACCTCTTCCCGGGAATTGCCGCGGCCCAGGAGTTCCATAACCTGGGTGCGGCGGTGACTTTCCTCACCACCCCCAAGTCGGTGACCCCCCAAATCCTGGAACGCTACGGCTTCCCCTGGGAGGCTATCGCCAGCCGGGCCTTGAAGGGGCAGGGGCTCTGGAGCAAGGTCCGCACCCTGGGGAGTTTGCCGGGAAGCATTTGGGAGGCTAAGGCCAGGCTCAAGGCTTTGGCTCCCCAATTGGTTCTGGGCATGGGCGGATACGCCTCCGGGCCGGTGGGCGCGGCCGCGTATCTAACGGGCATCCCCCTGGCGATCCACGAGCAGAACGCCATCCCCGGGGTGGCCAACCGCTGGCTGGCCAAGATTGCGAAACGCGTTTTTCTCTCTTTTCCGGACGCGGGCGGCTATTTTCCCCGGGACCGGGAGATTTGGACCGGGAACCCCATCCGGGCCGAGTTTTTTGCGCTTCGAGCCGAGCGGGCCGCCGCGCCTTTTAATGTGCTGCTCATGGGGGGGAGCCAGGGCGCGCACAGCATCAATCTGGCGGCCCTGGCAGCCCTGCCGATGCTGGCGGAGATTAAGAAACAATTGCATTTCCTGCACATTACCGGCGAGCAGGACCGGGAGGAAGTGGCCGCAGGCTACCAACAAGCCGGATTTGTTGCCGACGTGGCGGCCTTCACCCCGGAGGTCTGCTCCTGGATGGGCCGGGCGCATCTGGTGGTCTGCCGGGCCGGGGCCTCCACCCTGGCGGAGCTCACCGCCATGGGCCGGGCCGCGCTCCTGGTCCCCTTCCCCTTCGCGGCCAACAACCACCAGGAGTTTAACGCCCGCTTCCTGGCGGACAAAGGCGCGGGGGAATTAATTTTGAATAAAGATTTTACCGGAGAGGTTCTGGCTGATAAGATAAGACATCTCCTATCGCATCCCGAGATATTACAAGCCATGGAGACGGCATCCCACTCCCTGGCCAGGCCGGACGCGGCGAAGGAGATGGTTCAGGGGTGTTTGGAATTGATTATATGACCACCTACCACTTCATCGGCGTTGGGGGCATCGGCATGAGCGGGTTGGCCGAGCTGTTGGCGCGGCGCGGGTTTTGCGTGAGCGGCTCGGATCTGGCGGCCAATGCCATCACCGCGCGGCTCGAAACCCTGGGGGTCCGGTTCCACCAGGGCCATGCCCCGGAGCACCTGGGCGGCGCCGAGATCGTGGTCCATTCCACTGCAGTGAAGGAGGACAACCCCGAGCTGGCCGCGGCCCGTTCACAAGGCCTGAAGGTGCTGCGCCGGGGCGAGATGCTGGCTGAGCTGATGGCCGGACACTTCCAGATCGCCATCACCGGCGCGCACGGCAAGACTTCCACCACCGCCATGACCGCGGCCATCCTCAGGAAAGGGGGCCTGGACCCGTCAGTGCTGGTGGGCGCGGTGTGGGACCATCTGGGGTCCAACGCGGTCCTGGGAGGCGGTAAATATTTTGTCACCGAGGCCGACGAAAGCGACGGCTCCTTCGCGTATCTCCAGCCCCAGATCACGGTGATCACCAATCTGGACCGGGAGCACCTGGATTTTTACGGCGACCTGGACCAGATTAAAGAAGCCTTTGCCCGCTACCTGGCCGCGCTCCCGCCCGGCTACCAGGTGGTGGCCTGGAAGGACGACCCCCATCTGGCCCCCATCCTGAAGGAATCATCCCTGGCCATCACCACCTACAGCCTCCACCCCGGGGCGGATTTCCAGGCCACGGAGATCGAAACCCGGGAGTTGGGCAGCCGCTTCCGCCTCTGGTACCGGGGCCGAGAGTTGGGACAGATCGATCTGCCCCTGGCCGGCAAACATTACGTCCTCAACGCTATGGCCGCGTGCGCGGTGGCCCATTCCCTGGGCCTGGATTTCCCGGTGTGGCAGCGGGGATTGAAAAAATTGGGCCAGATTCACCGGCGCTGCCAGCCCAAGGGCGAAGCCCGGGGCATCCTGGTGATGGACGATTACGGCCATCATCCCACGGAGATCAGCACCACCATCAATGCGCTCGCCCAGGCCTTTCCGACGCGCCGCCTGGTGGTGGCCTTCCAGCCCCACCGTTACAGCCGCACCCGGGCCTTGCTGCCGGATTTCTTCCCGGTCTTTGAGATGGCGGAGATGGTCTTTGTCACCGAGATTTATAGCGCAGGAGAGAGTCGGCTGCACGGCGTCACCGGCCGGGCCGTTTACGAAGGCATCCTGCACACCGGGCATCCCGCGGTGCACTTTGTGGCGGAACCGGCCGCGGACGCCATCCTGGACCACCTGCGCGCCGGAGATTTGCTCCTCACCCTGGGCGCCGGAGACATCTGGAAGACCGGGGAAGAATTGCTGGCCCGGCTGGAGGCCCGGTCCTTGGAGCAGGGTCTGGGTCTGGCTGAGGAACCATAATGACCTGGAAATCCTCCAAGCTGAAACCCCAGCGCCCGGTCAAAAAGGAGATGCGTTTCTCCCCCAGCCGCAAGAACTACCGGCGCCGCCCCAAAACCGAACGGCCCCGGTTCTGGCGTTGGGCCGCTTTTTTCACTTTGGGCTGCCTGGGGCTGGCCGGCCTGGGGTTGGGCCTGGCGCTGCTCTACTATCAGGTCTTGACCTGCGGCGCCTTTTGCATTAAAGATACTAAAAATATTGAGATCACCGGCTTAAAAAGGCTCCAACCGGAACTTATCCTGCAACTGGCCAAACTGGGGCCCGACATCAATCTCCTGGCCCTGAAGCCCCACCCGGTGGAACACGCCCTGGAAACCCACCCCTGGATCGCCCGGGCAACTCTGACGCGCAAGTGGCCCCAGAGTCTCCACCTCCACATCCAGGAACGGGAGCCCGTGGCCCTGGTGCAGGCAGGAGAATTGTATTATGTGGATCACCGGGGCCAACTCTTTAAACCCCTGTCCCCCGGCGACCCCCACGATTTTCCCATCATCACCGGGTTGCCCCGGGAGTTTTTCTCCTCCGCCGAAGGGGCCCTGCCGGAGACGATGGAACGTATCAGTACCTTAATGGATCTCCTGAAAAAGACGCCGGCGCCCCTCAACCTGGAGTCCGTCTCCGAGATCCACGTGGACCTGGAGCGGGGCATCACCTTGTTTGCCAACGGCCTGGGGGCAGGGGTGGACCTGGGCCGGGACCGGTATCAGGAAAAATTGCAGCGGCTGGCCCAGGCCTGGCCCGTCCTTACTCAAAAGGGCTATCTGCCTAAGGCCGCACGCATTAATTTGGATTATCCCCAAAAGTTGCTCTTAACCCTGAAGGGGACTGAAGAAATCGAATAGGAGCAGCCTAGTGCCACAGGACTTAATCGTCGGTTTAGACATCGGCACCACCAAGATCTGTGCGGTGGTGGGAGAAGTGCGGGACGGCCAGGTGGAAATCGTGGGCGTGGGCAACGCCTCCACTGCCGGCGGGATGCGCAAGGGGGTGGTGGTCAACATCGAAAACACCGTCCGCTCCATCCGCAAGGCCATTGAAGAAGCCGAAACTATGGCGGGCTGCGAAATCCGGTCGGTTTACGCCGGGGTGGGAGGCGGCCAGACCAAGGGGTTCAACAGCCACGGCATCATCGCCATCAAGGACCGGGAGGTGACCCAGGCCGACGTGGAGCGGGTCATCGACGCGGCCCGCACCATCGCCATCCCCTCGGACCGGGAAGTGATCCACACCCTGGTCCAGGATTTCATCATCGACGGCCAGGACGGCATCAAGGACCCCATCGGCATCCACGGCGTCCGCCTGGAATGCAAGGTGCACATCGTCACCGGCGCGGTCACCGCCCTGAACAACATCATCAAATGCGCCAACCGGGCATCCCTGGAGGTAAGCGGCATCGCCTTGCAAAGCCTCGCCTCCGGCGAAGCGGTGCTCACCGAGGAGGAAAAGGAACTGGGGGTAGCCCTGGTGGATTTCGGCGGCGGCACCACAGATCTGGCCATCTTCTCGGAAAACGCCCTGCGCCACAACTACGTGCTGCCGGTGGGGGGCAACAACCTCACCAACGATATCGCCATCGGCCTGCCCTCTTCCCTGCAAAATGCCGAACATCTGAAGAGAAGCTACGGTTGCTGTCTCAATCTCCTGCCCGATCCCCAGGAGCCGGTGGAAGTCCCGGGCCTGGGAGGCCGGAAGGCCCGCAGCGTGCCCCGGGGCCGCCTGTCGGAAATCGTGCATATGCGGGTGGCCGAAATCCTTAATTACGTGGCCAAGGAGATCAACCGGGCCGGCTTCGCCAACCCCCTGATTTCCGGCGCGGTCCTCACCGGGGGCACGTCTCTGGTGGAAGGGCTGCCGGAGCTGGCGGAAGAGATTTTCAACCTGCCCACACGCCGGGGCTATCCCATGGGCGTGGGGGGGCTCATCGACGTGATTCACGACCCGTCCTATGCCACCGGGGTGGGCCTGATCCTCTACGCCCATCGCACCCAGCAGGCCCAACGCCGCCGGGGCCGCGCCACCCGCCAACCGGGGAGCTCGAAACCCGGTTTTTGGGCCCGGTTAAAAAACTGGTTACGCGAAGTGGTATGATTTCCGGGAGCGTGATAACCTTTAACAGTCAATAAAAATGCGGGTAATCAGGTTAACTAGTGCTTTCTCCCGGAGGTCGAATAATTGGAAATTAAGAATTACAGATTAGATTTCGGCAGATAGCGTTTTTTGTTTCCCTTTTTTCTGGACCCCTATGAAAATCGCTGCAAAATCCAGAAAACGGGAGATTGGCCACAGACCGGGCGCAGGCCGCACCAGGCCTGGCTCCGGAGGATAACCTCTTTTAACTAATCGCTAATATTATTTTTATCATCGGTCCATAAAATCCCTGAAAGCCCCGGCTCCGGAGAGCTTCAGGGCCGCCCCGGGTCCGAGCCGGGGTAATCTAAATTCGGCTTCACCCCCTTTGACCGGGCTGGAAGGGTGAAGCTAATATACTCCGCACTTGAATGCGCGCCGTTTCCTTCCCGTATGGCCTTGACCTCGGGGAATTTGCCCGGTAACCGTTAAGAAGCTGCCAAGGGGGTGTGGTGGGTATGAAAATCCAATTGGTCACCAAGGAATTATCGGCAAAAATCAAAGTGATAGGAGTTGGCGGAGCCGGCGGCAACGCCATCAACGACATGATCGCCTCCCAGATGGCGGGGGTGGATTTCATGGCCGCCAACACCGATGCCCAGGCGCTGGAGCGAAGCCTGGCCTCGGTTAAGATTCAACTCGGGTCCGGCACGACCCGAGGGTTGGGGGCCGGAGGCGATCCGGAAGTGGGCCGCAACGCCACCCTGGAGGAAGGCGAAAGGCTTAAACAGGTTCTCCAGGGCGCGGACATGGTCTTCATTGCCGCGGGCATGGGCGGCGGCACCGGCACCGGCGGCTCGCCGGTCATCGCCGAAATCAGCCGGGAGATGGGGGCCCTTACCGTGGCCGTGGTGAGCAAGCCCTTCGAGTTCGAAGGCAAGATGAAAAGACGCCTGGCCGATTCTGGCATCGACGAGCTGCGCAAGGTCGTGGACACCATCATCACCATTCCCAACGACCAGCTCTTCAAACTGAGTTCCAAAAACTCCCGCATCAAAGACGTCTTCGCCATGGCCAACGAAGTCCTGGGCTTTGCCGTCAGGGGCATCTCCGATCTGATCATGGTGCCCGGCTTCGTCAACCTGGACTTTGCCGACGTGCGCACCATCATGCGGGAGCGGGGCATGGCCCTGATGGGCACCGGCATCTCCGGCGGCGCCGACCGAGCCTGCGAGGCCGCCAAGAAGGCCATCTCCAGCCCGCTGCTGGAAGACATCTCCATCCGGGGCGCCCGGGGCATCCTCATCAACATCACCTCCACCCCGGACATCTCCATGGATGAACTCAAGGAAATCTGCGGCATCATCCAGGAAGAGGCCGACGAAGAGGCCATCATCAAATGGGGCCTGGTTTACGACGAGAGCCTGGCCGAAGATATCCGGGTCACGGTCATCGCCACCGGGTTGGGCAAACGCGAGGAAGCCGAACGGGTTATCTGGTCCCCGCCGGTTTCATCCCAAGCCGAGATGGAAGACCTGGAGATTCCCACCATCCTCAGAAAAGCCGAACAGATGCCGGGCATGGCCGCAGAAGGAGGCAATTCCGATAAACGGCCTTCCCCCAACCTGGGAGTGGTGGCCGCCAAAAAATACATCGTCCACCCGGATCTGCAGTACGAGGAAAACGAACTCGACACCCCGCCGTTCCTGAGAAGGGCGGATCATTAAAAGACGGTTTTCGGTTTTCTGTTTTCGGTTTTCGGTTTTAAGTGGGGGCGTGATTTTGTCACGCCCCTTGCTTTTTTTAAGGTAAATCGTTAGGTTAACAACAGCATTTGCCACTATGCTTCTTCTGCTTTCTCCCTCTCCCCCCAAGGGGGGGAGAGGGCCGGGGTGAGGGGGGGGGTGGAAAAACCTTTTGACAACAAATATATATTCTTGCGTCTTGCTTTGCGCCTTGGCGTCTTTGCGTGAGGCCTGATCCCATCATGTCCGTTAGAATCAAAGCCCGTCTACAAAAGATCCTCTCCCAGGAAAAAGGCGCGCAGCCCCGGGAATGGGGCGCTCGCTGGCCCATGGCCCTGGTCTATCCCCATATCTATCCCGTGGCCATGGGCAACCTGGGGTTCCAGGTGATTTACCACCTGTTGAACGCCCAGCCCGGTTTGGTCTGCGAGCGGGCCTTTCTCCCTTCGCCCCAGGAATGGGAGGAATACCGGCGCACCGGCACGCCGCTCTTGAGCCTGGAGTCCCAGCGGCCCCTCACCGACTTTGCGGCAGTGGCGTTTTCCATCTCCTTCGAAGGCGATTATCCCCAGGTCCTGAAAATCCTGGAAGGCGCAGGGATTCCTCTCCTGGCCGCGGCGCGGCGCCCCGGCGCCCCCCTGGTCCTGGCCGGCGGGGTGGCCACCTTTCTCAATCCCGAGCCCCTGGCTCCCTTTATGGACGCCTTTTTCCTGGGTGAGGGGGAGGCCGGCGCCGCCGTCTTTTTCCAGTTCCTGGCCGACGCCGGGGGCGACCTGGACCGGAAAGTAATCCTGCGGAAACTGGCCCAAACGGTCCCCGGAACTTATATCCCCCAAGGTTATCATCCCAGCTACGCCGCGGACGGCGCGCTGGCCGCGTTCACGCCCGAGACCGGATTTCCTGCCCGGATAAAGCCGCCCCATCTCCCGGAACTGGCCCCCTTCCCCACCCACAGCCATCTCCTGGCGCCTCAGAGTGAATGGGGGGAGATGTTCCTGGTGGAGACGGGCCGGGGCTGCTCCCGGGGCTGCCGATTCTGCGCCGCGGGCTTCATCTACCGCCCGCCCCGGGAGCGGGCCGCGGAGTCTTTGTATCCCCAAATTCTCGAGGGTTTAAAGGAATCCCGGAAAGTCGGCCTGGTGGGCGCGGCGGTCTCCGACCACCCCGGAGTCAAGGATTTGTGCCGCAAGGTCCTGACCGCGGGCGGCGAGCTGGGGATCAGTTCGCTCCGGGCCGATTCCGTGGACGAGGAACTCTTCCGGCTCCTGGCCCAAGGCGGGGTGCGCACCCTGGCCCTGGCCCCGGACGCGGGCAGCGAACGGCTGCGCCGGGTGCTTAATAAAGGCCTCACCCAGGAAGAATTAGCTCAAGCCGCCATTGCCCTGAACGCCGGGGGCATCCCCCAGATGCGCCTCTATTTCATGGTGGGCCTGCCCACCGAGACCCCGGAGGACGTGGAGGAGATCCCCCGCCTGGTGAAACACCTGGAGCACCGGGTAGTCAAGGAGTCCCGGGGCAAAAAACGCCTGGGCCTGATCACCCTCAGCCTCTCTTCCTTTGTGCCCAAGCCCTTCACCCCTTTCCAATGGGCGCCGTTTCTGGAAGTGGGGGAACTGAAAAAACGCCTGAAACTGGTGCGCCAGGGGCTTAAAGGCCTGAAAGAGGTGCGGGTGAACACCGATCTCCCCAAGTGGGCCTACGTCCAGGCGCTGCTGGCCCGGGGCGACCGGCGGGTGGGGGACCTGCTTCTGGCCGCGCATCGCCAAGGCTGGAGCCGGGCCTTTAAGGAAAGCCCGGTCAACCCGGATTTTTTCACCCTCCGGGAACGCCCGCAGCACGAACTCTTCCCCTGGGATTTCATCGACCACGGGCTAAGCAAGGAATACCTCTGGGAAGAATACCAAAAAGCCCTGATAGGTGAAGAAACCCCCCCCTGCCGCCCGGACGTCTGCACCCGCTGCGGCGTCTGCGCCGGGGTGGAGTGAAATTCTTAAGGAACTGATCCATGAAACTCTTAAGCTGGAAAGTATGGCTGGGCCTCTCCCTGGTATGGGTGTCGGCGATGTTCTACGGGATCCATTACCTGCTCTTTCGGGACGTTAATTACATGCTCCGGCTGTTTTTTGCCCAGTTGGGCTTCCTACCCATCAACGTGCTCCTGGTCACCATCATCATCAATCAGCTCTTGAGCGCCCACGCGCGGCGGGCCAAGCTGGCCAAACTTAACATGGTCATCGGCGGTTTCTTCAGCGAAGTGGGACAGGACCTGTTAAAATCCATCTCCGCCTTTGCCGCCGGTCAGGACCGTTTTAACACCTTAATCAAGGAGATCGGGCGTTGGTCGGACCATGACTTCGCCGATTTCCGCAAATCCCTGCCCGGTTATGATTTTGCCTTCAGCACTGAGGAAATCAAACTGGAGTTATTGCAAACCTTCCTTACGGACAAGCGGGATTTTCTGCTGCGTCTCCTGGAAAACCCCAATCTCCTGGAGTACGACGCCTTTTCCAACCTGCTGCTGGCGGTCTTCCACCTGGTGGAGGAATTGACCAAGCGCCGGGAACTCCAACATCTCTCCAACGCCGACCAGGAGCACCTCACCGGGGACCTCGAGAGGGTCTATGTTTTGCTGATCAGCTCCTGGCTGGATTACATGCGGCATCTTAAAAACAACTACCCTTACCTTTTCTCCCTGGCCGTGCGCACCAACCCCTTTGATCCCCAGGCCACGGTGGAGATTAGTGAATAATACCGTTTTCGGTTTTCAGTTTTCGGTTTTCTGTTAAATATTTTCCGATTATCAATGAGTTAGCAATTAGGTTTGTTGCCGCGGAAACCGAACTTGGTATAAGTTGGTGGTGCAGGAGGCCAGGGGGCCGGTACTGCAGGCTTTACCGTGAAAAACCAAAATCCCCCTAAATCCTCCTTTAGGAAAGGGGGACTTTTTCTCCCCCTTTTCTAAAGGGGGTCGGGGGGATTTTTCATCCTCGGGGGTGCTCCATTTGTGGTTCATGACTGTTTAGCCTGAGGGCCTTATCCCCTACCCCACCCCATACATTCAGTTATAGCGTTTGCCAAAAGTTCTTTCCTTTAATCCCCTCTCCCCCCAGGGGGGGAGAGGGTTAGGGTGAGGGGGGGATTGGAAAAAACTTATGGCAATCGCTATAAAACTGGTGGCACAGGCGTCTCGCCTGTGCGGATCAAACGTCCGGCTCCCTCCCCCCACCCAAATTTTTCCGCCCAAGGCCAGGTCCCGTAGGGGCGAACCTTGTGTTCGCCCAAGCGCGCCCTAGGCGAACACCAGGTTCGCCCCTACGGAACCCGCCCTTAAGAAAATCCTTGCCAAAAGCGCCCGCATCTTCTACTAATGCTCTAAGATTCTCAGCAACTTAGGGAGCCGAGGCCATGTCCCAGGACCTGGACCAGCAGGTAAGGCAAGCAGTAGCGGATTTTTGCCGCCAGATACCGCGGCGCTACCCGTTTTTCAGCACAGTTCTGGGCATTCTCCTCCTGGTCCTCATCATCTGGTTTATCCCCGAATGGCAGGTGCCTGAATCCGGCCTTAACCTCAAAGAGCGGCTGCATCAGATCAACGAAAACCGCAAGACCGTGGCCCAGATCGTGGGCGGCGTCTTTATCCTGGTGGGCCTCTACATCGCCTGGGTGCGCTCCAAAGCCATGCGGGACCAGGCGGAGGTGGCAAGGGAGCAACAACTCACCGATCTCTACGTCAAGGCCGTTGAGCAACTAGGAAGCGAGAATTTGCAAATACGTCTGGGCGGCATTTATGCCTTGGAGCGCATCGCTCGGGAATCACCCAAAGACCACTGGCCCATAATGGAAGTTTTAACCGCGTTCGTGCGAGAGAATGCTCCCTTAAGACAGGAGACGCTAACATCGCTGGAATTTACAGCAGAAGAGATCGGGCACTATGCAGGTCCTCCGCCTTCAGCAGAAAAGCCCCCAATAGATATACAAGCGGTGTTAACCATCTTGGGACGCACAGCTATTCCTTTCGCCCAGGAGGGGGAGAAGCGGTCGCTGGACTTGCAGGCCACCCACTTAGTAGGTGCGAACCTGAGGGAAGCCAACTTACAAGGCGCATTACTTGTAAAATCCAACCTCCGGAGTGCATATCTCTTATTAGCCAATCTACACGGGGCCGACCTTGTAGAAGCAAATCTCCGGGGAGCGTTCCACCAGGAGGTGAATCTCCAAAAGGCATTTCTCGATGATACCAACCTCCAGGAGGCAATCCTTTGGGATGTCAACCTCAAAGGGGCATTCCTTAATAGAGCTAACCTACAAAAGGCTGATCTCTCTGGAGCCAACCTCCAAGAGGCGGAACTCCAGGAAGCCAATATGCAAGGAGCAAAATTGTTAGTGGCTAATCTTCGGGGCGCGGAACTCAATGGCACTGACCTCAAGGGTGCTTTATTCCGATACGTCGAGGGCCTCACTGCCGAGCAGGTTGCTGAAGCGATTTGGGATGAGACTACTATTTGGCCTGAGGGTTTTCCCCAACCCGCACCACTTCAGAAAGAAGATGACGAAGAAGAATAATAAAGGCAACCGGCCACTACTGAAACAGAATCCATGCCACCTTCTTTCTTAAACCAACTCTCCCGCCCCCGCCCTGACCCCGGCGGCGGGGCTGCGGCTGCTTTCGGCGGCATGCTGGCTCTGGCGCTGCTGGAGAAGGTGGCGCAGTTGGAGATGCAGCGGCCCGCGAATAAGGAGAAGCGGCAGGAGTGGGAGGAAAAGCTGGTGCGGATCAGGCAGTTGACCGGGGACCTGGACCGTCTCCGGGAGGAGGACGTGCGGGCTTACGCGCAAATGACGGAGGCGCGCGGGTCCGGTTCCTCCAGCCCCGAGTTTCAGGAGGCCGTGGAGCACGGCCTGGAGGTCCCCCGGGAGATCATGGCCCGGGCCTGGGAAGCCTTAAGTTTGGTGGCCTGGGCCGGGGTGCGCTGCCAAAAACATCTGCTCTCCGACCTCCAGGTGGCCCGGGAGTTTCTCATGGCCGCTGGCCAGGGCGCGTATCACATCGCCCGGGCCAATCTGCCGCTCTTGGCCCAGGAAGTGCGGCAGCAGGGTTTTTCCCGGATACTCCAGAGGGACGCGGATAAAGGCCGCAAGGCCTATCAGGACGCGGGGGAGGTCCTGGCGGGGAGGTGAAGGGCGTTTTTCGTTTTTCGTTTCTCGTTTTTCGTTTTTCGTAAAGAAGGGGGTGTATCGACATTCATCGATGATTAATATTTAGCCGCCGATGAACGCAAATAAACGCCGATTATGCTATCTTCTCCACGAAAAACGTAAAACGTAAAACGAAAAACGAGCATTTCCATGATTCTGGCCGCAGATAATCTTCAAATATTCAATCCCATTGTATCCACAGCCCTGGAAAACAGGGACCCCCGGCCCCTCCAGGACCTGGCCCGGCGCTGCCGGGAGGCCGGGGCCGGGCTGCTGGACCTCAACCCCGGTTTCCTCAGCAAACGCCACCAAGACCGCATGGCCTTCATGGCGGAGGCGGTGCAGGACGCGGTGGACCTGCCCCTCATTCTGGATAGTCCCAAGTCCGGGGTGCTGGCCCGGGGTTTGATCGCCTGTCGTGAAAAACCCATCATCAACGCCCTGACCCTGGAAGCGGAAAAACTCGACGAGATTCTTCCCCTGGCCGTGGTGCACGAGACCGACCTGGTGCTGCTGCTCTTGGACGAACGCTCTTTCCCGGCCCCTTCCCTGGAAGGGAAGATCGCTTTGGCCGTAGAGCTCAGGGAACGGGCCCTGGCCGCGGGCCTGGCCCCGGAGCAGTTGATCTTCGACCCGGTACTGCCCAACCTCAGTTGGCCCGACGCCTGGGAGCAGGCCCGGGAGTGTATCAAGGCCGTGCGCCTGCTGGCAGCAGGCGCGATTTTCCCCGAGCCCGCCCGCACCATGGCCGGGCTGTCCAATCTGCGGAGCCACCTGCGCCGGGTTTATCCCCTGGAAGTGGAACTGACCTGTCTGGCGATGCTGGCGGCCGCGGGCCTGGACATCGCCCTGGCGGACGTGCTGCAGCCGGGGTTTAAGGAAGGAAGCAAGCTGATCCGGAAACTATCTTGAATTATACATGGCGACATAAATAATTGCGCACTATTAATCTCTGCGCTCTCTGCGTCTCTGCGAGATAAAAAGGTTTCTCGCAGAGGCGCAGAGGCCGCAGAGAATGTCAACCGCGGTTAATTAAGTCGCTCAGTATATTTAACCTGCCCAGGTCTCGCGCCAAGGCGCCAAGGCGCAAGATTCTCTCCTTTTCAGGGATTTTCTATGAGACAATTCAAAATCATTGTGGAAAAATATCCTGATGGTTACTTGGCCTGTCCTTTTGGATTAAAAGGAGTGGTGGTGGGACAGGGTGATACTTATGAAACGGCCCCGGCCGATGTCAAATCCGCCATTGGCTTTCATATTGCGACCTTCGGGCCGGAGGTAATGGAAGTGGAACCAACCATTTTTGACGGCTTATAATAAAACCTGACTTCTATTCATCCTTATGCCTACCCTCGAATTCTTCCGCCTCCAGACCCGGGAAGAGGTCCTGGCCCTTTATCCCCGCTTTGCGCCGGTGGGCGTGGAGGAGGTGGACCTGCCTGCCGCCCTGGACCGAGTGCTGGCCATAGCTCTTCCAGCGCCCGAGAACGTGCCTGCTTTCCCCCGGTCCTCCATGGACGGCTATGCCGTGCGGGCCGCGGATACCTTCGGCGCGAGTGTGGCTGCGCCCCAATATTTGGAAATTAAGGGGGAAGTGCCCATGGGCGCGGCGCCGGCGCGGCCCGTGGGCATCGGCGAAACGCTGCGGGTCCCCACCGGCGCCATGCTGCCTCCGGGTGCGGACGCGGTGGTCATGCTGGAATACACCGCAGAGCACCCCGACGGCACCCTGGAGGTGCGGCGGCCCGTGGCCCCGGGGGAAAACCTGCTTCAGCCCGGGGAAGACGTGCGCCTGGGAGAAGTCCTCTTTCCCGGGGGCAGCCGCCTCCGGCCCCAGGACCTGGGACTGTTGGCCGCGTTGGGAGTGACCCGCCTCCCGGTGTTCCGCCGCCCCCGGGTGGCGGTGTTGTCTTCGGGCGACGAAATCGTGCCCATCACTGAAAAACCCGCTCCCGGCCAGGTTCGGGACTCCAACGCCTATCTTGCGGCCGCGCAAGTGGCGGAATGGGGCGGGATTCCCGCGATTTCCGGCATTGTCCCCGATGATTTCGAGGCCCTGAAAGGCGCGCTGGCCGCGGCCCTGAAAGACGCCGACCTGATCCTCATCTCCGGAGGTTCCTCCGTAGGCGCCCGGGACCTGACCCTGGAGACCATCAAGGCCCTGCCCGCCGCCGCAGTCCTGGTCCACGGGGTGGCCATCCGCCCCGGCAAGCCCACCATCCTGGCCGCAGTGGGTAGCCCTCCCCTGCCCCTTTTAGGCCTCCCCGGGCACCCCGCGTCCGCGGCGGTGGTCATGGAAGTATTGGGGAAACCCTTGCTGGCCCGGCTGGCGGGGCTTACGAGTCTCCCGCCTTGGGGGGAAGAAGTAACCGCCCATCTCTCCCGGAACCTGGCCGGGGCCTCCGGCCGGGAGGACTACGTACGGGTGCGCCTGCGCCCCGAAGGGGAAACCCTGTGGGCCGATCCGGTCCTGGGGCCTTCGGGGCTGCTCTCCCCTTTGGTGAAAAGCGACGGCCTGGTAATGATCCCCCTGGGGGTGGAAGGGTTGTTGCGAGGCGAAGCGGTGACGGTAAGGCTCTTCTCTTAGGGTTATTGCGCTGGGAAGTACCATGTGCTACGTGCTTATTCCTACCCATAATTTTTTCTAAGGGTAGCACAGCCTTTCCAGGCTGTACACAGGCTGGAAAGCCTGCGCTACCGCGATATTTCCGGCCTCCTCTCCGATCCGGCCCCCTGCCCTCCACATTTATTCTCCGGTTGATTACATCCCTTTCGAGACTTATCTTTAAGGCTGACCGCACCATGGAAGGAGGCAGCCATGTTTAAATTGATAATAACCCTATCATTGGCCGGATTGCTCTTATGGGGAACTCTGGCGGATTTCAATCCCGCCCTGGCCCGCAGGGGCGGAGATGATTCCCGGGAGTCCTCCGATGACGGCAGAAGGGGGCGGGGCCGGGGCCAGGACGATGTTCTCGAAGGCCAGCACCGCCGGGAGGGAGAGAAAGGCCAGCATCATTTATTGGAAGACCAGGACCAGCGCCGGGGCCGGGGCCGCGATGACCTGAATCGTCCCTTCCCGGATGATTCCGGGGGCCGGGGCCGCGGCCGGGATGACCGCTAATACCAATTCGCAATCAAACAACAATTTTTTGTAGGGGCGAACCTTGTGTTCGCCCCGAGCGTTCAGGGCGAACACAAGGTTCGCCCCTACGATTTACCGCCTTTTGATTGCAACTTGGTATAAGGAGTTAAGAAAGGGTTCTAGGGGGAAGTCGCCTCCAGGCGGTCGTTTTTTTATTTTCTTAAACGATTACGGATTTGATATATCGGCGGCAGGAGCCGGGGTAATGACATTTACGGTTGATTTTGAGCAAGAAGAGGACGGCCGCTGGATCGCCGAGGTTCTGGAGCTGCCCGGGGTTATGGTTTATGGGGCCACCAAAGAGGAAGCCCAGGCCAAGGCTCAGGCCTTAGCCTTGCGGGTGTTGGCCGAGCGTCTGGAACACGGGGAGATGCCGGCCGAACCGATAAATATCCTGTTTGCCGCAGCATGAGCGCCTAGCCGGACTTCCCCTCCCGGGTAACCTTCCGTTCGTAAGCGGACTCGATCTTGGCCAGCAGATCCTCCACGGGGCAAGGTTTTAGCAGGTAATCATACCCCCCCAGGCGCATGGCCTCCACGGCCGCGTCCAACGAGGCGTGGCCGGTGAGGAGGATGACTTCGATTTGGGGGGCGATTTTCTTGATTTCCGTCAGGGTGGCGATGCCGTCCAGGTCTGGCATGCGCATGTCCAGGACCACTACGTCATAGTCCTTTTCACCCAGCTCTGTAAGAGCCTCCCGGCCGCTTCCCAACGCGGTCACCTCCAGCCCTTGGGCCTTGAGCATCTTGCCCAGGGTGGTGCGGAAGCGCTCTTCGTCATCCACCAGCAATATCTTGGCATTCATAATTATCCTTCCCGGGGCTGCAAAGGCAGGGTGATGGTGAAAGTGGCCCCCTGGCCCGCTTCACTGGTTGCAGTGATCCGGCCTCCCAGCTTGGTGATGATGCCGTGGCAAATGGACAGACCCAAACCGGTGCCCTGGCCCGGAGGTTTGGTGGTGAAAAAGGGGTCGAAAATCCGGGGCAGATCCGCCGGCGCAATACCCGGTCCGGTGTCGCTGACGATGATTTCCAGGGCCTCTTCGCCGGCCACCCGGGTGGTGACGGTGACCTCGCCCTTTCTCTGGATCGCGTAAGTGGCATTATTCAACAGGTTCAAAATCACCTGGCGGAGCTGGGGCGCGTCCGCATAAATTTGGGGCAGGTCCGGGGCCAGGCGCAGGTTGATCTTAATTCCCTTTTGGTCGGCCTCTTTGGCAACCAACGCGGCCATGTCCTGGATCAGCTTGTTGACGGCCACCATCTGGAGCACCGGCGGCCGCTTGCGGGCAAAGTCCAGGAGGTTGTGGACGATCTCCTTGCCCCGGTCCACCTGCTGGATGATCTCCCGGAGAGAATCGTACAACTCCTTGGCCTCTTCCACCCCCTGGAAATGGTCCGGATGCAGGAGGGTTTGCATCCACTGGGCTTCCTGGCGGATGATGGCCAGGGGATTGTTGATTTCGTGGGCCACGCCCGCCGACAGTTGGCCGATGGCCGCCATCTTCTGGGCCTGCACCAGCCCCTCATCCAGGAGCCAATCCGTGCCCGCGGTTTTTTCCAGGCGGCGCTGCAGCCGCCTGGTGGTCAGCAACGAAATCACCGCCACCCCCAAGGCCCCCAGGCCCCAAAGAGGGCCGCAACACAGGGCCAGGGGCGCCGCGGCAAAAAACAGGACAATTACGGAAATGTATGGGACTAGATTGCTACCGGAGATAGGGGACCTGGCCGTCATTTTTCTGTCTGGGTCTGCAGGCAAGGAAGAGAATACCTCGATTCCCGGAGGAGGCAGCCGCTGCCTCAGGCGCCGGCCCGCAAGCGGGCCTGGAGGTCTCAAGGAACGGCGTCCGGCATGGGACAATCGCTTGCCGCTAGCGAAACTGGAGCCGCCCGGCAAGACCCGCGCGTATTAAACCTTGCCTTCTTGAATCAACTTTCTCTCATAAGCCTGGCGCATCTTCTCCAATAATTCATCCAGGGCCACCGGCTTCATCACGTAATCAAAAGCTCCCAGTTGCATGCCCTGAATGCCGGACTCCACCGAGGCATGGCCGGTGAGCATGATTACTTCCGTCAAGGGCTTTCTCTCTTTGATGGCTCTCAGGGTCTCAATGCCATCCATTCCCGGCATCTTGACATCCAGAACAATGACGTCGATGTCCTGCTCCGCCAAAATCTCCAAGGCCCTCTGGCCGTTTTCCGCGCCGGTGACTTCGATCTTCCTGGCCTTAAGCCGTTTGATGATGGTCTCCAGGAAATCCAACTCGTCATCCACTATCATGACCTTGAACTTATCCATCACCGCGTCTCCTTGGGTATTTTCCCGCGATCAGAATGAAGTCGTCCCTGACATTCTCCAGTTCATCATTTAATCGGCAGATAAATGGTAAAAGTTGTGCCCTTGCCTTGCTCGCTGGCCACCATCATTCTTCCCCCCAACTTGTCAATGATGCTGTAGGAGATTGACAGCCCCAGGCCGGTGCCTTTGCCCACCGTCTTGGTGGTAAAGAAGGGATCGAAGATCTTATCCACCATCTCCTTGGGGATGCCGGGGCCGTTATCGCTGATCTCCACGGCCAGGTTGTTGATCTTGGCCAGATGGC
>Ga0233425_10006131_pt1 | contig 18190 bp, 18 predicted proteins | sample Watercolumn_Towu_2_FD_181712 | JGI IMG/M metagenome (GOLD analysis project Ga0233425, IMG submission 181712) | Freshwater microbial communities from Lake Towuti, South Sulawesi, Indonesia - Watercolumn_Towuti2014_140_MG | ecosystem: Environmental > Aquatic > Freshwater > Lake | place... | reverse complement strand
AGGGCTTGTGCAAATTCCTTGTATTGAACGAAATACCATGGGAGCCATTCAAGCCATCAACGCCGCTCAACTGGCTTTAATGGGAAGTGGGGAACATTTTATTTCTTTAGATAAAGTGATTGCCACCATGTTACAAACGGGAAAAGACATGCAAACCAGTTATAAAGAAACAGCCCAAGGGGGACTTGCAGTGAATCACCCTGAATGTTAAGCAAGGAGAATTCCATGTCCCACTGTGTGTGCGGTTCAAAGAAATCTTATCAGCATTGCTGTGAACCTTATATCACAGGAATCAAAACTCCCTCTACCCCCGAAGAACTCATGAGAAGTCGCTACACAGCCTACGCACACCATCGCATAGATTATATTGAAAAAACCATGACGGGTGCTGCTGCAAAAAATTTTAATATGGAATCGGCGGAAGAATGGAGTGTCCGTTGCCTTTGGAAAAGTTTAACAGTTCTTCGAGAAGAACTTCTTTCAAAAAACCATGGCTTTGTGGAGTTCATTGCAGAGTATGAATATGAAGGAGTTTCAAAAACCCTTCACGAAGTCAGCGAATTTCGTCAAATCAATGGGGTTTGGTTTTATGTGGATGGCACCACTCCCATCATTTCAAGAAATCCTAGGAAAAAACAAGTGAAAGTGGGCCGCAACGAACCCTGCCCTTGTGGCAGTGGGAAAAAATATAAATATTGTTGCAGCGGCTCTTCTTAATTTCTTCCAGCGAAAACTCCTGAATTTCTTGCAGCAGAAGCCCTGGATTTTTTTATGGTTACTTCTGACGTTCTTTACGGGCTTTTTGAAATTCTAAAGTAGTGAGCACCACCCCTGAAACACCATAGGAGAAAAAGCTAAGAAATAGCATGATGGGAGGATCTAAAGTAATGGCAATAAAAATAAATAATACAAAGAAAATTGCTGCAAAGGGAACTCGCCCTTTAAAATCCACTTCTTTAAAACTATAAAATCGAAAATTACTAATCATCAATAATCCCGCACCTACTGTCATCACTAAACTGATAATGGGTAGAATAGGACTCGATAATTGATAGTCGCTGCCAAAAAGCACCATACTTGTTAAAATCCCTGCGCCTGCAGGGCAGGGTAATCCTTGAAAATATTTTTTATCCGCGTGGTCTACTTGAGTATTAAATCGGGCTAAGCGAAGGGCCACAGTGGCTGCGAAAAAGAAAGCCACCAACCAACCAATTTTATTCAAATGAAATAAGGACCAACTATACGTTAAAACCGCAGGGGCAATTCCAAAAGAAACCATATCAGATAAGCTATCATACTGCATACCAAAATCTGTCTGGGTATTGGTTAAGCGAGCCACACGACCGTCCAGGGTATCCATTAACATTGCTACGAAGATGGCAAAGGTAGCTGTTTCAAATAAGCCTTTTGTGGCAGCAATAATGGCGTAAAACCCCGCAAATAAACTGGCGGTGGTGAATAAATTAGGTAAAAGGTAAATCCCCCGGGAACGCTTTTCTTTTTGTTCATCCGTCATGATTTTCCTCTCCTCTTTGAAACAACATATATTTCGTTCATACTTCAATGCTATACTGCAATCAATGGGCTAAAGTTAAGGGGTACATTCTAACCCCTATTTCATGAGATTGACAATCAGTAAACGCTATGTCCGACGATGATGATAAAACCATTATTATAGAAGGTGTTACCGACACCGGGGAAACCTTTCGCCCCAGTGATTGGGCAGAACGAATGAGTGGAACCCTATCCACCTTCCGAAACCGACGAATTATTTATTCCCCTCTTTTACAACCCTCTGTAAAAGATGGAAATCGTTGCGTCATGTTAGATCCCGCCTTGAAAAAATCAAACCCTGAACTGTATGAATCCATCCTTTCCTTTGCAAAAACAAATCACTTACGCATTTGTAACGATCCGGAAGAAGAGGGAAATAAAGATAAGGGAGAGGAAAAATAGAAACTCTTCCTTCCCGCCCTGCTGTCATCCCCGCGAAAGCGGGGATCCATTCATCCCTTTGCAACTCCCCCGCATGAGCGGATGGAGTAAGAATCCTCTTCAATGTCATTCCCTTACGCTTCATCTAACTCGTAGCGGCGCGAAAAATGGATCCCCGCCTTCGCGGGGATGACAGCGGCGCGGGGATGATAGCGGAAAGAACAGCGTTGATAGCAGAGAGCAGCTCACTGTTCTCTCCATAACATAATTGATGACCCAAGACATCACCGGCTCTCGCAGTACCCTGAATAGAAATCAAAGGCAGCTCTGCTATTTTGTGCCTTTGCTTTTGAAAACCATTCGCAAGCTTTTCCTACATCTTTCTTAACGCCTCGACCGTATAAATAAGCAACGCCTAAATTCACTTCTGCTTCCCGATTTCCTTGATGAGCTGATTGTTCGTACCAATACACTGCTTTTTTCGTATTGGCTTTCACTCCTCGGCCATCCATGTAGATATGACCTAAACTATTTTCAGCCACTGCATCTCCCCGTAAAGAGCGAGTATAAAAATATTCATAGGCCTGAGAATAGCGTTTTGGAGAATATCCTCCGATTTGATCTCCATACTCATTAGACACTCGGTGATGCGTCACTGGAGTTGATACAGGTTTTTGTTTTGCACATCCCACAAACAGAGCGCATATCATCACCATCATTATTAAATTAAAAATTTTTTTCATCACAACCTCTTCTCTATGCTACTTTTTTTTGAACTTTCCATTGCCAAGGCACTTCATAAAGAGCGACTTTTTTCCCAGACGCTTTCTTTTGTTCCATTAAATGAAACATGAGTTGATACTCTCCTGTATCTCCTTTTAAAGAAAAAGAAACCTTGGCTTGATTTCGAATGGGTTTTTTCATTGCTGAGGTTAAATGCCCATATTGCAACAAAGACCATTCGTAATTTAAATGCCCCTTTTCATTTTTTATTTTTATCTTCACCGCACCAATTAAATCATCCACATCCCATGGCGCTAAATCTTGTTCCACAAGGGATACTAATAATTCCTCACTTTCTCCCGGCTTTAAAGGCTGCTTCCAAAGAGAAAGATTTTTAATATGGGCCAGGGAAGAAGAAGGCCAGTACATGGGGGGCTCAGGGATTAAATACTGGTGATGTTCCCCATTGGATTTAAATTCCGTGATTGCTAAATAAATTTCATCGCCGCCCTTTTCCGTCGCCTTTTTTTGAATGATCCCACTTAATAATAATTCAGGATGTAAGGCAGTGGCTTGTGCCATAACGGGAAAGAAAAGACTCCCCAATAACAACAACATCCAATGTTTCATACGATTCACTCCCTGTGACAAAAACATATCATTACATATCAATGAAAAAAAAACTACGCCTTTTCAAAATGCAATGAATCCTTCTTCATGCCCACTTCAATCTTGTCCCCAGGTCCATAATCTCCTTGAAGCAGGGCTTGGGCTAAGGGGTTTTCCAAATATTGTTGAATGGCTCTTTTAAGGGGACGGGCGCCATAAACAGGATCAAACCCTGCCCTTGCTAAATATAATAAAGCCCCATCATTCACATTCAATTGGATGTCTTTTTCCCGCAATCGATGTTTGAGTCTATCAATTTGAATTGCCGCAATTTGTTTAATTTGTTCTGCCTGTAAGGGCTTAAATACCACAGTATCATCAATGCGATTAATAAACTCCGGTCTAAAATGTTTACTCACGATTTCCATCACAGCGGTTTTCATTTTTTCATACTCACCACGCTCTGCGTATTCTTGAATAACATGAGAACCTAAATTGGAAGTCATCACCACGATGGCATTTTTAAAATCCACCGTACGACCATGACCGTCTGTTAATCGACCATCATCTAACACTTGCAATAAAATATTAAAAACATCTGGATGTGCTTTTTCAATTTCATCTAATAAAATCACTGAGTAGGGCTTACGACGAACCGCTTCTGTGAGATAGCCACCTTCTTCATATCCCACATAACCAGGAGGAGCACCTATCAGTCGCGCCACTGCATGTTTTTCCATGAATTCTGACATATCCAAACGCACCATGGCTTCTTCCGTATCAAATAAGAAAACAGCCAAAGTTTTACATAATTCTGTTTTTCCAACCCCTGTGGGACCTAAAAATAAAAAAGAGCCCACGGGACGATTGGGATCCGCCAAGCCAGCACGAGAACGTCGTATGGCATTAGCCACCACATTCACTGCTTCCTCTTGTCCAATCACTCGTTTGTGAAGGGCTTCCTCCATGTGTAAGAGTTTTTCTCGCTCCCCTTCCAACATTTTACTCACGGGAATATGAGTCCATTTAGAAACTACTTCCGCAATTTCTTCTTCTGTTACTTTGTTTCGAACTAAATGAGAAGAACCTTTTTGCTCTCCTTCCACCGCTGCTTGCAATTGTTTTTCCAGTTCTGGGATGACACCATACTGTAATTCAGACATGCGGGCCAAATCATTGGCGCGACGAGCGGTTTCCAATTCCATACGGGCTCGTTCTAAATTTGATTTAATGTGTTGAGTTCCTTGAAGAGCTGCTTTTTCTGCTTTCCACACTTCTTCATAATCTGAAAATTTATGTTCGCACTGTTCAATGTCTTGGTTTAATTTTTCTAATCGTTTTTTAGAGGCTTCATCTTCTTCTTTCTTTAAAGCTTCTCGTTCTATTTTTAATTGAATGAGTTTTCGACCCAAGGTATCCATTTCCTCTGGCATGGAATCAATTTCCATACGAATTCTACTGGCGGCTTCATCCATCACATCGATGGCTTTATCTGGTAATTGTCTATCAGAAATATATCGATGAGATAAAGTCACTGCTGCCACGATGGCAGAATCTGTAATTTGAACCCCATGATGAATTTCATAGCGTTCTTTCAGTCCACGAAGAATCGCGATGGTATCGGGTACACTGGGTTCATCCACTAAAATTTTTTGAAACCGTCGTTCCAAGGCCGCATCTTTTTCGATGTATTGGCGATACTCATCTAACGTGGTAGCCCCAATGCAATGTAATTCCCCTCGAGCTAAGGCAGGTTTTAACATATTCCCTGCATCCATAGCACCTTCTGCTTTCCCTGCTCCCACCATGGTGTGAAGTTCATCGATGAATAAAATGATTTGGCCTTCTTGCTTGCTTAATTCATTCAGCACTGCTTTTAAACGTTCTTCAAATTCTCCGCGAAATTTGGCCCCTGCAATCAAAGCACCTAAATCTAAGGCCAGTAACCGCTTCCCCTTAATTCCTTCGGGAACTTCTCCATTCACAATGCGTTGGGCAAGCCCTTCCACAATGGCGGTTTTCCCCACCCCTGGTTCTCCAATGAGAACGGGATTATTTTTAGTTCTTCGTTGTAATACTTGAATGGTGCGACGAATTTCTGCGTCTCGACCAATCACTGGATCTAATTTTCCTTGCTCTGCTAATTCTGTTAAATCTTTTGCATACTTCGATAAGGCTTCTCGATGTTCTTCATCACTGGCACTTTTCACTGTTTCTCCACCTCGAATGTCTTTGATTGCTTCTTCTAAAGCAGATTTAGTCACTCCCGCTGCTTTTAATAAGGTTTGCAATGGATTATCCATTTCAAAAGCAGCTAATAAAAATAATTCGCTTGAAATAAATTGATCTCGTCGTTGTTGAGCTAATTTGTCTGTCACATTGAAAAGACGATTTAAATCATTAGAAACAGATAATTCACCAGAGGCTCCTGACACTTGAGGTAAGGCATCCAAGGCTTTATCCACACTGGCATTAAAATTCGACATGTTAGACAAGTGAGCTTTTGTCAATAAAGAACGAGTGGTACTGCCCGGTTGATCCAACAATGCCTTTAATAAATGAATGGGCTCTATGGTGGGATTATCTCGTCCCACTGCAATGGATTGCGCATCTAAAATAGCATTGTGAAATTTGCTGGTTAATTTATCCATTCGCATGGTGAAATACCCCTTTCCATAAAATTACTCCAAAAACCCTTCTTTTTTCATCCATTCATCATCCACAAATTTGCTTAAGTAATTGCGAATGGAATCGGGAAGTAACACAAGACATCGCTCGCCTTTCTTTAAAGTTTTTGCCGCCTCTAAAGCAGCCCACATGGCGGAGCCACTGGAGCCTCCCACGAGCAAACCCTCTTCTTTAATCAAACGACGAGCCATGTGAAATGAATCTTTATCATTAATTTTCACATATTCATCCACTAAGGAATTATCCAATACATCGGGGAAGAAATCATATCCGATGCCTTCCACTTGATAGGGAAATACTTCCGTACCCCCTCCTAAAATAGAACCATAGGGATCGGCACCAATGATTTTAATCCTTGGGTTGTATTCTTTTAATCGGCGAGCCACTCCCGTAATGGTTCCCCCTGTTCCCACACCCATCACCACCATATGAAGATTTTCTCCAAAATCATCAATGATTTCTTGGGCCGTAAAACGATAATGGGCTTCGGGATTGGCTGGATTTGAATATTGATCCAAAATGTGAGCTCTAGGAATTTCTTTTTGTAATTTTTTAGCGACACTAATGTGGCTATCCGGGGCATCCCACGCCGCTTCTGTGGGGGTTCGAATAATGGTGGCGCCTAAGGCTTCTAACACCACTTGTTTTTCTCGGCTCATTTTTTCCGGCATGGTAATGACGACTTTATATCCTTTCACTGCACCCGCTAGGGCAATACCAACGCCTGTATTCCCTGAAGTGGGTTCAATGAGCGTATCTCCCGGTTGAATACGCCCTGATTTTTCTGCTTCCTCCACCATGAGATATCCAATTCTATCTTTGACAGCACCTCCTGGATTTAAAAATTCACATTTTCCAAAAAATTCGCAGGGATATTCTTTTCCAATACGATGCAATTTCACAGAGGGGGTATGGCCAATGGCCTCTAAAATGGTGTCAAGAATCATGAATACTCCAAAGATCAAAAAAGCTTGGAGCAGAGTATAACAAACTCAAAGGAAAGAATTCAAAAAAGGTCTCATCCAAGATTCAATCCAAGGAAATCCCCAGGCCATAAGAATTCCTGCTCCAAAACCCGATAGATGACCTTCCCAGGAAACTCCCGCCTCCGAAGGAAATAAATGAATCACTAAACTTCCCAAATAATATAAAGTCAACACGGCCAAAATCAGGGAAAAGGCACTGGGATGTTGATACGTATTCATGAGTAAAAAAGACCAATACCCCATGATCAAAGCACTAGCCCCCACATGAATAGCAGGACGCCCCACACACCAAATAAAAAAACCGCTCAAGAGGGTAATACCAAGGGTCACTACTATAAAATAATACCAACCACCTGATAAAATAAGATTCATTAAAATAAATAGAGGGACGCTATTAAAAAATAAATGGTTAAAATCTGCATGGAGTAAGGGACAGAAAACAATGCCAGGGACACCTATGAGATGACGTGGGTAAATTCCTAAGTAATTGAGTCGCTTTCCCAACAAGGTGTTCACTCCCTGTATGAGCCAAAGTCCTCCCAACAAATAACACACGGAGATAAAATTATGAGCAATGATATTTAAAAGCAAGGTTGACGCCTCGGCAACACTAGACAAATAATTTGACAAAATACTTTCTTCCCATCATAAGAAATGTCATAAAAAAGGCAGGGTATCCCTCCTTTCTAGGAAAATCAACCAGAATCTCCTTCCTCTCCTTGCACTCGCACATCCCTGTCTTATACTACGGAATGTACATTATTTTTCTCCATGGGATGTTATAAAAAGATGGAATTAATTGAAGACTTCCACAGGAAATTATTCGTTGCTCAAACAAAGCACTTGTATGAGCAAAGTATTATAACCATGCTTTATAATATTCCTTTAATCAGTATTGTGGTTGCGGTTTTATGGTTTCGAGTTCCCTTACATACCCTCGTCATAGGTTGGTTTTTTATTGCTCTTGTTTCTTGTCTTCGTTACTTTCAAGCGAAAATGGTACTCACAAAAGCTCGTTGGGATAGTTTAAGTATCATTAGAAGAAATCTTCGTTATCATGCTTTTTTTTCTTTCTTAGGAGGAACCTCTTGGGGAGTCGCCTTCATCTTATATGCGGTTTATCTTTATTTACCAGGACAATTATTTATGCTTCTCGTGTTAGCGGGTGTTTCTTCTGCTGCCATCGTTCCCTTATCCAGTTTTACTAGTATTTATTCATTTTACATTGTGCCCATGTTTACGATTCCATGCTATTTTTTATTTTTTTCTTTCCCCCATCAAAATATTCCCGCGGTGTTCGTCATTGTGCTTTATGCCATTGTGCAAATAGCCACGGTTCAACGAAACTCTCGTCTCACCTCCCGAAGCCTTCGCTTACAGTTAGAAAAAGATACTTTGATTGAAACACTATCGGAAAAAAACAAACGCATTCATCTTTTATCTCAATTGGATGAGTTGACCCAATTACCCAATCGCCGTTTTTTATTTGAAGTGTTAGAAAAAGAATTTCATCGCGCAGAACGAGAAAATACCAATTTGGCCTTATTCATGATGGATATTGATTATTTTAAACTGTACAACGATCACTATGGCCACTTAGCAGGGGATAAGATTTTATCGGGGTTTGCCCATGTTTTACAAAATACTTTTCAACGGGCAGGAGACTTTGTGGCTCGTTATGGAGGGGAAGAATTCATTGCAGTACTACCCAATAGTAATGAAGAAGCAGCCACCCTCATGGCAAATCGTCTCATATCAAATTTACAAGAAGCGGCCTTAGAACATGCTTATTCAGAAGTAGGCCCTTACATTACCATTTCCATCGGAGGCATTGTTTTAATGCCCCATACAGTAAAGAAAATTGATGAAATCATTGCTGAAGCAGATAAGTTACTTTATGAAGCAAAAGAAGAAGGAAGAAATCAGTTTAAAATTAAAATCCTACACCCTTCATCAAGGGCGCTCTAAACTAGAGTCTTGTTGAGGAGGCAAAAAGTTTTTGCGATTCAACCCTAAGGCTACTGCAAGAGCCCCTGCCACATAAATAGAAGAATAAGTCCCCACTAAAATTCCAATGATAAATGCCGTAGCAAACCCATGGAGTGTTTCCCCTCCAAAGAAAAATAAAGCCAACACGGCGAATAAGGTGAGTCCTGAAGTAATAATGGTTCTAGAAAGGGTTTGGTTCACGGAGAGATTAATAATTTCTGAGGGTGTTTCTTTACGATATTTTCGAAAATTTTCTCGAACCCGATCAAACACCACGATGGTGTCATTGAGAGAATATCCGATGACCGTTAAAATAGCCGCCAAGGAAATTAAATCAAACTCCATTTGAAAGTAAGAAAAAAACCCTAGAATAATAATGGGATCATGGAGCAAGGACACCGCCGCACTCACTGCAAATCGAGATTCAAATCGTAATCCAACATAAATCGCCGTTCCTAACAATGCGATAAAAAGTGCTAACGCCCCGTCCGTAGCCAATTCTTTCCCCACTTGGGGACCAATGTAATCCACACTTTGCAATTCGCTTCCTGGGAGCACTGCCATCATTTCGTCGCTTAATACTTTCTTTTGTAAATTTTGATATCCTCGTATGCGGATTAAGACTGCGTGGGTGGTTCCATAGTTTTGAACCGTTAAATGGGTAAAGCCTGCTTTTTCTAATTGAGTTCGCACTTGCCCTAAATCAGGAGCTTCTTTAAAAAATAAACGAACTTCCGTTCCTCCTGTAAATTCTAATCCCCAATTAAGTCCTTTAATCCCCAACACAATAAAAGAGGCAAGGCATAAAAGAATGGAAAGGAACGCCGCATATTTTCGTAGTCCCATGAAATCCACGTGGGTATTGGGTTTAAAAAATTCCATAGGTTTCTCGCTTCCTCATCACTTTAAATTCCAATTGAAAGTTTTTTCACAGAGCGCCCACCATAGATCCAATTCACTAAAGCACGGCTACCTGTAATGGCAGTAAACATTGAACAAAGTAATCCAAGACACAAAGTCACTGCAAATCCTCGAATGGCACCCGAGCCCACTCCATAGAGCGCAACTCCTGCAATTAGCGTAGTGACATTGGAATCCACAATGGTGGGAAGTGCCCGTTCATAACCTGCTTTAATAGCGGCTTGGGGTGAAACACCATGACGTAACTCCTCTCGAATTCGTTCGCAAATAAGAACGTTAGCATCAATAGCCATGCCCACGGTTAAAATAACTCCCGCAATGCCGGGCAAAGTGAGGGTCATACCCAAAATAGATAATACTGCCACCAACAAAACTAAGTTAAACACTAAAGCCACATCGGCAAAAACACCAAACAACCGATAATACATCATCATAAATAATAAAATAAACGCTAACCCCACCACCAAGGAACGCATGCCCTTTTCAATATTGGCTTGTCCTAAACTGGGACCCACTGTACTTTCCTCAATAATGCTAATGGGTGCAGGAAGAGCGCCAGATTTTAATAACAAAGCTAAATCCGAAGCTTCCTTAGGATCTTTTAATCCGGTGATTTGAAAGCTATTGGGTAAGGCAGATTGTATGGTAGCAATATTAATAATGCGTTCTGTCTTTTTCGCCACTAAAGGCCCTTTGGCTTCATTACCTTGGGCAGGTTCCATCACGGTTTCAATATACACGGTGGCTAGAGGCTTCCCAACATTTTCCCCTGTGATGCGATAAAACATAGCTTCTCCACCACCACCTAAACGAATATCCACGGAAGGTCTTCCATCTTGACCCATATCGGAAGCGGCACTGGTAATGGAGGTTCCTGAAAGGATGCTTTGATTTTTTAATAAAACAGGTCTTCCCTCAAATTCATATAATTTATCTCCAAAGGGAACACCCGTGGCTGCCACTTGGGAAGCATCATGTTCTGTATCCATTAAATGAAATTCTACGGTTGCTGTTCCCCCTAAAATATCTTTTGCACGGGCTGTATCTTGAACTCCTGGTAAATCCACAGAAATTCTTGAAGCCCCTTGACGTTGAATCATGGGTTCTGCGATGCCTAAGGCATTAATTCGTTTCCTCAAGACTTCCGTGGTTTGATCCACCGCATCCTCTTGTGCTTTTAAAATGGCTTGGGGTGAAAACTCTGCGGTGATTCCATACTCTTCCCCTTCCCCATAGGTTTTTAAAAGGAGTTCTGGGAAATCTCGCTTCACTAAAGCCACCGCTTTTTCTAAAGTGTTTCTATCTCGAAAATTCACAAGAATGGTTTTATGGGGGCCTTGAGCTAAACGGGTATAACGAATAGATTCTCGACGAAAATCTGCCCCCAGGGCTCTTACATCTCCCTCCACACGACTTTTGAGGAGAGAATCCACATCCACTGCCAATAAGAAGTGAACGCCCCCTCGTAAATCCAATCCTAGTTTCATAGGATTTGCCCCCAAAGCTTGCATCCAACGAGGTGTGGTGGAGGCGAGGTTTAAAGCCACCGTATCACCATCTCCTAAAAGAGATTTTAAAACATCATCGGCTTTTAACTGTTGTACCCCGTCATAAAATCGAATTAAAACATCTCCACTTTCCAATTGAGTCAATTGTTTATAAGGGATGGATTCTTGTTGAAGGGTTTTTTGAATGGTTTGAAGGGTTTCTGCATTCAAGGTATTTTCACCTCGAGGAGAAATTTGCACTGCCATGTCCTCAGGAAATAAATTAGGAACAGAATACAAAACCCCTAAAAGAAATATTCCTAAAACAAGTAAATACTTCCACAGGGGATATTGATTCATAATGACTTTTCCTTTGATGGGCTTTACGCTAACTCATTAACTTCCTAAAGTGCCTTTAGGCAAGGTCATGGCTACAGCATTTCTTTGAATTCGAACAGAAATATTTTCTGCAATTTCTAACGTGATACTTTGATCACTGATTTCCTTAATTTTTCCCATAATGCCGCCGCTGGTAACCACTTCATCTCCTGTTGAAAGATTATTTAACATGGATCGCAACTCTTTTTGTCGTTTTGATTGAGGCCGAATCAACAAGAAATAAAAGATTCCAAAAAATACCAAAATGAAGATGAGTGTACTCATCATGCTTTGTGGATGTGCGGTAGTGGCCGCCGTATCTGCTGCAAAAGCAGTGCTCATTAATAAACTCATGGTTTTCCCCCTCTATAATGGTAAAAAGGGAAATTTACATGGTTCTTCTTTCATTCGCAAATATTATTTACTCCTCGACTATAAAATCAGCATGGCATCCCCATAGCTAAAAAACCGATACTGGGAAGCAATGGCTTCTTCATAAGCTTTTCGAATTTCTTCCAATCCTGCAAAAGCACTAATGAGCATCATTAAAGAAGATTTCGGTAAATGGAAATTGGTGAGAATGGCATCCACCACCTTAAAAGAATACCCAGGATAAATAAATAATCGAGAATCCCCAGAAAAGGGTTTTAAAATTCCTGAGGATGCCGCCGTTTCTAAACTACGCACGGAGGTGGTTCCCACGGCAATGACTTTTTTCCCTCTCCTTCGAGTGTCTTCCACGGCGTTGATCACGGCCTCAGGAACAGTGAGCCACTCTGGATGCATTTCATGTTGAGTAATTTCTTCCGCTCGAACCGGTTGGAAAGTACCCGCTCCCACATGCAAGGTGAGAAAAGCAAAAGAAACTCCCTTTGCTTTTAAAGCTTCTAATAAGGGAATATCAAAATGTAATCCTGCGGTGGGCGCTGCCACAGATCCTGGAGGATGAGCATACACGGTTTGATAACGTTCCTTATCCGTTTCTTCTTCCTCTCGATTTAAATAAGGAGGCAAGGGGATCCGTCCATATTGTTCTAACAAAGGTAACAAGGGTTCTTCATGAAGAAGTCTTAACTCATAAAAAATATTGTTTCGGCCCACCACTTCAAAGCACAGGGCTTTTTCTAAAATAATTTGTTGGCCTGGTTTTAAGGGTTTACTTGCACGCACATGGGCTAAGCAGTGTCGTTCCCCCAATAAGCGCTCCACCAACACTTCAATGTGGCCTCCACTGGATTTTTCTCCAAAAAGTCTAGCGGGGATCACTTTTGAATTATTAAATACGAGTAAATCCCCTTCTTCTATGTATTGCAGCAACCCTGAAAATTTTTCATGTTTTAAAGAACCCTCACCTCCACGTAATACCATCAGGCGACTTTCACTGCGCACGGGGGAAGGGTATTTCGCAATTAAATGGGGAGGTAAAGCAAAATCAAATTCTGATAATTTCATGGAAACAATTTCTTGATCAAAGAAGTCAATCTGGTATACTGCGCCCCACTGTGCCGGAGTGGCGAAATTGGTAGACGCGCCAGACTCAAAATTTGGTGGGGGTGACCCCATGTCGGTTCGAGTCCGACCTTCGGCAGTTTTCCCACGAGCCCTTCTAAATACTCATCAGCGCCCAGCATAATGATCCACCAGTAAAAATAAAAATAACAATCCCAGATAAGTAATGGAAAATTTAAATAAATCCATAGCTGCTTTTCCATGGGGGGAACTACGGAGTAATCGAATACTCCCATATAAGAATCGTAGATTTAAATAAATCATTCCCACCAAATAAATCCAACCACACATTCCTATGGTGAAGGGTAATAAAGTCACACAACACAATAAAAGGGTATATAACAAAATATTTAATTTTGTGAAGGCAATGCTATGGGTGAGGGGTAACATGGGAACCTTTGCTTTTGCATAATCTTCCGCGCGATGAATGGCTAAGGCCCAAAAATGAGGGGGCGTCCAAATGAAGATAATCAATACGAGCAATAGGGGTTCTGCACTCACATGATTTGTCATGGCCGTCCATCCCAATAAAGGAGGAGAAGCTCCTGCGATGCCTCCAATCACAATATTTTGAGGCGTAGAATGCTTTAGAAAAAAAGTATAAATGCCGCCGTATGCAATGAGTGCAAAGAGTGTGAGTAAGGCGGTGAGCCCATTTACAAACACTCCCAAAATAAACATGGAACTTACCCCAAGAATCACCGCAAACCAAATACTTTGTTGAGGCGTTAAACGCCCTGTCACCAGGGGACGATGTTGAGTTCTCTTCATTCTTTTATCGATTTCTTCATCTGCCACATGATTCACTGCGGCGGCAGCAGCGGCACCCAGGGCAATGCCAACATTGGCCCATAAAAACGTAGCAATGCTTTGGATGTTTCCCGTTAAACACATGGCCACCATGGCGGTGATCATCATTAAAAACACCACTCGAGGTTTACACAATTCGTAATAGTCTCGCCAAGGAAATTTTTCTTTTAAAGTCTGTGAGAAAACACTCATGATTTAAAACCCCTTGGTGGCACGTTGTATAAAATAAAAAATCACTGGCATGAGAAGTAATGCCAATATTAAAAAAGGTACTAAAGTCCAAAGCACTTCCATACTAAACCGTGAGTGAAAATGTTTTTTTTCAGCGGGAGACAATCGTCGAAATCGATATAAATGATAAAAGATAGCAAAAAAAACAATTCCCATGGTGATGAGGCAGGCATAAAAAGTCATCCAATGAAGCCAACGAATTTGTGAGGTATTAAGAAAAGCCTCATGGGGTCCCCAATGAATAAAGATCCCCAATGCTAAAATCAGTAAGAAAATACCTATGATTTTAAAGGTCATAGGCTTCATGGCATGCCCCATCTTCCTTAAAAACCTGACCAAGGAGCGGTTTTAGAAATAATGAGTACGATGGGAAACCCAATTAAGACCAAGGCTAGAATGAATAAAGTAATGGGGGTGCTCAATTTCACTTGCTGAGGGTTTTGACGATAATATCGATACTGTAAAAAAGATCCCAATAAAAAACCAACCCCACACACAAAAGAAATGTAAAAAAGAACCCGCGTTAAAAAACCCACAGGCCCCATGAGATCATCGGAAATAGCGCCAAAGCTTCCAGCAGGCGGACTGGCCCAAGCAAGGGCTGCCCATAGGAAAAGGCCCGTTAAAAAATAAACAAACCGCTCATGATTCATCATATTTCACCATTCCTGTTCATTTAATGTTAAATTGAGTCTCGAAATATTGACAGTTTTCTTAAAAGCCTGGAGTATATACACTCTTTTTATAAACATCTAGTGATTCTTGGAAGATTTTTTTTCATGATAGAAAACCCTTTGCTCCATCCTTCAAGACCCTCTTCCTTTTCCCACTACCTCACGAAGATGAAATCTCAGCTTTTTCAATTTCATGCTTCAGAAAAAGAAGGGGCTCAACGGGTGGAAGCCAATAGCCCTTTTGAATGGATCCCTCCCGACTGGAAAAACTCTCCTTCTAAAAAAGGTGTTCTATTGGTGCATGGGTTATTAGATTCTCCCTATTCTTTAAAAGCCATTGGAAAAATTTTTCTTAAGGAACAATTTCTAGTGCGCTCTATTTTGTTACCAGGACATGGCACTTCTCCCGAAGAACTCCTCAATGTTTCTTTTAAAGACTGGGTAAAAGCCACTCGCATTGCAGTGGATGATTTACATTATGAAGTGGATGAATTATTTTTAGTGGGATTTTCTGGTGGCGCCAGTTTATCCCTTATCAATACAGCTCATTTGAAAAAATTAAAAGGGGTGGCCTTATTATCCCCTGCATTTCAATTACGTTCGAAACTTTTACCCTTCGCCCGTTGGATGGCAACCCTCGGTAATTTCTATCCTCCTTTTACTTGGTATGAACGCCTAGAAGAAAATGATTATGCAAAATACCAATCCGTTTCCTATCATCTAGGAAAAGAAGCTTATGAACTCTGTCAATTTAATCATTCTTTTCTATCGAAAAATCCTTTATCTTGCCCTGTTTTTATGGCCTTAAGCGAAGCAGATGAAACCGTGTGTCCCAAAGCAGCTCTCCATTTTTTTAAATCCCATGTGGCTTCCCATCCTCATGAAAGCAATCGTTGCATTATTTACAATAAAAACATTGAAGTTTTTGATTCTCCCCACATCATTTCTCGCACCAGTTATTTTCCTGAACTTCACATCCTGGATTTTTCCCATGTTTGTTTACCCATTCCTTTGAGCGATCCCCACTATGGGCTTCATGGTGATTATGTTCCTCCCTTGCACATGCTGGAAAGAGGAGAGAATATTCCCGTTTCTAAAATTTTCTATGGCGCCCTATCGAGAGAAAATTTACAAACCTATTCTCTACGACGGTTACACTTTAATCCTGATTTTGATTTCTTAAAACGACACCTTCAAAACTTTATTCGCCAATGCGTATCCGCCCCCCTCGATTAAGAATTAAGTGTTTTTCAAAATGAAAGACTCCCCACCGATATTTTATGAAAAACGTCCCATTACTTTGATTTGAGAAACCAAAAGGAGTGATGATGATTTTTGTTGAATCTGGAAATCCTCTATAAAGAATGGAGACATGGGGATCCTTCATGGAATAAAATTCCAAGAGCTCCTTCGAATCTCTTAGCAAAAGATTTCTTTCCCATGTGGCATCACAAGCCTTGCCTTGCTGAGAGGGACATAATATTAAAGGAGAATCTTTTAGCACCGCCCACAAGCGCGCATTTTCTAAAATACGAAAAAGTCGCTCGGTTTCATGATTTAACTTAATTTGACTGAAGAAAGTTCCTGCCATGGGAATGCTCATGAGTAATAGAACCATCAAAAGAGATAAAGTGACTAATAATTCCAGTAGGGAAAATCCCCTAGATACCCACTGAAATAATCCAGGAGTTCCCGCTGGGAACTCCTTCCTGTGATTTGAAACTGCGCCCAAGCAAAGCTTGGGCTTGTTCTCAAGGGGGAGAATCCTCTCTCCCCCTTGAGAATCCCCCATTGGTAAGGTGTCAGCGGGAACCGCTGGAAATAATTTTACTTTATTTACAGAAACGCTCTCTTTCATTTATACTTTTCCCTTATTCAATATTTTTACACTCAAAGAAATGAAAACATCTCATTCACTCGCTATCTTCATGGCCCAAATCAATCCCCATGTGGGAGATCTTCTAGGAAATGGAAAAAAAATTATCGCCGCCGCAAAAGAAGGAATTCAACAAGGTGCGGATGTGGTGGTATTTCCTGAATTGGCACTCACCGGATATCCTCCGGAGGATTTATTATTTCGTCCTGATTTCCGTGCAGGCATTGTGGAAACACTAAAGAAGATTGCTGAAGAAACAAAAACAATAGATTTAATTCTAGGATGTCCTCATGAAGAAGGGAAGCATCTTTATAATGGGGCGCTTTATCTTCGCCAAGGAGAAATTTTTGCTTACTATCACAAGCGAGATTTACCCAATTACGGTATTTTTGACGAAAAGCGTTATTTTACTCCCGGGGATAAACCCCTTCTCATTGAAAAAAATGGATTTCAAATCGCCTTAGCCATTTGCGAAGATTTATGGTTTCCTTCCACCGCCCTTGAAGCAAAAAAAGCAGGGGCCCATGTGATTTTCAGTTTAAATGCTTCTCCCTTTGATATGAGAAAACTTCACCAACGTCAAGAAATTTTAAAAGAACGAATTGCGGAAGTTCATTTGCCCATTGTGTATGTGAATGGTGTGGGGGGACAAGATGAATTTGTTTTTGATGGAGGTTCTTTTGTCATGGATGGAAAAGGAGAAGTGGTAGCTCAAGCGCCTTTTTTTAAAGAAGCGAATACTCTCGTTTCTTTTTCGAAGGACACTTCTTCCCAAACAATTCATATGACTCCTCAAGCAAAGGCACCCGTGCCTTCCTTAGAAGAAGCCACCTATGAAGCCCTTGTGCTCGCCCTGAGAGATTACGTGAAAAAAAATCATTTTCCCGGTGTTTTATTAGGACTTTCTGGAGGCATTGATTCCGCACTCACTCTTGCTATTGCGGTGGATGCTTTAGGCCCTCAAGGGGTGGAAGCCATTCTTTTACCTTCTCGACATACTTCTCCCATGAGTTTGGAAGATGCCATCACTCTGTCTAATACCTTAAAAGTTCCCTATGAAATCATTTCTATTGAACCTTGCTATGACGCTTTTTTAAATACCTTGGCGGAACCTTTTAAATCTTATTCTGTAGATAAGACAGAAGAAAATTTACAGGCTCGTTGTCGTGGCACTATTCTCATGGCCCTTTCTAATAAAAAGGGAAGTTTATTACTCACCACAGGAAACAAAAGTGAAATGGCGGTGGGATATGCCACCTTGTATGGCGACATGGCGGGAGGCTTTGCAGTTATTAAAGATGTTCCAAAAACCCTTGTATACCGCCTTGCCCACTTTCGAAATGAAAGAAGTCCTGTGATTCCAAAACGTATTAT
>Ga0233425_10006130_pt1 | contig 18190 bp, 7 predicted proteins | sample Watercolumn_Towu_2_FD_181712 | JGI IMG/M metagenome (GOLD analysis project Ga0233425, IMG submission 181712) | Freshwater microbial communities from Lake Towuti, South Sulawesi, Indonesia - Watercolumn_Towuti2014_140_MG | ecosystem: Environmental > Aquatic > Freshwater > Lake | place: Indonesia... | reverse complement strand
GGGGAAGTTGTCGAAGTTCCAACTGTCCAACCGGTGCAGGAATTGCTCGTAGTCGAGCTTGGCCGAGACCAGCGGCCCGAAGTAGTGCAAGCGGCCGAAGTAGCCTTCCTGGTCGGTCTGCGTGGCCGAGAAGTCGACCGTCCGCGTGCCGTCGCTCGACAGGCCGTCGAGATCCCAGAAGGGGGACGGATCGAGGCTCTGCCATTCGCCGACCTTGTTGGGGCTGCCGCTGTTCTGCACGCCCCACCAGCCGAAGCGGACAACGACGTCCTGGGGATTGGGATCGAGCCAGGTGGCGTAGCGGACCGGTTTGGCCGCGGCGTACGTCGTGCCCGCCGCGTCATCCTGCGCCGCGGGTTCGCCGACCGCGGCCCCCGGCAACGGCGCGGCTGCCGTGTCCGCGTCCTCGGCCCCCCACACGGTTTGGAGCGGCAGTGCGAACACCACCACGAAGAACAATCGCCAGTTTCGATTCATCGCCAATCCCCCCGGATTATGAATTGCAAAGCCTTGTGGGCGTCGCCCGACGGTTCCCCGCGAATTGCGTTAGAACCGGTTGAAGTCGTTCGTGATCCCCGACGTTCGTTGATCGGTGCCGTGGATCGTCTTGTGGCAGTTCGTGCAATCGGTGTAGTAGGCCTGTTGCAGGTACGTGCGGGAGTCGAGGCCCGTACGCACGCCGTTGCCGTGGCTGCCGCGGTGGCCGTTGTGGCACCGCAAGCAGAGGAAGGTGACCGGCTGCCGCAGCAGGTTGTTGGCCACGGTGCCGTGCGGCTCGTGGCAGATCGAGCAGTTCTCGGTCACGGGCGGATGCTCGTAGACGAACGGTCCTTGCTTGTCGGCGTGGCACTTCCAGCACACCAAGTTCACCGACTCCGCCTTGAGGTTCTTTTCCAATTGCCCGTGCGCGTCGTGGCAGTCGGAGCAGACCATCTTCCCTTCCTTAATGGGATGGTGCGACTGCAGCGAGTTCAGGCCGAGGATCCGCGGATGACACTTGTAGCAGGCCTCCGGCTCCTCCACCGACATCGGCATGCGCTTGGGCCGGGTGATCGACGTGCGGTCGATGCCCACGAACTGCGGCACGCGGCGGCTGGGATGCGGATTGTGGCAATCGGTGCAGGCCACGCGGTTCAGGTCGTGCGACGAGGAATGCCAGGCCATGGTCGGCGTACCGTTGTGGCACTGGAGGCACAGATCCTTTCGCGATTCCTCGCGGATTTGTCCGTGGGCATTGTGGCACGTCGTGCAGTTGAAGCCGTTGGGACCGCAAATCTGGTGCGGGCCGGCGACTTCCTGCAAGTGCCGCGTTTGGCTGTGGCAGCGGTAGCAGGTGTACGGCGCCACCGCGCCCAGGTTGTGCGAGGTGCCGCGCAGCGACGGCAGGTCGGACTTCTTGCCGCCGGGCGACGGCCCGGCGCCCGCGTCCTGGTAGGCGGTCGTGTGGTAGTCGGTGGCCACGATCGGCTCGCCGCGCGGCTCGAACCGCGCGTCCTTGGGTTCGGTGACGACCGGCGTGCCGGCCGGCACGTCGTAGTGCGCATTGTGGCAGTCGGTGCAACTCACGCCGCAATGGGCGTGTTTCGACGTCCGCCACTGCGCACCGGCGGAACAGCGGTTCTCTTCATGGCACTTCAAACAGGCTTCGGCGCGGACCGCGGAACCGACCTTCTTGAAACTGAAGATCATCCCCGGCTCTTTGCCCTTGGTTTCCAAGTGCTTGCTGGCCGGGCCGTGGCACGACTCGCAACCGTTGTTGCGGTGGACGTTCTTGGCGGCGAAGGAACTCGCGTAGCCGCTGTGGCAACTGCCGCAGAGTTCGTCGTCGTTGACGTATTCCGCGCCTTCCACTTTGGGCAGCGCCGCCCGCACTTCCTGGTAGGAGACCTGGATAAATTGGTCGTGCGGTTTGGTCCAGCCCGGGTTCAACGCCGGCTCGGGCCGGACGGCGGGCTGATGTGGAGACTGGCAGGAAGCCATCCCCAACGAGAACAACCCTATTCCAACGAGCCACAGCCTAGAAACTCGCCCTGGATTATTGCCGTGCGAGATCGCGCGCATCATGCCACCTCCTAGCGGTTGCAGCAACGCAGCGCATCGCCCCGGCGTAATATACCGACCCTTGGCGATGCCGCTGCCCGTCCTTCACCCCTTTCTTCGCCAGAACCCCTACATCGAATTGAAAAATAACTGCGAAAACTGTCCCGATTCTCGCCCGAAGCCCTTAGCGTGTGCTAGACTTGCAATTTGTCGCACGCTGGCTGGAAAAAATGCCGGTAGGCTACCAGAACGGTAGGGATTGGGGTGTCGTGCCCACGGCAGGCGAGGGCATCGCGCGCAGTGAAAGCCTGAAGCGCAAGTGAAGGAAGGACGCAGCCGTGCCTTCGCTTGCGATTCAGGCTTCCATGCGGCCGTCGGCGGCCGCGGATCAGTCCGACAGTGCCGCGGCCGTGGCGTTGCCCGAGGCCGACCGCAGCAGCGCGATCCCCACGTACACGGCCTGGATCGACAACCCGCCGAGGATGAAGGGCATTGCCCCGCTGCCGCTGGAACCGTAACTGTGCAGGCCGCTCATCAGGAAGTTCACGAAGAACCACGTCGCAATGATGAACGCGAAGCACAGCACTGAGAGCGCGGCCAGCGCGCGGTAGCCGAGCCAGCCCGCGTAACGAAGGTGCAGCACGGCCGTGTAGGCCAGCAGGGAGATCAGCGCCCAAACCTCCTTGGGATCCCACCCCCAAAAACGTCCCCAGGCGTAATCCGCCCACAGGGCGCCGGTGATCGTTCCGGCGGCCAGCAGGAACACGCCGACCTGCAACGTGCGGTAGGTAAACTTGCTCAGCGCGGCGATCGCCGATCGGTCTTGCGAGCTGGCCAGGTAGTAGCCTAGCGTGACGTTGCCCACGCCCAAGGCCAACGCGAAGGCCGCATAGCTGGCCATGATGACCTTCACGTGGACGATCAGCCAGAAACTGCTCCGCAAGATGGGCTTTAAGGGGTGCATGTCGGGGCTCAGCGTGCCCGAACCGTTGTCGGCCACGATCAACATCAACGTGGCGACCGCGGCGGTCACCAGCGGAATGACCGGCTGACGGTAGATCGCCTGGCAAATCAGGCCCATGACCACGGCCGCGAAGGCCACGAAGACCACCGATTCATACATGTTCGTCAACGGCGGGTGGGCCGTGATGATCGTCCGCACCACGAAACCGGCGAGCATCGCGGCCAAGGCGGCGACGAAGCCGGCCAGCGTCAGCCACGACCACAGCTTGGTGCGGACGCCCAGACTCACGGCGGCACAAAGACCGGCCAGCGCGCTCAGGATCCAGGCGATGCGGAACGGCGGCCAATGGTTGTAGGCCACTTCCAGGTCGATCACGTCCGCCGCCGGATAGTCGCCGAGCTGCGGGCCGAGCTCGCGGAGCGTGGCCAGGAAGTCGGCCGACGCCGCGTCGAACTCATCCGTTGTGCCCTCGCCGTAGGCCGCGCGCACGCCTTCGAACTCCTTCTTCACTTGCCGCAGCAAGCCGGTCGGATCGGTCCGCTCGTCGAGCGCCACGCGCGTCAGGGAGCCAATCGACGCCCAGGCCCGGACCTCGCTGTCCGGGATCGGCACGATGTCCAGCCGCAATCCCATGCGATGCTCTTGGTAGGTCTTCAGCCGCCCGGCCGTCTCGAGCACGTTCTTCTCGAAATCCGATAGTGGCGTGTTCTCGTCGCGCATCGAGAGCATCTGCATCATGACCAGGAAGTAGGTCTTCTTTTCCGAGCGGGGATCCTCGATTTCGGCCTGGCTCAGATCCCACGCCGAGATGTGCCGCTGGCCGGGGGCCAAGTCGAGGGCCGCGCGGAGTTCGGCCGACTCGACCAGAATCAGCGGCGCCTGGTCCCACTTGTCGGCCTGATGGACGCGGAAGTAGGCCGATCGCGACATGCCGCCGCCGGCCATTCCCGCCGGCCCACCCATGCCGTGCGGACTCATGCCTGCGCCGTGCGGATTCATGCCCGCGCCGCCGGGCATCCCCGCCGGTCCGGGCGACCCGTGCGGACCGGTGCCCGCGCCGTGCGGACTCTTACCCGCCCCATGTGGACTCATCCCCGCGCCGTGCGGATTCATGCCCGCGGCGGGAGCCGGCCGGTCGGCCCGCCAATCGAAGAGCATCGTCAGGTAGGCGGCCGTGGCGTCGAGCGTTTCGCCGCTTTCGGGATCGGCGACACTGCTGCGGCCGGTAATGGTGCGCAAGGTTTCCCGGGCCAGGGTGTCGAGCGGCTTCTGCCGGCCGCGGTCCAACACCGGCAGCGACCGCCATTGCCGCCAATCCGCCCCTCGAGCGGCCGGCGCCGCGACGAACGCGGCGAGGCCAAGCACTAAGATCGCCAACGATACAGCGATGCAACTCCGCATGAAGGACTCCTGCGATTAGGCGGCGGTTTTCGCAATCGGGCGGCCGAACGGCGCCTTGCGGAAGAACATGAACAAGGCGCCGACGCACAGCATGGCGCTGCCCAGGTACTTGGGCCAGTGCCCGGGATCGGTGGTCACGCCCAGCGCGGACCCGACCACCTGGCCGTCCTGTGTTTCCAAGGGCCCCGACTGGAAGAACCGGTACGAGCTCCACCAGGACTTGCCGTGCTCGAGGGGAGAATTCAGCCCGATCTCCCGCTCTTCGTCGATCTCTTGGGACTTGTCGATCAGCCGGACCGTGCTGGAGAGGACCGGCTCGCCCGTGCCTCCGGGGTCGAACGTGCGGTTCAACCCGATCAGCCGCAGCGAGAAGCCCAAGGGGGAGGAGTCTTGGCCGAACGAGAGCACGAGTTGCCCTTCCGGCGTGTCGATCGCGCGAGTTTCGTAGCGCGAATCATCCTGGCGCAGCCATAGCTCCTGCGTCTCTCCGGCGACGGTGACCGCCAACCGTACCGCCGGGGGCGGCGTGCGGCGGTCGTCCGACGAGTACGGCACCGAGTGAAACGATACATCTTGCCGGGCACTGGGAAAGTGCTGTACGACCACCATTTGAAGCTTGTCCGAGAGTTCGAACACGTCGCCTTCTCGCACGAGACCCTTTGCCTGGTATTTGCCCCCGGCGCCCAGGCGGCAGTAGAGCTTGCCGTCGGGCGTTTGCACGAACTGTGCGCCCTGCGCGGCGGCGACGGCCGGGTGGTGATACCAGAACTTCACCGGGCAACTCCGGCCGTGCATCCCGTCGAAACTTTGGAACGGCTGGTTGGCAAACGCGATCTGCCGCAACGGCTCCTTTTGGCCGTCGACGTGGACCACTAGTTCCAAAAGCGGGTTCTTCGGCTCCTTGCCGTCGGAAACGAACTTGACTTTGGCGTCCGGCGTGGCAGGGCCGGGTTTGGCGTTCGGCAGGTACGCGGCCAGTTCGACGGACAACTTGCCGTCGCCCAACGGAATCTTCTTGCCCATGTTCGGGCCGACGGGCACGCGCTCTACCTTTCCCTCGTAATGCATCGAAAGGACGCCGTTGGGATCCATCTCCTCGGCGGCCGGCGGTTCGAGGAAGTCGTCGCGCATCGCCGCGGCCTTCACGCGATGGAACTCAAGTTCCACGGGGCCCATCGACGCGCCGCCGCCGAGCGGGCCGGCGATCAGCCAATGCCCCTCGTCGGTCGAGTCCCCGGCGCCGCGCAACGCGAACTTCAGGGCCGGCAGACCCTCCGGCGAATCGTCGGCGACCCAATCCCGCTCGATGCGGGAGCGGCACAGGTATTCGGCCACGCGGAGATGCACGCCGCTCATTTCGCCCAAGTCGAGCGTCTTGCCCGCCGCCCAATCGACCGGGCCCGGCTTGAAACTAAAAGCGGATGGGACGCGGGCTTCGCCCGGCTGCGCCGCCTGCCAACGGACGTAGAACCGGCTCTGATCCTTCAGGACGATCCGATCCCCGGTCTGCCCCTCGGTCAGGTCCAGCCGGCCTTCGATCTTGTAGACTTGCGTCAGCATCGCGCCGAGCATCAATACCAGGATGCCGGCGTGCGTGATCAGGAAGCCGATGTGCCGCGGCTTCCACGGGTAGCGGACGACCGCAGCCGCCACGATGTTGGCCGCCAGCAGGCCCAGCAGCCCGGCAAACCAAGTGCTGTGATACACGTACCACTGCACGTAACCCGGCCCCTCGGAGCGCTCGACGAAGGTGGCAATGGCCAGCACGATCACCAGCAACACCAGCAAGGCAACGGCCAGTTTGACAGACGCCAGAAAGCGGAGCGCAACGCCCGACCAGTCATCGACGGCCGGGACTGGCTTCGCTTCGTTTGGGAGGGATGACATGAGGGATCCAGAAGTGTCGGTTGGAGCAGTCAAAAATCAGTATATCGGGTCGCCCCGCAGCCCGCAAGGTCAGCGTAGTCGGCCCGGCCTTTCCAGGCCGACACTGGATGCTGGGGCGGTAGTTGCACCGCCGCCTACTGTAGGGCGGAGCATTGCTCCGTTTTACCCGCGGCGGGAATGATACGGGAGCCGGGACGTAACGTAAAGCCCGATTGTGTTCCTGGGATGTGGTAAGTTCGGGGGTATGGCCAGACTGCTTCAACGGCGTCATGCCCGAAGAAAAACTGCGAATACCCCCACAATACATATTGTACCCCCGCAGTTTCCCCGGATTGACGTACGTTGCGCATTGCGCTACACTCGGGTGCAATGGACGATCTGAAGACATTGCACTGGGTCGGCGGCGTTGACGGCCACTTGCGGCTGATCGACCAGACGCTGTTGCCGGTGGAGTTCAAGGAAATCGACTGCCGCACGGTCGAGGCCGTGTGGGAGGCGATCAAGACGCTCCGCGTCCGCGGGGCCCCGGCCATCGGCATTGCTGCGGCCTATGGCGTGTGCGTGGGGATACAAACAGCGTGTAGCCCGGATAGCTTGCCTATCCGGGCCGCGGAGCGGCAAGAGGAATCGAGCGGAACGTCCCCCGCCCTCCCGTGCCTGCGGCACACCGATAGGCAAGCTATCGGTGCCACCCGTGGTGTGCAGAAGGCACAGGATGACGAAGCCGCCTTCTTCCGCCGGCTCCGCGAAGTGACGGAGTATCTGGCCTCGAGCCGTCCGACGGCCGTTAATCTGTTCTGGGCGTTGAAGCGCATGAGCGATCGCGCCGAGTCGCTCCGCGGCCGGCCGCCCGCCGAAATCGCCGTCGCCTTGCTGGACGAAGCCCGCGCGATCCACGAAGAAGACCGGCAGATGTCGCGGGCGATCGGCCGCCACGGGGCGCCGCTGCTGGCCGGCGTCGAGGGCGTGTTGACGCACTGCAACGCCGGCGGGCTAGCCACGGCCGACTACGGCACCGCGCTGGCCGTGATCTTCGCCGCGGTCGAAGGCGGCCAGCGGTTGCACGTCTTCGCCGACGAGACCCGGCCGCTGCTGCAAGGGGCCCGGTTGACGGCCTGGGAACTGCGGCAACGCGGCATCGACGTGACGTTGATCTGCGACTCGATGGCCGCCGTGGTGATGCGCGAGCGCCGCGTGCAGGCCGTCATCACCGGGGCCGACCGCATCGCGGCCAACGGCGACACGGCCAACAAGATCGGCACCTACGGCGTGGCCCTGGCGGCCGCGGCCCACAAGATCCCGTTCTATGTGGCCGCGCCCACCAGTACGTTCGATCCGTCGATCGCCAGCGGGGCGGAGATTCCCATCGAAGAGCGCGACCCGCGCGAGATCACGCACGGCTTCGGCCGGCAGACCGCGCCTGAGGGGATCCAGGTCTACAACCCGGCCTTCGACGTCACCCCGGCCGAACTGATCGCCGCGATCATCTGCGAGCGAGGCGTAATCCGGCCGGTGGGGAAGACGTATCGGCTTTCGGCGCGCCCCGGGCGTTAGCCCGGGGAGGTATGCCGTACTAATCACGCTCGGCGTGATAGCACACCATCCCCGGGCTAACGCCCGGGGCTCGCCAACAAGGGTCTCACGCCACAGCCGGATGCGTATCGAGCGCGTCGTAGGTGGCGAAGAGCCGATCGGCGTGCAGGGCGAAGGGTGATGGGGCGCGGCTACGCTGGCCGGAGATCGGCGCGTTTGCCGTGGGAGTGTAGGTTTCCTCCAGATGGGCTTCGTTGACCCCGCGCGCACCCGCGGCGCCAGCCGGCACGCTGCCCGACGGGTCGGCGATCACGAAGCACTGGCCGTTGCTCCGCAACTGGGCGTAAGTCAGCGGGCCGGGATGCGAACTACCCCACGGGTTGTACAGTTGGAACGTGTCGGTAGTCGCGTTGTAGCTCGAGACCATGTAGGCGTGCGGACCGACCAGTCCGTTGCCCGGGCTGCCGTTGGTGGCATAGGTCACTGCCTTGTTGGCATTGACGGCCGCGATGAGCGTCTGCTTGGCGCCATCGGCCAGTCCCCAATAGGTCTGCGACGCCGACCCCAAGACCTGCTGGCAGACGGTCTGCATCCATCCGCCTTCGATGCTGGGGTAGGAATTGCGGCCGTCGCGGCCTTCCTTGCCGGTCTCGTTCCACTGGGCGTAGGCCTTCTCGGCCAGGGCCATCCACAGTTCGTTGCCGCTGTTAGTGTAGGCGCCACGAACGTCGGCGTAGACCGCATAGTTCCCGGACGTCGGCAAGTAGCGGTCGACGGTCACGTAGTCGGCCGTGCCGTTGTAGTAGAACCGCACGGTCCAGGTGTTGTCGCCGTTGTCGATGAACATGTTCTGCACGGCCGCGGGCGAACTCTTGGCGATGGCGTCCATCGAGGCGATGAAGTAGCAGTCGCCCAAGTATCCCTGGTCGGAGTCGTTGTACGCCGGTCCGCCGACGAACAGCGAGCCGGCGAAGCTGCGGTACGTGTACGTCGTCGAAGGATGGTCGGCGCCCAGGAACCACTTGTCGACCAGCGTGTTGATATGCCACGCCGAACTGCCGGCCGCCAGGTTGCCCAGCGCTTGTCCCTGGAAGTTGGCGTTGGCGGCGTTGCCGTTGACCACGTCGCCGGCCAGCACCTGCACGTAGCCCGGGATGTGGTAGGTCGTGGCGTTGGTCAACACGTACCGCAGGTCGGACAGCTCGACGGCGTCGACCGTGCCGTTGTCGTTGCCGGCCGTGCGCAGGAGTTGCATCATATCGCCGCGGTCGATCGAACCGTCGACGATCAGCGTCTGGAACAGGGTGTCGAGTTCGGCGTCCTGCAGCACGCGCGGCGGAACGTCCGAGAACACCTCGAGGCGGAACGTGCTGGTCACGGTCTGTACGCCGTCGGTCACGCTGATGCGGATCTGGCCGTTGCCTGCCGCGCCCGCGCGGGGCTGGATCGTCAAGCGGCTGCCCTGAATCGTCAGCGTCACGTCGTTGGGGCCGAGCATCGTCTCCGGCGACTGGGCGTTGGTGAGCAGTGTCGGGTCGGCATAATACGCGGCGCTGAAGCGGGCGACCACCGGGCTGCCGGCGATCGTGCCCGTCCACTGCCGCAGGTCGCCGTTGGGCATCAGCGCGAAGAGTTGCCCGTTGGCCGCCAGCAGCCACTTCTCCTGCGCCCGGTGCAGGTTGTCGATGTGCGAGATGTAGCGCGCCCGGTTCTGCTGCGACCAGGTGTAGGCCTGTTGGGCCAGCGGATCGGACGGCAGGACGCTGGCCGCGAAGGTGAGCGTGTCGCCGTCGGCGTCGCTGGCCGCGAGTTGGACGGTCAGGCTGTTCTGGCCGGCGGGGATCGTCTGGTCGGCCACCGGCGTCAACACCGGGGCGAGGTTCGTGACCGTGACGCGGAAGGTGTCCGTCGCAGTCTGCACGCCGTCGCTGACGCCGACGCGGACCTCGAAACTGCCCGTCGCGCCCGTTGCCGGCTGGACGAGCAACCGATTCCCTTGCAACGTAAGCGTCACGTTGCCCGGGCCGAGGATCGCGTCCGGCGATTGGGCGTTGCACAACAAGTTCGGATTGGCGTAATAGGCAGCGCTAAAGCGGGCGACCACCGGACTGGCGGCGATCGTGCCTACCCACTGCCGCAATTCGCCGTTGGACAAGAAGAAGTACAACTGGCCGTTGGCGGCCAGCAGCCACTTTTCGCCGGCGCGGTGCAGGTTGTCGATGTTGTTGATGTACCGCGCCTGCAAGCGCTGGCTCCACTCGTAGGCCTGCTGGGCCAAGGGGTCGGCCGGCAGCACGCTGGCCGAGTAGGTGAGCGTATCGCCGTCGGCGTCGCTGGCCGAGAGATCCACGGTCAGGCTGCCTTGACGGGCCGACATGGTTTGGTCGGACACGTCGAGGAGCACCGGCGCGGCGTTGGTCACCGTAACGCGGAAGGTGTCGGTCACGGTCTGCACGCCGTCGCTGACGCCGACGCGCACGTCGAAGCTTCCGGTCGCGCCGGCTGCCGGCTGAATGAGCAACTGATTGCCCTGCACGGTCAGCGTCACGGTGCCGGGGCCGAGCATGGCCTGCGGCGATGGGGCGTTGGTGAGCAGCGTCGGATCGGCATAGTACGCGGCACTGAAGCGGGCGACCACCGGGCTGCCGGAGATCGTGCCGGTCCACTGCCGCAGGTCGCCGTTGGACATCAGCGCGAAGAGCTGCCCGTCGGCCGCCAGCAGCCACTTCTCGCCGGCCCGGTGCAGGTTGTCGATGCTCGAGATGTACCGCGCGCGGTGCTGCTGGCTCCAATCGTACGCCTGCTGGGCCAACGGATCGGCCGGCAGCACGGTGGCCGAATAGGTCAGAGTGTCGCCGTCGGCGTCGCTGGCCGAGAGACTCACGGTCAGGCTCTCTTGACGGTGCGACATCGTTTGATCGGGCACGTCTACCAACACCGGCGCGACGTTGGTAACGCTGACGCGGAAGGTGTCGGCCGCGGTTTGCAGGCCGTCGCTCGCGGTAGCGCGGACCAGGAAGGTTCCGGTCGCGCCCGCGCGGGGCTGAATGAGCAACTGGCTGCCCTGCAACGTAAGCGTCACGTCGCTGGGTCCAAGCATCGATTGCGGCGACGGGGCATTCGTAAGCAGCGTCGGGTCGGCATAGTAGGCGGCGCTGAAACGGGCGACGACCGGACTGCCGGCGATCGTGCCGGTCCATTGCCGCAGGTCGCCGTTGGCCATCAGCGCGAAGAGTTGCCCATTGGCCGCCAGGAGCCATTTTTCGCCGGCGCGGTGCAGATTGTCGATCTCCGAGATGTACCGCGCGCGGTACTGCTGCGACCAGTTGTAGGCCTGCTGGGCCAGCGGATCGACGGCCAGCACGCTGGCCGAGTAGGTGAGCGCGTCGCCGTCGGCGTCGCTGGCCGAGAGGTCGACGGTCAGGCTGCCCTGACGGTGCGAGATCGTCTGGTCGGCGATCGGCACGAGCACCGGGGTATTGTTGGCGCGGAATTGCAGGGCCCAGCCGGTCAAGACGCCGGTGTCCTGGGCCGCGTCGTCGGCGACCGCCAGCTTCCAGGTGCCGGCCGTGCTCTTGCCGTTCAGCGCGGCCAACGGCGATTCGGGGCGATAGCGGCCCGTAAACGGCGCGGCCCCGCTGCCGATGGCTGTGCCGGCCGCGTCGTCGAGGACCGTGCCGGTGAAGTTGTGGCCGCTGCCGCCCACGTGGGTGAACAAGCTCACCGTCGTGCCGTCGGGCGCAACCAGGTAGACCCGCAAGTCGGCGTCCCACGTGTGCGTGATGCTGAGTTCCACGTCGGCGTCGCCGATCGTGCGGTTCTCGCCGATGGTCAGATAGGAGTAGATCAGGCCGCCGTCGATAATCTGCCGCGGCACGTCGGTCGCCTGGTAGCGGAAGACCGACGGGTCGTCGAGGATGAACGAGCCCGAGTAGGCCGCCACGGGGTTGCCGAAGGCGTCCGTCAGTGCGCCGGCCTGGAGCGTGTAGGTCACCGCGCCTTCGATCCGCGGGATGTTGACCGTGTAGCGGACGGTGTCGGCGTCCATCAGCGCGGCGGCGGTGACGCTGCCCGAACTGAGCACCAAGTCGTCGATTCCCACCGAGCCCGCAGTCACGGCTTCGTTGAAGTCGAGGGTGATGTACTGCGGCGGATTGACCAGCGTGGCGCCTTGCGCGGGACTGCTGGCGACGACCGTCATGGGCACGGCGTCGTAATAGAAGCTGCCTTGCCACGCCCGCACGCCCGAGCCGCCGCCGGACTGATTGATGGCTCCCTCGGCGATCCGCATGGTCTGCGCGCCGCCGGCGGTGACCGGCGACGTGCTGAAGTCGAAGCGGACCGTGTTGGCATCGACGAGCGTGTACGAGTTGGCGGCGACGCCGTTGACCGTGAAATCGCCGGCCTGCACGCTGGCCGCGTCGTAGTTCTGCGAGAAATCGACGGTGAACTGCGTGGGCCGCGTGGTCGCGGTGCTGCCGGCCGCCGGCGTGCTGCCGGCGACGTTCATGCCCATCAGTTGCAGCGTGCCGAGCGCATTGAGCCGGCCGCCGGTGGCCACCTTGCCGCCGAGCGACGCAATGCGATCGACGCCGCCGAGGATCGCGCTGCGGATTTGCGCCACGCTGGCGTTGGAGGCCACGGACCAGGCCAGGGCCGCCACGCCGGAGACGTGCGGCGTGGCCATGCTCGTGCCGCTCATGTAGCGGTATCCGCCGCCGGCCTGGGTGCTGTAGATGTTCACGCCCGGGGCCGCCAGATCGACCGTCGTCGCCCCGTAACTGCTGAACGAGGCCAGGGCGTCGCGGTTGTCGGTGGCCGCCACGGCGATCACGTTGTCGAGGTTGTAGTTCGACGGATAGCTGGGCGTGGCGTCGTTGTTTTGGGCCGAGTTGCCGGCCGCGGCCACGAACAGGATGCCGGCCTGGCCGTTGGCGGCGATGGCGTCGTAGAGCGACTGGCTGTAGCCGCCGCCGCCCCAACTGTTGTTGGTGACGCGGATGTTTACGCCGTAAGTGTTTCGCATCATCGTGGCATAGTTGAGCGCGCGGACGGCGTTGGCGACGCTGCCGCTGCCGTTGGCGTCGAGGAACTTCAAGGCCATGACCGAGGAGTTCCAGTTGACGCCCGCCACGCCGCTGCCGTTGTTGCCCACCGCGGCGATGGTGCCCGCCACGTGGGTGCCGTGGCCGTTGTCGTCCATCGCGTTGCCGGTGTTGGCGACGAAGTTGTAGCCGTGGACGTCGTCGACGAAGCCGTTGCCGTCGTCGTCGATGCCGTTGCCGGCGATCTCGCCGGGGTTCGTCCAGACGTTGGCCGCCAAATCGGGATGCGTGTAGTCGATGCCCGTATCGACGATGCCCACCACGATGCTGGAACTGCCGGTGGCCAGGTTCCAGGCCTCGGGGGCGTCGATGTCGGCGTCGGCAAGGCCCGCCTGCCCGCCGATGGTCTGTCCCGTGTTGTGCAGTCCCCAGGTGAGTCCGAGACTCGGGTCGTTGGCCACTTGCGCCAACGGCAGGATGGCGTTCGGTTCGTAATAGGCGATGTTGGCGTCGGCCGCCAGCCAGGCGCTAACCGCATCGCTCGATGCACCCGCGGCCCGCACCAGCAATTGCCCCGTCGCGCCCAGGCCGCCGAGCACCTCGAAGGAGAACTCCCGCGCCTGGAAGAGCCCGGCCACCTCGGCCACCGAATGGACTTGGGCCAGGGCATCGTGCGAGAGTTGCACGATCCACTCGTTTTGATAGACGCTCAGCGCGGTGTTCTGCCACTGGAGAGTGCCGACGTCCGACGCCGTGCTCAGGATGCCGTCGCCGCCGGGGGCGGCCGGCTGAGAAAGCTGTTGGAACCAGGCGGGCGCAATATAGGCGGCGCCGGCGTCGTAAGGCCCCTGCGGCAGCAAAGGCTCGGCCGACATCATCGCCCGCTCTTCCAGCGGTTCGAGCGCCAGCCGGTGCTGGCGCCGCGCAGAGTATCTTCGTTCGGACTGGCGCAGCGCGCGGCCCGAGCGCAACCATCTCCAGGCAGTCATTGATGCTCAACCCTGTTGGTAACCTGGCGACCGCGCTAGCGCACGACGAAATGGTGCGCAGCACGGCCCATGGCTTTGCGTCCCCGCGTTGCCGCGGGTTTGCCTTTGTCCGGGGATGAAACCAAGTGCGTCGTGGCCGCGATAAACGCCGAACGGAGCCGCCACGGTGACGAGTGTTTGGCGGCTGGCACAACGGGGGAGTTGAGCCGGAGCTACTTGAACTTTAGCCTATTTTTCTTGCCCAAGCGGAATTCTTTGCCAAGACCGGCGATTTTTCCGTTTTCCCCCTACCGCGGCGGCCCAATCCGGGGGTTATCTATTGTTGGGGTGGCAGTTGTACTGCCACCCCCGTAGCGAAGAATAAAGGGTGGCAGTGCAACTGCCACCCCAACTGTGCTGTGAGTGCTTTGCCCTTGGAAGACCGTACCACACCCCCAGATCCGGCGCGCATCGAGGTCTTTACGCAGTTGCTTGCCACCTGCCAGCGGAGGGTCTTCCTGTACGCCCTGGGCCTGCTGCACAACGCGGCCGACGCCGAGGAGGTGTTGCAGGAAACCAACCTCGTGCTGTGGCGGAAGTTCGACCAATACCTGCCGGGCACCGATTTCGGGCGTTGGGCCTGCCGCATTGCCCAGTTCGAGGTGCTCCGGTTCCGCGAGAAGCGGGCGCAGGCCCAGCGACTGTTCAGTAACCGGTTCATCGAGGGCCTGGTCGAGGCCGCGGAACAGAGCCTCGACCAGGCCGATGACCGTCGCGCGGCATTGGCCCACTGCCTGGGCAAGCTGCGCGACAGCGACCGCCAACTGATCGCCCGCCGCTACGAAGCCGGCGCGACCACCGAGAGCGTGGCGCAAGCGTTCGGCCGCAGCGTGCAGGGGACGCGCAAGACCCTGCACCGGATTCGCGCGGCCTTGCTGGAGTGCATCGAGCGGACCTTGGCGCGGGAGGATCGCGCGTGACGCAATCGATCGCCCATTTCGACGAACTAGCGGCGCTGACCGCCGCGCTCTGTGACGGCGAGATTACCTCGCCCCAGGCGCAGCGGCTCGAAGCACTCGCCAGCCAGTCGGAAGCCGCGCGGTGGTACTTCCTGCAATACGTGCAGCTTCACGGGGAACTGTACTGGGATCACGCGGCCGCCGTACGCGCGGCCGGCGTTGCTACGTTGCCGCCGGAACAGACGCCGTTTGTCCAAATCGCCCCACGGGCCAGTCGCGGGCGGCAAACGGCGTCTGTCGGCGGCCGATGGCGGTGGATCGCCGCGGCTGTGGCCGCCTCGTTGCTGGCCACCATCGCTTGGTTCGTCGTTGGCGGATTGCTCCGCGATGATCCCCGCGCGTCGGCCGCAATCGCCCGGCTCGTGAAGACGGCCGATGCCCAATGGGCCGACGCGGAGCAAGCTCTTGCGACCGGCGAAGATCTGCACGCGGGCCGCACCTTGGACATGCGTTCCGGTCTAGCCGAAATCGAATGTGAAGGCGGCACTCGCTTGGTTCTTCAGGGCCCGACGCGGCTCACGCTCGATTCGGCCGAACGTGTTACACTTCATGGCGGGCGGTTGGCCGCGCGCGTCCCGCCGGCAGCGGCCGGCTTTACCGTCCAAACGCCCGATGCGATCGTCGTCGATCGGGGAACGGAATTCGGCGTTTCATACGACGAACGGGGACGGGGCGCGACCGAAATCCACGTTTTCATCGGCGCGGTTGAAGTCCGGCCGATGGGAGCGGATACGGTCGGCGATTGCACCGAGTTGCTGGCCGGCCAGGCCGTGCGCATTGCGACCGATTCGCCCGAGGGCAAGCTCGGGGTGCGGCGCATGCCGGCCGCGGAGGGCCTGTTCGTCCGCGACGTGCGGGCGCCGGCCGCCGGCTCGGTCGCCCAACTGCGGCAGGTCGTAGCCGCGCATCCCAACTTGATTCATCACTACACGTTCGAGGGCGCCACGCGCGCCGAACGCTGCCGCGACAAGCGCGGCGATCTGCACCTCCGCGAGATCATCATGCGCGACGGCCGCGGCGGCGGGGACTTCCGCGAAACGATCCCCGGCCTCGACGGGACGACCAACGCCGTCGCCCCGCGGCGCGCCGAACAAGACGGCAACACCAACGGCGTGGGGCTCGAATCGGACGCCGCGTTCGTGCCGCCGCCGGAAATGACCGTCGAGTTGCTGCTCCGCTTCGACCGGCTGCCGCAGGCCGAGGGCTCGATTGCCGCGGCCGTGGCCACGCGCGAAAGCGAGCGCCGCTGCGGGTTCTTCGTGGCGGCCGCCAATGGCGGCCGGCCGGTCCAACTCCTCGACGCCGATGCGGCGTGGCTCGAACCGTCCGACGATTTTGTCTTCACCCCCGGCCGTTGGTACTACGTGGCGACCACCTTCCGCGTCGAAGGTGAACGAACGCGCGTAAGCACCTACGTGGCCGACCTCGGGCGACGCGAGCGGATGTTGACGCGTGTCGTCCGTGACGAACTCGTGTCCGGCGCGCCACCTACCAGCCGATTGGGGGTAGGCAAGGCATTCGACGATCAGCTTACCCACACCTACCCTTGGGCGGGTGCATTGGATGAAGTGGCGATATATAATGCGGTTCTTGACGAAACAACGTTAAACGGGCACTTGCGGACGCTAGTCCGATAGTACTGTACTCCTCACGCGGAGCGTGAGGAGTACGGACGAGTATGCGGTGCGTTCGACGCACGACAACCCACAGAAACACGAGGAGACTCGGCCATGTGCGACCACAACCACCACGGCCTGTCGCGGCGGAAGTTCATCGAACGCCTCAGTTCCATTAGCGCCGCGGCGGGCGCCGCCGGCCTGGGGAGCGGGTTGGCGGCGTTGCCGTCCGTGACCGGGGTGCCCGAGTTGTCGATGCTGGCTTGGGCGGCCGAAGATGCGGGCACTCCGCCCGACTGCGGCCCGCCGCCGAAGGCCGCGCCGCAACACCGCACGGGTGGCGAGTCGTTTGCCCCGCTGCCCTTGCCCGTCACGCCGCTGCGGCGGAGCGAGAAGAAGAAGCCGCCGCAACCGCCGGCGCTCATCGGCAAGATGGCCATGGGCGCCAAGAAGATGGTCCGCGAGGGCGACAAGCTCGTCGAGAAACGCGACTGGATGACCGATCCGGCCGACGTGCATACGTTGCTCGAATGGACGGCCGAAAAACTGGGCATCAAGTATTCGGCCGTCGAGTCCGACTTCCAGCACTTCTCCTACGATCCGCGGGAGTTGCCCGTGGTGCTCTTCGCCGGGCACAACAAGTTCACGTTGACCGACACCGTCCGCCAGAACCTCGCGCGCTACGTGCTCGACGGCGGCACGATCGTCGGCGACGCCTGTTGCGGGTGGAAGGACTTCGCCGAGGCCTTCCGCAAGGAAATGGAACTGGTTTTTCCCGGTCGCCCGCTGCGGAAGATGCTGCCCGAGGAACCGGTCTACTCGTCCTACTACAAACTGGGCAACTTCACGTACAAGAAGGGCGACGGCAGCACCTACAATGAGCCGCCGTGCCTCGAAGGGATCGACTTCGGCTGCCGCACGGGCGTGATCTTCTCGCCCTGCGATCTGACCTGCGGCTGGGACGGCCACGAACATCCGCACGGCACGCGCGTGGTGATCGACCAGGCGCGGCAGGTGGGCGCGAACATCGTGACCTACGTCCTGGGCTCCTTCCAACTCGGCCGCTTCCTGAGCACGACCAAGGTCTACCACGAGGCCGGGGCCGCCAACCGCGACGACTTCGTCTTCGCCCAGATTAAGCACGGCGGCGATTGGAACCCCGATCCGTCGGCCGTCCACAACCTCTTGAAGCACGTCCGCGACAACTCGACGCTCGACGTGAAGTTCAAGCGCGAAGACGTGGAATTGAAGGATCCGAAAACGGCCACCTATCCCCTGCTCTACATGACCGGCCACCGCGAGTTCCAGTGGACGCAGGAAGAGGTGAGCCGCCTGCAGCAGTACCTCAAGGCGGGCGGGATCCTGCTGGCCGACGCCTGCTGCGGCCGCTTCGCCTTCGACATGGCCTTTCGCCGCGAGATCGTCCGCGCCCTGCCGGGAGCAAAGCTCGAGCGGCTGCCGCCCGGCCACCCGCTGTACGAGTGCCACTACAAGATCCGCAACGTGGATTACACGCCGCGGGTCCGTGAGGATTTCGGGCCGTTCGATACTCCCGAGTTGGAGGGCATCTCCATCGACGGCAAGCTGGCCGTAATCTACAGCAAGTTCGACCTGGGCAACGGCTGGGAGCAATTTCCGCACGCCTACGCCTACGGCCTCCGCGACGAGGCCGCCCTGCAAATCGGCACGAACGTCATCGTCTACGCGATTACGCACT
>Ga0233425_10006129_pt1 | contig 18192 bp, 18 predicted proteins | sample Watercolumn_Towu_2_FD_181712 | JGI IMG/M metagenome (GOLD analysis project Ga0233425, IMG submission 181712) | Freshwater microbial communities from Lake Towuti, South Sulawesi, Indonesia - Watercolumn_Towuti2014_140_MG | ecosystem: Environmental > Aquatic > Freshwater > Lake | place... | reverse complement strand
GACGAAGAAGTCGGTTCGTACGCGTCGCGCGCATTGCTCGAAGGGCGCGCTAAGGCTGCCGGCGCGGTGCTGGTGCTCGAGCCGAGCGCCGACGGTGGTGCGCTCAAGATCGCGCGCAAGGGCACCTGCACGTTCACGGTGAGCATCACGGGTCGCGCCGCGCACGCGGGGCTCGAGCCCGAGAAGGGCATCAACGCGTTGGTCGAACTCGCCGCGCAGGTGCCGCGCATCGCCGCGCTCGCGAACCCCGCGGCGGGCACCACCGTGACCCCGACCGTCGCGAAAGCCGGCACCGCCGACAACGTGGTGCCCGACTCGGCGACGATTGCCGTCGACGTGCGTTGCGTGATTCCTGAAGAAAAAGACCGTCTCGAGCGCGAAATGTCGCGGCTCTCTGCGTCGTTGCCTGGCGCGACGGTCACGGTGTCGGGCGGGCTCAATCGGCCGCCGCTGCACGAGAAGATGACCAAGGAGTTGTTCGGCGTCGCCGAACGAGTCGCCCGCGACTACGGCATCGAGGGCTTGCAAGGCGTGGCGGTCGGCGGCGGCAGCGACGGCAACATCACCGCTGCCGCCGGTGTTCGTACGCTCGATGGCCTCGGTGCCGTTGGTGCCGGTGCGCACGCCGAAACCGAGCACGTGCGGCTTGATCTCATGCCCGAGCGCGCGGCACTCGTCGCGGGGCTCGTGCAGGCGATCGTCAACGCCTGAGCAGTTCGCGCCACAGCACGCGACGCGTGACTATTCGAGTTCGGTGAGCCCGCCTGGGCCGAGCGTGCCGGAGTTGCGGTACGCATCGAGCTTGTCGCGCGTGTCGTCGATGTCGAGATTGCGCATGGTCAGCTGACCGATGCGGTCGAGCGGGCCGAACGCGGCATCCTCGACGCGCTCCATGCTGAGGCGCTCCGGCGCGTAGGTGATGTTGTCGCCGGTCGTATCAAGAATCGTGTAGTCGTCGCCGCGCCGCAACTGCAGCGTCACCTCGCCCGACACGAGCGTGCCGACCCAGCGCGACAGCGACTCGCGCAGCATCAGTGACTGCGGGTCGAACCAGCGGCCTTCGTAGAGCAAGCGGCCGAGGCGCCGGCCCATCTGGTGGTAGTTCTCCAGCGTGTTCTCGTTGTGGATCGCGGTGACGAGCCGCTCGTAAGCGATGTGCAGCAGCGCGAGCCCCGGGGCTTCGTAGATGCCGCGGCTCTTGGCTTCGATGATGCGGTTCTCGATTTGGTCGCTCATGCCCAAGCCGTGGCGGCCGCCGATGGTGTTCGCTTCGCGCACGAGGTCGACCTTCGACGTGAACTCGCGACCGTTGAGCGCCACCGGCCAGCCTTCGTGGAAGCGCACGCGCACCTCTTCGGCGTCGATGCGCACCTTCGGGTCGTAGTGAGCGACGCCCATGATCGGTGCGACGATGTGCATAGAAGTAGACAGCTCCTCGAGCGACTTCGCCTCGTGAGTGGCGCCCCAGATGTTGGCGTCGGTGGAGTACGCCTTCTCCGCGCTGTCGCGATACGGCAGCTTGTGCTTGGCGAGGAACGCGCTCATCTCGGCGCGCCCGCCGAGCTCGGAGACGAATGCGGCGTCGAGCCACGGCTTGTATATGCGCAGCGCCGGGTTGGCGAGCAGACCGTATCGATAGAAGCGTTCGATGTCGTTGCCCTTGTAGGTGCTGCCGTCGCCCCAGATGTCCACGTCGTCGTCGCGCATCGCGCGCACGAGCAGCGTGCCGGTGACCGCGCGACCGAGCGGCGTGGTGTTGAAATACGTCTTGCCGGCGGTGGAAATGTGGAACGCGCCGCATTGCAACGCGACGAGTCCTTCGTGCACGAGTTGCTCGACGCAATCGACGACGCGCGCGACCGAGGCGCCGTATTGTTTCGCGCGCTTCGCAACGTCGTCGAGGTCGGGTTCGTCGGGCTGGCCCAAGTCGGCGGTGTACGCGCAGGGGATCGCACCTTTCGACTTCATCCACGCGACGGCGGCAGAAGTGTCGAGGCCGCCCGAGAAGGCGAGACCGACTCGCTCGCCGACGGGCAGCGACGTGAGCACGCGGGTCATGGCGCGGTCACCGGGGTCACGGACGGGCCGCCAGCGACACGAACGTGGTGAGCAGCGCGATCAAAGCGACGCCGTACTGCAGCACGGCGACACCGGGGGAGTCGCTCAGGTCGCCGGTCGCGATCGCGGCGAGCAGCACCACGCACACTGCGTGGATCGCGACGGTGAACTTGCGCGGCCGTTGCGTCGCGACGAGCGCGACGAGGGTGACGACGAAGGGAATGCTCCACACGAGCGGGAACTGTGGGTTCGACTCGGGGCCGAGCCACCATGCCGACTTGCCGATGTTGCGGCTGGTCACGGCCACGGCGACTTGACAAAAGAGGATGCCGACCCAACTCGCGGTGGCGAGCGCGCGCCACGGTCGTGCGGGCGTTGCGTTCACCGCATCAAGGGTACTGAGCAGCCGACGCGAAGTCGGGCGGGGTGCTCGCTCGTAGCCTGAAACGCGGTGGCGCACTTCGAGAAACTGTCCGTCTTTTTCCCGATGTGGAACGAGGAGCAGTACATCAACCGTGCGCTCAACGCCGGGCACGACGTGGCGCGCGAACTGATGGCGTCGGGCGAGATCGGCGACTACGAACTCGTCGTCGTCAACGACGCTTCCACCGATGCAACGCCGCGCCTCGCCGACGAGGCAGCCGCCGCCGACCGACGCGTGCGCGTGGTGCACCATCCGATCAACCGCAAGCTGGGCGGTTCGATGAAGTCGGGGTTCGCCGCGGCGACCGGCGACGTGATCGTGTACACCGACGCTGACCTGCCCTTCGACATGCGCGAGTTGCACAAGGCGCTGCGCCTGCTTCGCCAATATGAGGCCGACGTGGTGAGCGCGTACCGCTTCGACCGCACCGACGAGGGGCTCGTACGCGTCGTCTATTCCGCGTTCTACAACTTGCTCGTGCGCGTGCTCTACGGCGTGCGCGTGCGCGACGTGAACTTCGCGTTCAAGGTGTGCCGCGCGTCAATCTTCCGCAACATCACGCTGAAGAGCGAGGGCTCGTTCATCGACGCTGAGTTGATCGTGCGTGCAAAGAAACTTGGCCATCCGATCGTGCAGTTCGGCGTGGATTATTTTCCGCGGACGCGCGGCATCTCCACGTTGTCGAAGCCGTCGGTGATCGTGAAGATTCTGCGCGAGGCGTTCGCACTGCGTCGCGAGCTGAATGCCATCGTACCCGCCGGCAAGAAGTAGGAGCAGTCGAGAGGCGTGGTGTCACCGCAGGGTCAAGGGCGCATGCTCGTGGTGTCGGGCGCGATCGTGATGGTCGTGATGGTCGTACTCGCCGCCGTGCTCGAGCAACGCGCGCCCGATCAGGCGGCGACGAGCGTGGCGACGACTTCCACCACGCAAAGCCCAGTCGCGGCGATGCTGCCGCCCATCTCGCGCGACCTGAAAGAAGGCGTCGACGGCGAAGACGTGCGCATGCTGCAGTCGCGACTCGCCGAACTGAAATTCGCGCCGGGTCCGATCGATGGCGTGTTCGGGCGCTCCACTGTGCAGGCGGTGTGGGCTTTCGAAAAACTCGTGCTGAAGACGCCGCGCGCCAAAGCAACCGGCGTTGTGACGCCCGCAATGTGGGACTTGATGCGCGACGAGGTGCGAATTTTGCCGCGCCGCCAGGCCGACACCGCCCGCCACGCCGAGATCTACCTGCCCGAGCAGGTGATCGTCACGTTTCTCGGCGGCACTCCGACGCTCGTGTCGCACATGTCGAGCGGCGACGCTAAGCCGTGGTGCGAAGAGGTCACGATCGACGTCGGTGAAGAAGGCAACGACAGCCCCGAGCAGATTGCGCTCGGCGAACCGCTGAAAATCGGCATCTGCGGCGAGTCGGTGACGCCGCCGGGAATCTTCACCTTCTACAAGCGCTCGTCGGGCACGCGCGAGACCAAACTCGGCACGCTCTACAACCCCGTCTATTTCAACGAGGGCATCGCGGTGCACGGCGCCATCCTCGTGCCGCTCGAGCCCGCGTCGCACGGTTGCGTGCGCATCCCGATGTCGGTGGCGCAAGTGTTCCCCGCGCTCGTGCAGTTCCGCGACCGCGTGTATGTGTTCGACGGCATCAAAGAACCGGAGGACTACGGCTCGCCACTGCCGTCGGCCGACAAGCCCGACCCGGCGTATACGACGGTGCCTACGACCGTGCCGGAGACGACGGTGCCGGAGACGACGGTGCCGGAGACCACGGTGCCGACTACGCTGCCGACGACGGTCGCACCATCCACGACCATCAAGCCCGCCACCACTGTGCTGACAACAGTGCCGACCACCGTGCCCACCACGGTCGCACCAACCACGACGGCACCCTGACGAAGCCCGTGCGCGTGGCACGATGAAGTGATGGCAAAAGTTCCCTACGACGAGTTCTCGTTCTTTTCAGAAAACGTCGCGGAATACTCGCTGGGCGTCTCGACGCAGCCCGCAGTGTCGCGCATCTCGCACGGGCTCGAAGACGGCCGACACGTGAGCGCGCTGAAATGGGGAAGTGCTTCGCCGAAGATCGTGTTCGTGCACGGCAGCGCGCAGAATGCCCACACCTGGGACACCGTGTGCCTCGCCCTTGGCGAACCCGCCCTCGCGGTCGACCTGCCCGGGCACGGTCACTCGTCGTGGCGCGACGACGGCGACTACACGCCGCGCTCGCTGGCCTTTGACATCGCGCCCGTCATCGAGGCGCACGCGCCCGATGCGCGACTCGTGTGCGGAATGTCGCTCGGCGGCCTCACCACGCTCGCGCTCGCATACCAGCGGCCCGACCTCGTTTCGCGTCTGATGATGGTCGACATCACCCCTGGCGTCACGCCCGAGAAAGCCAAGGCGATCACCGATTTCGTCAACGGTCCGCAGGCGTTCGCCAGTTTCGACGACCTGCTCGCGCGCACGAAGGAGCACAACCCGACGCGCAGCGAGTCGTCGTTGCGCCGCGGCATCCTGCACAACGCGCGCCAACTCGACGACCTCAGCTGGGTGTGGCGATACGACCGGCGCAGCCATCCGCGCCGCGAACCAGGCACGCACGTGGCGGCGGGTATGTGGGAGACGGTCGAGCGTCTGCCGTGCCCGCTCACGCTGGTGCGCGGCGGTGTGTCGCCCGTGGTCGACGACGCCGACGTGGCCGAGTTGCGCCGCCGACGTCCCGACGCGGTGGTGCACGTGGTGGACGGCGCGGGCCACAGCGTGCAGGGCGACCGGCCGCGCGAACTCGCCGAGTTGGTGCGTCGCGAATTGTAATCGCCACGACTCGGCGCGCGCGACTCGACTGTCGTAGCGTCACGGTCGTGAAGCGACGTCTCGGACGCCCGTGCCAGAGCGATGCTGGCGACACTCGCGAACGCATCCTCACCGAGGCCCGACGTGCGTTCACCACGCGTGGCTACGACAACACGACCAACCGCGAGATTGCCGCAGGTGCGGGCATCACCGCCGCGGCGATCTACCACTACTTTCCGTCGAAAGACCGTCTCTTTGTCGCCGTGTTCGAAGACGTGCAGGCGAAGGTGTACGACGCATTCGAGGCGGCCGTCGCGAACGAGACCACGTTCGTCGCACAGTTCGATGCGGTGCTCGACACGATGCTCGAGCTTGGCGACCACGACCCGTTGCTTGCTCCGTTCGTGGTCGGTGTGGTCACCGAGGCGAGCCACCACCCCGACCTGCGCGAAGCGCTCGCGCGACTGCGACCGCGCCACGAAGAGTTCCTCACCGAACTCTGCGCGAAAGCCCAACAGCGCGGCGAGCTGCCCGAGTCGCTGCGGGTGCGCAACGCGGTCGATGCGATGTCGGGCGTGATCGGTGGATTGGCGCGACTGTCGGTGACGGTGCGCGACCGCAAGCGCATGCACGCGGTGGCAAAGATGTACAAGGCGATGGCGCGCAGCGTGTTGTCGCGCGCCGCTACGCCGGCCTGACGCGTTCGTTGCGGCGCAGCGTGTCGACGAACGAACAGACGAGTCCGACCCACACCAAGACGAATCCGATGAACCGCGCCGTCACCAGCGGTTCGCCGTATGCGAGCCAACCGAGCAAGAAGTTGATGACGGGCACCAGGTACTGCATCGGCCCGATGAGCGTGAGCGGCAGGCGCAGCGCAGAGTGCGCGAACAGCAGCAGCGGCACCGCAGTGGCGAGACCGGTCAGCATCACCAGCGCCACGTCGCCACCCGACGCACCCTGAAACATCACGTCCGACCGCAAGATTCCCCATGCGACGATCGCGCCGGCGGGCAATGCGAGCACGCTGGTTTCGGCGGTCAGGCTCTCTAGCGGATGCAGCGATACCTGTTTCTTCAGCAGTCCGTACACGGCCCACGATGCGGCGATCGCCAGCGCCAAGATCGGCGGTTTGCCGTAGGCGAAGGTGAGCACGAGCACCGCGGCGAAGGCGAACGCAAGACCGACTTTCTGCAATTGTCGCAACTGTTCGCGCAGCACGACCACGCCGATGAGCGCCGTGAAGAGCGGGGCGATGAAGTACCCGAGCGCCGTCTCGATCACGTGCTCGTTCACCACCGCCCACACGTACAATGTCCAATTGACGAGCAACACCACGGCTGCGGCCGCGACTCGCGCGAGCATCCGCGGGTTGCGCAGTGCGGCGCCGACCACACGCAACCGTCGTTGCGCCGCGACGAGCGCCGAGAGCAACACCAGCGCGGTCACCACGCGCCAGCCAATTAGGTCGATCGCGTCGAATTGGTCGAGCAACTTCCAGTACGCGGTAAGGACGCCCCACAACAAGTAGGCGCCGAGCCCGCTTGCGATGCCGGCACGAGTCTCGTCGCGCGTTTCGCTGCGCAGATTGTCGCTCATGCCGAACTTCGACACTAACGACGAAGGTAGGATGAAGTCAGTAATGAGCGGCGCTCGCAGCGTGCCTCCCCGTCTCGCGTCGCTCGCGCAATCGCTCCTAGCCGTCTCGTTGCGCGATTTGTTCGCTTCCGACTCGCGGCGTGCCGCCGACTTGTCGCGCACGCTGCACTTGGGCGACTGCGACCTGCTGGCCGACTTCTCGAAGCAGCGCATCACGGCCGCGGTGGTAGACGAGTTGATCGCCGCCGCGAAAGACTCGGGCGTGTTCGCCTTGCGCGACCGCATGATCGCCGGCGACGCAATCAACACAACCGAAGGCCGCGCGGTCACTCATGTCGCGATGCGCGCGGCGAGCGACACCACCGCGCCCGCGACGTTGCGCGCCGCCGCGCAAGATTCGTTGCTCCAGATGCGCAAGGTGGTCGACGCGACTCCGTCGAGCATCACCCACGTGGTCAACATCGGCATCGGCGGCAGCGACCTCGGGCCTGCTCTCGTGTGCGACGCGCTCGCCGCCGCGCGGCCGCCGATGCGCGAAGTGCGATTCGCCTCCAACATCGACCCGCTCGACCTCGACCGCGCGATCGCCGGGCTCGACCCGCAGCGCACCCTCTTCGTCGTGTGCTCCAAATCGTTCGGAACGCAGGAGACCCTCACTAACGCGCGCCGCGCCGCCGCGTGGCTGGCTGCCGGTCGCGTCACCGACCCGCGCGCGCACATGATCGCCGTGACCGCCCAACCCGAGCGCGTGCCGGCGAGCGGACTGCCCGCCGGGCAGGTGTTGTCGATGCCCGAGAGCGTGGGCGGCCGCTATTCCGTGTCGTCGGCTGTGGCAGTGGCCGTGGCGCTCGGCTTCGGCACGAACGCCCTCGACGACGTGCGCGACGGCATGCGGCTGGTCGACGAGCACTTTGCCACCGCCGCACGGCGCGACAACGTGCCGCTTCTACTCGGGCTCGTGTGGTGGTGGAACGCCACGGTGCTCGGCGCCGGCAGCGTGGCGGTGGTGCCGTATTCGCGCGCGCTCGGCCTCCTGCCGGCCTACCTGCAGCAGTTGATCATGGAGAGCAACGGCAAGTCGGTCGACGCCGACGGTCGTGCGGTCGCGGTGTCGACCCCGGTGGTGTGGGGCGGTGTTGGTACCAACGCACAGCACGCGTTCTTCCAGATGCTGCACCAGGGCACCCAGGCGGTGCCTTGCGATTTCGTCGGCCACAGTGCGCCGCTCGGCTCTTCGAGCGCCGACCACGACGTGCTCGTGGCGAACATGATCGCCCAAGCGCAGGCGCTCGCCTTCGGGGTCACCGAAGCCGAGGTGGGCGGAGACGCCGCGTTGCGCGCGCATCGCGCGACCCCCGGCAACCGCTCGAGCACCACGCTGTTCTTCTCGCGCCTCACGCCGCGGGCCGTCGGGGCGCTCATCGCCACGTACGAGCACGCCACGTTCGTGCAGGGCGCGATGTGGGGAGTAAACAGCTTCGACCAATGGGGCGTGGAGTTGGGCAAGCAGTTGGCGGCGCAGGTCGAGCGCGCGATCGCCGGCGAACAAAGCGGAGGCATCGATGCCTCCACGCGCGACCTCATCGATCATCATCGCCGGTGGCGCGAAAGTCGCTGACTACACTCGGAAACCCCGTGCCCAAGAAAATCGACGCCGCCGAGCGAATGCTCAACTTGTTGGCGTTGCTCTCGATGCGCACGCACAGCATGACCTTCAACCAGATCCGCGCCGAATTGGAGGGGCAGTACTCCGACGACTACCAGGCGGCGCGTGCCCAGTTCGAGCGCGACAAGAAGGCGCTGCGCGAACTCAACATCCCGCTCGACACGTCGGTGCTGGGCGGCGAGCAGGCGGGCGAGATGGCGTATCGAATCGTGCGCAAGGAATACGAGCTCACCGACGCGAACTTCACCGACGAAGAAATCGAGGCGCTGCAAATCGCCGTCGCCACGGTGCGCCTCGGCGCCCAAGAGAGCGAGACCGCGCTGTGGAAACTTGGCGCCGAGCGCGTCGACCCGAGCATCGGCCCGCAGGCCTCCATCGGTTTCAGCGACCCGCACCTCGGCACGATTCTCGCGGCCATCTCCGAGCGCGCGCCGCTCATGTTCGAATACAAAGGCGAAGAGCGCACCGTCGACAGCTACGGCATGCTGGCGCGCAAGGGCTTCTGGTACCTCGTCGGGTTCGACCATCTGCGCAAGGCGCAGCGCGTGTTCCGCGTCGATCGCATCGAAGGCAGCGTGAAGAAGGGCAAAAAGAACTCGTACGAGATGCCCAAATCGGTCGACGTGGTGAAGGCCGTGCCCAACGACCGCCAGATGATGGCGCAGGGAGACTACGAGCACCCCACGGCCCACGTGCACGTCGACGCGGAGCTGGTGCAAGGCGTGGTGCGCGACTTCGGTCGCGGAGCGATCGTGCGCGAAGATGCCGACGGCTCGGCCGTGTTCGAAGTGCCGTGCAGCAACAGCTACGCGTTTCGCCTGTGGTTGTTCGCGATGCAAGACAAGGCAGTGGTCATCGAGCCGCCCGACGTGCGGGCGATGGTGGTGTCGTGGCTCGACGAACTCACGGCGGGGCAGTGATGGCAAAGAAGCGCACGACCAAGACCGCGAGGCGCCGCAGCACCAAGCCGGCCGCGACGAGGCGCCGCGCTCCCAAGCCGGCCGGGCACAAGACCAAGAAAGGTCCGCGCAGCGCGTCCGAGCGTGTCGCGACGCTGCTCATCTTGTTGCCGTGGTTGCAGAAGCGCAAGCGCGTGAAGTTGTCGGTGGTCGCCAAGCAGTTCCGCATGCGCGAAGAAGATCTGATCGCCGACATCCAGATGGCGGCGATGTGCGGGGTGCCGCCGTACACCGCCGACGAGTTGATCGACGTGTTCGTCGACGACGGCATCGTGATCGCCGAGATTCCCAAGTTCTTCTCGCGCCCGTTGCGCCTCACCTCTGCCGAGATGTACGCCATCATCGCGATGGTGAAGGCCGCCCAGTCGATGCCCGGCGCACCGTCGCGCAGCGTGCTCACGCGCGCAGTCGGCAAACTCGCACGCATCGCGCCCGACGTGAGCGAGGCACCCGTGCAGATCGACCTGCCCGACGAGCCGTTGTTACAAGAACTGCATACCGCGCTGAACGAGTCGCGCGAATTGCGCATCACCTACTTCAACCCGGCGCGCTCGGAGTCGGCGCAGCGCACCGTGCGGGTGGGCAAGATCTACAGCGAGTTCGGCCACTGGTACGTGCTCGCTGATGACGACAAGTCGGGGGCGATGCGCAACTTCCGCGTCGATCGCATCCGGGAAATCCAGCACACCGGCAAGATCTATGACCAGGCTGACGTTGCGCGGCGCGCCAACGACCAGGGCAACGAGTGGTTCGGCTCCGATCTCGAGACGGTCGCGTTGCGCGTGCGCGATGACGCGACTTGGATTTCGGAGGCATATCCGATCGTGTCGCGCAAGAAGAACCGTGACGGCACGGTCGACGTGGTGTTGCGCGTGACGGGTGAGCACTGGCTCGCGCGACTCTTGCTGCGCGGTGGGCGCAACATCGAGGTGCTCGCACCCGCGAAGTGGAAGGGTTTGACGAAGGCCACCGCGGCGAAGGTGCGCGCGAAGTACGACTGATTCACGTCAGTCGAAGAACGTGGCGAGACGCTGGCTGTCATCGATGCCGTGCGCGGCGAGCAGTGACGGCAGCATGGCTGCCGTGAGTTGGGCATCGGCGAGTGCGTCGTGCGGCCGGTCGGTCGACTTGCCGTAGCGTGCCGCGACGTCGCGCAATTTGTGCGACATCGTGCGACCTGGGTCGAGCTTGCGCGAGAGGTTGAGCGTGCACAGCGGCCCGGTCACGCGCAGCGGCACCTCGAGTCGCGTCGCGTCGGCGCGCAAGAACCCGAGGTCGAACTTGGCGTTGTGCGCGGTGAACACGCACCCGCCGATCAGCACGTTGAGCATCTCGAGCGCCTCGTGCGGCTTCATGCCGCCGCGGAGTTGTCGCCGGGTGATGCCGTGCACGTGGTAGGCGCCGACGTGCCCGAATCCCCAGCCGAGGCGCTTCAAATACGTGACGAACTCGTGCTCCACCGTGCCGTCGCCGCGCACGACGACCACGCCGATTTGCAGCACGCGGTCGTCGTCGGGCGAGAGCCCCGTGGTCTCGGTGTCGACCACGGCAAATCGCACGTCGCGAATGGCGGTGTTCACCGCCGTGCTCGTTGCAGTCACTCGACCGGGCCGATCTCGCGCAGAATCGCAGCGCCGAGCCGCGCGGCAGTGAGCGGGCCGAGCATGCGGGCGAGGTGCTCCATGTCGCGCGGCTTTTCGCGCACGAGGCGCGCCACCAACGAGTCGCTCAGCACGGCTTCGGGCATCGTGTAGCTGGTGCGGGCGATCACGTCGCGCATCACGCACAGCCGGCGCCTCAATTCGCGATCGGCGGCGACGTGCGGGTCGAGCGGCACCGACAACTTGGGCAGCGCAGTCCGCGGCTGCTCGAGATCGCTCTGGCTGCGGCGCTCGACTTCGTTGGGTAGCGCGGAAAAGAACTCGCTCGGCGAGGTGTTGCGCATGTTGCGTTTGCGCGCGCGCACGATCACCAAACGATCGGCAGCTCGCGTGCAAGCGACGTAGGCCAGGCGTGCTTCTTCGCGCAACTGCGATTGCGATTTGGCGCCTGAGTGCGGCAGCAACCCCTGCTCGGCGCCGACGATGAACACGGTCTGAAACTCGCGGCCCTTTGCCGAGTGGAAGGTGAGCAACTCGACGCCGAAGCGGTCGGGCGCCGTGTGGCTCGCGCGCAGGAAGGCCGCGGCGCTGCGGCCGTCGACCTGGCCGTGTGTGCTGCTGCGCAGATACGCCTGCACTTGCTCGGCCACGATGCGCTCGTCGGGGTCGGTCGACTCCACGATCACATCGGCGGCCCACATGCCGAGGTCGTGTCGGCTGCGGCACTCCGCCACCTCGTCGATGGCGTTGCTGCGCATGGCGCTCGCGCGGCGCGATGCGACGGGAACCCCGTTGGCGCGCAGCGACTCGGCGATGCGTTCGAGCACGGTGTGCGTGCGCGCGAGCACCGCGAACGACGGCTCGCTTCCTGATTGCAGATGTCGCTGTGCTGCGTTCACGACCATCATCAATTCGTCGACTTCGTCGTCGACTTCGATGTATTGCACCGGAAGCCCGCTGCTACGACGGGAGCGCACGTCGGGTGTGCTGCCGTCGTGCGTGGCGACTTGTGCCGCCACGGCGAGTACTTGCGGCGTGCAGCGATAGTTGTTGGGCAGCGCGAGCAACGTGGCTTGCGGCAGCACGTCGGGCAGTCGCAAGAACAGCTCAGGGTCGGCGCCGTTCCACCCGTAGATCGCCTGCAACGGGTCGCCGACCACGAACACGTCTTTGTTGTCGCCGCGCAACGCTTCGAAGAACGCGAACTGCAGCGGATTCATGTCTTGTGCTTCGTCGACGAACAGATGCCTGAACCGAAATCGCGTGGCAGCGGCGAAGTCGGCGCGCTCGCGGATGGCCTGCGTGGCGAGCGAGATGAGGTCGTCTAAGTCGACCAGCCCGCGCCGGCGCCGCTCGGTTTCGTAGCGCGCGTATGCGTCGGCGACCTGCGCCAGGTCGATCGGCACGGCACGGTTGGCGCGTTGTGCCTCGCGCACGTAGTGCTCGGGCGCAATGACGCGGGCCTTCGCCCAGTCGATCTCGGCGAGCACCGCGCCGGCACGCCGGCCGAGCGAATTCTCACCGAGCACGCGGTTGAGCAGCGCCAGCCGGTTGCCGACCACGTTGGGCATCGCGGCCGACGTGTCGCTCGCGCGGCGGCGCAGCAGTGCGAGCGCGGCGGAGTGGAAGGTGCCAATCGTCGGCTGGTCGGAGTCGCCCGCGCGGTTGTGGCGAGTGATGCCGAGTGCGCGCAGTCGGCGACGCATCTCTGATGCTGCTTCGCGGGTGAAGGTGATGGCGAGCACGCGCGCCGGGTCGACGTCGCCTTGGGCGATGCGCCACGCGATGCGATGCGTGAGCACGCGGGTCTTGCCCGAGCCCGCGCCCGCGTGCACGACGGTGGCGGTTGGTGCGCAGGTCACCGCGAGTCGTTGGTCGTCGTCAAGTTGGTCGAGCAGCGACTCTGCGTTCACGGCTGGCAGGCTACGACAACGGTGTCGCGAGCGATGCGCCGTCGGCCGCGCGCACGCGCATGACGAGCCGCTGCTCGCTCGCGGGCACGGCGGTATCGCCGTCGCCGAGCGACACGTCGCCGTCGGCGAGCACCACGATGCATCCGCCGAATCCTCCGCCTGTCATTCGCGCCCCGTGCACGCCGGGCAGGCGAGAGCAGCGTTCGACCGCGGCGTCCATCTGCGCAGTCGACGTCTCGAAGTCGCGCGCCAGGCTGCGATGGCTCGCGTACATGAGGCGCCCGGCTTCGCGAGCATCACCGGCCGCGAGCGCCACGGCGAACAACCGCACGCGTTCGTTTTCGCTCACCACGTGCCGCGCTCGCGCGCGCACGACCGGGTCGGCGATGCGCGCGACGGTGTCGAGGTCGGCGAGTCGAAGTGGTCCGATCTCGCGCTCTGCTGCCGCGCACTGCGCGACGCGCGCGGGATATTCGCTGCCGTCGAGCGTGCGCGACGACACGTCGACCACCCATACCGACAACGACTCGGGGATTCGCACCGGCGTGATGTCGAGCGTGTGGCAGTCGATGAGCAGCGCGTGGTCGCGCACGCCTGCCGCGCTGGTGAGTTGGTCCATGATTCCGCACGGCACGCTCGTGGCGAGGTGCTCGGCGCGTCGGCACACGGCGGCGAGCGTGGCGACGTCGGTGTCGAGCCCGTAGGCGAGCGCTGCTGCCACTTCGAGCGCCGCACTCGACGAAAGCCCGCCGCCGATCGGCACGGTGGTCGACACTTTGCCGCTGAAGCCCCGCGCAGGCAGCGAGCGCTCGGCCATCGCCGCGGCGACTCCGGCCACGTATCGCCCCCACGACGGTCGCACCGCCGATGGTTCGTCGACCGGCAGCGCGAAGCGCACTTCTCCGTCGAAGTCTGTGCTCGTCAGCGCAACTTGTTCGCTGTGTTCGAACGCGATGGTCGTCTCGCGGTCGATTGCCATCGGGAAGACGAGCCCGCCGGTGTAATCGGTGTGGTCGCCGATGAGGTTCACGCGGCCCGGCGCGCGTGCGACGAACGACACGGCGAAACGCTACCGTTGTGCCATGCCACGCGCCGTCGCCAACAAGTGGGAAACACTGCCGATCGAACTCGAATACGACACGTTCGGCGACAAGAAGAATCCGGCGCTCGTGCTCATCATGGGTTTCGGCGCGCAGATGGTGGCGTGGGACGAAGGCTTCGCACAGATGCTCGCCGACCGCGGATTTTTCGTGGTGCGCTTCGACAACCGCGACGTCGGTCTCTCCACCAAACTCGACGGCGTCACGGTCGATGCCAACGGCGTGGTGTCGGCGGCAATGCTCGAGCAGCCGCTGCCGCCGGTGCCGTACTCGTTGAGCGACATGGCGCAGGACGTGGTCGGCCTGCTCGACCACCTCAACATCGACAAGGCGCACATTCTCGGCGCGTCGATGGGCGGCATGATCGCGCAAGTGTTCGCCATCGAGCACCCGCAGCGGACCGCGTCGCTCATCTCGGTGATGTCGATGCCCGGCGAACCCGAAACCATGCAGTCGACGCCCGAGGCAATGACCGCGCTCATGTCGATTCCGCCGTCTGATCGCGCCGGGTTCATCGAGCACTCACTGGTGTATCAAGCATTCCAGTCAAAGAAGCACCGCAGCGACGCGATGTCGCGCGAGAAAGCGGCGCGTGATTACGACCGCTCGTTCTATCCGGAGGGCTCGCCGCGCCAGATGGCCGCGATTTACGCGAGCGGCAGGCGCACCGAGGCGCTCGCCGCGCTGAAGGTCCGCGCGCTCGTCTTGCACGGCGCCGACGACACGCTGATTTCGCCCAACGCCGCCAAGCGCACCGCGGAAATCATCCCCGGCGCGGAGCTCGTGATCCTCGACGACATGGGACACGACGTGCCCGAGCCGCTGTGGCCGCAGGTCGTCGACATCATCGCTCGTTTCGCCCTGAAGAAGTAGGCCGCGTGGCCGGCCCGCTCAGCGGCTTTCGCATCATCGAGATCGCCGGCATCGGCCCCGGGCCGTTCGCGGCGATGATGCTCGCCGACATGGGGGCAGAAGTGGTGCGTGTCGAGCGCGCGCAGGCGGTGCGCGAAGGCGTGAGCGGCGCTCACTGGGACGTGATGCTGCGCGGCCGGCGCAACGTCGCACTCGACTTGAAGCACGCCGACGGCGCGCAAGCGTTGCTCTCGCTCGTCGAGCGCGCCGACGCACTGATCGAAGGTTTCCGCCCCGGGGTGATGGAGCGTCTCGGTATCGGCCCCCAGCAGTGTCTGGCGCGCAACCCGAAGCTGGTGTTCGGGCGCATGACTGGCTGGGGTCAAGACGGCCCGTACGCCGACTCGGCCGGCCACGACATCAACTACATCGCGCTCGCCGGTGCTCTCGCGCACTTCGGGCGCGCGGGCGAGCCGCCCACGCCGCCGCTCAACATGGTCGGTGATTTTGGCGGCGGGGGAATGCTGCTCGCGTACGGAGTCGTGTGCGCGCTGCTCGAGGCGCAACGCAGCGGGAAAGGCCAAGTGGTGGATGCCGCGATGGTCGACGGTTCGGCGGTGCTGATGAGCATGTTCTGGGCGTTCAAGCAGATCGGCACGTTCGACGAGAACGCGCGCGGCACCAACCTGCTCGACACCGGCGCGCACTTTTACGACGTGTTCGAGTGCGCCGACGGCGAGTGGGTGTCGATCGGTTCGATCGAGCCGCAGTTCTATGCGCTGCTCTTGCAGAAGACCGGCCTCGCAGGCGACGCAGAGCTTGCCGGTCAGATGGATCGTGCGAAGTGGCCGCAGCTGAAAGAGAAACTCGCGGCGGTGTTCCGCACCAAGACGCGCACGCAGTGGAACGAGATCATGGAAGGCAGCGACGTGTGCTACGCGCCGGTCTTGCGCATGAGCGAGGCCGCACGGCATCCGCACAACGTGGCGCGCAATACGTTCGTCGAGGTCGCCGGCGTCACGCAGCCCGCGCCTGCACCGAGGTATTCGCGCAGTGCGACGTCGACCCCGACGCCCCCGGCGCATGCCGGTGCGCACACGCGCGCGGTGCTCGCCGACTGGGGCTTCGACGCGCAGCGCATCGAGCAGCTCGTCGCCAGCGGCGCGGCGAAACAGGCGTAAGAAGGTTCGAGGGGACACGGGCAGACTCGTGGCGACAATCGTCTTTTTGCACGCGCACCCCGACGACGAATGTCTGGCGAGCGGCGGCACGATCGCGAAGTACGCAGCCGAGGGCCATCGCGTGGTGCTGGTGACCGCCACCGACGGCCGCCATGGCGAGCGTCCGGCCGACATCGACTCTTCCGAGGCGTTGCTCGCACGCCGGCGCGAAGAACTCGCAAAGGCGGTGGACATCTTGCGCATCGCTCGCCACGAGTGGCTGGGCTACGAAGACAGCGGCATGACCGGCTGGACGCAGAATCAGCACGCGGGTGCGTTCATCCGCAGCGAAGTCGAAGAGGCCGCGCGCAGGTTCGCCGCGGTCGTGCGCGACGAGCATGGTCACGGCGCGCGCGTGATCGTGGTCGGATACGACTGGCACGGCAACTACGGACACCCCGACCACATCCACGTGCACAAGGTGGCGCGTCGCGCGGCCGCGCTGTGCGGCATCAACGAATTGTTCGAAGTCACGCTCAACCGCGACTTCTTCGCGGCGCAGTTCGAGTGGTCGAAGGCCAACGGCGGCGACAACGACTTCGATCCCCGCGAGCCAGCCAACGACGGCAACCCGATGGGCGAGCCAGAGTCGGCGATCACCCACCACATCGACGTGTCGGCGCACATCGACACGAAACGGCGCGCGATTGCCGCGCACGCGAGCCAGGCGAGCGACACGGGCTTTGCCACCGAGTTGTCGCAGGAGTCGTTCTTGCGCGCGTTCGGCACCGAGTGGTTCGTGAAAGTCGGGGCACCGGCACCGTCGAAGCTCGGCTCGCTGCTCGACTGATGGCGCGCGGCATGCTGCGGGCGGTGGAGTGATGGCCGCGCTGTATCTCGTGCGTCACGGTCGTGCCGCCGCCGGGTGGGACTCCGCGCTCGACCCGTCGCTCGACCACCTCGGTCGCGAGCAGGCGGCGGCCACCGCGTCGAAACTCGTGGTGCGACTGCAAGACGCAAAGATGAGTTTCTTCGACGTCGACGTGCTCACGAGCCCGCTCGCGCGATGCCGCGAGACCGCCGCCGAGTTCGAGCGTGTGACCGGCGTGGTCGCGCGGGTCGAGCCGCGCATCGCCGAGATTCCCTCGCCGCACGGAGTCGACATGGGCGACCGCGTCGCGTGGTTGCGCCGCGCGATGCAAGGCACGTGGAGCGAGTTGATCGAGCGCGACGGCGATGACTACGCGCAGTTTCGCGACTCGCTCGTGGGTTGGGCGCGTGCCGTGCGACGCGACACCGTGGCGTTCTCGCACTTCGTCGCCATCAACGCGCTCATCGGCGCCGCCACGCACGACGACCGCCTCGTGATTCGCGCCGTCGACAATGCGTCGGTCACCGTGATCGAGGTGACACCCGACTCGATGTTGTATCTGCGCGAGGCCGGGCGCGAAGCCGACACGCTCGTTCGGTAGATTCGTAAGGCGATGCTCGCCTCGACGCTGTCAGAACTGCACAACGGTTTTGCGTGGGTGGTGATCATCGGCAACGCGATGGCCGGCCTCTGGGCGCTGGCGTGCCACAAGGTGCCGGCGCTGCGGTCGCGCGCGTTGTGGTGGTTCACGGCGCTCGCGCAGTTCACGATGTTCGTGCAAGTGGTGATGGGCGTGGTGATGGTCAGCGCGCAGGGTCTCATGTTCCAGCAGTTCCACGCGTTCTACGGCTTCGTCGGCATCATCGCGATCGCCATCATCTACTCGTATCGCGCACAGTTGAAGTCGCGGGTGTATCTGTTGTACGGCTTCGGCGGGTTGTTCGTGATGGGCCTGGGCATCCGCGCGATGTTGGTGGGCCAGGGCTAGGCGCGTTTCGCCACACGGTGCCCGCCGCACGGTGCCCGCCGCGTCGTCTCGCTACTTCGCGAGTTCGCGCTCGAGCGCGGCGAGCGACTCGTGCAGCGCGCTCGGCAGGTGGTCGCCGAACTTCGCGTAGTGCTCCTTGATCTGCGGCACCGCCGCGGCCCAGCCGTCGGCGTCGAACCGCAGGATTTCTTCGAGGTCGGCGCGCGGC
>Ga0233425_10006128_pt1 | contig 18193 bp, 29 predicted proteins | sample Watercolumn_Towu_2_FD_181712 | JGI IMG/M metagenome (GOLD analysis project Ga0233425, IMG submission 181712) | Freshwater microbial communities from Lake Towuti, South Sulawesi, Indonesia - Watercolumn_Towuti2014_140_MG | ecosystem: Environmental > Aquatic > Freshwater > Lake | place... | reverse complement strand
GAAAATCACTGGTAAGAAACTTTCAAAATGGGTTAAAACAAATAAGGGTCTTTTGGATAAGGAAGCTCTTACAGATGTTAATAGTAAAATAAATAGAGTAAGAAGCATCTTTAAAGCTTATTCTCTTCCTTTTCCTATTACTGCAATTTGTTTAATCCCAATTGCATTGCTTGAAAAAGCATGTGAAGAAGCTGATGCTGCAATTGATGATGTTCATGAAGCAAGAAAAGAACTATCTGCTAACTATAAAGAATATAAAAAGTTAGCAAAAGAAGAACTAGAACCTGATGGTTTATTTGATCCTAATGATTATCCTGATAATATTGAAAATAGATTTGATGCTACTTATAGGATTATTAAACTGGAAGTTCCTGGTGAATTGGAAAAAGTAAATCCTGCTTTGTATAAACAAGAAATGCAGAAATTCAAAGATACTATGATAAGTACAAGAGATGAATGTATGCTTTTCTTGAGACAAGGATTTCTTAAAGAAGTTAAATCTGTTATTGCTTCTCTTACTGGTGAAACAGAAGATGGTGAACAAAAGAGAATTAGAAGTGAAACTGTAGAAAAAATGGATAAGTTTTTTGAGTATTTTAAAACTAGGGATATTTTCAAAGATCAGGAATTCTTCAAACTGATTAAAGATACCAGAGCAACTATGGCTGGAATTACTTCTAAAGATTTGAGAGATTCTGAAGCTTTGAAAAACCATATTACAGAAGAAATGCAAAAGGTAGCAAATCTAGCTGAGAAAAACATTGTTAAATTCAAAAGGGGCATTATTCTGTAATATGTTTAATGGGGATAGGGATTTATTCTCTATCCCCAATAGGAATCTAAAATGCTTAAAATAATACTAGGAACAGGAGATATAAAAGAACACTATTCTACTATTTTTCCATTTATAATAATGCCTTTTGGCATTTTTAGATTTACAGAAGATGGTGTTGAGCATTTGAAATCTCTTCTTATATTTCACGATAATGAACCATATTTTGTAGTTGACAACTACATTGCTGAGTGATAGCTTACTTCTCACTAGAAAGGAGAGAATATGCCTAAATTTAAACTAAGCAAAAAGCAAGAAACTGATTTTGTTCTTCCAACTGAAAATGAAATTGCAGAAATGATGGATATAGGGGATGATCTTGATGAAGAATTAGATTTTCAATCTTCACTAATGAGTAAGTTTTCTTCTATTTTTGGAAAAGTATATGAAGAATACATGTTAGCAGATTTACAAATGGGAATAGTTAAAGATCAAATTGGTGAAGATATGAGGGAAAACCCTAAAAAATGGAATATCAAAGATGCTGATAAAATAAGTGAACAACTTATTAGCAGAAGAATACATTCTTCAACAAAATATCAAGAGGCTTACAAAAAATTTGCTTATTGGAAAGCAAGAAGAAAGGAGTGGGAAGGACACTTAGAAGCTGTTAAGCAAAGATCATTTTCTGTTAATGCAAAGGTTAATAAAATCTAAAGGAGTTATTTATGAGTCTTTCTAAATTTAAGAAAAGTAAAAAATCAGAAGATGTTAGAAGCAAATTTAAGAAAAAAGATAAGAAAATCCTAAAAGAAACATATGATGAAAGAGAGAAAAGATCTTCAATGTTTGGTGATAGAAAGGGTATATTTAATCATCAAATATTAGAAGAACTAGGAATTAGAGAATTTAAAATAAATCCAAAGAAAGATGGAACATATTTCTTTGAATATCTCCCATGTTCATTTGATTCTGATGATAAAGCTTTTATGGAATGTTCTACTCACTTCAATGTGGGCATGAACAATGATTCTTTTATTTGTATTCAAAGATTGTTAAACAAACCATGTTATAGATGTAAAGTTCAAAAGAAGCTTTATAATGTGCATAAAACCACTACAGATGAAATTAAAGCTTTGTTTCCTAGTGATAGAGTAATTCACCTTTTATGGGATAGAACAGATGAATTAGCTAATGATAAACCACAAACACATGAAATATGTGTTTGGAGTGCTCCTAAAAAGGGAGTACATTCAGAAATACAAAGTAAAACCAGAAATAAACTAACTAAAGAAATTATTGATATTTCAGATATTTCTGAAGATGGAGAAGGTAAAACTGTTTATTTTGAAATAGCTGTTAAGAAAACAGAAGATGGTGAACAAATACCCACTTATGAGGGATTTGATTTAGTTGATAGGGAAGAACCTATTCCAGAAGAAATTGTTTCAATGCTTTCTGATATAATAGAAGAATTGCAAAGTAGAATGACTAAAGACATGGTTTCACCATTACAAGTTCTTCTTAATATTCCAACTTATGAAGAAGTTGAGGAAGCAATGGTGGATGATGTTTATGATGAACACGATGATAAAAAGGAGTCTAAAAAGGAATCTAAGAAAGAGAAATTAAAAAGAATGAAACAAGAAGCAGAAGATGAAGAGAAAGAATCTGATGGTGTAGACTTAGAATCACTTGAGGAAGAACTAAAAAGCATGAGCAAATTTGCTATTTTGAAGTATATGAAAGAAGAGGGTTTGAAAAAATATGCTGATTCAGATCTTTCTAAAGAAATGCTGATAGATAAAATTCTTTCCATATATTCAGAACAAGATGATTTCTAATTAACAACTGTCAAGGGGAAAGAATTTTTCTTTCCCCTTTATTTTTGTGGAGATTCTATGAAAATACCATTGCTAAAAAAAACCAATGCTAAAAAATTATCAGCAAAAGAAATATTACTCGAAAAAATAAAAACTAAACAAAAACAAGAAACTGAAAAATATTTCATTTCTTCTGGAAGTGTAAACCTAAATCTTGCATTAACAGGAAATAAAGATCATGGTTACTGTAGAGGAAGGATTGTAAATATAGTTGGTGGTGAATCTACAGGAAAAACATTACTAGCATGTGAATCAATAAATGTTGCATGGTATGAACATCATTTAATGAAGAATAAAAAGGTCAAAATTGTTTATGATGAAAATGAATCTGCATTTGATTTTGATTTAGCTGAAAACTTTGGAATGCCTCTTGATAATATTGAATGGGAAGAATCAGGTACAGTAGAAAAATTTAAAATGAATATATGGAAACATATTAAAGCAGCAGAAGATTATGATTTGCTTCTATATATTGTTGATTCACTTGATGCTTTATCTGATGAAAAAGAACTAGAATCACAAAAGAAAGAAATGAAAACTCTTGAAAGAAGAGATGCAAAAGAGAAAGGTGAAGAGATTGAAAAAGGTGACAAAGACGATGATAAATTAAAGGGTGATTATGGAGCAAAGAAAGCCAAAGAATTAAGTAAATTTTTCAGAACTACAGCAAGACAGTTAAAGAAAACTAATTGCATCTTAATTATCATTTCTCAAATTAGAGATGATTTGAGAGCAAAATATGGCACTAAAGCAATAAGAACAGGTGGGAAAGGATTAGACTTTTATGCTACCCACATCATTTGGTTAGATGAAGATAAACTATTACTCAGTAACAAACATAAAATTCCTTATGGTGCAATGATTGATGCATATGTAAGAAAAAATAAACTTGCACCACCTAGAAGAAGAGCAGCATTTCATTTAATATATGCTCATGGAATTGAAAACTTTGGTAGTTTGATTGACTTTTGTGCTAATAATGATGCCATCAAAAAATCTGGTGCTTGGTATACATGGGGTAAAAAATCATATCTAAAAGGTGATTTAATAAAACTATTTGACAATGACAAAGATGAATATGAGGAATTGAAAGAGCTTGCTCAAAATGTATGGACAGAGATTGAGCAAGATGTTAAGATAGATTTAAAACCTAAATGGGGAATGGTAACAGAAGAAGATAATAAACCCAAAAAATTTAAACTTAAATAAATTATGTGCTGGTGTGATGGAATGGCATACATGACAGACTTAAAATCTGTTGCCCTTATGGGATTGAGAGTTCAAATCTCTCCACCAGCACCAAAAAAGGAGATAAAAAATGATAGAACCAATAAGTATAGATTTTACATTAAGAGCCATTATACAAAAAATAAATGAAATTATTAATTGTATAAATAATATAGAAAAAGAAATAGAAAGGATAAAGAAATATGAAACCTAGTAATAGGCTAATATTTTCATTTTTTCTTTTGTTATTTATATATGATGTATATGATATAAAGGGTGAAACTACTTTATATGATGTATCTGGAACTGGAAAAACATGGAAAACTAAAACTCACTGGTGTTATCAAGCAAAAAATGGACAAACATATTGTTATAAATTATCAGAATTAAAAGAATTAGAAGATAGAATGATGGGAAAACCTAAAGAAGATACAGATAGGGTTTATGAAGAAACAAGGGAGTATTACAAAGAATTACTTGAAAAATATGATAAAATAGAAAATAGACCACCAGAAGAAGTTAAATATTGGAATGATAAAGCAGTAGAATTGAGAAGAAGACTTTATAAATTTGATGGACAATTAATATCTGATCCAAATTATAAGGAAAAATAATGGGAAAAGATAAATATGATTTTGATCATACAACAGCAGATGGACAAAAAAGACTTATGGCTATTTCTATGGGACTTGATTCTGAAATATACATAACTAAACCAATAAACTTACAATCAGAAAAGGATTATGGTGCTGATCCATTAGGAAATGGATTATTCAAAATGATTCCTTCAGGAGATATTGTTAATTTTGAAGAAAGAAATAAAAGACTAAAAAAGGATTAAAATTATATAATGAAGAAAAAACTATCAATAAAACCTAAGAGAAAAACCAATAAAGGAAAAGCAAAAGGAAATAACTTTCAATGGGAAATTGCTAAAAAACTATCTCTGGCAGTTTCAGATAAAGATGATATATTTATTCCTACTGCTGATTCTGGTTCAAGAGGAACTAGAAGAAGCAAAACTAAAGAAACACAAATTACCCAACATGGAGATATATCTTTTGAAGATATAATTGGAAAACCATTGATTGATATCTGGAATATAGAATGTAAATCAGGATATACTAAAATAACTAAAACAAAAACAGGAGTTACAAAAACTGGTTGGTGCATGTTAGATTGTATAGAAGGTAGTGATAATCCTAAATTTCTTGAATTTTGGTTACAATGTTTAGATGATGCTGAAATAACAAAAAGAGAACCAATATTAATATTTAGAAGAGCAAATAAACAACCATGTATCACTTTTGAATATAGATATTTTTATGATGTATTAAAACCATTAAGTAACAAATTATTTAAAGAATGGGATTATGACTCTATCTCACTAAATATAGGCAAAGAAGTGTTTCTTACTATGTCTTTTCCTAATTTTCTTGATTGGGTAAATGGGAACCTTTTGGAGTTTGCTAAAAATGTTAATACACTTCAAAAATGAATTTTTATAAAAATTTTTCTAGGGGGATTGATATCATGCCTAAACCTAAGAAAAGGAAAACCCATGTTTTACAAAGGTTTAAAGAAAGAGTAGGCTGTCATATACCTGCCAAATTAATTGAGGAAAATTTAGATCACAAACAAATTATATTTGCTAAAAAATTAACTAATTCAAGATCATTATGTTATATGATTATTGACGATACACCTATCAAATTTGTATACAGTAAAGAATGTAAAAAAGTGATAACAATATTACCCATACATTATGATTTTCAATATCCAAAAAATGATGAATGGTTTGAGTATTTAGCAGATGATAATAAAGCATATAGGATAAAGATCTATCCTGATTGTTATCAAGAGACTTGCAATAGGAGAGCACTTACAAAATTTGAAGTATGGAATGACAGATTAATGATATGGAAACCAAAAAAGAATGATGATGCATTATTCCATTTAATTTATGATATAGCTTGGAAATGGTATGAAGAAACCAAAAAAGTACAAATTGATCAGCAATGAAAAAGAAATTAAAGGGAATATATGGGATTTTATAGGAATAGCAGATGGACTTGTTATTCCTATAAATTTATGTATGAGAAATGAAAAGAATGTAATGGGTGCTGGTTTAGCAAAGGAATTATTAGAAAGATTTCCTGATATAGATCATAGTATCTATTGGGTGTATGATAATTTTGGTACTTATGTTCATATAATGTGTTCATTTCCTGATGCATACTCATTTAATTGGACCAGGGTTTTAACATTCCCAACTAAACCAGCATGGATAAGAGTTAAAAATTCAAAATTAAATGTATTGCCAAAATATAGAAATAAAGTTAAACCTGGAACAGATATTCCAGGTTGGATGGGTTATTCTGATTTGGGTTTGATTAAGAAATCTTCACAACAACTTAGGAATTTTATTTCTACTGTAAACTGGCAAAGAGTTATAATGCCAAAAGTAGGTTGTGGTTATGGTGGTTTAAGTTGGAAAGATGTTAAAGAAATATTAATAGAAGTTGGATTATATCAAATGGATGCAGTAACTTTTGTAGAGAAAGGATAAAATAGTGTATAGTTCAACTGAAAAATATCCATTGAAAAAAATATGTAGTAACTGTGGAAAAATACTTCAAATAGTGGATCATCATGAAGGAAAGGAAATAATTGAATCCCGTGTAATAGTCTATTATCAAGTTGATCTTATTTATTTTTGTCAAGAATGCTATAAGAAGGAAAGAAAGGATTTAAATAATGAAAGCTAATGATGAACCAGATAAGACTTTTTATTTTTGTCAGAGATGTGGTAGAAAGATAAAGAAAAAAGATATTAAAATTATGAATGGTTTACAAGTTGGATATTGTTGTTGGAAACCACAATCGTTCAGAGAGAAAGTAATTTATAAATGATAAGAGAAATACACCTACAAAATTTTAGACCACATGAAAAACTTAGGCTAAAAAATGTTCACCCTAATTTAAACGTAATAATTGGAGATACTGGAACTGGAAAAACCAGTATCTTCAGAGCAATGAAATTATTATTTAACAATAAACCTTCTGGTGGATCTAAATTATATAAGTTTAAAGAATCTTCTAAGTTAATAATAAAAGCATTGATAGATGATATAGTAATAACTAGAGAAGCTAAGAAATATATTCTAAAATATATTGACTTAGATAAACCATTAGAATTAACATCTTTTGGAAAAAATGTTCCAGAACCAATAAAGAAGGTTATAAATATTCAAGATATAAATTGGCAGCTACAAATACAACCACATTTTCTTATACTGGACAATGGTGGTTCTGTATCAAAATATTTAAATCCTATTTTTGGTTCAGAAGAAAATGAACAAATCATATTAGAAATTAAAAATCAATCTTCAAAAGTTAAAGAGCAAATAAGACTTCACAATTCCATAATAAAAAATAATGAAAAAATATTAACACAATTTCATAACATAACATCACATGTAAAAAGGGCAGAAAAAATCCAATCCCATATAAAACATTTACAGGCAACTGAAAGACTTATTTTTTCTATCCAGAAAAATTTGGATTCAATTCAGAAAATAGATGAACAAATAAAAGATACAGAAAAAATAGAATATCTTGTTGATAAATTAACAAACATTGATTCTTTAGATTCAAAAGCAACTAAACTGGAATTAAAAATAAACAAAATAGAATACTATATAAACAAAATAGAAAAGATAGAGATAATACCTGTAGATTCTTTTTTAAATAAAATAAAAGTAATAGAAGATATTGAAAATAAAAAAAGTAGTTTACAAGATAGGATATTTAGAATACAATTAATGCTAAAATCATATGACAACATTGAGGAAAACATTGAAGAAAATACAATAGAATTAAATAAGGCTAAAAAAGAATGGGATGAAACATTTAACAGTTTAGATATATGTCCTTTGTGTGACCAGATCATCAGAAAAAAAGGATAAAAATGCAAAAAATAATACACATAACTGATCCACATATCAGTGGAAAAAATCCTATTTGCAGATTAGATAATTTAGTAGAAGTCCAATTTAAGAAGTTAAAAGAGTTAATCAAAATAGCAAACAAAGAAGAATCTCCAATAATTTGTACTGGTGATATTACAGATAGTCCTAATATTTCATACTCTACTTTTTCAAAACTAGCAGATATTTTGAGCAAATGTAAGTATAACTTTTATATTTTATATGGTAATCATGATCTACTTTTTCACTCATTAGATTCAGTTAATGCTACTGCATTAGGAGCATTAATAAAATCAGTTCCATCAATAAAGCATATTTCTGAATTTATATATGACTATGGAATACCTATTGATTTTGAAGATTGGAATGATCAAAGATCAATTACAACCAATGACATTTCAAAGATTCTAGTTTGTCATAGAGCAGTAATAAAAGAAAAAATGGTAAGTAGAATGTGGATGAAAGAAAACCAAATGGATTTTTATTATTCTACTGATAAGGAATTGAAAAAATATGATCTAATACTATGTGGACACTTTCATAAACAATACAGATTCAATGAAAAAAATTATATTGTTTTAAACCCTGGAAGTTTTACAAGGAGAAAGTCAAATGAGATCGAAATACATGAACCTTCTTATTACCACATCAGTTATAATAATAACAATATCAGTTATGTACTTAATAGTATCCCTAATTGTAAAGGGATTAAGGATGTTATGTCAGATTCTCATTTAACATACACAAGAATGACTAAAAATATAAAAGGAGAAATAGCTAATTTCTTTCATAAATTTAAGATAAATAAAGAAAAGAATCAATTTAAATCAACATTAACACAAACTTTTAATAGTATGAAAGAAGGAGAACTAAAAGAAACATTAAGGGAAATTTTAATAAAAGTATATGGAGACATTGAAATAGGAGAAATTGAATATGGGTCTATCAGAACTGCAAAAACTAAAAAACACAATCTTAAAATTAGAACAGAATAACAACAAATTTATAGGGGCAAAGGATACTCTGTTAAAATCGTTAAAAGAGGAATTTGATTTTGATTCAGTTAAAGAAGCTAAAACCAAACTTAAAAAATTAAAAAAGGAATATGAAGAATTAAATGAAACAATAGAACAATTAACAGAAGAACTTACTAATGAACTTATAGAAGAGGGGATCATTGAAAATGAAGAAAATCTTTAATTGGTTTAAAGAAACATGGAATGGTAAACATGCATTTATAACCTTTACTTTATTATGGTTTACTGGATGCATATTAATGTGGATATATTTTATATGGTTTTATACAATAATGGGAAATGATTTTGCCATAGCAATGTCAAAATCTTATGGATTATTAAAGTTTAGTGTTATTAAAATACTTACATTTATGTTATCTATACTTATATTTATAATTGTATTTGCATGTCCAATATCATTCACATATTGGATATTCTTTACTTATCCTGAAGAAAGAAAAATTGAAAAAATTAAAAAGGAACACAATTCAAAAATATTAAAGGAAAAAAATGAAAGAGAACAACAGAGACATAACAATAAAGAAATTGACTGAATACTTAACTGAAAAAAGTATAGAATATAAATTAGCAAAAAAGAAAACTATAGAATCTAGATTACAATTAAGATTATTGGAAAAAAATTTAGTTAATCTTGAAAAAATAAAAGTCCTGATTTTAGAAATAGCAAAACATTCCAAGAATGAGATAAAAGAATATATCGAAAATATAGTTACAAATGCATTACAAATAGTATATGGCAATGAATATTCATTTGAAATACATATAGAACAAAAGTATAATCAAGAAGAAATTTACTTTTATTTGGCAAAGAAAGATGGTACACTTCTTGAACCTAAAGAAGATACTGTAGCAGGAGGAATGTTAGATATAATGTCTCTTGGTTTAAAATTAGCAGTTTTATCATTAACAAATTCTGAACCTGTATTATTTCTAGATGAACCATTAAGGTTTCTAGGAAAATATAGTTACATAGGGGGGAATATCTTAAAGGAATTTTCTAAAGAATTTAATATACAAATAATAATGATAACACATGATGATGCATTAGTAGAAGTTGCTGATAAAGTTTTTAAAATAGGAAATGACAATGACAATTGAAAAAGCTTTTGAAAAATTAGAAATAAAAGATCATTCTATAATAATAAGAATGAGAGAAGCACCAAATTATGAAATTGCAAAACAAGTAATAGAAGATCTACATTCTTTAGTTAGAAGGCAAAGAAAACTCTTATCTAAAAAGTATCATCCAGATATAGGTGGAGATGAAGAAAAATTAAAAATCATAAATAATGTTTGTGATAAATTACTAAATATAAATGTACAAATAGTTCAACCACAACCTGTTTATTATCATACTGTTATAATAAGGACAGATTATGGAAATACAACTGCTACAACAACAAGTGGATGGTGGTCTTAAAAGGACTTTCTGCTCATGTGAAATATGTAAAGAAAATTGTAAAATAATTCCTGGTTATCTAATACCAAATGATTTAAATGCTATTTATAATTTTATGAATCCAACCGTAAAATTTATAGATTTTATAAAATTATATTTCTTAGCATCTCCTGGTGCTATTGTAATGAAAGATGGTAATATATTCAGAATACCAACAATAGTTCCAGCAAGAAATAAAAAAACTAATTATTGTATATTTTTTACTAAAGATGAAAAATGTTTTATTCATAAAGTTTCTCCATATGGATGTAGGTATTTTGATCACTCACAAACTAGAGAGGAAGGAGAAAATATTTCTAAATATGGACTAAATCAAATTATTATATCAAGAGGGTATAACGAAATACATTATCAATTATGGTCAAATAATTTGAGAGCAAAACCACCAGAAGAATTAAGAAAATTATAGGAGGATAAAATGATTTGGAAAATTATAGGTGGGATAGGCATTGTGGTAGGTTTAATTTCTGGATTAATAGCAATAGATAGTAGATATGCTACTTCCAAAGATTTGCATAATGTAGAAACAAAATTAGTAATGAATTTAGATCAATTTAGTAAAGAACAATCAAGACAATTTAAAATACAACGGTATGATCAAGCTACTGATAATTATTATAGATATAAAGCATTAGAAAAAATGCATCCTAATGATCCCATGATTAAAGAAGATTTAAAAAGAATAGAAGATGAAAGAAATAGATTAAAAGATGAACTTAACACAATAAAATAAAGGAAAAATAAGATGCCACTTTGTAAACCAGTTTTTATTGAGGGAACAACACTTGGAGATACTTGGTTTCAATTACTTCAAGCATGTTATGATCATGGTAGGAAATACTTAATTTCTGATGGTTCATATGCAGGAGCATATAGACTTGCATTTGATGATGTATCGGGATTTATTCACTATCCACATGAAAAACCATTAGCACCCATAATGCCAGAAGCAAGTAGCTTACCAGCACCTACAACTGATCATGATATTGAAATGTATTTTGCTGATTATTTAATGAATAACCAAATACAAGACAATGAAGATTATAAATATGCTACTTTTATTACTGGTGGAAAATATAATGTACCACAAAATGTATATGGAGAAAGTTTTATAAGTAGTTTACCTATTGGATTAAAAAACATATCTGTTCCTAACCAATTAGAATGGGTTATAAAACACTTCAAAGAAAAAGGGTTTGGTAATGAACATTGTTATATCACTGTTGGTTATCCTGAATCTAACTTTGCTTATGATATTCCATTTCTTAATGAACAAGAAAGAAAAACATCTCCATGTTTAAGAGGATTAGATTTTAGAATAATTACAGAAGTAAAGTATATATGTCCTGAATGTGAAGCAACACTTAAACTAGAAGAAACATTTACTACCAATGGAAGAAATATACTTTGTCCATATGACAGACAATTACTTCATTATTTAGAACCAATAAAAGATAATTACCTTTTAACAAAGGTAATTTATAGATCATGGGATTTATGGGGAGGTTGGCCTACTAATATGGGAGGATTTGCACTATTATCACAGTATATTGCAAATGAATTAGGTATAATTCCTGGTCCATTAAGTTTTACTTGTAAGAGTCTTCACTGTTATGACTTTCAGCTTGAAATATTAAAAATGAGGCTAAATAAATGATTGATTGGAAAAATCTACCAAAGAATACCAAAGTAATAGACATTCCATTAGGATTAGAAGGACATTTATTAAACTATTATGATGGACTTAATTTTCCTGTACATATAATACTTAATGGAAAAGAAAGAATATATGGAAGAACCTATACAATTGAAGAAGCTAATGCAAGATTAAAATTAAAGGAGATAATAAATTATGACATTTGATAATTATCAATCAAGTGCTAGACTTACTGCTAAATATCCTAGACTTGGAAATAATATTGAATATCCCACATTAGGATTAGCAGGAGAAGCAGGAGAACTCTGTAATAAAGTAAAGAAAATACAAAGAGATGATAATGGTATTATTACTTTAGAAAAAAGAGAACAATTACTTGATGAACTTGGTGATGTTCTTTGGTATTGTGCAGCTATAGCTGATGAATTGGATGCTGATTTAGGAGATATAGCTGAAGCAAATATAAAAAAATTATTTAAAAGACAAATAGATAATACTATATCAGGAGAGGGAGATAAAAGGTAATGGAATATTCTGATAATGCTATAGCAATTTATAAAAAACTTTATTTTAACAGAGACAAATATGATAAACTTGTTGAAACCCATCCACATGAATGTCATCAAAGAATAGCAAAAGCTATATCATTTAATGAAGAAGAATATGATATATTTTTAACAATGCTGAACGATAATATTTTTAGACCAAATTCACCTGTTCTTATAAATGCTGGTGGACCTAAACAATTTCTATCTGCATGTTATGTTCTTGGATTAGAAGATTCAATGGAATCTATTATTGAATGTTGGGGTACTTGTGCAAAAATATATGCTAGTGGTGCTGGTGCAGGAGTACCATTAACTAATCTCAGAAGAAAAGATGCTCCCATTACATTTGGTGGTAGAGCTTGTTTAACTGGTGATACAATTCTTTATAATATAAGACCTAAAATCCCTATAAGGAAACAAGAGAAAACTATTGAAACAATATACAATAATTATAAAAGATATGGAAAATTACCTAAAAAAATAAAGTGTGTAATTGATGATGGTGTTTTAGGAATAAATGAAATAACAAATATAATTTATAATGGTATAAAAAAAGTATATAAAATAACAACAAAAAAAGGATACACAATTAAAGCCACTACCAATCATAGATTTTTAGGATTAAAGGGATGGAAGAGATTAGATCAGTTTATAGTTGGATCATCTATAGCTGTAAATGGAAGAAAATATGAAAATAATTTTGGAGAAACTAATCATCAATGGAAAGGAAATTTAGCCTTAGAAACAACTGCAAGACAAAGAATATATACAAATTATCCTTGGATAAAAGACATAAAAGAATGTATGAAATGCAACCAATATTCTGAAAGAATTGAAATTCATCATATAGATGGAATACCATTTAATAATGAATTAGATAATTTAGAATGTCTTTGTCCTAAATGTCACCAATCAGAACATGCACAAAGAAGGGCAAGAAAGAATAATAATTTCAGGTTATTAAAAGAAATAGAATTTGATCAAATAAAATCAATAAAGTATGTTGGATTAGAAAAAGTATATGATATTCAAATGAAAAAACCGTATCATAATTTTATTGCTAATGGTTTTGTATCTCATAATTCTGGACCTCTAAGCTATACAAAAGTGTTAGATATATATTCAGAAACAGTAAAAGCTGGCAATAAAGCTAGAAGAGCAGCAAATATGGGGATGTTAAATTATAATCATCCAGATATATTTGAATTGATTAACTGTAAACTTGATAGACAAACACTTAAAAATTTTAATTTATCTGTAGCAGTACCAGATAATTTCATGGAAAGAATTATAAATGATGACTATTATGAAATTGAATTAATTGATCCAAAAGAAGGGATAGTAAAACATACAAGTTCTAAAGAATTATGGGATAATATAATTGAAAATGTATGGAAAATTGGTGATCCTGGTTTAGCTTTTATTGACAGAATAAATCAGTATAATCCATTTTTTAATTCAATAAAAATTGAATGTACAAATCCATGTGGTGAAGTTCCTCTTTGGCCTTGGACTGAATGTGTTATTGGTAGTATCAATGTTGCTAAATTTTATGGTGGAATAGCTCATTCTGGAAATAAGAAATCATTTTTTGATTGGGACAGATTTGAACATGTAGTAAGAGCATCTACTATATTTCTTAATAATTGTATTGATAAAACAATGCATCCTAATCCAAGGTTTAAAGATATGATGCTAAAATATAGACCAATTGGATTAGGAATAATGGGTCTTGCAGATTTATTTGTAAAAATGGAAATACCATATGATAGTGAGGAAGCTTTAAAATTATTTGATGAAATTTGTTTTATATTAAATTCTACTGCTATAGAAACATCAATTAAAATGTGTAAAAAAGGAAAAACAAAAATCAAAATACCTAAAGAAGATAAAGATCAATTTGAAGGACTGTTAAAAAATTATACTAACAATGATGAACTTGTAATAAAAGAGTTTAGAAAATATGGTATTAGAAATTGTACTTGGACTTGTATTGCTCCTACTGGTTCTATTGCTTTAAGTGCTGATTGTAGTTATTCATTTGAACCATTATCAGCAATTGTATGGCAAAAAGAATTAGCTGAAACCCACAAACTTATGACATTTATTAATCCAGATTTTGAAAAGTGGGTTAATACTGAATATTTGAAAAACTTTCATGATACTCATGTTAAAACTAACAAAGATCATTTTAAAAATGAACTATATCAAAAAATTATTAAAAATAATGGATCAGTACAAAAAATAGAAGAAATACCAAAAGAAATACAAAATATATTTAAATGTGCTCATGATATTAGTCCATATGATAAAATTAATATGCAAGCTAAAGGACAAAAATGGATAAGCATGGCTATTAGTTCTACTTGCAATGTACCAGAAAACACAACACAAGAAGAAATCAGTAACATTTATAAATATGCATGGGAAAAAGAATTAAAAGGTATTACAGTTTATAGAGATAAATCTCAAGAATGGCAACCAATTAACTTTGGACAAAAAGATTGTAAAGATAATACTGTAACTGTAAAAGCAGATAAGATTGAAATGCATTTAGCACCAGTTAATCAAAAAATTGAAAGACCAATTAGAAGAACTGGTGAAACTTACGAAATCAAAACACCACATGGAAGACTTTATGCTACATTCAATAGAGATAAAGATAAAAGACCATTAGAAGTATTTTTAAGATTAGGTAAATCAGGTACACTTGAAAATCTTCTACTTGATACTATATCAAGATTAGTATCTAAAAATCTTCAAAACTCTGTACCCCATAAAGATATTTCATCCTTATTAAGAGGAATCAAAGGTGATTTTTTCAGATTTAGAATAGCTGAAGATTCAAGTGAATCTATAGCAGCAGAATCTATCATTGATGCTGTAGGAATTATCATGGAATATGCTTTTGAAAGTGGATATATAGTACCACCAGATATTGCAGAGGGTCTTAAAGAAATACATAAAGCAGCATTTCCAGAAGAAGCTACAATAACTTTTAAATATGAGTATTTTGAAGCATGTCCTGAATGTGGACAATACAGTTTAAAAAGAGATACTGGTTGTAGAGGTGGTATGTGTACTAATCCTAACTGTTTTTATACAAATTGTGGATAAATGTTATGCCAAGAAGAAAAAAATTAAGTTTTAATACACCTAGAACATCAACAAAACCAAAAAAGATTAAACCTTGGCTTATAGGTTATCTTAAAGAAGAAAAAGAAGTTAATAAACCTGCTATATCTAAAAAGACAGAAAGAAAAAAACCAGTAAAAAAGAAACAAGATATGAAAAGGAGTATAATTTTATGAAAACAAATCTTCCTGGTAATTTAGTAATAAGATTAGATCATAGTTATAGGTATGGAAAAAATAAATTTCCAATTTGGTTATTTTGTAGAGATATCAGAACAGGAGATTTTTATACATTAAAAGATATTGAATTTGAATTAAATGAGGGTTCAATATCTATTGATCCACCTATGACTATTGGAGCTTCTGAAACACAAGAATTAATAAATGATTTATACAATATAGGAATAAGACCATCAGATGAAATTAAAAAAGATGATTTAATACTGATGATGCAAAAAGAAATTGACAAAAGAGATCAGATGATTGATAATCTAATGAACCAATTTGTATTTAAAGACAAAGAATTAATTACTGGAAGAAAGGCTATATTATGAAGGTTACTGGTGTTACAATGGAGAAAGAAAAAAGAAATGTTTTGGTTAAAAAATTCATGAATATGACAGAAGTTAATACAGATATCAATATACCTATAAATGTAATACAAGATCTAAGATTAGCAATGCCAATGCCAAGACAACAAAGAAGAAAAATTGCAAGAAAAGCTAATATGGATTGGGATCTTTATAGATTACTAGAAAGAGAAGTAATAAAAAGATTAAAAGCAAAGGTGGATTTAAGTACAGGAAAACCTATAGAAAAAGAAGAAGAGAATAATGGATAAACAACCTACTCTACTTTTGGATGGTAAATATTATTTATATAGGAGTTTAAAAGCAAATGTTCGATTAACACATAATGATATAATAACTACAGTTTATTACAATTATTTAAATTCTCTTAAATCTATAGCTAAAAAATTTAAACCAAATAATATTGTAATTATGTGGGATTCAGAACACTCTAAAAGAAGAGAATATTTTTCAGGATATAAAGTAAAGGATAATACTAAACAAGATGAAATAATAAAAGAACAAATTGAGTATATAGAATCTGAATATGACAATATAAAATTAATATTGAAAAGACTTGGTTTTGTGTCTTATAATAGATATGGTCTTGAAGCTGATGATTTGTTCTTTTATTATATAGAAGAATATCCAAAAGAAGATATAATAGTTGTATCTAGAGATGCTGACTTATATCAATTGTTGGTATTTCCTAATGTAAGAATATATAATCCACATGAAAAACAATTTATAACTAGAAAATATATTTCCGATAAATATGATGGTATAACACCTGAACAATGGTTTTTATATAAAGCTATTGGTGGATGTAAAAGTGATGCTGTTCCTGGTATTCCAACCATAGGTGAAAAATCTACAATTCAATATATAAAAGGAATTGCATCTCCAACAATAGTTAAAAAAATAAAAGACAATTGGGATATAGTAGCAAGAAATAAAAAACTTGTAAAATTACCATTACTTCCTATAGATAAGATTATACCATTAAAACAGAGGATTACAAAATTAAACTTAGAAGAATTAAAAAATATATGTTTTGCAATGGGATTTAAAAGTTTCTTAGAAGATTTAAATGATTGGAAAGTATTCAAAATAGGAGAATAAATGAATGCTTATAAATGTACCGGAACAATTAAATTTCAATGTCAATTTTCTTAACCACATATTAAAACACTGTATAACCAATACTAATTTTCTAAGAAAAGTAAGACCATTTCTTGAACCAAAAATATTCAAGATAAAAGAAAGATCTTATCTATTAGAATTGGTTTATAAATACTACGATGAATTTAAACAAGCACCACAGGATGATTTAGATTTAATCTTTGAAGAAGAAAAGGATAATATATCTGATGCATTATATAAAAAATGTGAAAGAGTTTTAAACAATCTAAAAGAAATAAAATCCAGTAACTCTACATACATATTATCAAACATACACAAAGCTCTAAAACATTTTGCCATTGAAGAAGCAATAATTAAATCTGCTCAATTATGTAAAGCTAAAGAGTATGAAGAAGCTAAAGCTGTATTTTTAAAATCACTAAGAGAACATGACGATATAAAAACAGAATTTTATGATTTCTATTCAGATAAGGAGTACATACCGAAAAGATTGGAAGGAAAGACATATAAATTTAAAACTTTAATAAAACCAGTAGATGATATGATAGGTGGAATGAATCCACCTTGGGTAGTAGTCGTATTAGGAGCTACAAAAGGTGGAAAAACAAAATGGCTAATTGAATTAGCTATAGCATCTCAAGTTCAAGGGTTAAATTGTCTGTTTGTTTCTTTAGAAATGAATAAAGAACAAATAGACAATGCTTTTGATCAAGCTATTGGTTTTTTAGGTGATAAACCAGGACAAAAAATAGAAACAATGGATTATAAAAACGGT
>Ga0233425_10006127_pt1 | contig 18195 bp, 18 predicted proteins | sample Watercolumn_Towu_2_FD_181712 | JGI IMG/M metagenome (GOLD analysis project Ga0233425, IMG submission 181712) | Freshwater microbial communities from Lake Towuti, South Sulawesi, Indonesia - Watercolumn_Towuti2014_140_MG | ecosystem: Environmental > Aquatic > Freshwater > Lake | place... | reverse complement strand
TTGACCTGGCATTTGTCTTGTCTGCAATCCTGACATTTAAATGGTTAACAAGGTTTTTTACATCAGGGTCAAGCAGGTAATACTGCCCCTTTATTGCCTTTATTGAAAAAGAGTGGTCCCCGGCAAGTTTTGCTACATCATCAGCAAAAACGCCTGCTGCATTTACAATATGCCCGGATTCTATTGTTTTTTTGTTTCCAAAATAATCTTCGGTACTTATAAGAAAGGTTTTTTGCGTCCTGTCATATGCGATGCCGGTTACTTTTGAATCAAATATAAAATTTGCTCCGTTTGCTTTCGCATTTTCAAAAATTGCGATTGCCGCTTCGTAGGGGGAGCAGATATAGTGTTCCCTGCAATAAAATGATGCAATTACATTTTCAGAAATATTTGGTTCAAGTTTTTTTATACGTTTTTTATCAGTAATGATTTCAAGGCCCGGCACGCCATTCTCAGTTCCCTGCTTGAGTAAATGGTTAAGTTCGTTTAATTCTTCGGTCCGGAAAATATGGAGGAGGGAACCTATCCACTTTACCGGGATAGAAAGCTCTTCCGAATTTTTTAAAAACAGCAGCTGGCCCTTCCTGCAGGTTGAGAGCCTGAGTGTACCTGCCGGGCCCGCATGACCGGGATGTATGTGCCCGCTGTTAGCTTTTGTTGTTCCCCAGGAAACATCTGCTTCTTTTTCAATTACTGCTATTTCGAGTTTATATTTACTAAGCTCTCTAGCAATTGCACAACCTGCTATGCCCGCCCCGATTACGGCAATCTGTGTTTTTATTTTTTTAAATCCCATATCCAGTTTTTTGCCTCAAGTAAGCCCGTTTCCCGGACTTGAGATTTTCCTGTAATATCCATGATGGCATCAGTTATGGATGCTGACCTTAATTCCCAGTGGCAATGTCTCATAAAACCATTTTGCATCTTCAAGAAGCAGCCTGACACATCCGTGGCTCGCAGGGGAACCCATTTTACCCAGTTCCTCTAGCATCATATTGCCGTTTGAATCATATGGGACGCTGTGAAAAAGATAGGGCCCATAAAACCTTGTCCAGTAAAATGCACCCTGTGCAAATTTTGGTATCCATGCATAATAAATTTTCTGGCTCGTCGCATATGTGCCGAGAGGTGTCGGGGTTTCAGATTTACCTCCTGAACATGGCATTGTCTTAATTATTACTCCCTTATATAAAACTGTAACCTGCTGTACTGTCAAATTAACATCTACAAGAAAATTTGCAGAATCTGTATAGTCAACAAGTATTTCCGGGGCTGGCGCTTCCCCGTTTTGATTGTCCTGCTGGCCATTTGGATTTTCGACCCAGACAAGGGTTATTTCAGCTGCGGCAGTTCCCTGGGAATTCGATGCTCCACACTTTAGAGTAAATGTCTCATCCCTTGAAAGATTTACCTGGGCAACATTGGGCCCCCATGCCCCATTGCTGTCATCTTTTGAAAAACTGAAAACCGGGAATGGCTGGCCGGAAATGTCTGCCATTACCCTGTAAAAACATACCTGGTTATCCTGTGCATATTCAGGGCCTATTATTATATGAAGGTTGATTAAAGGCGGCGCGGGCATTATTTTTATCTCTTCACCTTCAGGTGAATCTTTCTTTAGCTCTCCGGAACTGCCAGTGGTATCTTCTGTTTTACCAGTTTTACCTGCCTCGTTTCCAGCAATATCTTTACCGCTGGTTTCATTAGCCAAACCCTGGTCCTTAGCCTGGCTGCTGCCCTGGTCCCCGCTTTTTCCTATGTCGCTGCCTGCATTATCTGTTGCGCTGTCTATGGCTGATGTGTCCGGACCCTGTTGGGCATTGCTGCCGGTGCCGCTATCATCCGCGTTTTCAGCCTGCCCGGACATCTGTTTATCTGTACCGCCTGCAATCAGCCCCGCGTCATCATTGCATCCGGCAAGGAAAAATACAGAAAATACTGCAATAAGCAATAACGACAGTATGATCGATGTTAGTGCAGCAGGTTTTTTTGGGCAGAGCCTTGCTATCCGGTAATTGCTTTCTGGGCCCCTTTCCGCTTTTTTATCTGGTTTTAAAAATCTGTAAATATTATCCATTTCCAAATAATAACAGAATGTTTGAATTTTAATAAGCCGGTCCTGTGTTTTTAAAAAGATAAACAGATAAAACTTGTGGAGTATGATATCATAAATTATATGGAAAATTTAAAGAAATTAAAAATATTCACTTCAAAGATAGAAGCGGAAATAGCAAAAGGTTTCCTGCAGACAAATGGTATAGAATCTTTTATCTTTGCAGATGACGCAGGAAACATGTATCCTGCACAGGATCTTATATACGGGGTTTCCCTTATGGTAAATAAAAAAGATTTCAGGTCCGCAAAAGATTTACTTGATGCCCTTGAGTTTGAGACAGAGGACGAATAGCATTTGCCGGCCCGGCAGCATTTCCCGGTCCCTGCCAGGGTTTAAAAAATCTGTACAACAAAATAATTATGTAAAAAACCGGTAAAATAATATAAAATCCATAATTGTATTTTACCTGATATTATTTGTATTTTTTAATGGCTTATTTTGATATTTGCAATAAATTATAAAGCCCAATGTTTTGGCGGTTTTAAAAATGATATGCTTTATCATTTTTTATTTTTAAAGATTTTATTATTTTTGTAATTAAAAAGGAAAAACAATGGCTCTAATAAACCTTAAGGACCTTTTAAGGCACGCACAGGAAAATAAATATGCAGTTGGCGCTTTTAATGTAACAAACCTGGGTTTTATCGATACAGTTATCGACGCTGCAGTCGAGCAGCGTTCCCCGGTGATACTGCAGATTGCAGAGGTTCATTTAAGATATGTTAACCTTGAAGAAATAGCACCCGTAATTATCAGTGCTGCAAAAAAAGTGGACATACCTGTGTGTTTCCATCTTGACCATGGGGTAAGCCTGCAAACCGTTGTGCGCGCAATCAGGGCAGGATTTACTTCTGTAATGATAGATGGCAGCGCACACCCGCTTGACGAAAATATTGCGCTGACCAGAGAAGTGGTAAAAGTTGCAAGATCGGTAAATGTTAGCGTAGAAGCTGAAATAGGGCATGTTGGCGGAGAAGCAATCGGGGAAACTGCACCGACTGCACACTCTGCAAGCAAGGAAACATTTACCAGGGTGGATGAAGCTGCAAAGTTTGCCAAAGAGACAGACATTGACGCGCTTGCAATTGCCATAGGAAATGTCCATGGATTTTACAAAGGTGAACCAAACCTTGATTTCGAGCGCCTTGCACAAATAAGGGCTGCAGTAAACGTACCTCTTGTCCTTCATGGCGGCTCAGGCATTCCGGATGATGGCTTTAGAAAAGCAGTGGGCCTCGGAGTTTGCAAGATAAATTTCTACACTGAGATGTCTGCTGCCGGGGTCTCCAGAATAAGGCAATACCTAACTGATAAGCCCGAGGTAACGAGTCTTCCGGATGTTATTAACAGGGGTTTTGAAGAAGTAAAGAAAATAGTTATGGGCAGGCTTGAAGTTTTTGGCAGCAAAGATATGTGTACGCCCGATAAAACTTTATGCATATCATGCTCGGACAGGACATGCGGTTTTAATGACCCTAAATTCAGCTCCGGCGCAAAAACGGTTCTTTACAGCGACCTTGTAAATGAAATTACAAAAGAAGTGATTTCCAGCATAAAGAATAATCCTGCAAGGTAAGCAAGGTAATTTTTTTCTAATATATTCAGCAAACAAAAAATATCTGGTTTTTATTAACTATGCCAGCTGTTTACATATACAAGCTCTTCATTTAATTTGTACGATTGAGCTATTTTATCTGTAATTTGTTTTTGAGCTTTTTCCCACCTTCCTTTAATTCCCAATTCTGCGCAGGTAAGTGCAAAATGGCACATGGCTATTCCAATATCAACCATCTGCAGGTCAGGCTTAAAGGGTATTTTTGCATAATTAGGTGTCCGGGAAAGGAAGAAATGGCAGCTTTTTACCTTCGTACCCTGTTTTTTGTTCGTGTCCGCATCCTGACCATTTTCTTCTTCCAGAACTATGCGCCAGGGTTGTTTATTTGATGCTGACGGCGCAACCCTTACCATTTCAAGTGGGATGTTAAAATTACTGCTTTCGCTTTCAATTGCAGGGTTGCTAAAATCATTTACAAAAAACAGCATCTCCCGGGGTTTCCTGTTTTTAGAACCTGCAATACCTCTTATTACAGAATCCATTAAAGACCTTTTATCATTTTTATAGCCCAATGGTGAAACAGCAGCAAGCACTTCGCCTTCTATTAGGTTTGCCCTGCTTTCAAAACCGGCCCTGTTAAATGTGCCCCCAAGCCAGCATGTTCCAAATCCCATGGAGGTCAGCTTAAGTATAACTTCTTCAAATGCAAATCCCAGATCGACCAGGCTTTCAGTCCCTGCAACAGGTTTTGGCCCCTGGATGCCTCCTTGAGTATCTTTTAGGCCATCCTCCTGCGGGACTTTTTTTGCTATGCCTGCAATAAAATACCTTGCGCCATTAATAATGCCATATGTGCCAAGCTTTTTTAGCCCCTGCCTGTCCAGCCCCGCAGAATCAATAAATTCAACCCTCGGAAGTGTTTTAAAAGGCAAATTAAAGTCCTTTTTTAAAAATCCTTTAATCTCTTCCTTTGTATCTTTTGTAATATCAGTTAGAGAATAATTCCTGACTGATTTTCTATGACGGATTATATCTGTTATGCTCTTGCCAGTTGTATTTTCCATATGCTCCTTTTTTTAAAAACTCCCTGCTTTAAAATAGCTTACTTGCCCATGAATTTTGAAGCAAGAGCCTGTGCAATAAAAGCCACTGCAAACAAAATGCTTGCAACTATCATGAGCGGGTGCAGCTGCCTGAACCTTCCCCTGAAAAGTTTTATGAGCGTATAGCTTATAAACCCGAATCCAATTCCGTATGAAATATTATATGTGAAAGGCATAATTATTATTGTCAGGAAAGCAGGAATGCCGATCTCATAGTCCTTAAAATCTATTTTTGATATGACGCTCATCATTAAGAAACCAACGACAATTAGCGCCGGCGCGGTCACGGGATATTTATAGACTCCTTCTGCTACCTGTACGCCTCCTCCCACTACTGCAATAAGCGGGGCAAAGAAGATTGAAAGCAGGAAAAGAACCCCGGTTGTTGTCGGCATAAGGCCCGTCCTGCCCCCTTCTGAAACGCCTGAAGCGCTTTCTATGTATGTGGTAATTGAGCTTGCGCCAAACAGGCCGCCCACCACTGCCGCACCGGAGTCTACAAGCAGTACCCTGTTTAAATTCTTGAGTCTTCCCTTCGAATCAAGCAGGCCGGCTTCTTCGCCCACTCCTATAACTGTTCCCATTGTGTCAAAAAAGTCAGTCATAAAAAGAGCAAAAATCATAATTATTGCCGCAACGTTTAGCATCCCGTTGCTCCATACTGCGCCCGGGATGTCTGCTTTAAAGAAAGTAGAGAAGCTTGCCGCTGTTGGAAGGTTGACTATCCTGGTTGGCAGTGGTATAACTTTAAATATCATTCCCATTGCCGTGGTCCCTGCAATTCCTATCAGGATCCCTCCCCTGACTTTATAGGCAACAAGTATTATTGTGAGGACCAGCCCAAATGCAGCAAGAAGTGTATAGTGTGCTGTAAAATCTCCCAGCTTGACTGCAGTTACAGAGTCGACCGCAACAAAGCCAGCTTCCTGGGCGCCAATAAATGCGATAAAAAGGCCAATGCCTACGCCAATTGCATATTTTAATCCCATTGGTATTGCGTTCATCAATATTACCCGAAGTTTCGTAAGGACCATTATTACAACAAGCAGTCCTTCTATCACAACAATGCCCATGGCTTGCTGCCATGTCATTCCAAGCCCCAGTATTATGGTAAAAGTGACCACAGCATTGATCCCCATCCCCGAAGCAAGTGCAAACGGGGTGTTTGAAACCAGACCCATTATGATGCTCATGATACCCGCGCCAAGGCAAGTTGAAACAACTGCTGCTTCAAAAGGTATCCCTGTTGCGCCGCCGCTTGAAAGTATTGCGGGGTTGACAAATATTATGTACGCCATGGTCATAAATGTTGTCACGCCTGCAACAATTTCCCGCCTGACATTGGTGTTTCTCTCCTGGAACCTAAAGTACGACAAAGCCCCCTCCTTCTTTTTATTGTTTTATAATGATGATAAAGAACTTAATTTAAAAACTGCCAAACCTGTGGAAAACCCGGCCTTATAAATTTTATTTGGCCCTTCAATTAAAAACTTTCAGAAAATTTTAACTAATATTATACTCCTGCAGGCTGGAGATAAAATAAGGATGTTTAAATAGTATTTAATAGTATTAAAAGATAGTTTTTATGGATATCTTTAGAAGCTCAGGAAAGGCAAGGAAATAAGGTGAATGTTAAACATAATGTCTGTAAACCCTTATATTTCCCCAAAAGTTTTTCTTACAATAGTTCCCCCGCCAAGGACCCTCTCACCATCATAAAATACTGCACTTTGACCGGGTGAAACGGCTTCCTGGGGAACAGTAAATAAAACCCTGAGGATATGTTTATACTGTCTTATTTTGCAGGGCATTTCTGCTCCCTGGTATCTTATCTTAACTTTTGCCTCAGAAGGCATTTTATCAACAAGCAGGTTTATATCTTTTACAGTAAAGCCGCCGGATTTCAGATCCTCTTTTGTTCCAATTATAACCAGGTTTTTAACAGCATCTATACCGGTTACGAAAAGTGGCTCAGAATAACTGATTCCAAGCCCTTTACGCTGGCCTATTGTGTAATGTGCGATACCCTTGTGCCTTCCCAGGATTTTGCCTTCTTTATCTATTATGTCACCGGGAACCCCCGCATATGGATTCAAATTTGAAATAAAGTCCCTGTAATCATTATCTAAAAAACATATATCCTGGCTCTCATCCTTGCCGGCAACTGGCAGCCCGGCTCCGGATGCGATATTCCTTACTGTTTTTTTGTCATATCCTCCCAGGGGCAGTTTAATAAAGCCCAGGTCACTGCGTTTAATCACATATAAAAAGTAGCTCTGGTCCTTTAACCTGTCATGTGCCCTGGATAAGCAAAACCCTGTTTTATCTTCAAGTATCCTTGCATAGTGACCCGTTGCAAAAAAATCAAATCCCAGCCTCTTTGCGTAATTGAGCATGAGCTCAAATTTTAAGTGCCTGTTACAGTCTATACATGGATTTGGGGTGAGCCCTGCAAGATAATTTTTTATAAATTTTTTTATCACTTTTTCTTTCATATGCCTGGAGTAATCTGAAACATAGTGGGGTATCCCCAGATAGCTGCAGACTTTCCTTGCATCATTTATTGCTTCTGCACCGCAGCATTTTGTTGACTTTGCATGGTCAAGCTCTACCCCGAAACACATCGTCATTCCTGCGACATGAAAACCTTCATCTTTTAACAGCATTGCAGCCACCGAAGAATCCACTCCCCCGCTCATTGCGATAAGAACTTTTTTACCTTTATTCATTTGCTGTTTTTGGATAATATTTTTTTATTTGGAAAATTAACCTATAATATATATTATTTTATAAAATAATTTATTAGATAAAGTATGGAAATTTTTATTGCCCGGCTCCAGGAATTTTTCAGTGCAGAAAACATGAAGTTTCTCTGGACAAGGATATATGGCTGGTTTGAAATAACCTTAAATACCCTTTTTGGAAAAATACCGTATTCCCCCATCAGGGACCTTCTTACTAACCCCTGGTTCTGGGTAATTATTGTATTTATAATAATACTCATACTGATTTTCAGGCGAAGATAGCCCGGGTAAATTTAATTTTCCGGGTGTTTGCTTCCATCCCCTTTTGCCGGGCGCGAGCCGTTCCTGAAAATAAGCACTATAAAAGCCAGGACCATAAAAATAGACGCCAGGACCAATATAAATTTTCCGGGGTTATTCTTAATGCCTTCCGAAAAAAGATAAAGGCGGGAATTGTTTTTTTCCAGATATTCCATGAATTTACTGTCCAGAAGGCTTTTGTCTTTTTCATCAACACAGGATATTCTTTCAATTATCCCGTCTTCGATGCTGTGGTCCTCGGGCTTAATTACTACTTTTTTGGCCATTTTCATGTATTTGTCTATATCAGCCATCAGATTTTCTTCTCTTTCTCATATTTCAATTTATCTTTGATTATTTTTCTTGCCCTGTGAATATTAGTTTTTACTGTTCCAATCGGTTTTTTTATGAGTATTGCAATTTCCCTGTAGCTGTAATCCTGGAAATCCCTAAGAATTAGAGGTATCCTGTAGCTTTCTTCAAGGTTCACGATTATATCCAGGACCTCTTTTATTGTCTCCCTTGCTATGAAGTTTCGCTCTATATTGTGGTTGAGGTCCGTAAAAACAACATCATAATTTTCTTCAAATGCTTCAAGGCTCACTTTTTTATCTGTGGTTTTTGATTTTATCCTTAACTTATCTATACATGTATTTATGGTAAGTTTTCTTAACCACGTCTTGAAGCTTGACAGGCCCCTGAAGTTCTTTATTGAAAGATATACTTTTACAAAGACTTCCTGGCTGACATCCTCTGCTTCATGGGTGTCACGCAGCATAAAAAAAGCGTTTGTGTAGACATACTTTGAATACATCCTGACCAGTTTCTCAAAAGCTGCTTTATCCCCTTTCTGGGAAAGTGCAACAAGCTTTTTATCTTCCGGGTCCCTCTGCTCCTGGACCTGGCTTTTTGTGGCACCCTTGTCATTTCCTTCTTCGGCATCATTTTCGCCATATTCATTGCTGTTAACCTGTTTTGTTTCTTTTAAATCGTCCAATGCCCGGAGCCTTTCATGCTGGTCATTCTGCCAGGCTTTCGCTTGTTAATGAAATATCGGCTTTTTCATCCGGCCCACCTGTTAATGACTCTGTGCCTGTTGCTAACCCGGATCTTAGTTTTATAACGTCTTCCTGTATTTTTGTTACGGCATCTTCAGGCATAATGCTACCGTTTAAAACATTTTTTAAATTCATCATCAGTGCTTCACGAATTGCTATTAATGCTTCCTCGGGTGGTTTGCCCCGGCAAATTGCTGATTGTTTGGCCTGTGCAAGATAATACTGGTTTGAAGAAATAAACAAGCTGGAAGCCATGGATTTTAAAGATGGCATTGTTGCAGTATTTTCTGTCCATTTTTGCTGTATTTCTTCTGACATCAGGTATTCAATAAAGCTTTTTGTGTTTTCAAGTGATTTGCCGAATGTATTGGCATTTATCATAAATCCTATGCCGTCTATTACTGGTGTAGGATTTTTCAATCCTCCCCAGACCACAGGAATTTTTGCAATACCGAAGTTTGGGCCATTTTCAGTATATGCTTCCACGGCCCAGTTGCCATTTATTATCATATGGGCCCTTCCTTCTTTAAAAGCATTGTTTATATCTTCATATTCATATCCTTCCGGAAAAACTTTTTCCTGGTTATAAAGCATGGTTAAAAATTCCAGTGTTTTAATTGTTGCCTGGCTATCCAGGTTTATGGCTCCTGTTGAATAATCATATATCCAGTCCTGGTATCCTCCAATAAATGGAAGTATCCAGTCTGCTTCCGAAGAATTCAAGATGAAACCATAGGTTTCCTCTCCCGGGTTATTTACTTCCTTGCAATATTCAATAACTTCCTCAAAACTTTCGGGGGCCTCATTTACGAAATCACGGTTATAAAAGAGCATAAGGAAATCAAAGGCCCTGAAGGGTATCACAAAGCTTTTATTTTCGACAACAGATATTTCAGCAAGCCCTTCAAGAATATCCGGGTAAGCCATATCGTCTGTAATGGGCTTTAAAACACTTGCGCCTGCAAGAGCAGAGGCGGACTCCAGCCTGGCAAGAACAATTTCCGGGCCCGCACCGGCCAGGCTTGCTGCTTTAAACTGGTCGACAAGCTCTTCCTCGCTCCTGAAATGCCGGGTGTTTATTTTTATTTTCTGATTTGATGAAATATATCTTTCTATGGTGTCCATTAGCTCAATCTGTTCCCCGGGTTCCAGCTTGTCCCAAATCGTTATTTCCTCTATCAGAGAGACGTCTGCAGGCTGCTCTTCCGGGGAGGATACTTCTGCTTCTGTAGAAGCTGCCTGTTCCTGCCCGTTTTCACTTTCACTGAAAAAGGAACAGGAAACCAGTAAAAAACAGCACAATAATATTGTTAAAATTGCCGCTGGCACAAAAACCTTTTTTGATGATTTTATTTTTTTCAAGTTTTTTCCCTTATATTTATTTTATAACTTAAAGGATTACTGGTTTATTATTATAATATTAAAGTATAAAAAACTTAAATTATAATAGGACTTATCCTGGCCAAAGCCATATTTTTACTCCTGTGCCGGGATTTTAAGCGAATCCCTGAAAAAAGCTCCAAACCTGTAATGGGTAAATTCCGGAAGATATTCATCCATCAGCACTTCGAGCCCAAAGTCCTGCTGGTCCAGAGGGTCCATGGAATCGTCTTTTATGAAGCATTTCTTTAAAAAAACCACCTGGTTCTTTAAATTATAGAAAGTGCAGAATATTTTCAGGTCCTCTATGCTGTTTTCTCCAATGTTTGTGACTTTGCCGCTTACATTAAATATTTTATTTATAAAACCCTTTTTTTCTTCTGCAACAATTGGAAGCCCCTTTGGGCTTTTATTATAATTCTTGAAATTTGTGCCGATTTTAATACTGGAAATATTTATATAGTTGGACCTTGCTGTATATGCAAGATAAAAAGGCATCCTGCTGCCTGGCTGCAAATAACTTGCAATCGCCGGGATTTTTACAAAATCTATTTCTCTGCCCGAGGTGTCATTAAAGTTAAAAGTAATTTCGATATTTGTTTTCCAGGCACTTGAAAAATTTTCGATTTCACCAAGAACAATCATGTCGCCATAAATATCCATATAAATATTGCAATTCTTTATTAAAAGATCTATTGATTGTGTTGGCTCAATTTTTACAGAACTGTAATCAAAAAAATAAATGGCGTCTTTTTCAGATGGAGATGCCAATGTATTTGCCGGGCTTTCATCGGTAAGGCTTTCTTTGCTTTTACCCGTACCTGGCTCCGGGGCCATCTTCATAGAGCCGGCCTCGGGTGTTGTTATTTTTAGATTACTGCAGGATAAAATAAAAAACAGGATTGCGGGCAGCAAAAAAATGGTGCAAAAAAAGAGGATATTTTTTTTAATTTTCTTCCCTGCCGGTTTTTTTAACATTGGTCATCTGGTTCCCCATTTTCTTCTTCCACAATTCTGTTGTTCGCGTCTACGTGCACAATAACGGGTTCAAATGTGGCGTATTCCCTTGCCTCTATTGTTACAAAAGCAATTATTATGACCGTGTCGCCTTTCAGGATTTTCCTTGCAGCAGCCCCATTCAGGCATATTTCGCCACTGCCCCTTACGCCTTCAATTACATATGTTTCAAGCCTTTCGCCGCTGTCAAGGCTGACAACCATAACTTTCTCAAACGGCAGCAGCCCGGCCCTGTCCATAAGCTCCCTGTCAATAGTAATGCTGCCATGGTAATGTATCTGTGCATCTGTTACAGTTGCCCTGTGTATCTTGCACTTCAAAACATTTATAAACACTTTAACCTTCCTTTTTAAAAGATTTTTACTTTACTTCACCCTATAAGGCATTTCTCCTGGTTTAAACTGCTGATTATACAGTTTATATGCCCTAACTGCCAGGATTAAAGCAATTTAATCAACGGATTTTTGCATATTTTTAATATTTATAACAATGTTGTCTATGAGCCTGGTCCTGCCAATATGCACAGCTGTTGCCACGAGTAATTTTTTGGGCTCTTTTATACCTTCTGCCGGCTCAAGCGATTTTATTTCTTTAAGTGTTGTGCTGTCCCTGAAATCAAAGTAGTCGATTTTTGAGACATTTTCATCATTTTTAATATTATTAATGCAGCTCTTTTGCAGTTTCAGCAGATCCCTTTCGCCTCCAATTATTTTTACTTTTGCAAATTTTAAACTCCTGTATAATACTGTGGCGCCACTGCGCTCCTTTTCTGTAAGATACTTGTTCCTTGAGCTCATTGCAAGACCGTCTTTTTCTCGTATTATTGGACAACCAATGATTTTTACCTGGAGGTTAAGCTCTGCTGACATTTTTTTAATTATGAGGTATTGCTGGTAGTCCTTAAGCCCGAAATATGCCATTGATGGATGTATGATATTAAATAATTTAAGAACAACTGTACATACGCCCCTGAAGTGGCCGGGGCGAAAAGCCCCGCACATAATGCTGTCCATTTCCTTTACTTCGGCAAAAGTGGCAAAATCCATTGGATACATATCTTTTGCACCGGGCACAAAAATATAATCCGTGCCGGCTTTTTTGGCCATTTCAGTGTCCCTTTCCATGTCCCTCGGGTAATTTGCGTAGTCCTCTTTGGGGCCGAACTGAATAGGGTTTACAAAGATACTGGTTATTACTTTAGCAGTATTTTTCCTTGCTCTTTTTATAAGGCTAATGTGCCCCTCGTGAAGATAGCCCATGGTTGGGACAAGCCCCACTGTTTCACCATTTCGTAACAGGGGCCAGGAAATTTTTTGCATTTTACTTATATTTGTAATTATTTCCAATTCTTTTACACCTTTTCCCAAAGGGTAATGTGAATTTTTATAAAAGAACCCTGGCGCTTTGCCAGTTTTACTGCTTTTTTTGAATTTTAAAAATTTTTCTGAATTCTTCAAGCACCGGTTTTTTTATCCATCCGTTTTCGCAGGCAAGTTTAGCCGCCTCATACCCCATTATGCTGTAAACAAGGTCCTTCCCCGGTCCGAGGTGTTTGCTGAAACTGGCAAGATGTTCCTCAACTGTACCGATATCGCCTCTTGCAATTGGTCCGGTAAGTGCCTGCCCGGGCCCTAGCTTTTTTATGTTTGCAACGGTCCCGTCAATAAGGCCGGAAAGGGCTCTTAATGAATCTTCTTTTTTTATACCAATGCCCTCATGTATGCTCACTGCATAATTTATAAGGGCAACAAGATAATTTGAGGCCACGCATGCTGCCGCATGGTACAACGATTTTTTTTCATCTTCCACTTCAATTATGGTGCCGCCCATACTTAAAACAAAATAATCTATAAACTTCCTGCTTTCGTTGTGTGGTTTTATGGGATAAGTAACACCATAAATTGTTTGCGGCAATGTGTCTATTGAATCATTTATAGAGGCAAAAGATTTAATCGGGTGAATGGATGCTGTGTGTGCGCCCGCCTCGCTTGCGCTTGAAAGAACTTCCAGTGTTTTTGCTCCACTGAAATGTATAAAAAGCTTGCCTTTCAGGGTTTTGGGATTTGCGGCTGCTATGCTTTTGCATGCTTTTTCAATAATATCATCCGGTGTGCAAATAAAAACACAATCAGCTTTTGCTGTGCATTTATTATTATCAGTAGTAAAAAGCATGTTGTCTTTTACCGTGCCTATTATATCTTTCGCCCTGATAAGTGCATCTCTGGTTTTTGAGGAGATTGCTGCAAGTTCAATGCCGCTTATGTTTCTTTTGTTTATCGCTGCAGCAAGTGTGGTGCCAAGGCGGCCAGCGCCTATTATTCCTATACTTTTTTTAATGGATTGTTTCAATGCATGGCTCCAGTGTAGATCAGGATATACGTATGGGCATCAACAAATAAAGAAGCCCTTCAAATTTTTCCGGTTTTATCATAATGGGTTTTAAGGGTTCAACAATATTAAAGATTATTTTTTCATCGTCTATGGTGTTTAATCCGTCTATTAAAAAATCCGGATTAAACGCTATCTGGATGTTCTCTTCCCCATAGCTGACCTCAAAATCTTCGCTGGAACTGCCAACTTCCCTTATGTTCATGGAGACTATAATTCTTCCGCTCTCAATATCAAGTTTTACCGGTATATTGTCCTGTGATATGGAGGATATCCTTTTTATAACATCAAGCATTGCATCCCTTTTTATAATTATGCTATGGTTGAAGTTTTCAGGAATCAGGTTTTCATAATCAGGGAACTTACCTGACAAAAGCCTTGATATTATTGTTGTCTGCATGCCCTTTTCATCGTTTATATAAAAACTAATCTGGTTTTCTTCTATATTAAGCTCTATTTCACCATTATGGGATTCGCTTTTTGCTATAGTGTCCAGCACTCTTGAAGGGACCACTACCTTTACCGGTTCCCCCGTATATGCAACACTGCTTTCAGCAACGGCCAGCCTGTAGCTGTCGGTTGCGGCAAGCTTTAGTTTTTCTCCTGAAAGATCCAGCAAAATACCCGTCAAAACCACCCTGCTTTCGTCTGTTGAGCTTGCTTTCTGGACTTTCGAAATCAGGTATTTTAAATCCTGCATTTTTATCTTAAAAGAACCTGCTTTTTTTGTTGACGGGAATTGTGGATATTCTTCCAGCGAAAAAGTGTTAAGCATAAAATTTGCTTTCTGGCAGGTAACCTTGAGTTCGTTTGTTGAGCCCAGAAGCTCTATTTCTATTTTTGATTCCGGAAAACTTTTTAATATATTAACAAGTATCTTTGATGGGACCACTACCCTTCCAGGTACATCTACTTTTACCGGGATGTTGCTTTTTATGCTTGTTTCAAGATCGGTACCATATATGTTTAATGTTGCTGCCTCGGCTTCGAGCATTATACCGTTTAGTATAAAGTTTGAAACCTTCGGGGACATTGCCCTGCTTACAAATAAAATCTTATTAAGAACCTCGTCTCTGGTTGATTGGATTTTCATTTTTTACCTTTCTTTATTAAAGATAAACAATAAGGTTTAAGTAAAATGGAAACAGTATTAACATTTTCTCTATTATAATAGAATATTAATTTAAATAAATAGTAGTAATAATAATGCCTGTTGATAATGTTAATAAAAACAGAAAACAGGGTTGTCTGTATATTATAAAAGCTGACAAAGCTGTTGAAAAAACAGTTAAAAACTGTTGAAAACCCTGCACTTTGTTAACAGGGGTCGGGGTGTGCTGTTTTTATTAACAAAATAATACAATTTTAACCCGGGTTATTGATAGGTTTTAAGACAGTTGCTGACAGTCAGGACCTTACTCTGTTTGTTATTTCTTTTACGTGTTTGTAAACATCGCTTTCTTTAGAAATAAGGTCATTTATTTTTGTAATCGCATAAATAACAGTAGCATGGTCCCTGTTCCCAAACACCCTCCCTATTGCCGGAAGCGAATCACTTGTAAGTTCACGGCAAAGATACATAGCAACCTGGCGGGCGTGGGCAATATACTGATTTCTTTTACTTCCCACAAGAACATTAATCGGTATCGAAAAATATTTGGAAACCTCTTTCAGGATACGCTGGCTGGTTACACGGGCCTGGCTATCTTCCGGCATCATATCTTTTAATACCTTTCTTGCGGTGTCCATATCCGCAGGGGTGCCAGTAAGAGAGGAAAATGCCACCACCCTTGTTACCGCACCCTCCAACTCCCTGATATTTGTGGTAACTCTTTCAGCGATAAGATTTATTATCTCCCTGTCAACTTTAAGGTTTTCCCGCTCAGCGTACTTACCAAGTATTGCAATCCTTGTCTCGAGGTCGGGCGGCTGTATGTCTGTTACAAGGCCCCACTCAAATCTTGAGCGGAGCCTGTCTTCAAGCGTGGAAAGGTCCCTGGGGGGCCTATCGCTTGAAAGCACAATCTGACGGTTTGTACCATGAAGAGCATTAAACGTATGAAAAAATTCTTCCTGGCTAGCCTCTTTTTCTTCAAGGAATTGTATGTCATCAACCAGAAGGACATCATTGTTTCTATAGCTTTCTTTAAAAGAAATTACATTTTTATATCTTAATGCATTTATAAAATCATTTAAGAACTTTTCTGCTGAAACATATTTTACAACAAAACTTGAATGATATTTTAAAACATATTGGCCTATTGCATGAAGCAAATGTGTTTTTCCAAGACCAACCCCGCCATATATAAAAAGCGGATTATACGCTTTCCCGGGTTTTTCACTGACGGCCTGAGCGGCTGTATAAGCGAACCTGTTGCCGGTTCCTTCAACAAAGGAATCAAAGGTATATTTTGAATTAAAACCAATTGAAGAAGACGGAGAGGATTTGGGTGTTTTTGTGCCAGGCTCATCATCACCTGTGCGGCGGTCCTTATCGGAAATCCCCGCATCAACAGTGATGGTTAACTTAGCAGAATTATCAATTGCTTTTTGGACCGACTCAAGCAGCATCTGAAGATATCTTGACTCAAGCCATTCTTTAGCAAATGGGCTGTTAACAGATACTGTAATCAGGTTTTTTTTTATAGATATGGGCTTAATGGGCTCAAACCATGTTTTAAAAGTAGGGGTATTTACCTTGTTTTTAACATTTTCGAGCACTTTCTTCCATATACTGTTGAGGTCATCCATGTAAATATATTAAAAACTATTTGAATAATATTCAAGACATTTTTTACCCATATCTGTGAGTTGTCTCTTGCCGGACTCCGTCATTACAAGCAAACCGGATTCTTCGAGGAAAATAAGTTCTCTGTAAGATGTTGAAAGGCTAAAACCGAGCTCTTTTGCAATTTTTGATGGCCCGGTCTCATCCAGCTCAAGGACAAGTGAAAGTATTTTTATCTGCCTTATGGAAAGCTTGAGGCTATCAAACTCTTCGACTTTTTGTTTTTCAGGTGGCCTATCTTTTTTCTGTGATGGTACCTGCATTTTTGGCTCGTTGTCGGTCCTGGGTTCTTTTATGCCCTGGACAGCACCCTGCTGGGCAGACTGAAGCCCTCCTGTGCCTGACTGCAAAATATTTCCATCAGTGTTTTTACCCTCCTCGATTCTCAAAGAAACAACGGTGCCCCTCTTTATATTATCAGTAATATCTACATTTCCGCCGGAAAAAATAATTGTCTCCCTGACTATGGGCAAGCCGGAACCAACCCCCCTTATGTATTTTTTCATACTCCTGGTTGCAGAAGAGTAACCGGGAAGGAAAGCTTTTTCCTTATTTTCAATACCCGGACCCTGGTCCGAAACAATAATATGGTTACCACCCTGCATGATTGTTATTATTATTTCATTAAAGTTTGCGTGGATAAGGTTTTCGACAACCTCTTTAATGATCGTATATGGTATCCTGCCCCCCAGTTCATGGGAAAAAAGGTAAGTTTTTTGAGGCACCTCGTCAAGAAAATGCTGTATGGCAATATAATGAAAATCAATTATTCTCGGAATGCTTTTAAGGTTATCATATACCGCAATTCTTCCGGAAATGGAAAAACCATCCTCCTGAATACCCTGCAAACCGTTCTGGTTATTTATTTCAGGCGCATTTTGCATAATATAGTCTTTTGCGAAAAATAAACTAATAAAGGTTATATTTTTATATCCGGCCCTGAAAGCAGATATTATTCATACAATTAAAATTTGAATAAAAATCTACCTGAAGTAATGGAAAAATTATAGTTGATGTCATTTTAATTATCAAATTCATTTTTTCAAATCTTTCCAAAAAATAAAGTTCTTAACAACCTGAAATTATTATTTTTAAGATATAAGACAATTGGAGTTATAGGGTTTTGACATGTCTTACAGCGGCATTTTTTAAGTTATCAACAGTTTTTTCCACAACTGTTGATAACTATATGAAAATAAAAAAAACATTTCTTTTAACAGTGAAAAGGTTTAAAGAAATGTTTTCACCGGATGTTTCAGAAGAACATATGTTTGCAGAAAAAACATAATATAATTATAATAAAAGTGTAAAAAATATTTCAAAATATCCGTGGATTTAATAAACAACAGTTAAAAAAAATAATATAATATAAATGGTGAAGGAAACTGAAGGGGCAGTCTTTTTTAATAATGTCGGCAGGCAAAAGAAAAAAACATTCTTGATAAGCAAAAGATAAAAATGTATAATAGCGCTTTTAATTATTCGTGAAAGAAGTTTTTATAGAAGAGGTATATAATGAAACAGACATTTCAGCCCAATGAGCGTAAAAGAAAAAAGACACATGGCTTCAGAGTCAGGATGAGCACAAAAGCAGGGCGAAAAGTAATTGCTAATAGAAGACGAAAAGGCAGAAAAGTACTTACAGCTTAGGACAGATAAGCTACTTTAGTTTTTTAGTTTTATTTTAAAGGGAATTATTCAATAAGGAATAAAAATTAAATTAGAACCCCTTAAACAAGCTAAAGA
>Ga0233425_10006126_pt1 | contig 18197 bp, 1 predicted proteins | sample Watercolumn_Towu_2_FD_181712 | JGI IMG/M metagenome (GOLD analysis project Ga0233425, IMG submission 181712) | Freshwater microbial communities from Lake Towuti, South Sulawesi, Indonesia - Watercolumn_Towuti2014_140_MG | ecosystem: Environmental > Aquatic > Freshwater > Lake | place: Indonesia... | reverse complement strand
ATGTTTGGGGTGAATTTTAATCTTTTTCGTGGTTGGAACAAGACATTTATGGAGAGGATGTGGGGTAAATTACTTTTCAACGATTAATTTTGTTATAGGAAAATTTAGTCAACGAGAATGGCTCATATAAAGTATTAATTTTGTTATTAATGAATAAAAAATTTTAGTAGCGTAAGGTCAATACGAAGTTTTGTAAGTTTTTTTTTGACAATTAATGATAAAAAGCCTATGGGATGTTTAAGAGTAGAAAAAGATTTTTTTGCTATGAAATATAATTTATTATTATTATTTCTTTGTCCTGTAATGTTATTTGCAGGGCCATCGGGTGGTGACGTTGTACATGGTGATGCGACCATTGCAACTTTAGAAAGTAGTACAACTATTACGCAAACGACGTCGAAGGCCATAGTTCACTGGCAAGATTTTTCCATAGGGGAAAAAGAAATAGTTAATTTTATTCAGCCATCATCTAATGCGGCGATATTAAATCGCGTAGTAGGTGGTGATATTTCTAAGATATATGGGACTTTGACAGCCAATGGCAAAGTATATCTTGTAAATCCGAATGGTATCATTATAGGGCCCAATGGAACAATTAATACAGCTCAGTTCATTGCATCCACACTTCCTCTGTCCAATGACGAGTTTATTAAAGGTTCTTATTATTTTGATAAAGGTGAGAGTAAAATAATAAATGAGGGAAAGATTCATGCAGATAATGGTGTATATATCTTTGCTCGTGACATAGAGAACAGGGGAGAAATTACTGGATCTGATGTTGTCATGGGAGCTGCGACAGAGCTTTATTTTGTAGAAGAGGGACAAGAACATGTATTTATTAAATCTGAAGCTTTTGGCTCTTTAGACAACTCTGGTATTATTAAAGCTGCAAATATTGAACTGAAAGCGGCTGGTGGTAACGTCTACAATATAGCTGTAAAACAAACAGGCGTTATTTCTGCAGAAAAAGTTTTAGAGAAAGATGGCCATATCATTTTAGCTGCCGAAACCGGCCCTATATATATAATAGATGCAAACATCACATCCAAAGAGGGTGGTGATATCACTATTTATGGCGATTATGTTACTGTTAACAACACCATTTTAGATGTTTCATCTAAAATTTCTGATGGTGGCAACATCACAATAGGAGAGGATCTTGCTAATAACATACGGGCAAGGCAAGCTTTCATCGATCAATATGTATTTATTAATGCTTCTGCTTTAAATGAAGGAAATGGTGGTAATGTTATTATATGGAGTAATTGTGGAACGATCTTTTTAGGTAACATTGAAGCTAAGGGCGGAGTAGTTAATGGTGACGGTGGTTTTGTTGAAATATCATCACATACAGGGTTAATACCACGCGGTCATGTGGACACAACAGCTGTCAATGGTAAAACTGGAACTTTACTTTTCGATCCCTATGACGTAACGATATCTAATGATGATACTCAAAATGAATCTTATGCCGCCAATACTTATACACCAACAGGATCTCCTGCCAAAATAAAAGCAAGTGATTTGGTAGGCAATCTTAATTTAAATAACGTTACAGTAACAACAGATGCTGGTGGTTCTGAAAATGGTAATGTTACTATTAGTGCTCCAATTACGTGGGATACAGCACAGAAATTAACAATTACGGCACGAGGCGGTATAACAATTAATGCAAATATTACTAATACGCATAATGGGGACACTACATTTGATGCCATATATTTTTATGCTTATGGCTTTGGTAGCCCTCAATATGGTATCTATGTGAATGCTACTGTTCAATCTAAAGTTGGTAATATTACATGTATTGGTAACACGCGTAGCAATGGCGAAAATACTTGTGGTCTTTTTGTTGATCAAGGAGCGGTTATTACTACTGCTAATAATGGTAATGGATTAGGATCTATTACTTTAAACGGCATTTGCTTAAGTTATGAGGGACATAGTAATTGTGGTGTTGCTATTCTTGGAGGAATCTCATCAGATCGTGGTGAAATAAAATTAGAGGGATTAACGCCGGGTCCCGTTGATGGTAACAGTAAAGGTATAAGATTTTACAATGTTGGTGGCTATTATGGAAACGTTACGGTATTTAATGATGCTCATGTTTCTATACACGGATCTGCCTATGAATGTACTGGTTCTGGCGTTGTTTTTGAAAATGGTAGTTATATTGATGTTAGTAATGGCAGTGGATCTGTTGCCATTACCGGCACAGCTACGACAGCTACGGGGCATGGTGTTTGCCTTCATAATAATTCGTATCTTAAGACTAGTACAGGTGCTATTAGTATAACTGGTAGTGGTGGTTCTACGGAATATGGTATTTATTTCGCCACTAATGCTTATGTGTTATCTACATCGACTGGAACAATAACCATGATTGGTACAGCAGGAGGAGGAGCTGGTTCTAAGGGTATTTATTTAGGAGATGCCGGCAGTAGTGGAGTTATTCGTTCCTCTGGTAGTGGTGATGTTACTTTGCAGGCTGATTCAATAATTTTAGCGGGGTATGTTAAGGGAGGAAGTAGTTCTATTTCTCATACATGTTATGTATATCCAAAAACTACAAATGCTACTATGGGTATAGGCACAAATACTAATGATACTTTAGTTCTTAATGATAATACATTAGCATATATTGATAGTAGTTGGAAAAATGTGCAGTTTGGAGATACCACTTACACAGGAACCGTTGATGTTAATACTGCTTATAATTTTCCGGCTGCAACTACTACGATAAAGAATAAAAGCGGTTATGATATTCTTATTTTTGGAAATCTCTATTGGTCAAATAATACTAGTCTTGTAGTAACTGCTGGTCAGGGAATAAGTATTGGCAGTGATACTATCAATGTTTCTATTGCTAATAGTTGTAGAGGTAGTAATTTTAATGCTATGAATTTTACTGCTAACACTTCTTACGTGAAATTATTTAATGGAGCTAGCGTACATACAGTTGATGGTAATGTGTCGCTGACAGGGACAGGAGGAAGCAGTGATCTTACAAAATATGGTGTTTGGGTTGCCGATAGTTCTTATATTACCTCTGCTGGCAGTGGCGCTTTAACGTTAAATGGTACTGGAGGATCAGCTGCCGACAATAATCATGGTATTTATTTCATAAATAATGCTTATATATCATCTACATCTACTGGTGCAATAACCATGGTTGGTGCAGCAGGAGGGGGCGCTAATTCTAAAGGTATTTATTTAGGAGATGCCGGCAGTAGTGGAGTTGTTCGTTCCTCTGGCAGTGGGGATATAAGTCTACAGGCTGATTCTATCATGTTAGCTGCTGATGGTATTATAAATTCAACTGGTAGTGGTGATGTTACTTTGCAAGCGGATGCGATCTCTTTAGCGGGAAGTGTGAAAGGAGGAAGCAGTTCTATTGATCATATGTGTTATGTGTATCCAAAGACTACTAATACGACCATGGGAATAGGATCAGGAGCTTCTGGTACTTTAGTTCTTAGCGATACATCATTAGCATGTATTGATAGTAGTTGGGCTAGTGTGCAATTTGGCAATACTCCTTATGCAGGCACTGTGAACATAAATACAACATATAATTTCCCTGCGCTTGTTACCACGATAATGAACACTAGTGGTTATGATATTAATATTCTTGGAAATATTTCTTGGGTCACACCAACATCATTAATTATTACCTCTAGTAGAGCATTAATAATTGGTACTAGTAGTACTGCTGTAACAATTAGCAATACATCTTCTAGTGGTAATTTTGAAGCCATTAATTTTGAAGCTATAGGTGGAGACGATGCTTTTGTTATCTATCGTGGCAGTAGTATTACAACAGTGGATGGAGATGTTGTTTTGAGCGGTGTTGTTTCGGCTTCTTCCAATGCTTTGATTGTTAAGGATAACATAACATCAACTGGAACTACCAATATTAGCACTAGTGGTCTTGGTGCTATTACTATAACAGGTACTAATACTGCTACTGATAAGGGTAACGGTATAAATATACAATTTACGACAACAATCTCTTCTTTAAGTGGTGCTATTGCTCTTCATGGGCAAGAGGGAGGAGAGACTAGTGCGATTGCTAGTTTATGCGGCATAAATGCTACTAATGTTGCAATAACGTCTTCAGGAAATGTAACTTTAACCGGTAGTTGTTCTAATTTAAGTAGTGGTTATGGCCTTCTTTTTTCTCATTCTTCGATAAATACTTCCGGCAATATTACAGTTACTGGTACATATGGCGCTGTTAACAGTACCAACAGTAATGCCGTGGCCATAGATAATGGTTCTTTTATTGCTTGTACAGGCACGGGTAAGGTTATTACTATTCTTGGAACTAATAATGTTAATGGTACTCAAGATTCAAACTATGGAATTGCTCTTTTAGGTTCTGCGAATAGCATAATAACTTCTAATAATTCTACTATAAGTATAACTGGTTATGGAGGAGCTACTAATTCACAATACAACTATGGCATTTATTTTGCGGGATCTTCAACTATAAGAAGTGTCACTGGCAGCATTGCGATTACAGGAACAGCCAGAAGTATTGGTGGTAATAACAATAGTGGTATTTATTCTGTTGCTAATAATAGTATTTATTCTACTGGTAGTGGTGCAATTGCTATCAATGGTAATGCAGCTTTAACTTCCGGTCATGGTATTTATTTATACGGTGGATATATTGATGCTCATTTAAGTACCGGTTCTCTTACTCTCAGTGGTAATCTTAATATTAGTGGTACACCAAGTGGATGTGGTATTTGTCTTGGAAATTCGGCATATATTAGAACTAATGATGGTAATGTTTCTCTTATTGGTAACGGAGGCTTAGCTGGAAGTAGCAATAATCATGGTATCTATTTTAATTCTTCCCATATTGAGGTGGATAGTGGAGGTCTTGCTAATATTGCATTAACTGGAACTGCAAAATATGGAGCTAGTAATGGTATTTATATGTATGGAAGTTATTTACAATCTTCCAAGGGTGATGTTGTGCTTACCGGAGAGGGTAAAGCAGAAGTTGATGGTATAGGAATAGATTTTGATAGCGCCTCATATATTACCTCTAATACCGGCCATATTACTTTAACAGGTATTGGAGGAGGCTCTGGTGCAAGCAATCAGCATGGTATTTATTTTACGAATAATTCATACATAGAATCGGTATCTACTAGCATAATAACTTTAATTGGCACAGCAGGATCTGGAACAAATTCTAAGGGTATTTATTTGGATATTGCTGGCATTAGTGGTGTCATTCGTTCCACTGGAACTGGTGATGTGATTTTACAAGCTGATGCTATAACTTTAGCGGGTTATGTGAGAGGAGGAGATGTTGCTAATAGTCATACCTGTTATATTTATCCGAAAACTGCAAATATAACTCTCGGCATTGGTAATAGCGCCTCTGGTACTTTAGTGCTTAGTAACAATTCATTACTATGTGTTGGTAGTACATGGAAAAATGTACAGCTTGGAGATACTACTTATACTGGAACAGTAAATATTAATACCTCTTATAATTTTCCGGCTGCAACGAGTACAATAACTAACAAAAGCGGTTATGATATTAATATTCTTGGTGATATTTCTTGGACCGCCGCTACATCTTTAATTATTGCCTCTAATAGAGCTTTAAATATTGGAAATGGCACTACACCAGTTAAAGTTGAAAATACATATAACAGTGGTTCTTTTAATGCTGTTAATTTTACATCTAGTGGAGGAGCGCAATCTTTTTATATTTATAGAGGCAGTAGTATTATAACACAGAATGGTAATATACACTTAGTTGGTATTGGGGACAATAATTCCTACAATGCACTGCTTTTTGGTCCATCAGGGTTATCTGGTACTACGACTATTCAATCTGGCAGCGGTACAATATACTTAGAGGGCACTAATAATAACACTTGGACTGGCACTGGTATTTCTATAGAAACTGCGTCGCTTATACACTCTAGTAGTGGTAGTGTCACGCTTGTAGGAGCAAGCGGAGGCACTAATAGTACAAGTTTTACTAATTTGAAGGGTATGAGTATAACTACTAGTACTGTAAGTTCGGATTCAGGAGACATTTCTCTTACAGGAACTTGTAATAATAAACTTTCAGGTTGGGGCGTATATTTATTTAGTTCTACCGTGTCTACTGCTGGCAATATTTCTATTAATGGTACATATGCTAGTCTTGTTGGCAGAAGTGCTAATTCTCAAGCTATTGAGATAGCGAATTCTAGTATTTCTTGTACCGGTACTGGTAAAGCTCTTGCTATTACTGGTACTAATAATATAATAGGAGGTTATGATAGCAATTGTGGAATTGTTCTTTCTAATACAAATACAATAAGAGCTTACAATGATTCTACTATAAGCATTGTTGGTAATGGAGGCTTAGCCTCATCAAATAATAATCACGGAATAAGTCTTTCTGGAACTCAAAATATGGCAAGTGTTAATGGCAATATCACTATAACAGGAACATCTCGATATGCGCATGGACGTGATAATAATGGTATTTACTCCACAGCAAATAATACTATTTACACTAGTGGAACCGGCACAATAACTATGACAGGAAGTGCTGACTATCGAGGTTATGGTGTTTATCTTCTTGGAGGTTATATTGATGCTAGTTCAAGTGTGGGCTCTCTTATTATTAACGGTACTGCTTATGGATTAAGTTATTGTGGTATTTATGCCTCTGGCACATCTATTGGAGCAAATAATAGTGCGATAACGATAACTGGTACTGGAGGAACATCTGGTATTGACAATCATGGCATTTACTTGCTAAACAATTCATTTATTGTTTCTAACAATAATATCACTTTAATAGGCACTGCTGGTCCTGGTGGCGCGGGTATTTACTTAAGTTCTACTGATAGTAATGGTGTTATTCGTTCTCCTAGTACTGGAAATGTGATTTTACAAGCTAATTCTATCACTTTAGCGGGTTATGTGAAGGGAGGAAATAGTTCTATTTCTCATACATGTTATGTATATCCAAAGACTACAGATGCTACTTTTGGAATTGGCACTCATGCCTCTGGTACTTTAATTCTGAGAGATACTTCATTAGCATATATTGATAGTACCTGGAAAAATGTACAGCTTGGAGATACTACTTATACTGGAACAGTAAATGTTGATACTACTTATAATTTTCCTGCTGCAACTACTACAATAACCAACAAAAGTGGTTATGATATTAATATTCTTGGTGATATTTCTTGGAATACTGCAACATCATTAGTTGTAGCTTCTAGTAGAGCATTAATAATTGGGAATAGTACTACACTAGTCAAAGTTGAAAATACATGCAGTAGTGGTTCTTTTACTGCTGTTAATTTTACATCTAGTAGAGGAGCGCAATCTTTTTATATTTACAGAGGAAGTAGCATTGTAACACAGAGTGGTAATATACACTTAGTTGGTATTGGGGACAATAATTCCTACAATGCACTACTTTTTGGCGCAGATGGGCCATCTGGTACTACAACTATTCAATCTGGCAGCGGTACAATATATTTGGAGGGCACTAATAATAATACTTGGACGGGAACTGGTTTTTCTATAGAAACTGAATCGCACATTCAATCTAGTAGCGGTAGCATTACGCTTGTAGGTGCAAGTGGTGGTGCTAGTGGTACTTCTGGTAGTTTAAGGGGTATCTATATAGCCAATGGTTATGTTAGTTCGGAGTCAGGAAATGTTTTCCTTACAGGTACTTGTAATAATACACTTTCAGGTCTGGGCATTTATTTACTTAATTCCACATTGTACTCTACTGCTAGCAACATTACCATTAATGGTATATATGCTAGTCTTGTTGGAGGAATTGGTAATTCTAAGGCCATTGAGATAAACGGCTCTACCATTTCTTGCACAGGCACTGGGAAAACTATTGCTATTACCGGCACCAATAATATAACAGGGAGTTATAGTAACAATTATGGTGTTCTTCTTTCTGGTACAAATACAATAGCAGCCTCCAATGATTCTATTATAAATATAACTGGTTATGGTAGTCCGGCTACTTCTGAATATAATTATGGCATTTATCTTTCCGGCACTCAAAACATACATAGCGTTAATGGAAATATTACTATAACAGGAACAGCACGAAGTACGTCTGGCACGAATAACAATGGTATTTACTCCACGGCAAATAATAATATTTATACTACAGCCGGTATTATAGGTATCACTGGCATAGCAGCTGTTAATGGACATGGTATTGTTGTTAATGGTGGTACAATTGATGCTACATTAGGAGCGGGAGTTATTATTATTAGTGGAACAGGGGTTGGTACTGGAGATGGTATTTATACCTTTGATAGTGCAACTATTAGTAGTTATAATAATATGACTATTGATGGAACATCAGGATTAACTGGAAATGATAATTGTGGCATTTATAGTAAAAATACAACGTTTGCGTCTCGTACAGGAAAAGTAAATATCACAGGTACTTGTAATAGTACTGGATCAGGCTATGGTATATATTTGGATTCTTCAACAATTAGTTCGGGAACAGTGAGCTTTTTGGGTGATAATATTACTCTAAGTGGTATTTATGGTGCAGTAACAGTTAGTGGCAATACATCTGCTATTTTCTTAGAAGATACTACCATTACATGTAATGGAACGAATGATAAAAAAATTGATATTAGTGGCATTAACAATGTAACAGCATCTTCTGGTAGTTATTATGGTGACGGCATAGAGATGGAGGGCACAAATACCTTAAATGTAACTAATGACACACAATTACAAATTACTGGCAAAAGTGGTCGCGCAAATACAAGTGTTAACAATGGTATTTACGTTGAAAATGTTTTAAATATTAGTTGTTTTCATGGTGATGTAGATATAGAAGGGCAATCTTATGGGATTGGAGCAAGTGGTAATGATGGCGTTTGTTTAGAAGCAGGACAAATACATATTAATGCTAACGATGATGTGGGTATAATTTACGTTGATGGTAATACTCATAGTACAGGAGGAGGGAATGGTCTTTCGCTTATTGGAGGAAGCATTAATTATAGCAGTGGACAAGGTATTCTGTATATTACTGGTGATGCCATGGAGGCTAATGGAAGCGGTATTTATGCTTCTAACAGCGCATTCATTGAAACTGTAAATGGAGAAATTTATTTAGATGGTACTGGAGGGATTAAAGCTGGTTCTGATAATAATCATGGTGTTTACTTTACGACAAGTGCTTACATGTCATCCACAGATACCGGAGCGATTACAATAGTTGGTACAGCGGGAATAGGGGGCCATTCTAAGGGTATTTATTTGGGAAATGCAGGCAGTGCTGGTGTTATTCGTTCAACTGGTAGCGGCAGTGTAATTTTACAAGCTGATTCGATAACTTTAACTGGTTATGTTAAGGGTGGCAATAAAATCACTCAGGGATGTTATATTTATCCTTTAAGTGACGACACGTCTATGGACTTGGGAACAAGTCATGGAGGAACTCTACAACTTGACAATGATTCTTTGGCGTGTATTGATGGTACGTGGGATAATCTTCAATTGGGGGATACTGATAAAACGACCACGATACAGGTTGATACGACGTATCATTTTCTGGCTTTAACAACTCTTATAGAAAATCAGGTAGGATATGATATTAACGTACTTGGGAATATTACTTGGGAAACACAAACAAAAATATCTATAGATTGTGGTAAGACGTTATATCTTGGTACTGCGCTGACTCCTATAACTATTTCAAATGATTATAGTGGGGAAAATTTTGATGCTCTTTCCTTTATTGCTAGGCATGCAGATAGTACGTCTTATGCTTGTAGGATGTATGGTACTGCTCTGACACATGGAAAGATTGTGACGGTTGATGGTAATATTAAAATTACTGGAGGAAAAGCTACAACATCCTCTTTATATTTTGATAATTGTGAAATCGCAGCTTACGCAGATAGTGGAGATGAACGAGGTAGCATAGTATTAACAGGCACTAACGATTATAACGGTATAGGTATTGACATTGAAGATAGTTTGCTTACGACTTGTGATGGAGATATAAATATTACTGGTATAGGAAAAACGGGAATTCTGATTGATGGAGATAGTATAGTTACTGAGGGTAGTGGTAGTATTACTATAAACGGCACTGGTAGCGAATATGGTATCAACACTTCTTCTACGACGTATGAATCTGATACTGGAAATATTAATTTATCAGGAATTATCGATTCTAGTTCTACTGAGGCCAATAGTTATGCGATTTCTATAGTCTCTTCTTCTTTCACGGTGTCCGACAATGAGAATATTGCAATTGTCGGAACTAATAATGCTACTACTGGTTGTTGTTTAGGTATCTCTTTTAGTGGAACAAATTCTATTATAGCAGATACCAATTCTCAAGTTAGTATTACGGGTAATAGCGGTATCGTTAGTTCTAATAATAATTATGGCATTAAGTTTGTAGGAACAATGAATATTGGTAGTGATTCTACAACTTTGGAAGATGTTACAATAGAAGGTACATCACGGGCAACTGGTGGCAGTAATAATCATGGTATTTACTCTACAGCTAATATTGTAATTGAAGATGCTACTATGCCAACTCTGATTGGTACGGCAGGGGTAGGCACTGGTAATGGTATATATCTTCATGGAGGATATATTAATAATCGAGGCACATCTCAATTATTAGAAGTTATTGGGCATGCTGATATCAATGATGCTACTACCAATGGTTGTGGTCTTTATGTTGATAATAGTGCATACATTAGTTCTGTAAGCGGAGATGTGAGTTTATCCGGTACAGGAGGACAAAAAACCAGTACCGATAATAATCATGGTATTTACTTTTTATCTGGTACATATATTAAATCTACTAGTACTGCTGATATTGTATTAATTGGTGTTGCTGGTATTGGTAGCAGTTCTAAAGGTATTTATCTTACGACTGTCGATGCAAATGGTTCCATAAGATCTTTGGGATCTGGCGATGTTTTTTTAATATCAGATAGTATCAGTATTGGCGGGGCAATAAAAGGATCTGGGAGTGATAATGATCAGCATTTATATGTATATCCTTATACCGATGGAATCACTATGGGATTAGGTAGTGGGGCAGGAGTCCTACAACTTGATAATACAACTCTTGGGAAGATGCAAGATTTTCAATACTATAATTTTGGAAAAATTGATACTGGAGTTATCCATATAAATACTACTCATAGTTTTGCTGCTAGTGTTATTGTTAACGGATCTTCTATTATTGTAGACGGCAGTGGGTCTGGATTAACGAGTTCTGCTGATATTACTTTTATATGTGATAGTGTTTCCATTGCGTCTGATGTTGTGGGAGGAGAAAATGGTATTTTTACTATTTATCCCAATACTGCTCTGACTGATATAAATATTGGAAATGTTGTCGATGGTACATTGGTGATAGATGCTACTTCTCTGAGTAATATTATAGGTAATTTTGATACTCTTATTTTTGGAGATGGCATTAACACTGATACGATCACGATTCAGGATGTGGATTTTCAAGATATAAATACTGATAGCGTTGTTTTCATTGGGCACGAGATAAATGTTGTTGGGACAGCCTCAGAGTTTAATAACGTAACTTTTATATGTGATCATATAGATATTCAAGCAAGTATAACTTTAGGTGATGATTATTATTTTAGCATTTATCCAAATAGTATTGGGATAATTATGGGTATTGGTACCAATGCTGTTGGAACTTTAAAATTAAGTGATACGGAGTTAGCGTTTATTCATGCTACAGATTATTATTTTGGTGTACAAACAACTAGCGAGATAAATATTAATTCGCAATATACATCTCTTGCGGATGTTTATTTCACAGCAATGGAAATTAATGTTTTAGGAGCTGGGTTAACTACAACTGGGAATTTTAGTTTTATATGCGATAGCTTAAGTATAGGAGCCACAGTAGAGGGTAAACAAGATGGAACTTTTACATTATATCAGAATAATGTTCCTGGCATAAATATTGGTAGTGCTACTAATTTAGGGATTGTAGGTTTTTCTATTTGTTCAGGTTCTTGGTTAGATACCAGTGATTTTAGTTTTGTATGCGATAATTTAGAAGATCCACAAAATGGGCCTTATGTTTTATGTCTACTACTGGGTGCCGCGCCGCCCCCTCTGGTTGGTACCGCACCGGGTACCGCACCGCGCACTGTTAGTGGCAATTTAACACTTTCAGATAGCTCGATCGCTCATATAAGTAGCAAATTTGGTTCATATATCTTTGGTAATAGTGATACTGTCGTAATTAATGTTAATTCAGCCTCTTCCAGTATTGCTGATGTAATTATGACAGCGTCCTCTATTAATGTTTTTGGTAGCGGTTTTACTGGTACGGGAGATGTTACATTTGTATGTGATGCCGTGGATATTCAAGGGTACATAAGAGGAGGAGAGAATTCTGTTTTTACGATTTATCCGAAAAGCACTAATTATCTGGGAGTGGGAACAGATTCGACTGGTAATTTAAAAATTACTGATAGTTCTCTGGATTATTTAATGCCTGGTAATTTTAATTATTATGTTTTTGGGAATATTAATAATGCAGGTAATGTTAATATTAATTCTGAGTGCACTTCTCTTCCTAATGTTAGGTTTGTAGGCTCGAATATTTCCGTTACTGGTAATGGATTAAAGACTAACGGCGATGTTACTTTTGTATGTAGTTCGGTTTCTATAGGCGCTGATTTAGCTGGTGGTGATGGTGCTACTTTTCAGATTACTCCAATAAATAATAGTATTGATATGGGTATTGGTAGTTTAGCTACTGGAAATTTAAAATTGTCAGAAACTTCCTTGCAACATATTGGAGAGGGTAATTTTATAACGTGCATTTTTGGAGCAGATAATTATGCGGGTGTTGTTTACGTAAACACAACATATGAATTACTTGATAATGTGATGATTGATTGTGCTAATCTACAAGTTATAGGTGGGGGAAATGGATTAACAACCAATGGAAGTGTTACCTTTATATGCGATGACATATCGATGGGTGCAACTGTGCAAGGAGCAGATGGGGCAATATTTAGCATTTATCCTCATGGCACACATACGATGGGAATAGGGAGTGAAAGTCAAGGTGTTCTAATTATTGGTGATGATGATTTATCAAATATTGGTAGTAATTTTGCAACGACTGTTTTTGGAAATGGAACTATTGGCAATGTTGATATTCATACTGAATATCCTTTTCCAAAGATTACTTCGATAAGCAGTGGTAATACGATTACGGTTAGTTATAACGTTACGAGGCACGTAAGTACTCCCTTTAGTTTGACTGCTGTTAGAAATATTATGATTAATAATGATATGGAAAATGATGCTACATCAGATGATGGTGATGTTGTCTGGGATTTTATAGCAAATTCAGAGGAGATTAAAACGGCAGGCGATTTTGATGGTATTACGATCTCTGGGAGCGTGACTGCGACGGCTGGTAGTATTGAAATGGAAGCCACTAGTGGTGATGCAAGTGGCGACTGTGGCATTTATTTGCATAATGGGGAAGTTTCATCGCTTGATCGCATCACATTGATTGGTTATGGGGTAGGTGAAAATAACAGTTATGGCATTTACTTGAATGGAGATGCGAGTATTTTTGGAGCTAACACCGAGCTTTATGGTGATGGAAGTGGCATAGGCGGTGATAAAAATCATGGTATTTATTTTGATGAAACGAGTAGTGCAGAAATAAATAATGGCACTATGGCATTGATTGGAGTTGCTGGAATAGGTAGTCATTCATATGGTATTAAATTAGGAGAGCATGCAGCTATTCTAGGGAGTGATTCAACCACTGTAATATTGCAAGCTGATAGTATGACGATTGATGGTGATGTTATTGGTGATGGAGCTGATCTTTGCTTTATGCCATATAGTATGGGTTACACTATTAGTCTTGGAGTAGAATATCCTGGAGTATTAAGTTTGGACAATAATAGTTTAAGTAAAATTACAGGTGATTGGGCTAATGTTTATTTTGGATCATATTTAAAATTTGATAGCATAGAAATTGATACTAATTGCGTATTTAATAGTGTCTTAACCTTTATCGGAAATTTTATTCGTGTAGATAGTACCCTCAATGACGATGCAAATGATGTCATATTTATGGTGGGCGATACAAATCCTGGCTCATTTGTTCTTAATGCTGATATTGATGCGGCATTAACGATGGTAAACGGTGGAAATTACGGCAATATTTTCTCTTTAAATTATGGCAGTATAGATCAGCTAGATGGTGGTGATGGTAATAATACATATTATCTTGCTGGTGGTGATGTTACTGATTTTATAAATGGAGGCTCTCATAATGATAGTTTTGTATTTTTAGGAGAGGGTGTTATTACAGGAAGAATTAATGGTGGAAGTATAAGTGATCTATATGGTGGGAGCGGTGGAATAAAATGGCTAGATTATACTGATTCTGTTTATCAGACCGATATTATACTTACTACGGATAATTATAGTGGTACAGGCACAGGATTAGGGCTCTTTACTAACATTAACAAGATTACTGGCAGTAGTAGTTTTGATAATTCTCTTACTGGCTGTAATACTGGATTAAGATGGAGAATTCTAGGTACAAATAGTGGTATGGCTGGAGGGTTAATATTTGAAAATTTTGCCAATCTCATTGGTGGAACCGGGAATGATAGGTTCATTTTACGAGGAGGCACTGTTTCTTCGATTGATGGAGGAGAGGGGGAGAACATACTCTATGGTGACAATATCAATAATTATTGGACGGTAAAAACCATGAATGGCGGTACGCTCAATAGCACTACCTTTAGTCACATTCAATCGCTTATTGGCGGTAGCAAAAATGATTATTTTCTTATTTATAATCAAGCCGGTCTTACTCACTTATTAGACGGCGGTAGAGGATACAATATTTTGGATTATTCTATGTGGTCGTTTGTTACGGTAAATCTTTTAAAACACATAGCTAAGAACATAGGATATGTTACCAATATTCAAGAGGTTATTTTTAGTGAAGAACAAACTAGAGATATGAAGGCAGTATATTCTTTATTGTGGCTTTCTTATCCGCATGATTATTTCATGGCAGATAATGGTTTAAAAAGTGTTGTGCACACTAAGATGTACACGCCAATCTACAATATAAAAATGCCAAAAGTTGCTAAAGAAAAGAAGGTAATGAAACATAAAAGTAAGAAGAAAAAGAAAGGACAAATTGCTCCGCTGGCAACTGTCAATACGAAAGTGAAAAATTCGAAGCAAATTAAGCATGCACATGCTAAAAAGAAATCTTCTTTAGAGGCACAATCTGACAAAAATCTTAAAAGTGTAAAGAAGTCATTAAACGATGGCAAAAGTCATCATAAAGTTAAGAGCACACATAAGAAGAAAGCTTCTTTAATCACAAAAGAGAAAGTAAAATCTGATAAAAAATCTATTCAGATCAAAAAAAATAAGCAAGGCGTGTTGTAAACACTTCAATTATCAATATTTTATAATATTGTATTTAATTTTAAAAAAAATATTTCTTGACGTTTTATTGTTAATAAAATATTCAAGAAATCAAGGCGTGGAACTCGGTCTAATTTTTTAATTATTTTAGATCGAGTAGCTGTTGATTATGGAAAGGATTTCATGGTTAAGCAGCTACAGTAAGGAGGAAGAAAATGAATTTTAAATGTGGTTTAATTCTACTACTAATTTGTCCTGTAATGTTATTTGCAGGGCCATCAGGTGGTGAGGTTGTACATGGTGATGCGACTATTGCAACTTTAGAAAGTAGCACAACCATTACACAAACAACATCTAAGGCTATAGTTCACTGGCAAAATTTTTCCATAGGGGAAAGAGAAGCGGTGAATTTTATTCAGCCATCGCGTAATGCAGCGATATTAAATCGCGTAGTAGGTGGTGATATTTCTAAGATATATGGGACTTTGACAGCCAATGGCAAAGTATATCTTGTAAATCCGAATGGTATCATTATAGGGCCCAATGGAACAATTAATACAGCTCAGTTCATTGCATCCACACTTCCTCTGTCCAATGACGAGTTTATTAAAGGTTCTTATTATTTTGATAAAGGTGAAGGTAAAATAATAAATGAGGGAAAGATTCATGCAGATAATGGCGTATATATCTTTGCTCGTGACATAGAGAACAAAGGAGAGATTACTGGATCTGATGTTGTCATAGGAGCTGCGACAGAGCTTTATTTTGTAGAAGAGGGACAAGAACATGTATTTATTAAATCTGAAGCTCTTGGCTCTTTAGACAACTCTGGTATTATTAAAGCTGCCAATGTTGAACTGAAAGCTGCTGGTGGTAACGTCTACAATATAGCTGTAAAGCAAACAGGAGTTATTTCTGCAGAAAAAGTTTTAGAGAAAGATGGTCATATCATTTTAGCTGCCGAAACCGGCCCTATATATATAATAGATGCAAACATTACTTCCAAAGAGGGTGGTGATATCACTATTTATGGTGGTGATGTTACTATTAAAAGCACTATTTTAGATGTTTCATCTACTATTTCATCTGGTGGGAACATCAATATAGGTACAGATCTTTCTGATAATATACGAGCAAGAAGTACTTTCATTGATAAAAATGTATTTATTAATGCTTCTGTTTTAAATGAAGGAAATGGTGGTAATGTTATTATATGGAGTGATAGTGGAACAGTTTTCTTAGGTAACATCGAAGCTAAGGGAGGAAATATTAGTGGTGATGGTGGTTTTGTTGAGATATCATCACATACAGGTTTAGTACCACGTGGCCATGTAGATACAACAGCTTTAAATGGAGAAGAGGGAACTTTACTTCTAGACCCTAATGCTAATGTAACCATATCCACTGGTGCTGATGCCAATGAAAGTTATGCTGCAGGAACATATACACCAACTGCAGATAGTGCAAATATACAGATAGGCGATGCTAGCACAGTAGGTACATTAATAAATCACCTGCAAAGTAATAATGTAGAAATAGTTACTACATGTGGTAGTGGAACTCAAGCAGGAGATGTTACGATCGCAAATAGCATAACATGGGATACTGCATATAAACTAAAGATTACAGCTGCTGGCAGCATAATAATTAATGACACTATTTCTAATACATATGCAGATGGTTCTTTCACTGCTTTGGATTTTACTGCAAGTAATGGAGGTATTAATGTATATAAGGCCGTTAGTTCTACCAGCGGCAATATTATTTTTTCAGGTACTGGATTAACTGCTGGAGGAGCAGGTATTAAAATTGATTCTTCTGGAGGTAATTCAGGGCAAATTACTGCAGATAATGCGGCTACTATCACATTAACAGGCACTGGAGGTGGTGGTGCTGGAACAAATTATGGTATTTATACTAAGGGAACGACTACTAGTATTTCTTCTCATGATGGAGATATTGTTTTAACAGGCACTGGTGGTACAAGTGGTGATAATAATCATGGTATTTATCTTACCAATACCACTACTCCTGCAATCGCTACTTCTGGAGCAGCTGATGTAACCTTCACTGGTGCTAAAGGAGCGGGTAGTGCTTCTAAAGCTATTTATATTGATTCGGAAGTGGATGTTTCTGCTGGCACTGGAGATGTAACATTTATTTGCGATAATGTGACTATAGCAGCCGATATTACTGGAGGCGCGGATCAGACATTTACAATTTACCCTCAAACTGCAGCTCAGGACATCGGCATAGGTAGTGGCACTGGTGATTTAGTAATTGATGATACTGCTTTAGCATATATTATTGATTTTACAGATTTGTGTTTTGGTGATATAGCGCATTCGGATGTTATTGAATTTAATTCTGGATACACTTTCCTGTCTAACATTACAACCTATAGTACTACGTTAAATATAGCCGATGCTCTTACAGCCACTGGTAAAACTGTGGCATTTAATATAGGTCCATCAGTAAGTGGTATGTTTACTATTAATGATGATATTGCTGCTACAACTGTAGCTGTAGCTGGAGGGAACCATGGCAATACATTTAACTTGAATGATGGTGCTGTTAATACTATCACAGGCGGTAATGGCAATAACACCTATAACATCAGCGGCAATGTAACAGGCAATATAACTGGAGGCACTGGTACTGATACGTTTGTGATGACTCCAAGTAAAACGCTAACCGGAACGATTGATGGGGGAACTGGCACT
>Ga0233425_10006125_pt1 | contig 18203 bp, 21 predicted proteins | sample Watercolumn_Towu_2_FD_181712 | JGI IMG/M metagenome (GOLD analysis project Ga0233425, IMG submission 181712) | Freshwater microbial communities from Lake Towuti, South Sulawesi, Indonesia - Watercolumn_Towuti2014_140_MG | ecosystem: Environmental > Aquatic > Freshwater > Lake | place... | reverse complement strand
CCGCGTTGCGTGAACGCCCCCGTTGTCCGGTACGTTGCGCTGCCGGTCTGCGCGCTGGAAGGCGAATTGGCGACTTCCCGGATGCGCTGGCGAGGATCGCCCCTCGGTGGGCCGTGACTTCGCCGCTTACCGTCGCGGCGTTCACTGGACAAATGGTCACGCCGATAATCGATGGGCTACTACACCGCGTACGGATCGAACCCAACCAAATTCGCATCATCTACCGCATCAACTTCCCCCTTTTTGCCAAGAGAGCTAGCAATGCCGGCACCGAAAGGGGTTTGCACTTTTGTTGGAGCAGCGAAACCCGCCCGGCTACCCGATTTCGGCGCCTGCGTTCAAGGACGACTCTTGAGTTCCTCAACCACTCCGAGAATCTGCGGATCGTGCGGATCGGTCGTGTTGACGCTTCGCGAGGCAATTCCAATTCCCGTCAAAGCCGTTACTTCAAGCATGCCGGGGGTCAGCGATGGTTCAACGCGGTATCCAACCTCCAGCAGCGGAATCCAGTAATCCAGTTCCTGAGTCACCTTCCTGTCCCGTTCGGTGGCCCGCAATGCGCGCAACTCCGGCAGCAGGGCTTTGAAATAGATCATGCCGATCCGCGTGATCGTCTGCACGCGGACCGACGCCGCCTTGTCCCGAAGCAACGTCAAGTAGACAGCGCTCTGAAACTCCGCCGGAAATGAGCGGGACAAATGAAAGGCCAAGCCGCGCCGGACAGCGGCAGACCGATGGTGGGCCAACTGGCTCACATGGGCGCGAAGCGGCGGCTCGTCGAGCGCCAGGTCCATGAGCACGTAGTAACCCAACTCTTTCTCGTTAGAATTGCCGTCTGCCAATAGTTCAAGGGCTTTTTCGACGGCCGGTTGCGGGCTGGCGGCCGGCGAACGCTCCCAGCTCGCGATCAGGTCTCCGCGCCGGTCGGGGGGCCGCTTCGAAAGGCGTTCCTTGTGGGCCGCGATGACTTGCTTTGTCCAACGCATGTGATGTTCGCCGAACGACGAGGATAACGAGGCAGCGGCCGTACCGCCAACCACTGGCAACCGACCTTACCCCCGCTCGCCTGCATCCCCTGGTTCGCCCTTTGGTTGGTAGTGCGTGTCAACGAGCATGTATTTTTCAAGCAGCACCATGGTGACGATACTCAAGTAAAAGCCATTGTATTTTGCTGCCGACCGCTCCTTGATTGGGACCATTCGCTTCTCCAACTTCTCGTATTCGATTGGCAACGCGTAAACACTGATGGGCTTTTCATGGGACGGAGCACTGTCAATCCAAACACGCTCACCAGCCAGAATCGTGCTGTCTCCACCTCCAGTGAACGGAGCACGCCAAGCAGTCATGTAGCGAATTGGCTGATCAACGAGGGATTCAAAAACATCTCCCTGCTGCGGATAGCGAAGTCCATCTGGAATAAGGCTGCGAGTGTATTCTCGTGCCCAATCCAGTTCCGGCTGGCGTATGTCCTTGCGTAGACCAGCGTTCATTTCCTGAAAGAGGTCGTCGATCGTCTTGTTCCAGTCGGCGGGACGCGGCGGAGTAGTCGTCATGTTGCTGGCCCCGGGCCTCATTCCGAATGGCTCGGCGAAGATTCGTTTCGATGGGCGAACGTCCCGCGTCACCGGGCCGCGCCGGTGACGCTTTCCATTTCGCAAGACCGGATCGCGGCTCCGGTGCACGCGATAGTTCGGCCATCGCTCATGGATTGCCGCGGAGCCAGTCCTTTGCAGCCTGGACGGGATTGCCCGCCTCCATGAACGGTTGCCCCGTCAAGTCCGACAGGATAGAGGCCGCGTCCCATTGGGCGTCGTCATTGTCCCATTCCGGGGACGTTAGGATTTGTCGCATGGTGGCAAAACAGATCTCGCCGCCGATCATGTGCAAGGCAATCATGGCGGCAGTGTTCGCTTGGATCTCCTTTGTATCTTCCTGCCAGGGTCGGGTCGCTGACGAAGCAAGTTCAGCGGCGACGGCTTCTTCCTCCGATCCGAGCTGTCCGTGCGCGGCGAGTACTCCCAGCAGACAAGCCGCTTCCTCTCGGGCATCGTATCCAGGGTGTGTGAGACGGCTTCGAGCCCATCGGATTGCCTCGGACCCGCGTCCGCCGAGGATGTCGAGCGCTCGCCGGCAAACGGTGCTGTCGCGTATCCTGACGACGTCGTCCCACTCAGATTCATCGAGAAAGCTGTTCCAATAGTTGTCACAGAGCGCGGTGAGAACCTCGGTGCTGGCCGCCGACAGGACAGACAGGTTTGGCCGGGGGTGTTCGGTCCTTTCGCGAGGCCAGAGCATAGGCAACTGCTCGCTGTCAGGCACGTAGACTACTGCCTTCGTGCATCGCCCGACGACGGAATTCCAGAGCTGTCGGAGGATGGCTTCCTCAGGCCGAACGTATTCCAGTCTAGCCGTTGTCAGCGGCAGCGCGACGGCCATCCATCATTCAACTCCCCCGCTGCCAACGGTCAGATTGGGCAGACGTCATTGGTCAACACTACTTGCCGTACGAACCAATCGCTCGCAATAGGCGTCGCCAAAAGGTGTCTTGCTTGTCGGCCAAAGCAGACAACCAAAAGCACCAGTACCGTATTAGAGCGTCGAACACCGTTTCGGAGTATTTCTGGTCTTCACCCTGCGCCGGTTGAAGGCAGCAATCTGTCAGACTTCCCATTCCCCAGGGTTTGGCTCGATAGGCGAATCTGCATGCCGTTGGGATATCGCCGTTGCGAAGTGCTTCGCCACACTTTCTCAAATCGTCGTCAATTCCTTGCTTGTGGTCTTCCATGAATTTGATCAAGGCTTCAGTAGCGTGAAGCGCATGCTCGTGAATCCAATGCCTCTTGGGAGTTTCTGCCATAGTGAACGATTGAGTCCTAGCGACCACGCTGACCGGGCGGGCCGCCAATCAGCCCTCCGCTCAATTCCGACCGAATCGGCCACTCCGGCCCAGAGACTGGCGTACGCCCGGCATGGACGTGATCTTATCGGGTGAAAGTCCCGTGTACGAGACTGCGAATCTCCAGGACGCCAGTTTACTCTATGCTCAACACGCCGTCAGCCATGACGGGCGTCAGCTTTGCACGAACGAGCCCGTGTGGGGGCTGGGTGGGGAGACCGCCCGGCGACCCAATTATGTCGTTGGCGTCACCCACCCGTGATGTGTGACTCAAGAACGGTCGCCAAGCCCCATAGCAAGAGACCGCTTCCGACGTTCAATGTCAGGGCGGAAGCGTAGCCACGCATGGCCCATCTCCGACCTGCCCACAGGTTTAGGGCAGCCGATGCTAACAAGACAATCGCCATGCTGGGACCGATCAGCCAAAAGCCCTCGAATGCATCACGATGCACGATCGCATTTCCAATTTCCCGGACCCAAACAAGGCCAGCCATCGCCAGCAAGGCAGCGGCAAACCAACTCAGCGTGGTGGGAATTGTCTGCCAGCGAAACCGGCGGCGCGCACCTTCTCTGCTGTGGTCGTCAGTCGTCACCGGCGGTCCCGTGACCGACGGGCCTGGAGGTGCGTAGGGATTCGGTTCCATTGGCGACATACCGACTCGACTGAACCGGCGGCCAAAACAGCTTGCCATCAGGACCGACCCGATCCGCCGCTCGGGTGCAACCGATGCGTACGCCAGTTTACTCAATGCTCAGTACGCCGTCAGCGATGGCCGGCATCGGGCTTTTCACGGAATGGCCCGTGTGGGGGCGGGGAAGGGAGAACCGCCCGGCTACTCGATTTCTGTCGCATTCTGAGCAGAGGTTAGGTGACCAGACGACTTAAGTTGGGGCAGCCATCTCGCGCGAGAATGACGCAGCCACCATCACTCGTCCAGCATTCGTACCAGCATGAATCATATCCACAGCCATTCCGCACTGGTTCGCCATTTCGCATATCGCTCCATTTGCGTTCGCGGAAATGTGAACGCCCGTGTGTTCGGATTCGAAGCGTGTCCTGGTTGCGGCGCCAATCAAAAGCATCGACGCCCAACCAAGCCTAGCAACAGCCCGTTGTGCGAAGGGCGATCGCTCGTCAAACGAACCAGAACACCACGATTTCCATGATAGTTCATTCAGTTGCGCAAGTTCGTCGGCCGATGGAGAAGCAATTGCGTTGCGTACTGCCGCAAGCGTATCTGTGACGACCTCGTGCGGCGTCGACGCGTTGACAAATGGCTCGACAAGTGTGAAGGCCCATCGTACGCATTGCGTGGGACTGCGATCTGCAAGCGCTTTGGCCAAGCGAAGGGATCGGAAATAGGTCTGTGTGGCGAATGCGTCAAGCACGTCGCGTGCGAGCGGATGCAGGTCATGACTTGCCATCATCGCCTTCTCTCGCGACAGAACGTTAAGGGTTCTATGCCGTCGGCTGCCGGGTAGGACTGTCCATTGCGGGAGGGACGCATCGGCAGCGGGCGGCATGACGTCGAATTCGGATCACCCGTGAATGTAAAGGGCCGCTGACCGACCGTCAAACAAGTGTGATGCGGCAATTCGGTCCGACGATGCGGCGCAACGCGACTGACGGCCCGATCCGGAAGGGCACCGGATGTTCACAGGCGTGGCCTGCCGTCTCGATCCCATACGCGGTGACGACAAAATGGGAAGCGTCTGTCCGATGGCCCAAAAAGTGCCAATGCTCGGAGTATTCGCCACGGTCTGAGTTGCAGGGGAACAACGCAAGCGAAAAGCGGTTTTCCAGGTCGATCCGGCATCCGCCGTATTGATCCTCCGCGACACGGACGACCTTTACCGGCGCAGCACAATGATTGTCAAACCATTTGCGCTGAACAACGTCGAGAACCGAAGCATCCTTATCCCAGTCGAACCCATCGATCGGAATGTCTTTGTTTGCAGGGCGCAGTAAACCATCTCGCCCAAACAGAATTAGCGATCCGTCTACCATCCGCCACCGGCACTGCACGTGAAGCCTAACGTCGCTACCCTCGATCTCTTCCCCTTTGCGGTTCAAGTCCTTCATCACTGGTCCGAACTCAAATACCTGCATGTCGGCAGCTCGCCAACAGTCACTGATCGGTTGCCCGACAAGAACCTGAAGTTCGGCCGTGATTCGTTCCGCAAGACTGCTCATTTCTCGTGGACGGCACCGTTATTGAACAACACGGTGAGATTACGGCTTGCATCCTGACGCAGGGAAAGCGATCGTCAGTTCCGGTGGGCGCCCTCAGTCCATGGTCGCGTGCCCTCACGCCTTCGCCTGTCCGCTTCGGAAGAACGCTTTCCAAGTTGCCACACCTGTCGTGCTGCCACGATCAGCATCACGGTTCCCACCAGCAAAGAAAGGTAATCCTGTGGGCTGAACGCCCAATTCCCGTTCCTTCCCAACACCCGACATCCGATCATCATCGCGCCACCGGCAAAGCTCACCACTGGCCTGAATTCCGTCAATTGGGTTTTGACCTCGCTTTCATCGTTGTGCCTTCCTGCAAGCCTAAGGATGGAGGCGGCAACAGGGAATCCGCACGTAACAGCGATGGCCAATGCGTCAGTTGCCACTTTTTGACCATGCCATTCTGCCAATTGCGGATCAGCTGGCGGTGGTCCGTGTACGACAATGCCATACGCCCCGCCTACCAGAAGTCCCACGAGTAAGCCACACACCCCGGCCACTATTCGCACAATTGATGCCTCCCAAAACACTGGGTCGGATCGGCAAATCGTGAGTTTAGCCTTTCTGGAGGGCATGCGCCGAGCTCTGCGTAGCATTCAATCCACGCCGTGGACCAGAACGAGGCAAGGTCGCTCACTCTTCGGTGCCGGACCCCACACGTGGCCAACAGGGCGACGACGTGGCGCTCTTGCGTAACCGCTCACACGGCTCCTCCCAACACTCTTCCTGCGACTCACCCACCGCTCTCTGTGAGCGTCCTGCCCACCGCCCGTCTCCGGCACCTGAATTGGCGACCCAAGAATCAGGAGCCGTTTGAGCCGTGAGAACCCGCCAAACGTGCTCGCATTCTCGCTGTTTCCGGCCCCGTTTTCGCCGCATGGAAGCGTGCCTACAGTCGTGCCGAGATTAAACAGAAGGCACCCTCGTCGATGGCGTACCATCGTCCGCAAAATTGTAGAATCGGAGGTCCGTGACGAGGATGACAAAGTGGCCCGATTCCTGTTTTGCCGTTGGATTGGCGGGACGGTATGCTGATGCGCAGATAGTCTGACCGGCGAAACCCCTACAGGGAGAGATCCTATGTCTCGAATGTGGCCGGCGGTGGTCGTCATTCTGGCAGTCGCGTCGCAGTGGGCTCGTGCGGGAGAGTCGCCGGAATCGCAGGCGGCGGAAGCTGCAACCAAACGTCTATTGCTCCACTTGTCGAGCGTCCCAGCGGAGGACGCCGCGAATGCCTTGCGACAGGTATTTCTGCCGACCGGACCGTCCGAACCGAAGCTGATCATTGGCGCGGAAGCCACCAGCAACAGTCTGATCCTGGCCGGTCCCGCGAGCGCCGTCGCAGAGGCCAGCCGATTGGTTGACGAATTGGATCGTCCGGCCGCTTTAGTCCATTTGGAACTGCTGATCGGCGACGCTCCGGTGGATGCGGTGAAACCGGCACCGGCGGGTGACCGACAAGCCGCTACGGAGGGAGCGGTTCGCGTGATCGAGAAGCCGGAGAAGTTGGAGGTGCATTTCCAAGCGAAGTTCTCCACAATCAACCAACAGCCGGTCCATTTGCAGATGGGACGCCGAGAACCGCACGTCACCGGCACCAGCACATCGCCTCGGGGTACGGCCCGAACGGTGGAGTACGAGAATACGGGGACCCTCATCGAAGTCACGCCGCGAGTGGACGTTGACGACACGATAGTCGTGGAGATAAAGGTCGAGGATTCACGTCTGGGATCGCCGGACGAGGGCATTGTCATCGCGGCGTCAAGCGAAGGGGAATCGATCAAAGCTCCTTCCGTGGAAACCTGGACGATGCAGACGACGCTGAACGTGGCCAGCGGCAAATCCGTGGTGGTGGCCGCTGCCGTGCGAAACCCGCAGACCAAGGTCGGACGCGTCATGCTGCTGACCGCCCGCATTGAGCGGATCGGCCGGTAGGGTTCGTTGGTATGTCTCACGCGGGGGTGCAACTTTTTCGCAGGCAGCGGTTTGGCAACGTCCACCGCCCCCGCTGCCATGTCTACCCGGCACCTGAATTGGCGACGCAAGAATCAGGAGCCGTTTGAGCCGTGAGAACCCGCCAAACGTGCTCACATTCTCGATGTTCCCGGCCGCGTTTTCGCCGCATCGAAAGGTGCCCACTATGGTGCCGAGATTACGCCCAAGGTGCCAACATTGGTGCCGTACCAGGTTCCGCTCAACGACGGCTCACGGTAGCAAAACGTATCAAAACGTCATTTGGGCTGCTGGAGTTGGCATGGCCAAGAAACGCGAAAAGCCCCGGGGAAATCGGGGCTTCTCGTTGCGTAACCCGCTTGTGTTCAGGCACTTGCTGAAGCGGAACTTCAAGCGGAGGGCACGGGAGTCGAACCCGCAACCGGCAAAGCCGCCATCTGATTTCGAATCCGGGGTCGAGTTGGCGTAAGGAGCAAAGTGGCCAAGAGTTGCGGAACGCTGCTTTGGTCGCGGTGCCCACCATGGTGCCGAGGTGTTTCGCGGGGTGTCGACGCCTCCCAGCGACGCTTCGTGGATTGACGCTCGCCGTCGCTCGACGCGTGCGGAACCGGCGTGCATCAACATATTTCCTGTGGGTGGTCCACGGCACGGAGAAGCTTGGTATGATTGGTTCGGTGGAGGCCTCAGGGTGACCAACATGAATCCCGCGGCAGAACAAATTCTGAGCACGTTCGACCAGCTACCCCCGGTGGATCAACGGCAGGTGGCCGCGGAAATCTTGCGCCGCGTGACCGACATGGAACACTCTCCCGTATCCGATGAAGATCTGACTTTCGCGGCGGAACAGCTTTTCCTCGACCTGGACAGAGCCGAGAGCTGACATGGCAAAGGCCGTGCAGCGCGGCGAGGTCTGGCTGGTTGATTTGGGGCTGGCCCCGGCCACGCCTGTGGGGGATCGACGCCAGAGAACGGCCAAAGGCGTTTGCCTCTGGCTCACTCAATTCGCGGCGAAAAAGTTGGCGGTAAAGCCCGCGACGTTCAATGTCGTGAGTGGCTCGGCGGGTTGCTGAATTGCTGCCACCGGCAGGCTGCGTGAGCGATCGTCACGGTTCGAGTCCCGCGCTCGGCGGGCGCGCACTACCCGTCAAACGTCGCCCGCCGGACCCCGGTTCCGGCTCCCGACGCAATCGCCTCGACCGAAATCTGACCGGCCGCCATGCTCGAAAAACAAGTTGCCAAAGACCTTCGCCACGGGCTGAATATTTTGACCCCACGGGAGAATGGAAAAGAGCCCGTGGGTGGTGCGGGGGTCGGTCGTCAGCCGCCATTCCCAGCGTTGCCAGCCCTCGGTTTGGTTCGCTAACCCGTTGAGCGACCAGATGACCTGCTTCCCGCCATGGTCAACGAACTTCAGGCCCAGATTCACTTCGGCTGGCCGCGGGAAGGAGGCTCGCATCAGCACCGAAACGACGTAGCTCCGATTGGGCAGAAGCGGCAACGGGTGCCGAGCGCTGGTGGACCAGTCAGTAAACGGGTCGCGGCGACGGTCCGCGATTTCAAGAACGTAAGCCGGATGTCCGTGATGTTCCGCTTCGAATCGCCACCGCGGACGACCATCGGTATCAAATGCCGCGTTCGCCTGCCGCAGGTCGAACTGCGGAAATCGCCAGACTCGGGCGCCGAGACTCTCCGCCCGCGTCAGTACCGATTGAGTTTCATCCACAAGCACCGGTCGCGTCAGGGACTCGGCCGTTTCCGCGTTCGCCGCGCAAGCAGGCAGCCCCGTGAGAACCGATGCGTGGAAAGCCTGCAACGCGCACGAGAGGATGAAAATCAGTGGGAAGGTTCGCATGTCAGTTCATCCAGCGAGACGGTGACGCCATTGCCGAAGGTACCCCAGCCGTTGAGTGGGACGTAGAGCAGCGTCTTCTCCCGCGGTTCGGTGGCGCGAAAATGGACCTATCTCCAAACCACACGTACCCGCTCGCGCGGTGGGATGCAGACGTATTCGAATTCCGGGTGGCCGATGGCCATGCTGGCCAACACGACATGCTCTGCTGGCAGCGCCAGAAATTCCCGCAAAGGCGCCCAGGTGTTGGCGGTCATATCCACCAACCCCATCCAGCAGGCGCCCAAGCCGTGGGCACTGGCGGCCAACTCAAGATAGGTCTGGGCGATGATGCAGGCCGAGGGCGCCAGAGGGTTGGCTTTCGGCGCGTGGGCCAGGATCAAATGCGGCGCACCCCGGGTAATCACGTTGATGCCTTCATCCCACGCCTTGACGAGGCGGCCCAGAACGGAGGCAAGAGGAGCGTCCGGTGCCTCCGCGATCATCTGTCGCAAGCCGCCGACCACGAGTTCCGCCACCTGCAGCACCCGCGTCTTGTTATGGATGACGAGCCAATGGACTGGTTGAGAGTTGCAGCCGGAGGGGGCGAAACGCGCGATGTCGAGCAACTCCGTGGTCGTATCGCGAGCAACAGGCTTGTCAGTGAAGTTCCGGACGGACCTGCGGCTACGCATCAATTGGCCCGCCTGCTCACCCGTGATCCGCAAGTCTGGCCGAATAGGCAGACACTGTTCCGCCGGCGCGTATTGGTGCGAGAAGGCCCCGGTCGGGCAAACGGCCACGCAATGCCCGCAGCGGAAGCACACCTCTTCAGCGCCAGCCACCGGCGAGGGCACTGACCCGTTGCCGGTAACGGCCACCAGTCCGGCTGGACACGCGGCCAGACACAGCAGGCACAGATCACATTTCTCTTCGTAAACGGTGAATAAAGACATGCACAGTTCCTTGCTTGAGTTGTTTCCGCATCAACAATCTGATCTTCCATCTTGGTTACCGAGCCACGCGGAAACCGATGAAATCGCAGTCGCTTGGCGCGGGGCCGCTGCTACCGAGCGGCAGATACCACTTGCGATAGCTGCACCGGGCGCTGGCGGATGGACCGTCGTCCCAGCAACCGCCCTTCACTAGCCGATAGGCGTCGCCGTGATCGTAGGGAGCGGGATTGCCGGGATGGGATTGGCTCCGGCTGGCCACCCATTCCCACGCATTCCCGACCATGTCCAGACAGCCATACGGACTGGCGCCGGCGGGATAACTTCCCGCCGGTGCGCTCTGATTCACTTTGTATCCGCCGCCGGCAGGGTTGTGATCATCGGGATTGTTGCATTTCTCCGCATCCCAGGTGTCGCCCCACGGCCAGATTCTCGCGTGTTGCTGCTTCTCATCCCAGCGGGCCGCCTTTTCCCATTCCGCTTCCGTGGGCAAACGTCCGCCGGCCCACCGGCAATAAGCTTCCGCTTCGTAATACGTCACGCCCACCACCGGATGCTGATCGGTCTGAGTGAACCGAGGATGGGCGTGTCCGTGCCCGATCCATTCCTGCTCGGCGTCCCAGCGCTCCGGCGCACGGCGTGGTCCCGGATTGCCAGGTCGCGTTGCGCGGTTGAAGCGGCCGTTCATGCCGGCGTAGATAAGATCGTTGCTCTCCTTCCATTTCCAGCCCGGTGCCGACCAGTATTGCAGGTCTTCATACCCGCCGGCTTCGATGAACTTGCGGTATTGGCCGCGAGTCACCTCGTGCTTGCCGATTTGATATGTCGGCAACTCCACCCAATGCTGTGGAAATTCCTCCGGCGTTCCAAATCCTTCCTTGCCGCCGTTGCCCATCAAGAACCGTCCGGAGGGGATGGTGATCATTTCACCCAAGCGATCTTCGTCTCTCGACTGCGCCCCTCGCACAGATTCGAGGTTGGCGCGAGTCCGGTCGTTCGAATGGTTCTGGCGATATCCAACATAGAGCGGCAGCGCGACAAACTCGCCGTCGCGACGAGGTAACTCATTCCAGTGCGTGTGCTGCGTCTGGCCCGCTCGCGTCTCTTCAATCAAGAAGTACGGACCGGGTTTCACGGCGGTGCCGGTCGTCGAGGCCACGATGCTCACCTCTGAGTTTTCGTTGATGACTGCCGGGGTCGTTGCGCCTGGACGACGCCAGAGGTTGAAGATGCCGTTGAGCACTTCGGTCGAGCCGCCGCCCGTGGTGCGGAAGGCACAGCCGCCGCCCTCGGTCTTAAAACCGAGCACCCATAGTTGGGAACCATCGTTGAGCACCTGTGGGTTCGCCCGCTCTGGATTGAGTTGCCGTGCCCAGACGTTCTGACCGGTGAAGGTGAAGCAGTTGGGATTTGGTTCAAAGCTGTCGGTCGTGCAGACGTTCTCGATGAACACTTTGCCGCCCGGCACGGAGTTCCGATACATCGCCCCCACCTGCGTATGCAAGTCCTGCAAAACGACGGTGCGGCGGGAGGCATGATCCACCAGGTAATGCGCGCCGAAATACAACTCGAAAGCATACAAGTTTTCGATCACCAGCGGTTCCTTCCCATCCATGACCCGGAACGCGCCGGCGTTTTCCCTCTGCTGCAAGTCCGGTCCAGCCACGAGGTCGCCATACATGAAGTCAATGCGCCGCACCGAAGCCGGCACGTTGATGGAGCCGTTGATCAGGTATATCCCCGGCTGGAAGTAGATGACGTTTCGACCCGAGTTCATGGCGCGTTGAATGGCCGCGGTGTCATCGGCGAACCCATCGCCACGTGCGTCGAACTCGTTGACGCTCGCCCATTGGCGCGGGTCTTGTTCCCACGGTGTTTCGGGCGTCTCTTCGATAGGAAGTCCGAGCGACCGCTTCGATTGGTCCGGAAACAAGGTGACGACCGGATACGACACAAACTCATCCACGTTCTTTCCGGCAGCTACCGTCTGGCCGGCATGTTCAATAGCCGCGCGGTATCCGGCAGTCTTCAAGCCGCGAGCGAATAGGAATCCGCTCTCGCACTCGGCTGCCACTGCTGTTGCTGCGCCGCCCGAGAAATCGCCCTCGACCAAGGCCAACGTCGCCTGCGCCCCGCGGACCCGCACTGCCGGGACCCGGTTGTGGCTGGTCAGCTTGCGGACGGAGACGTTGTTGTCCTCCAGATAGAATCCGGCGTTTCGCTGGTCCGTCACGCGAATGTGTTCGAAGACGGCGTTTAACCGGTGATGTGTCACCTTCACGCCGAAGTCGAATCCCTCGACGGTGAGGTGTTGAACCAGCACACCGCTGAAGTTCACGGTCGTCATGCTCAGTCCCGCGTGGCCGGCCCGGTTTGGATCGAGCGAGCGGATGGAGACGTTGCGGATGGCGCCAGTGTTGTTGGCGAAGAACTCCAGGCCCACTGCGCCGGGATTGCCCTTGCCCACGAGGATGGTGAAATTCTCGAACGTGTTCTGCATCGAGACGTTTGAAGTGTTGCCACGGGTGAAACTGACGACCGGCTTGCGCGCTCCCGGATCGAAGCCCGGCGCGCCGTCGCGCAGGCGGAGGATCGTCCCGCGCTCGCTTTGACCCTGGAAATGCAGACAGCGGTTCAACTCCTTGCCCAGGACGTTCCGCAAATCCGTGAAGGTGTAAACGACGGTATTGCTGACGAGATAAGTGCCGTTCGGGAAATAGAGAATGCGCGGAGTCGGGTTCTTGTAAGGAAAGATTCCCCGGGTTCGCTCGAAGCCGATCACGGCGCGAGGATTGGCCGCCAGTATTCGCTGCCGCTCGGCGAAAGGCAGCACGTTGGCCGTGAATACGTCTTTCTTCTCGCCTTGGACGATGGCCAGTGTTTCCTGCATGGCTTGGCGGTCTTCACGCAGCGCGTCGTCCACGGCACGAATCAATGCGGCGGTGCAGTCCGTCTTGCCGGAGTTGTCCGCGAAGTACGGTGCCTTGGTCACATCAATGACCGCCTTGGCCTCCGGCGGGTAAACGATGTTCTCCGCCGGCGACGGTGCCGGAACGAGCGCCGCGAGAAGCAACAAACCGGTTTGCAGGACGCGCAGTCTCATGCGAGAAGCAGTCATGGCCGAGCCTCCCGCAGATGTTTCACGAAGAACTCGACCGATTGGGGAACAAGCGCGGGGCCGTTCTTTCTCAGACCGTGATCGTCGTCGGGGATGGTTTCAAACGTCACGTCTGTGCCCGCCTGCTTAAGTGCATCGGCGAGAATCTGACTCTGGCCCATGGCCACGCTCGTGTCTTGTTCGCCGTGGTTTGGACGCACATTGTCGGAGTCCAAACCAGCGCTGCCTTTGCCGCCGCGTGCGGAGGCTGGATTGTGGGCTGCACGCTTTGGCGTGACGAAGTCCAAGAGGTTCGTGCCGACGGCGATTTTCAAATCGTCGAAGAACGCGACCTGGGGCACTCCCTCGGCGGGCGTGTTGGCGTATTCGCCGAACTTGAACTTGTAGTAGGCGCAGCCCTGCGGGTGCTTGCGATCCATGTCAATGACCTTGCTCCCGTTCTGCCACACCTGGACCTTGCCACCCTCGCCTTGCCAAAGCAGTCGCAGCACGATGGTATTCCATTCGTCCCAGCGCAGCGGCTCGCTCGCCGTAACCTTGTCGCAATTGAGACAGTAATTCCCCCCGTCCGTGTCCCAGTTGAGGCGGAAGAAGAAAACGGGCTGGCCGGTGGTGACCTGGTTGATGAGGACGGTGCGGTTGGCGCCCGGCGTGTTGCGCCAGCGGCCCTTCGCGCCATACTCGGGTTTGGAGGCGAGGAACAGCGCGTAGCCGATCCACACGTCGTCGCCGTCCTTCCACAGCTCGGGTGTGACCAATTCATTGCGCGCGGTGGGGTATGGATTGTCGTCGCCTTTGTAACGCGGACTGGTCTTGCGCGGCGGGGCATGCGGCATCTGGTCGCCGAAGTTGCGCAGGAACTTGATGGCCTGCGCGCCGTTGAATGCGACCACCCGTGAGATGACCTGCGATTCCTTCCCTGTCGCCGCCGATGGCACGAAGCCCGGTTCGCCCGGATGATCGAAGCCTTGGCAGTTCTGTTGCCGGTCATAGGGCCCCGGCCCACCGCCGACTTTCGAGAGGTTGAGCTGGCCCGCGCGATACGACTCGAAGTCATCCCACCAGAGAACCTTCGCTTGCCCGGGAGGAACGGAGAGTTGGTCTCCACTGAGTGTTGTCTGACTCAGCGGTGCCCCGAGAGTGGCCAAGCCGAGTGATCCGGCGGCGAGTGTGATGAGAACTGGAATCGTCTTCATGGTGCGAGTTCCTTCAGTTGTTTCAGTGCTGTGGCAGAATTGTCCCGAGAGACGCGCACGAAGGCGTCGCGCGAGGTGCCGTCGTGTTGAAGAATGCCTTGTTGCCGTCTTTCACCATAGCCTGGGGCGTCGGCGGCAACTCGGGGAACTGAGATTCCACCACGCCGCCGGGCTTGAGGTCGGCGGCATGAAGCGCATCGAGCGCAAAACACCCGATGGCGAAAAGAACGGCGCGGCACAGTCTCATGGGACGGCGGAGGTGACCTTGAGATTGCGAAAGTGCCCGGTGCCCGAGGTCGGGAAAGCCCACACGCCCACGGAGCCGCTCGGACCCTGGCTGGCGAGTTCGTTCACCGTCAGCGCGGGTTCCTTTTCATCAGCAAAAAGGGATAGGAAATTTGATTTTGACCACACACCAGAGCGTAGCCTGGAGAGACTGGTGAAACAAGAAGGCGAGGGGGAATCGCAGGACTCATTCTGCGACAGGATGTGGGTGACGTCGGCCATGGGAGAGGATCTCGGCGCGAAGTGAATGTCGCCAAGATTATCGTGCTGCCAGTGCTCAATACCCAAACCGCAACCGATCCGCCTGCCCCCACGCTAGGCCTTTGAATTGGCCGATGTCGTACTCGCGCGAGCGCTCGGCCCACGGCCCCATGACGAGTTGCCGACATCGGACGCCCCTACGACGCAGCCAGGCTTCCGTCAGCTCAGAGACCCCGCGCCAGTGACGACCGAATGCTAACCGCGACGCTCTCGCGGGGTTCTCTGCATCCGGTTTGTTCTGCTCGTGTTGAGGTGCCGGTTATCTAGCGTTAATTGGCGAATCCATGGCGGTCAGATCATCGTTCGATCGGAGGGGTTCTCGTCCTGCCGGCAGGAGTGTGCGTTCGTGTCCCATTCCAATCGGCCCCAACCTGCCAGTGAACACCCCGCTCGTAGGCCCCCAGGTCGGGCTTACCGTCCGCAACCCGCACGGAGCCCACGATCGGAATTCCAGCATCAATGCCGGTGCTGGTGGGCGCCAGCGTGAAGTCCAGTTCTGCGGCATTATTGAATTCGGCTGCCGGGGCATTGCTTAGGTTGTGATCCTGCGTGATGGGCGCATGGATTCCATCGGTGACAAAGCCCCTGCCCCCGGAGATATTGTTCCGGTAGAACATCGTCGTTACGTCTCGCGATCCTTCCCAGACCGCAGACACCCACCCTCCTTCGCGCTGGCCATAGAACGTATTGTTAAAAACATCGATCCGACGGCTTCCCTTGTGGGTGAAGAGGCCGCTCCGACTGACTCCGCCGCCGTGGACCACGTTGTGGTGAACGCGGAAGTTGTTTGCGTGGTCGTCGAGATAGATTCCGCACGAGACCCGCTGGTTCCTGGTCCGATTGTCAGTGATGAAGTTGTAGGAGATCTCGCCACCCTCAGCGTCATCGTTCCCATTGAAGTAGATCGCTGCCGTTCCTCCGTCCAGCATGATGCGCCCGTAATCAGAACAGTGATTGGCCGAAATCAACGGAGCGACGGTAGGTTTGCGGTCGATGTCAATCATGACAAGCAGCATGGCCGTCGAGGTGCGCAGTGTGTTCCCGAGGATGCGGTGACCTGCCCCGTTGACGACGACGTTCACTGCAAACTCCCGGCATTGCCAGTTCGCCTCCTCGATCACGTTGTTCTCGACGGTATTCTCCCTCCCGCGCACCGTAACGAGGGCACCCCAGCCCCGCGCCACCCAGGAGTCGCGAATCACGTTGCGTGAACCACTGATGTAGATCCCCGCCGTTCCGTCCTCAGGGTTGCCGTAGCTGTAGCGCTCCGGGTCGTCGTTCGGACGCACGTCGAAGTGCCTTCCCCACGGAGAGACATCGGTAAAACTGCACCTCTCGATCACGCATTCCGTCGATTCATCCATGAGAACAGAAGCGGCCTGGAAATGGAGACCTTGGATCAGAATGCCCTTACGGCGAGAACAATCGAAGCCATAGATGCGCACACGCGCTTCGACTTGCCGCTGCGCCAACGGCAGGTCCTTGGGCGGGATCAGGTGGAGCACACCCTGCTCCCAGTGCCACTCTCTCTGGGCGGTCAAGGCATTCAGATGGTCCGTGATATACCCTGCTCCTTCGCCGTCAAACTCCCCCGGTTGACTGCAATGCCATCGCAAGTTCGTCTGGTCGCATTGCAGCGTATTGCCGTCAGTCTGGACGATCCTGCCCATGTTCGCCTGGTAGGGATTCTGTCCGTTGAGACCCGTGAAAAAACCTCCATCAAAAATCCTTCCATCCAATCCGGCCACAAAGGTGACCTCCCCTGAGCCATTGTTGGAGGGCCGTCCCCGCGTCGCAACCGTCTTGGCCCAGTCGGAGGTGTTATACATGTCGCCGTCCTCATCTGGATGGCGGGCCTTGAGAAGTCGCTCGCCATCGAGAAACGCCTCCAGGGCCGGCTTGGCCACGGGAGCGACAAAGATGCCACCCTCCCTCTGCTCCAAGCCACTGACAAGATCACATCCGCTGATCACGACCTTCTCTTGCCCGAAAGGTCGGAATTCCTGGCCATCTTTGGGAACGACGCGCTCCCGGTACACCCCTTCACGCAAAATGAACACGGCGCCGGGCTTCATGTGCTCGACGGCAAATCCTACACTGCGCCAGGGCTTCTCTTTGGTTCCGGCACCCGTCTGATCACTCCCGCCCACCGCATCCACGTATGCTACCACGCGCGCCGGCGCGGCGATCACACATTCGCTGAGCAACCGCAGGAGCACGATTCCAATTACGCACATCCTCTCAATCATACAGGTCTTCCTCAGCCCGAGCAGCCTCGATTAGCAGAACGACCAGTTCAACAGCCGCGGCCCCGAGCGACTCGACCCCACGGAGCAGACTACGAGGCCGCGGTCTGCTGCAACGCCGGGTTCGGCGACGTTCGTCATCTGGACTCGACTCACACCCGGGTTGCCGTCTTTTGAGAGAATCGCACCTATTTCATCTTCAACTTTGCTCGGTCCGCCGGGCTGAGGCGTGCGGGGGCCGGGAAGCCCTTCTCTTTGATGCGCGCCCCGGCCTCGCGGAGCGCGGTGACATCGCTCGGGTGGATAGAACCGTCCGGCAGCGGGCCGGTGTTGATCGTCAGGTTCGCTTTCTGGGCGAACGCGTCGGCCAAAAGAGATAGAACCTGATCGGCGTTCAGGTGCTTGCAGCCTTCGAGGTACAGCCACGCGGGCGGCGAAGTCTGCATGTTGGTGCAGATGTCGCCGGGCTTGCCGCCCATCTTTTCCTAGGCCTTCTGCGCGATCGGGTCGCTCTTCGTGTGCATCAGCCCTTCGGGGGCGATGAAGTCTTCGACGCCCGTGCCCTGCTTGAAGGAGATCAGACACTGCGGCTGAAGCGAGCGGATCAGCTTGTACAGTTCGTCGAGGCGGCTGTAGGCCCTCGGCTCCTCGTAGTAGGAGCCGATCCCGTCCAGCCAGATCCCGGCGACCGGGCCGTATTGCGTGAGCAGTTCTTTGATGACCGCGCGGTTGCGGTCGTAGGCCTCTTGCGGCTCCGTGCGAGCGACATCAGGTGGGCAGTAGAGGAACAGTCCCAACCCCTTCTTCTGACACTGCTCGGCCAACTCACCCACGAGGTCGCGCCTCGCGGGTGAGTTGAGGCTCGTGAACTTCGACTGTTCGGTGCGGAACATGTACATGTCGCCGAGGTGCCGCGTCGTGAAGTTGACGTAGCCCATCTGTGCGGCAAGCGCCAGATCGGTGATGAAGTCGGCGTCGAACTTCGTCGCGGTGAAGGTCTTCTCGAGTTTGGCGTATTCCTCGGGCGTTCCCTGCTTGAACGCCTTCCAGGCGTCCTTGCCCGCGCCTTTCTTCTCCAGTGCCTCCTTCGCGGTGATGCCGCGGAGGCTGTGCAGAGAGTAGTGGACAAAAAGACCCCACTTCGCTTTGACGAGCCACTCCAGGGAAGCTGCTCGCGGGTCTTTCTTGTAGAGCGCCGCGTGCGCCTTCAGATGAGACGGGACTGCAACTATCG
>Ga0233425_10006124_pt1 | contig 18206 bp, 17 predicted proteins | sample Watercolumn_Towu_2_FD_181712 | JGI IMG/M metagenome (GOLD analysis project Ga0233425, IMG submission 181712) | Freshwater microbial communities from Lake Towuti, South Sulawesi, Indonesia - Watercolumn_Towuti2014_140_MG | ecosystem: Environmental > Aquatic > Freshwater > Lake | place... | reverse complement strand
CTGCGGGCCTGCGTCCGCTTACGCACCGGCCGGCTGGACGCCGGCCGGTGCCCGTCCGAGGCACACCTCGGCTGTGCCCGCGACGGGCGAAAGCCCGCGGGGCCAGGGATGGCCCGCGGGCGCTCAATTCAGTGCTGCAGCTTCTTGTAGCGGAAGCGATGGGGCTCGTCGGCGCCGATGCCCAGACGCTCGCGGCGGCTGCGCTCGTAGACCTCGAAGTTGCCCTCGCAGACGTGCACGTAGCCGTCGCCCTCGAACGCGATGATGTGCGTTGCCAGCCGGTCGAGGAACCACCGATCGTGCGTGATCACCACGACCGAGCCGGCGAAGTGCGTGATGCCCTCCTCCAGCGACCGCAGCGTATCGACGTCGAGGTCGTTCGTCGGCTCGTCGAGCAGCAGCAGATTGGACCCGGCGCGGAGGAGCTTGGCGAGGTGCACGCGGTTCCGCTCTCCGCCGGAGAGCGTGCCCACCTTCTTCTGCTGATCGGGCCCCATGAAGTTGAACTTGGCCACGTAACTGCGGGCGTTCACCGTGCGCTTGCCGAGTTCGATCGTGTCATGGCCACCGGAGATCTCCTCGAAGACGCTCTTGTCGGGGTCGAGGGCGTCGCGATTCTGATCGACGTAGCCGATGTCGACGGTGGCCCCCACCTTGATCGTGCCGGAGTCCGGCTTCTCCGAGCCGACGAGCATGCGGAAGAGCGTCGTCTTGCCGGCGCCGTTGGGGCCGATGATGCCCACGATGCCGCCGGGCGGAAGCCGAAACGACAGATTTTCGAAGAGCAGCTTGTCGCCGAAGGCCTTCGAAATGTTCTCGACGTCGATCACCTGATCGCCGAGCGGCCGGCTCGCCGGGATGAAGATCTCGATATCCTGCTCGCGGATCGCGGCCTGTTCCGCCGCGAGTTTCTCGTAGGCCGCCATGCGGGCCTTGCTCTTGGCCTGGCGGGCCTTGGGCGACATCCGCACCCATTCGAGTTCCTTGTCGAGCGTCTTCTGGCGGGCACTGGCCTGCTTCTCCTCCTGTTCGAGGCGGGCCTTCTTCTGCTCGAGCCACGACGAGTAGTTCCCCTCGAAGGGGATGCCCCGGCCGTGATCGACCTCGAGAATCCACTTGGCGACGTTGTCGAGGAAGTAGCGGTCGTGCGTCACGGCCACCACGGTGCCCGTGTACTCGGCGAGGTGACGCTCCAGCCAGTTCACGCTCTCGGCGTCGAGATGGTTCGTCGGCTCGTCGAGCAGGAGGAGGTCGGGCTTCTCCATGAGGAGCCGACAGAGCGCCACCCGACGCCGCTCGCCGCCGGAGAGGTTCGTGACCGGCGAATCACCGGGCGGGAGATTCATCGCGTCCATCGCGATCTCCACCTGGCGGTCGAGGTCCCAGAGGTTCTTGGCGTCGATCTCGTCCTGGACCGTGGCCTGCTCGGCGAGGAGCTTCTCCATCTCCTCGTCCGACATCGGCTCGCCGAGACGGGCATTGATCTCCTCGAACCGCCTCAGGATGGCGCGCGAGTGGTCCACGGCGGTCATCACGTTCTCGAACACCGTCTTGTCCGGGTCGAGCTTCGGTTCCTGCTCCAGATAGCCCACCGTGTAGCCTTCTGCCAGCCGCGCCTCGCCGTCATACTCCCGATCGATGCCCGCCATGATCTTCATGAGCGTGCTCTTGCCGGCGCCGTTGCGGCCGAGCAGACCGATCTTGGCGCCCGGATAGAACGCGAGATTGATGTTCTTGAGCAGCTCGCGCTGGCCGAACTTCTTGGTGAGGTTCGAGATCTGGAAGATGAAGGCGGGACCCATCGGACGAAACGCTGCTCCGGGGAAGGGAATCGATCGTGAGGGCGATCCTAGCAGATACGCCCTCACGCCATGAGGGCTCGTTGCAGCGTGGTGGGGCATGGACTACGATGAAATACCGTGGAATCAGGCCGATTTGGCCGGTTTGATGTGAAGGAGACCGTCATGCCCGCGTATGCCCACCCCGACGTACTCGTGTCCACCGATTGGGTCGCGGAGCATCTCTCCGATCCCGGTGTCCGGATCGTCGAATCCGACGAAGATCGGGCCCTGTACACGCAGGGCCACATCCCGGGCGCCGTCGAGATCGACTGGGCCGTCGACCTCCAGAACCAGGTTGAGCGCGACTACATCGACCGTGCCGCGTTCGAGCGGCTCTGCGCCGAGCGCGGGATCTCCAACGACACCACCGTGGTGTTCTATGGCGACAAGAACAACTGGTGGGCCTGCTATGCGTTCTGGGTGTTCAAGCTCTACGGGCACAAGGACTGCCGCATCATGAACGGCGGTCGCAAGCGATGGGAACTCGACGGCCGTCCCTGGTCGAACGAGCGCGTGTCCGTGCCGCACGCGCACTACACCGCCCAGGAGCAGGACGCCTCGATCCGGGCCCTTCGTGACGAGGTGCTCAAGCACCAGAAGGCCGGCAAGCAGCTCCTCGACGTGCGGTCGCCGGAGGAGTATCGCGGCGAACGGATGCACATGCCCGATTACCCGAACGAGGGTGCCGTCCGCGGCGGCCACATTCCCGGCGCCCTCAACGTGCCGTGGCCGATGAACTGCAACGACGACGGCACGTTCAAGACGGCCAAGGAGCTCGAGAAGCTCTACGTGAAGGACCTCAAGATGAAGCGGCGGTCTCCCACGATCGCGTACTGCCGGATCGGCGAGCGGTCGAGCCTCACGTGGTTTGTGCTGACGTACCTGCTCGGCTTCGGGAACGTGAAGAACTACGACGGCTCGTGGCTCGAGTGGGGCAACTGCGTGCGGGTGCCGATCGTGAAGGGGGCGGAGCCGGGTGGCCCCGCCGCCGCGTCGCCGGCCCCGGTGATGCACGCCTAGCGCATGGAAAGCATCCAGGCGCGGCTGGGCACGCTGACGGCCGAGTTCGCCGACCTCGACGCCCGTGAGAAGCTCGAGTTGCTCGTCGATTTCGCGAACGGCCTCCCGCCCCTTCCGCCCGAGTTCGAGGCCCGTAAAGCCGTCGAGGATCGGCGCGTGCACGAGTGCCAGACGCCGGTGTTCCTCTGGACGGAGGTCGATGGAGGCATTGCCCGGCTGGTCGCCGAGGTGGCCCCCGAGGCACCGACCGTGAAGGGCTTCGTCGCGATCCTCGCCGAGGCGATCAACGGCCGCCCCGCCGTCGATGTCGCCGCGCTTTCCGACGACATGCTCGAGCGGATGGGGCTGGCGGACGTGCTCGGGATCCTGCGGACGCGGGGTCTGCGGGCGATCGTGGCACGGGTGAAGCGGGGATTCGCGGAAAAGACCGCCGGGGCCTGATCGTCCCGGAGCCGAACACGAGCGAAGGGAGGGGAGCGGGCTCATGTCGCCAGCAGAGAAGGTTGTCGCAGGCATCGATCTCGGCGGAACCGCCATCAACTACACGTTCCTCGACGAGCGTGGACAGTTCCTCATCGAGGGGCTGTGCGAGCATCCCGCGCGCAGCGTGGAGGGTCCCGACGTCTGCCTCGGTCAGATCGCCGAGGGGCTCGCGCTGGCCGCACGTCGCGCCGGACTCGAGGGCACGAAGCTCGTGGCCGTCGGCCTCGACACCCCGGGCCCGGCGAGCGCCGCAGGCGTGCTCAGCCGTCGCGGCTCGACCAACTTCGTCCATCCGGCCTGGGGCGGCTTCGACATGCGGGCCGGGCTCGAGACACGGCTCGGCGTGCCGGTCACATACCTCAACGACGGCAATGCCGCCGCCCTGTGGGGACACGTGTCGCTGTTCGGCTCCGAGAACGACGCCACGAGTGTCTCCGCGATCATCGGCACCGGACTCGGCGGCGGCGTGATCACCGGCGGTCGCGTCGTCACGGGCCGCAATGGTTTTGGCGGCGAACTGGGCCATGTGCTCATTCCCTTCGGCTCCATCCCCGGCATCGAAGGCGTCACGCCCGACTGCAACTGCGGCCGCGTGGGCGATCTCGAGTCGCTGTGCTCGCTGACGGCGATCCGCCGCACGCTCCTGCCGCACTTCCTCCGCCGCAACCCCGGCCATCCGCTCGCGGTCCACGCGGATGCCGGCGAGGCCGCCAAACAGGTGCGCGGCCTCGCTGAGCGAGGCGATCCGATGTGCCGCGACATCTTCCGGGTGCAGGCGCACGCCCTCGGACTGTTCTTCGACGAAATGATCAACGTGTTCGATCCCGACGCCCTGATCGTAGGAGGCGGCGCGGTCGAGACGTCGGCTGAGTTCTGCGACTGGTTCCTCCGCGAGATTCGGGCCGGCATGCCCACGCAGCGCGAGGAGCAGGCGACGCTTCCGATCCACGTGATGCCGTCGGGCGACTCCGCCGGAGCCCGCGGCGCCGCCCTCGACGCGGCGCGGATGGTGCGCGAGCGTGGACTGTGAGCGGGGGATCATGAGCATGGGCCTCGCACGTTTCCATCTGCTCCTGCTGGTGCTGGCGGCCGCCGGGGCGGAGGCGGGGGAGCCGCCACGAGACGTGATCGTCTACGGGGCCACGTCCGGCGGCATCGTGGCCGCGATCCAGGCGAAGTCCATGGGGCGCACGGTCGTGCTCATCGAGCCGACCCGCCACCTCGGTGGGCTCACCTCGGGCGGGCTTGGCGCCACCGACATCGGCAACAAACGCGCGATCGGCGGACTGTCCCGCGAGTTCTACCGGCGCATCGGACGCCATTACGCCGACCCGACGACCTGGACGCGGGAGACGAGGCAGGACTACGAGCGCCGGCGTCGTGGCTCCTCCGGTGAAGTCGAGATGTGGACGTTCGAACCTCACGTCGCGGAGTCGGTGTATCGCGAATGGATCGCCGCGGCCGGCGTCGAGGTGGTCGAGGGAGAGCGGCTCGACCTCGATGGCGGCGTGACGAAGCACGGGGCGGCGATCCGTTCGCTCCGCATGGAGTCAGGCCGCACGTTCGCTGGTCGGATGTTCATCGACGCCACGTATGAAGGCGACGTCATGGCCGGGGCCGGCGTCGCTTTCCACGTGGGCCGCGAGGCCAACGCCACGTACGGCGAGACCCTCAACGGCGTCCAACTGGGCCGCGCCACCAAGCACCAGTTCACGCACGATGTCGATCCCTACGTCGTACCTGGTGACCCGACAAGCGGACTTGGCCGCACCAGCTCTATGTTCGCGAGGCGCGGCGGATGGTGTCCGACGTCGTGATGACGCAGCATCACTGCCAGGGTCGCGACGTGGCCGAAGACCCCGTCGGCCTCGGTGCCTACAACATGGACTCCCACAACGTGCGGCGGCTGGTCACCGCCGACGGAAAGGTGCGCAACGAGGGTGACATCCAGGTCGGCGTGCCGCCCTATCGCATCTCGTGGCGGAGCATCCGTCCGAAAAGGGAGCAGTGCACGAACCTGCTCGTGCCGGTCTGCATCTCCGCCTCGCACATCGCCTACGGATCGATCCGCATGGAGCCCGTCTTCATGGTGCTCGGCCAGTCGGCAGCCACGGCGGCGGCGCTGGCGATCGAGGACGACGTGGCGATCCAGGACGTCCCCTATGGGCGGCTGCGCGAGCGGCTGCTCGGGGACGGACAGATTCTCGAGTGGCCCCCGAGGCCCGGGCACCGTGAGTGACGTCAGGCCACGCGCTCGATGACCGGCAGGGACGGCAGCCCGTTGGGCTGAAGCCGCAGGGCGGGGACCGGCAGCGGCTCGGCCTCGTCCCTTCCGCGTTTCGGGGCGCCGAAGAGCATGAGCCGAGCCGTCGCGAGCAGGCCGCCCAGCGACCCGAACGTCGCCTCGACGGCCGCCGGTTCGTAGCCGCAGTGCACCATGCAATCGCCGCACTTCGGATTGCCGCTGGCCCGGCCGTATCGATCCCAGTCGGTCTCCTCCATCAGTTGGCGAAACGTGCGGGCATAGCCCTCGTCGAGGAGATAGCAGGGCCGCTGCCAGCCGAAGAGGTTGTAGGTGGGCGTGCCCCAGGGGCGGCACTCGAGGTCCCAGTCGCCCTTGAGGAACTCGAGGAACACGGGCGACTGGTTGAACTTCCAGCGAGCCGGCGCCGCGTCGAGGATGCGTTGAAAGAGCGACTGGCTTCGACGACGCGACAGGAAGTGATCCTGGTCGGGCGCCTTGGCGTAGGAGTAGCCGGGCGAGATCATCATCCCCTCGACCCCGAGCGCCATCACCTCGTCGAAGAACCGCCGGTAACGGACTGGATCGGCGTCCGTGAACAGCGTCGAGTTCGTCGTCACGCGGAAGCCGGCGCGCCGGGCCGCGCGAATCGCCGCCACGGCTGCGTCGTACACACCCTCACGGCATACGGCGTGGTCATGCTCCTCGCGCGGTCCGTCGAGATGGACGGAGAATGCGAGATAGGGAGACGGCCGGAACCGAGGCAGCATCTCCTCGAGCTTGAGGGCGTTCGTGCAGAGATAGAGGTATCGCCGGCGGGCCACGATCCCTTCGACGATCTCCACGATCTGTGGGTGGAGGAGCGGCTCGCCGCCGGGTATGGACACGATCGGGGCGCCACACTCCTCGACGGCCTGGAAGCACTGCTCGGGCGTGAGGTGCGACCGGAGCACCTCCACGGGATGCTGGATCTTTCCGCACCCGCCGCATGCGAGATTGCACCGAAACAGCGGCTCGAGCATCAGCACGAGGGGGTAGCGGTCGTTTCCTCGCCACCGCTGCGTGGCGACGTGCCGCAGCACCGCCACCATCTGACCGAAGGGCACGCTCATGCCACCCGCTCCTTTCGCCGCACACCTGCCACCCGCCGCACACGCGCGAGAGCCAGAAGCGGGAAGTAGATCGGATACCAGTGGTATCGCAGGTAGAACACCTGCGGAAAGCCGGTGCCGGTGAACTCACGCTGCTCCCACGTGCCGTCAGCCTCCTGCCGACACACGAGCCAGTCGGCCCCGCGCCGGACGGCGAGCGACTCGCCCCTTCCCGCCGACACCAAGCCAGCCACGGCCCACGCGGTCTGCGAGGCGGTCGGCACGCCCGTCCCGGCCAGATCGCGATCGGCGTAGCTCTCGGGAGTCTCGCCCCAGCCGCCATCGGCCTGCTGGTGCGCCTCGAGCCAGTCCGCACCGCGCTGCACGGCGGCATCGTCCGCCGACACACCGACGGCCCGAAGGCCCTCGAGCACCTGCCACGTGCCGTAGATGTAGTTCACGCCCCATCGGCCGTACCACGCCCCGTCGCGCTCCTGCGAGCGGCGTACGTAGGCCACCGCCCGATCGACGGCCGGATGCCCGACGCGAAGGCCGATCTTGCCGAAGGCCTCGAGCACGCGGCCCGCGAGATCGGGGGAACTCGGATCGATCATCGCGTTGTGGTCGGCGAAGGGCACCTTGCAGAGAAACTCGCAGTTGTTGTCGCGATCGAACGCGCCCCAGCCTCCGTCGATGTTCTGCATCGCCTCGAGCCAGCGGCTGGCGCGGGCCATCGCGGCGCCGACGGCAGCCACCCGCGCCGAGTCATCCCGTCCGATCCGCCCCGCACCGTGAGCGGCCGCGACTGTCGCCCGCCACGTCGCCAGCGCGATCACGACCATGGCCGTGTCATCCACGTCGGGATAAAAACGGTTGGCATATTCGAAGCACCAGCCCGAAGGCTCTGCATCGGTCCGTTCGGCCCAATCGCCCGGCTCACGGATCTCGTTGGCAAGCAGCCAGTCGACCGCACGATCGAGCGTGGCGGCATCGGGCCGCCCGCGCGACTCACACAGGGCGATGAGCGTGATGGCGGTATCCCAGACCGGCGACCGACAGGGCTCGACCCGCACCGAACCATCGTCCTCGAACTCGACGAGACGCCGGAGCTGGCGCCAGGCCTCCTGCACCTCGGGCGCGTCATCCTCGCACCCCATCGCACGCAGCGCGATGATGCTCCACACGATCGGCGGGAAGATCGCGCCGAGGCCATCGCTGTCGTCGAACCGTGCGAGCATCCAGCGGCGACAGGCCTGAATGGCCCGCGAGCGCAGCGGCACGACCCCCACGGCCTCGCACGCCTTGAGCATCCGGTCGATGCCACGAAAGAACCGCGCCCAGGCGCTGCGATCAGCCGGCAGCGGCGGCCGGCGGTGCTCGTCGGCGGAGAACAGCTCCGCGATCCCGCGATCCGTCGGCACCTCGCGCACGGGCTTGAACGCCCACATCAGCGAGAGCGGCACGATCATCGTCCGCGACCAGGCCGACACACCGTGAAGATTGACCGGAAACCAGTCGGGCAGCAGCACCATCTCGGGCGGCACCGCCGGGCACGATGAGTAGGGCATCTGGCCGAGCAGGGCGAGGTAGAAACGCGTGAAACTGTTGACCGCCCACGGCCCCCCCGCGGCCTCGATCGCCCGCCGGGCCCGCACGAGCGCCGGCGATCCGGCGTCGTGACCGAGCAGCTTGAGCACGAGGTAGGCCTTCACGCTCGCGCTGACATCGACTGGCCCGCCCGGATAGATGGCCCAGCCGCCGCCTGGCAACTGCTGATCGAGGATTCGACGCACGCACCCACCCACCTCCGGCGCGTCGAGCCGGCCGGCCCAGGCGAGGAGCAGCAGGTACTCGCTCTCGAGAATCGTGTCCCCTTCGAGCGGGGCGCGCCAGTGGCCGTCCGCAGCCTGACGCCCGCGAAGCCAGTCCGCAGTCCGCTGCATCGCATCGCTGACTGGATCGACCGGGGCCACCGTCAGGGGTGCCCCGCGACGTGCCCACGGGCTCCGCGAAGGGACACCCTCAACGCGGCGGAACGCGGGCGGATAGATCGCCGCGACGTCGCCACGGCTTGACGGCAACGTGTCGCCGTTCGGTCCGGTAAATGTCATGCTTCCATCCCTGCTGACGAACCCGCAGGGCGATCCATCGCCCCGCAACCGGAATGCGGCGGAGGATAGAGAACGCGGGTCGCGCCGACAAGTGCGGACGGACGGAGAGATCAGGCCGTGATCGCCCGTCGGCAGGCCATGCAACCGGGCGCGCGTCGCCCTGGAAAGATGGGCTGACTTTGCGGGCTCCCGCACCGTCGCGGCGGTCGGATCATGCTGCGGGCGCGGCGAGCGGCAAGGTGATCGTCACCGTCGTGCCACGGGTCGGCGACGATTCAACGTGCAACGCGCCGCCGCTCGACTCGATGAGCCGACGCGCCTTGGGAAGACCCAAGCCGATACCGCGACCGGCGTCACGACCACTGAAGAAGGGGTCGAAGGCGCGCCGGGCCACGTCGGAGTCCATGCCGCGCCCGTCGTCCGCCACCATCACGCGTGCCACGCCGACCGCGGGATCGTCGTGGGCCTCGAGTCGAACCCGACCACCGTCCTCGACCGCCTCGAGGGCGTTGACCGCCAGCACCCGCAGCGCCTCACCGACCTGGGTCGCGTCCACATGGACCGCGACGGGGGCCGGCGGCGGACTGTACTCGAGCCGGACGCCGCGGCCGTGCGCGGCCGGACGCAGCGACTCGATCGCGTGCCGTACCACGGAATCGATCGCGACGATGGCCGGATGCGGTCGCGGCGGCCGTGCGAAGATCATCAGTCCGCCGATCATGTCGCGGGCACGGAACGCCTGATCGACGATGGTGGAGAGCCGGCGTCGACGGTCCGGATCGCGCTCGCCCGGCAGCAGGGACTGGGCGCGGGCCGCGATGTTCGCGAGTGGATTGTTGATCTCGTGCCCGGCGCCGTAGGCCAACTCGCGCACCGCATCGAGCCGGGCCTCGGCCACGGCCTGCTCGAATCGCGCGACGACACTTCCGCTGTCGGCCACGAGGTCGAGCACATCGAGCAGCAACTGCCCCTCGTCGGAAACGTCACCGATGCCGATCACGGCCCCGGCGAGTCGACGCGCGAGCGACGGGGCATCGACACCCCCCACACCACCGTCGCGAGCGGCTCCGCGGACCGCAGCAAGCCAGGCGCCGACCGCCGGATCCTGCTGCGCCCTGGACCAGAGCCCCGGATCATGCGGACGTGCACCATCCGCCGCGCCGCCCCGGCCCATCGCGTGCGACGGCTCGGCGACCAGCCGCGCCTCGGCGAGCACCGCCCGGGCGAGCGCGATGCAACCGGCCACACCGAGCGGCACCGCTCCGCCTCCGGGAAGCGCGACCGCGAGCCCCGACAATCCGAGCGACTCCCGCGGAGCCGACGCCTGGCGATGGAGGGCTTCGTCCGGCATGGAAACACCTCACGGGCGAACGAGGAATCCACCGCGCCACACGCAAGCCGCCCGCGCCCCCGAGGACGGGAACGCGGGCGGCGGTGTGCGACGGCTTGCGCCCGCAGCGGGCGCTGGAGCCGAATGATCAGGAGCCGGCGACCCCCGACTCGATGTCGAGCAGGCTGCAGATCCGGTCCACGAGCACCTCGGCCTCGAACGGCTTCTGGAGAAACTCGTTGGCGCCCGACGCCTTGAGCTCCTCGATCTTGTCGGGCTCACACATGCCCGAGATGCAGATGATCCGCACCTCGTCCATGGTCGAGTCGCTGCGGACCCGCTGGCAGACTTCCTTGCCGTTGATGTCCGGCAGCATGACGTCGAGGACGATGAGGTCGGGACGGTAGTCCTTGACCATCATGCCGGCGTCGAAGCCGTTGTTCACGCTGCGCGTCTCGAACCGGCCATCCCGCTCGAGGACGTCCGTGATGAGTTCGACGAGATCCTGATCGTCATCGACCACGAGAATCTTCCGACGCCCGCTCTCGAGGGCGTCGGTGGGAATGCCGTTGTCCCGCATGAACAGGAACAACTGATCCCGGGGGATTCGCCGAAACCGGCTGCCCGGTACCCGGAAGCCCTTGAGCTGCCCGGAATCGAAACAACGAATGATCGTCTGCTGACTGACCTTGCAGATCTTGGCGGCTTCGCCAGTCGTGTACACGGTCTTTTGCATGTGCTTTACCACCCTCTCCCTAGCCGTGGTGCAGCTAGTCAAAACGGAATCCGGGGCCTCTTCACCAACGAATCAGCCCCGAACGCCTAGGCCTCCTTGCCACGAACACTCAACGCGTTTTACGTAACGGTCGCCAACGTCGCAGTCCATGCCGACGCTGATCCGAATCGAGAGTCCGCAAGGAGCGGTGACAGCCTCGGGAAGGCGGGAAACCAGGAATCCTATTCCTCTATCCACCTTCTTGCGTGCCATCCTTGCCAGACGTCCCAACTCTACAGACATCCTTCGAAGTGAGTCAATATCGACCCACTCGACGCAACCTCCTTGCCCGTCAGGGCTTTGCGCGAGCGCTCGACGAAGCTCCAAAAATCCCCAACCACCTGCCCCGCGCCAGTATCGTGGTGCCGCGCATTCACCGCGTCGGAAGCTGAGCGACGATCTCGAGCAGTTCGATCGCCGGGCGGCCGGCCACGACGATCTCAGCGACGCGTCCAAACGTCTCGGCCCTCTCGTTGCCGATGAGACGCGCAAGATGCAAGCCGGGAACGATCCGCAGCAGTCGAACGTCGTGCACCTCGCAGAGCAGCCCGGCCTCGACGAGGATGCTACCGAGAGGCTCCGCGGCGCGACGGATGCGGGCGGCCGTTTCGGCGTCGACGGCGTCGAGATCGATCCGCACGATCCCATACTGCACGACCGCGCCATCCGGCCGCGCGAGAAGGATCTCGCGAGCATAGAGGTTGCGACCGTCGCCGGACGGCTCGGAGCGTTCCGCGACCACCCTGAGTTTCACGAGGCAGCCGTGGTGCCGCTCCATCGTCACGGTCATGTGGGCATGGTGATCGAGCAGCCTCCGAGGCACCTCCGGCACGTCGGCGGAAGCGACGGCCGACCAACGTCCGAACGCCTTCACGTCCGGGCAGAACACCGCGATCAGCCCGGTCGCCCGGGCGATCGCATCCCCAGCATCCGCGGTTCCTTCGGACCGCGTCATGCGACGCCCGCTCCACCGTCGGGCACCGCGAGATCGAGCAGGAACTCGAGCACCTCCCGAAGCCTTGGGAGCCGGCATGACGCCACGGCCTCCATGCCCATGCGGCGATGCTGCCGCGCGATCACGCGCGCCCTCTCCACGACGCCGGCCCGATCGTAGAGCGCCCGAACCTCGGCCACCGCATGCGCCACGACCGATTCCCCGGCGTCGCGCCGTCGGGCCTCGCGGGCGAGCGCAGCCAGCCACTCGGCATCGGTGGACGAAAGCCCCTCGAGCGCGAGTGCCCAGAGCACGGTCGGACGGCCACCGATGAGGTCGCCGGCGGCACGGCGGTCATTCTCGAGATCGCCCGACCAGTCCTTGAGGTCGTTGAGCACCTGGAAGCCCGTGCCGACGTGGAGGGCATAGCGGCCGATGGCACCGGCCATCTCCGGCGAAATGCCCGCCAGCCGGATGCCCAGCGCCACCGCCGCCTCGAAGGCGGGCGATGTCTTGAGGCCGTAGATCGTGAGCGCCTCATCCGGGGAGAGGCGACCACCGTCGCCCCCGCGGAGGCCGCTCGAGGGGGCGTCGCGCCACCAGAGTTCGGCCCCTTGACCACGGGCCAGCCGCACGTGGGCGTCGGAAAGGATCGCCACGCACTCACGGACGGTCGCGGCATCGACGCCGGGCAACGCGGCCATGATGCGGTAGCCGACTCCGAGCAGATAGTCGCCCGTGTTGATCGCGGTGGGCACACCCCGCTCGACATGCACCGTCTGACGACCATAGCGGACGGCATCGTCATCCTCGATGTCGTCGTGGACGAGCGAGGCCTTGTGGAAGATCTCGATCGCCACGGCGGCGGCTCGTGCGGCGTCGCGGTCGCCAGGGAGCCGCGACGCGGCTTCCGCCCGCACCTGGGGACGGTCGTGGAGATCAGCCGTCACGGCGTCGAATGCCGCGAGCGTGACGAACGGCCGGAGAAACTTGCCCCCGCGTGCCAGAAACTCGCCCGCCATCGCCGCCGGGGCGTCGAGCGGCGGCAGGACGGCATCAACGGACTCGGCGGAACCGAGCAGCCCGGGCATCCCAAGCCGGTCGACGAGTGACTCAAGCGCGGCCGGGGCGAACAGGCCGGCGGCCTCCCTGAGGAGCGGCAGGTGATCGCCAACGGGGGCGGTCTGCCCGCCCGCGACGCCGATCAGACCGAGCACCCAGTCCACGTCGATCGCGGCGTCCGCCAGCGCCTGGGCACACGACGTCGTGCCGTTCGGAACCGGCTGGTACGGCACGGCCGCGATCGGCAAGGCGAACGCCGGCAGCATGGCGAACGCCTTCTCGAGGTCGGCCAGTTTCGCGACGCCGAGGACGCCGTCGTATTGACCGGTGAGGAGCGAGCCGATCGCGGCAACCGCCGTCGATGTCGACTCGACGACCCAGCCATGATCGCGGGCCGCGGCCCAGATCGTCGCGATGGCACAACTCGGGCCGCACACGTGCGGCACGCCGGGAGCCGCCTCGCCGGTGGCGACCGGGCAATCAGGCAGGAGAAGCAGACGGCGGCCGACCGCCACACCCGCGAGACGATCCCGCCAACACTCCGATACGATCGCCACCATCGTCCAGCCGACGACGTCCGCCGGCGCACCGGCACGTCGCACGATCGCTTCGGCCTGCTCGCGCAAGCCCGCGGCCGACCGCACGGACGGCGACATGCCCGCGGCCTTCCACGACGCAACTGCATCGGACGCCATCGCCCGCAGCCGATCGCGCACCTGCCGTGTGGCCGGGCAGGCGAGCGGTTCGGGGCCGCTCGCGGCGGATGGCGCGGTTCGCCGCAGATTCACGGTGGCGGATTTGTTCACGAATCACCTCGCGGAGCGGATACGGGACCGGACCTCGTCGTCCGACATCCCGTGAACCGGCGGGCTCACCGCTTCCTAACGCCGGCCGAGGCTGGATGGCCGGAAACCCGGCAAAAGCGTAGCAGATCGCGGCCCGAATGGACCCGGGCGGCCTGTCGGCGGCGGCCCGTCAGCGGTCGGCCGCCTCGAAGAACGCCGGAAGGAGCGAGTCCACCCGCAGGAGGCCCTGCCGCGTCAGCAGCGGCTCCGGCTCGATCCGCGCAAGCCACCCCTCGCCCTCGAGCCGGCGCCACTGGTCGCGCCACTCCACGAGCGGATCGATGCCGTACTTCGCCGCGAGCCGCGCGGTGTCGAGGCGTCCCTTCTTCAGCCCGAGCACGAGTTCCCGCACGAGGAGTTCCCGGCGTGTCGGCGCGAGACCCCGGTGGATCGGCAGCCTGCCGGCCTCGACGGCGGCCAGGTATGGATCCCAGTGCGGCTCGTTCTGGTAGTGGACACCCGACAGGTGCCCGAAACTGGCCACGCCCAGGGCCACGAGGTCGCTTCCTTCCCAGAGCATGTCGCGGTAGCGGAAGTGGACCCGCGCCGGATCCCTCACCAGCGTGTAGCCGCTCGACACGGCGTAGCCGCGGGCGAGAAACCTGTCGAACGCCCGGTCCACCCAGGCCCGCTTCAGGGCCCAGTCGGCCACGGGCACCGTCCGCCCCTCGCCCTTGGCGTCCTTCACGAACACCGTGTTGTAGGGGAGTTCCATCTGGTAGATCGTGACGCTGTCGGGCTCGAGCGCGAGCGTCTTCGCGACCGTCGCGTCCCACGACTCGTCCGTCTCGCCCACCATCCCGGCGATGAGGTCGACGTTCGTGTTCGGAAAGCCGGCGTCCTTGATCCAGTCCCACGCGCGCAGGATCTCCGCCGAGAGATGGGCCCGGCCGTTGGCCTCGAGGATCGCGTCGTCGAAGTTCTCCACGCCGAGGGAGATCCGCGTCATGCCCAGCGACTTGAGCGCCTTCACCTTGGGCTCGGAGAGTGTGCCCGGCTCGCACTCGAACGTGACCTCCTCGGCGTCGTCCCACCCGAAACTCTCGTGGATCCCCGCCACGAGCCGCTCGAGTTGCTTCACCGAGAGGAACGACGGCGTGCCTCCCCCGAAATAGACGTAGCGGAGCACGCGGCCCGTCACGGCGGGCATCGCCGCGGCAGTGGCCGCCTCGCGGGCGAGCGCCAGCGAATACCGCTCGACGTCCGACGCGGCCACGTCGGTGTAGACGCGGAAGTAGCAGAACTTGCACCGCTTCCGACAGAACGGCACGTGGAGATAGAGCCCCAGCGGCACGTTCGCGGGCGGCGCCGCGAACGCCGCCTTCACCGCCGGCACGGCGGCCTCGCTCCACCGCGCGAACGGCGGGTAGTTGGCCACGAAGTAACTGCCCGGCTCGGTGGCGTCGCTCACGTCGCTCATGGTGTCGCGCTCGTTGGCGATGGCACTCGGAAGGTCAGAGCCCGCGCGCTGCGAGAAGGTCGTCGAAGTCGCGGAGATGGTAGCCGACCTTCGCCTTGTCGAGCACGCGGCACAGGGCCCGCACGGCGATGCCCATGCCGTCGGGACCGCTCGTGCCGCCGAACTGCCCGCCGCCGCGGACGTGCGGCTCGAGATCGACGAACACGCCGGGGATCCCGCGACGCTCGAGCTTCTTCGTCAGCGCCGGGAGCATGCCGCGGAGATCGGCCAGGATCTTCTCGTGGCCGCCGGCGCCGATGTCGGCCGGCACGAAGTGCGCGAGGGCATCCTCCTCGACATGCTTGCCGCGGGCCGCGGCCTTCACGGGGCGGTAATCCTTGATGTGGACCCAGCCCAGCCCCGGCTTCATCGCCTGCCACTGGGCGTAGACCTCGGTGGTGGAAAAACCCTGCACGATGAGATTCGCGGCGTCGAACACGAGCACGAGGCCCGGGTGGTTCACGCGGCGGTGGATTTCGGCGAGGAGCTGCCCCGTGCGGCCCACGAGATTCGCCTCGACCTCGAGGCCAAACGTGAGGTCGGAGCGGTGGCAGGTCTCCGCGATCCGGCCGATGCGGTCGACGGCCTCCTCGAGAAACTCCTCGGGCTTGGCCGACTTCGGCGGATAGAACGAGAAGCCGCGGATGAGCTTCGTCTCGAAGGCGTGGGCCAGTTCGCAGGCCTTCGCCACGTCCTTGGCCAGATACTGCTTGAACGGCACGTACGCGTTCTTCGTGCCGTCGGGCTTGTCGACGAGCTTCACCTTGCCGATCGGCGACGCGATCGAAGCCACGTTGAGGCCGTACTGGTCCTCGAGGTGCCGGAGTTTCTGGATCTCGCCCATCGAGAGCTTCATGACGTTCTTCACGCCCTTGCCGACGTCGATGTTGCGGAGGCTGTAGTACTCGAGCCCGAGCGCCGCCAGCGCGGTGAACTGCTCGGCGGCCGTGAGGTGGAAGGCGGCCTCGTCGGCGAGGGCGGAGAGGAGGACGGAGGGCTGGGGCACGGGAGATTCCTTCGGGGTACGGGTCGGGGACCGGGTCGGGCCTCGGATCAGGCCGGACCGACGAGATGGTCGGCGGCCGGGTGCGAGACGACGATCCGGGAACTGATGCCGCCGCGCGGCGTGAAGTGGGCCACGAGCGTCATCCGCCGGGGGTCGAGCACGGCGACGAGGTCGTCGAGGATGCGGTTGGTGACGTTCTCGTAGAAGATGCCTTCGTTCCGGAACGCCTGCAGGTACAGTTTGAGGCTCTTGAGTTCGACGCAGGTGCGGTCCGGCACGTAGCGGAACGTGAGCGTGCCGAAGTCGGGCTGGCCTGTCTTCGGACAGACCGACGTGAACTCGGGGCAGACGATCTCGATGAGATAGTCGCGTCCGGGGAACTGGTTCGCGAAGACCTCGAGGAGGTCGCGGGACGGCGCGGTCGATGCGGATGCGGTCATGATGGTCGCAAGTGTGCCATGGAACACCTCGACACGATAGTCGGCGACGGACGCGTGGGGCAGGGGACCGCTCCCGGCGCGGTGGTCCTCCTTTCCGGCGGCCTCGACTCCGCCACCGCCGCGGCCTGGGCGATCGCCCGCGGCCTGCGGCTCACGGCCCTCTCGGTGGACTACGGCCAGCGGCACCGCGTGGAGCTCGACGCCGCGCGGGACGTGGCCCGGGCCCTCGGCATCACCGATCATGTCGTCGTGCGGGTGGATCTCGCGGCGTTCGGGGGCAGCGCGCTGGTCGATCCGGCCATCGCCGTGCCGCACGGCCGGTCCGACGCGGAGATCGCCGGCGGCATTCCCGCGACCTACGTGCCTGCGCGGAACACGGTGCTGCTGGCGCTCGCGCTCGGGCTCGCCGAGACGCGCGGCGCAGGGGCGATCGTGCTCGGGATCAACGCCGTCGACTACAGCGGCTATCCCGACTGCCGGCCCGAGTTCCTCGAGGCGTTCGCGCGGCTCGCATCTCTCGCCACGAAGGCGGGCGTGGAGGGACGGCCGCTCGAGTTCCTCGCGCCGCTCCTCTCGCTGCCCAAGGCCGACATCATCCGCCTCGGCCTCGAACTCGGCGTCGACTACGGCCTGACGACGAGCTGCTACGACCCCGACCCGCTGGGCCGACCGTGCGGCACGTGCGACTCCTGCCTGATCCGCGCCGCCGGTTTCGCGGCGGCGGGCGCCGCCGACCCGCGGCTCGCCCCGGCACGCTGGGTCTGACGCACCGCGAGGCACACCGTGCGGATCTCCGAAATCTACGCGTCGCTGCAGGGGGAGGGATTGCTCGCGGGCACGCCGAGCACGTTCGTGCGCACCAGCGGCTGCAACCTCCGCTGCGTCTGGTGCGACACGCCCTTCACGTCGTGGGCTCCGGAAGGCGACGAGATGCCGCTCGCCGACGTGCTCGCCGCGGTCGAAGCGCTCGGCGGCCGGCATGTGGTCGTGACGGGAGGCGAACCGCTGCTCTTCGCCGACGCCGCCGAACTGTGCGTGACCCTGCGCCGGCGCGGCTTCCACGTCACCGTGGAGACCGCAGGCACGGTGCTCCCCGCGATCCCCGGGCCGGTCGCCGATCTCATGTCGATCAGCCCCAAGCTCGCGTCGTCGGCGCCGCCCGACGACACGCCGCGCGGCTGGCGGCCCCGACACGAAGCCGCGCGACGGCGCGACGACGTCCTTCGCGCGCTCGCCGCGGCGGGGCCGCACCAGTTCAAGTTCGTCGTCGATTCGCCGGACGATCTCGCGGAGGTGCGCGACTGGCTTGGTGTCCTCGGAGACGCGATCGACCGCACTCGTGTGTTCCTCATGCCGCAGGGCCGGTCGTCGGCGGAGCTGGCGGCCCGAGCGACATGGCTCGAACCCGAGTGTCGTCGGTCGGGCTACCGTTTCGCGGCCCGCCACCATCTCGCCTGGTACGGCGACCGGCGTGGCACCTGACGCCACCCGGAGCGATCAGGCCTTCGCGGGGGCGTGGGCCCGCGGGCCGAACGCGAGCACCGTCGCGGCGCCGACCGCCACGATC